>Ga0208105_1000004_pt1 | contig 184690 bp, 167 predicted proteins | sample CryBogCBE16Jul07_FD_184574 | JGI IMG/M metagenome (GOLD analysis project Ga0208105, IMG submission 184574) | Freshwater microbial communities from Crystal Bog, Wisconsin, USA - CBE16Jul07 (SPAdes) | ecosystem: Environmental > Aquatic > Freshwater > Lake | place: Crystal Bog, Wisconsin, USA... | reverse complement strand
GTCTCTTCCTGGCTATTTTGTGAGCTACCCGAAGTATTAATGACAAAATTTATTCCTTTGCGCTCTACTGCGTCAATCTCTGCAATGGAGATATCGGCCGCAGCCAAGAAGTCTCGTACTTTCTCTTTTCCAGAGTCTGTGGCGAGGAGTGCTGTAGAGTGATGTAAGCTAATTAAAGCCTGCGCTGGAATATAAACAATGCTTGTCACAAGCCATTTAAAAATTGGGCTTAGTTGATCGCTATTTAATTGAGAAGCGGTAGAAAGAAATAATGCATTTGACCGGGTGGCTTCTTGCCATAACTTTTTAGGACCGATTAAATACGTTCCAAAATCATATTCATCAACGCCATCACGCAACTCGCGGCTAAAGACATGGGTTGGTTTTGCGGTTCGGTAGATATAAAGGGATTCACTGATAATTCGATGTTGGGTCATCTCAAATGCGTATTGATGCCTGATGTCACCCAGCATAAAGTTCATTTCAAATAAAGTCGGCTTCTCTCGATATGCATTATCAAGCTTGAAATTTTGAACGTTATATGGCTGCCCAGGTTGTACGAGCGTGGCAGATTCAGCGATGATACGGCGCATATAGTCCATCGCCATTAAAAGTGAAGTTTTCCCACTCGCATTTGCGCCATACACAACTGCACTTTTGACGGTATATGGTAAAGATTTGATTCCCGTTGCTTCCAGGTGGGTTTCAGCCTGCTCCCGATCTGTAGACGCAACCAGACTAAAAGTCTGAATCTCCCGTATGGATCTGAAGTTTTCTACTCTAAATTCAATCAGCATTTTGACTCAGCAATCAATTATTTGTTGAATTATTGCTTTAAATAAGCAAATATTATTATAATAATACACTACAATACATTTTTATCAACAAATTCAACCCAACCATGCTGTCAAATTAGTGTTAATCACCAATGCTTTGAGTTTTTATTGCGCCGAAAGCTTTATTCGTCACGCTTGCGGTTTAAGCAAGCCCTTGCACTTTTTTATTACCAAATGCGATCGCAGCAGCAGTACGTACCGGGTTGGAATTTGCATCCGCTGAAAGAACAGAACCTTAAAGGACACTTTTCAATATGGGTGAACGGCAATTGGCGCATGACCTTCAAGTTTGATGGCATAGACGCTGTATTACTGGATTATCAGGACTATCACTAGGATGTTGAAAATGACTCGTATGCACAACCCACCTCACCCCGGCTTAACGATTCGTGATGATGTTTTACCGGCTATCGGTCTGAACGTTACCGAAGCTGCCGAACAGCTAGGTGTATCCCGAGTGACGTTTTCACGAATGATTAACGGACGCGCTGCAATCTCACCTGAAATGGCCTTGCGTATAGAGGCGTGGCTGGGTGTGGACCGCGGGGGCGATGCTCGTCTATGGCTGGTACAACAATCTGCTTACGATATGTGGCAGGCCGCGCAGCAATTCAAGATCAAGCCCATGAAAGTTACACCTGCACCCGCAATGGCATAGGATCGGTTATACACATGGGGCTAACTCGATGGTGCGAAATGCGGGACTCATTAACCCGCCTGACCGGTACCCCAAAATTATTAAGAAGCACTGAATGGGTTGGATATTGTGAATAATGACTAATACTGGTCGTATTTGCAGGCACAAGACCATCTCAAAACACGTTTACAAGCAACGGATGATGAATTAAGAAAAAAAATTGCAATCGCATTAATCAAATCCGGTTACACAGGGGTTACACGAAAAAACCTATGCCAGAAAATGATGATTAGGTACGGCTCAACAGAGTATTAAAACAATACTCCACATATTAAATACCAATAAAAATAAAGGCCTCAGAGCATTTACGCTTAGAGACCTTTTATTTTACTGGTGCCCCCCCCGTGAGTCGAACACGGCACCAACGGATTATGAGTCCGCTGCTCTAACCAAGCATGAGCTAGGGGGGCTTTTTTCGGCAGTTCATCTTACGCCGCAGGCATGATTATATCCATGTCTGACAGCAAAGAGTTCAGCCCAGGAAAACCACGATTTCTCGTGGTTTCTGACTAGCGGGTACAAACAGCTTACTGGCCTTCTAAAAAGCTTTTCAGCTTGTCCGAACGGCTTGGGTGACGCAGCTTGCGCAACGCTTTAGCCTCTATTTGTCGAATACGCTCGCGTGTGACGTCAAACTGCTTGCCGACCTCTTCAAGCGTCTGATCTGTGCTCATTTCGATACCGAAACGCATGCGCAGCACTTTGGCTTCGCGTGGTGTCAGAGAATCAAGCACCTCTTTCACCACGTTGTGCATGGAGCTGTGCAAGGCCGCATCCGCAGGTGCCAGCGTGTGCGTATCCTCGATGAAATCGCCCAGGTGCGAATCGTCATCATCGCCAATCGGTGTTTCCATCGAAATAGGCTCTTTAGCGATTTTCAGGATCTTGCGGATCTTGTCCTCGGGCATATCCATCTTGGACGCCAGGGTCGCTGGATCTGGCTCAGCGCCAGTTTCCTGCAAAATCTGACGACTGATACGATTCATCTTGTTGATGGTCTCGATCATGTGCACAGGGATACGGATCGTGCGGGCCTGGTCAGCGATCGAACGTGTAATCGCCTGACGGATCCACCAGGTCGCGTAGGTTGAAAACTTGTAACCGCGACGGTATTCAAATTTATCCACCGCCTTCATCAGGCCGATGTTGCCCTCCTGGATCAGATCCAGGAATTGCAAGCCACGGTTGGTGTATTTTTTAGCAATCGAAATCACCAGACGCAAGTTAGCTTCAGTCATTTCGCGTTTAGCCTTGCGGGCTTTCGCTTCACCTGTCGCCATCTTTTTATTGACGTCTTTCAGATCTTTCAGTGGCAACACAACACGTGTTTGCAGATCAATCAGTTTTTGCTGTAACTCTTGCACAGCAGGCACATGACGCGTGAGTGTCAGCGAATAGTCTGCAGCACTTTCAATCTCCCCAATGACCCACTGGAGATTGGTTTCATTGCCTGGGAACACTTTAATAAAGTGTGCGCGCGGCATACCAGCGCGATCCACGCAAGTGTGCAGTACCGCACGCTCGATCTTGCGGACTTCTTCGACTTGCTGGCGCAAGGTGTCTGCCAGACGTTCAACCATTTTGGCGGTAAAACGCACACCCATCAATTCATTGAGGATGATTTCTTGCGCTTGCATGTAGTTTTCGGAGCGATAGCCTTCTTTCTCGTACGAGCTGCGCATCCGGAGGAATTGCGTCGCAACGATATCAAATTTAGCCAGACCTTTAACACGCAGATCTTCGAGCTGCTTGCTGCTCATGCCACCGGCTGGACCGTCTTCCTCGGCCTCATCGGCAACACCCGCGCCAGCATACTCAGCACCATCATCATCTACCAGACCATCGATCACTTCATCGATTTGCGCTTGCGCATCACGCACGCGCTGGACATGGCTGATGATTTCATTAATCGTGGTGGGGCAAGTAGAGATGGCCTTGACCATGTCTTTCAGACCACCTTCAATACGCTTGGCGATTTCGATTTCGCCTTCGCGGGTCAGCAGCTCCACGGTACCCATTTCACGCATATACATACGGACCGGGTCGGTGGTACGACCAAAATCTGAATCCACCGTGGTCAACGCGGCCTCGGCTTCGTCCTCGACATCATCATCTGAGGTTGCAACCGGTGCGTTTTCGCCCAGCAGGAGTGTTTCCGCATCAGGGGCCTGATCATAGACCGCGATCCCCATGTCGCTAAAGGTGCTGATAATGCCGTCAATCGCCTCAGCATCGACCAGATCATCTGGCAGATGATCGTTGATCTCACCATAGGTCAGATAGCCACGATCTTTACCGAGCTTGATCAGGAGTTTGAGACGATTACGGCGCGCTTCGTATTCTTCCGGGGTCATCGGACCGCGTGCGATCAGGTCTTTACCCTCGCCTTTGGCACGTTTGCCGCGCTTGACGGGTTTGAGGTCTGGTAAAACCTCGACCTCACCATCACCATCGCCCGCGTCACCAAATTCGCTGTCAGCGTTGTTGTTCGGGTTTTTGGAAGGACGGCCTGGACGACGTCCGGTACCGCCCGGTGGACGACCTGCTGCTTTGGCTGGCTTTTCGCCATCTTCGCCCTTACCGGCTTTGACGGGAGCGGGCTTGGAGACATCAACTTTACCTGGCGCTTTGGAGGCGACCAGCGCTGCGGGAGCGACTTTGGCTGGTGCAGCAGGCGCAACTTTGGCTGGGGCTTTTACTGACTCTGCCTTGGGTGCTGCAGCCTTGCCAACTTTGACTGGAGCAGCCTTGGCTGCTGCGACAGGTTTGGCTGGTTTAGAGGCGGGCTTAGCTGGCGCTTTGGCAGCAGGTTTAGCCGCTGGTTTCGCAGCAGCTTTCGCTGCAGGTTTAGGTGCAAGTTTTGCTTCGAGTTTTGCAGTTGCTTTTGCAACTTCTTTAACGGGTGTTTTAGCGGGTGCTGCTTTGGACTTTGCCTGTGATACCGACTTCATTGATTCCTTGACTGACTGAACGGCAGATTTTGCTGCTGATTTTGAAACAGGCTTCGCGCTGGCGGATACTTTGCCAGCGGGTTTGACTGGGTGTTTTGTGGTTGCAGACGACTTAGCGTCTGACTTGGCACCAGTCCGAGTGTTTGCGGCTGTGGTTGCGGACTTAGCCGCAGGTTTAGCTGCAACTTTTGCTGCAGGCTTAGCTGCAGGCTTAGCTGCAGGCTTTGCGGCAGGCTTGCTAGTTTGCTGAGGAGTTGGCTTCGAGGCGACTTTTGCTGCCGGCTTGGCTGCAACTTTCGCTGCAGGTTTGGCGGGCACTTTAACTGCTACAACTGGCTTAACAGGCTTTGGGGTGGATCCAGAAGCTTTAACTGCGGGTTTTGCTGCTTTGACTGGGGCTTTGCCGGGAGCTTTGGCTGCCGGTTTGGCGAGCACTTTTGCTGAAGTCTTTGGAGCAGGTTTGGCCGCAGCCATTGTTTTTTTGATGCCAGTTGATTGGTTCATGATCGCTCTTTTGTCGCTCAGGCATTTTTTGCGTAGGTCGCATTAAAACCTGAGACAAGTTCTATGTACCGTACGGATTAAAAACGTTTTTAAAACGCTCTAAAAAAGTACGCTGGTTTGAAGCACATTGATTGAAACACTTGGACTGAGGCACTAAATACTGCGTTATTTACTTGTTTTGCAAATACAAAAGTAAGGTTTATGGTGCATAAAACTTATTTTGGGCTGCATAAAACGTTTGATTTTAACCGAACTAATTGGCTCGATTTGAATCAATTGCCCTAATTAGACGGGCGATGCGTTGAGAAAGTTCCCCATATTTTTGCTGAAACTGTAAATTATTTTCACCTTGAGCAATTAAGTCTGCTTGCTCTTGCCTCAAACTCTCTAATTCAATACGTCGTAACGCATCTTCCCACTCTTTTTGAGGGTCAGGCAAGACTTCCTGAGCCATGAGGTCGGCGGCAACAGACGCCATCAAAACCCCCAGATCACCGCCAGGATCAGCTGCTTGCATCAAAGCCCCAAGGTGACGCGCACCCGTTGACTGAGCCAGCAGGATCAAATCCCTGACCATTTCAAGATGGGGGCCGCGCTCGAGAACTTCAAGCTGCTGATCACCCATCTGATCGACAAGTTCGGGATGGCTCAACAATAGCCTGAGCAACCGGCGAGCCATCGGCGCGACTGAGCGTCGGGTGGGGATTGCACCCGGAGGGGGGGGTAAATTTTGCTTACCAAACCGTCCCCAAGGCTTTTTACCCCGTCTGCCCGGCTCATCCGAAAAGTAGGACTGACCGTAAGCTTGTGCTGCATAGCCTTGCTTGGGGTAAGCCTGGTTTGAATAATTCTGAGTCGAATAATCCGGAGTCTGCGAACCAAACTCCATATCATCAGGAATCCCGGCGTAGTCAGGTTCCCCCTCGCGCTCAGCACCAGGCGTCTGGCTCGCCGAACCCGCAGGCACCGCACCAGTAATACCGGTATTAGGTCTGGGTTGGCGTGCAGCGGCTGGTTTGCCTCCCAGCGCAGCCTGACCGCCAACACCGGGCAGTCCTGCCAGAGCATGCGGCACCTCTCTGGCTAATAACTGCGCTAGCTCTTCGGGTGTGAGTTGTACGAGCCTTGCAAGCTCATTCTGCAGTTGGATTTTCAGTGCGATATCCGGAATCAGCGCAAGCATCGGACGCGCCTCATGCACCAGTGCAGCGCGTCCCTCGACTTCTTTAATTTTGTGTCTGCCCGACAATTCGTTGAGGAAAAACGTCGATAACGCATCCGACTCACTCAAACAAGCCCTGAACGCTTCCTGCCCGAACTGCCTGATATAACTGTCAGGATCATGCTCAGCCGGTAAAAAAAGAAACCGGATAGAAATATCATCACGCAATAAAGGCAAACACGTTTGTAAAGCTCGCCAGGCAGCTCTGCGGCCCGCTCCGTCACCATCAAAACTGAAAATAATCCGGTCACTGGCACGCAGCAATTTCTGGATATGCATAGCCGTCGTGGCAGTGCCCAGAGTCGCGACGGCATTTCCGACTCCCAACTGTGCGAGGCCGACAACGTCCATGTAGCCTTCGACCACAATCACGCAACCCTCGGATCGAATTGCTGAACGCGCCTCAAAGAGCCCGTAGAGTTCGTTGCCTTTTGAGAAAACCGGTGTTTCAGGTGAATTAAGGTATTTGGGTTCACCCTTACCTATGATACGACCACCAAAACCTACAATTTCGCCTTTGACATTTCGGATTGGGAACATGACCCGTTCGCGAAAACGGTCATAGCGCCGACCATCCTCGGACTCGATTACAAGCCCTGACTCAACAAGAATCGGATCGTCATAACGCTGAAACACTTTTCCCAGGGACTGTCGCTCTGCAGTGGCCCAGCCTAGCCCAAAAGTTTTAGCAATCTGGCCCGTCAAGCCACGTTGCTGCAGATAGCGAATCGCAGCAGGACTCTCGCGTAATTGCGCCACATAATGAGCCAGCGCTTTTTGCAAAACCTGGGTGTGCTGGGAGACTTCTTCTTTGCGTCGCGCGGACGCTGCCTGCTGGCCAGGCGAGCGATTTTCTTCGGGCACCGTCATACCAACAGCACTAGCGAGCGAGCGAACGGCCTCAGGGAAACTGGCCCCGGTGTGCTCAATCAGGAACGTAATTGCTGTGCCATGTGCTCCACAACCAAAGCAGTGGTAGAACTGTTTGGTGGGACTGACAGTAAAAGAGGGAGATTTTTCGTTATGAAAGGGGCACAACCCGAGCAGGTTGATACCCCCTTTTTTTAACTGCACGTAGCGCCCGACAACATCCGCGACATCTACGCGGGTTAGGAGATCCTGGATAAACGACTCTGGGATCACCGATCAGGCCATGTGATATTGGCGCACAAGCAGGCGCCAATAATCAATACATGCGTGGAGGTAATTGCTGGCTGCGAATGCGCTTATAGTGGCGCTTGACGGCAGCAGCCTGCTTGCGCTTACGCTCAGCAGTTGGCTTTTCGTAGAACTCGCGGGCGCGCAATTCGGTCAACAGACCGGTCTTTTCGATTGTGCGCTTGAAACGGCGAAGAGCTGCTTCGAAGGGCTCGTTTTCTTTCAGACGAACGATAGGCATAGGGTGCGTGGTATTAAATAAACAGTTAAACCGAAATGGTTAAAAATTACAAATTAGCCATAAATCATAGCATAAATACGCATAAAAAGCTAACTACTTCGCCAGGAGGCTCATCAGAGCGTCTGGTCTGAGCGCGTCGTAGACCTCGAAGGGCTGGTGAATCCAGGGATTTGTGTCCAGCTTTTGAATATAAAAATCTGGCACTACACAGGAGTGAGCTTTATACCAAAGCACTCCTGTCTTTAATTCAGTGATGTCTGTGTAACGCTGCAAAAGGTGTGCACACACTTTTTCAAGCGTCACACCACTATCGACCAGGTCGTCCACAAGCAGCACCCGACCCTCGAGTCGAGGAGCTGTCATGGTGACAAATTGCGCGATATCGAGCGCCCCCTGGGCGGTGCCCGCGGCGTCTCGATAACTGCTGGTAGTCAATATCGCCAGAGGTTTATCAAAAATACGGGACAAAACGTCCCCTACTCTCAAACCTCCACGCGCCAAACACAAAATCTGGTCAAATTCCCAGTTAGCCTCGTGGACCTGCAAAGCAAGCCTCTCAATCAAAGCATGGTAGCTTGACCAGTCGACCCATAAATCTTTAGCTGTGCTTTGAGGCAGAGTCATGGGTTGGGTGCAAGGCTAAAAGGGCTTGAAGCAAATTACGCTTTGAAAGGATTGTTCAGAATAATGGTTTCAAGACGATCTGGACCCGTTGACACCATATCAATCTGTACACCACAGACTTCTGACATACGCTTTAAATAACGCTGGGCATTGACCGGTAATTTGTCAAACTCCGTGACACCCACTGTCGACTCACTCCAGCCAGGCATTTCTTCGAGAACAGGAACAGCCTGTGCGACTTTCGCAGCGCCATAGGGCAACACGTCAACAAAAACACCATCAATGTGGTAACCAACACCGATTTTGATTGTCTCCAGACCATCCAGTACATCCAGCTTAGTGATGCACAGACCTGAAATACCGTTCAAACGCACCGAGCGTTTGAGTGCCGCACCATCAAACCAGCCACAGCGGCGTGGACGCCCCGTGACTGAACCGAATTCCTTACCCACAGTAGCCAGACGCAAACCGATATCGTCCTGCAACTCGGTGGGGAATGGGCCCGAACCGACCCGCGTCGCATAGGCCTTGGTAATGCCAAGCACATAGCTCAACGTCTGGGGGCCGACGCCCGCGCCTGCCGCGGCTGCACCAGCGATACAGTTGCTGCTGGTCACATATGGGTAGGTACCGTGATCAACATCAAGCAGCGCGCCCTGAGCACCTTCGAACAGCAAAGGCTTGCCAGCCTGCTGGGCTTCAAATAAATTGCTGCTGACATCGCGCACCATTGGTGCAATTGCAGGTGCGAGCGCCATCGCCTGGTCGACCACTTCATCAATCGATACCGCGGGCGCTCCCAGATACTGGGTCAGAACAAAATTATGCAGCTCCAGCACTTCGGCGACTTTCGCACGGAAACCGACCGGATCAAACAAATCCTGGACACGCAAAGCGCGTCGTGCGACTTTGTCTTCGTAAGCAGGTCCAATGCCACGCCCTGTTGTGCCGATTTTCGCATCACCACGACGGGCCTCGCGAGCCTGATCGAGTGCAACGTGATAGGGCAAGATCAACGGGCAAGCCTCAGAGATCTGCAAGCGTGCGCGAACATCAAGGCCAGCCGCCTCAAGCTCGGCAATCTCTTTCAGGAGAGCTTCGGGCGAAAGCACAACGCCATTACCGATATAGCAAGTGACGTTAGGATGCATAATGCCCGAAGGGATCAGACGCAAAATTGTTTTTTTGCCGTTAATCCATAGTGTATGCCCCGCATTGTGGCCACCCTGGAAACGCACCACACCATGGGCTGACTCGGCAAGCCAGTCCACAATTTTGCCCTTGCCTTCGTCGCCCCACTGGGTACCGATCACTACAATGTTCTTGCTCATATCGCGTTCAAAAAAGCCATTCAAAATCGGGGCACATGGATCCCCACAACCCACACTCAAGCCTTTGGCTGAGACATGGGAGCCTGTGAAACTTTAGGAAACTGCCTTGACAACCCACTGACCGTTTTGCGCCACAAGCTCACGATCAAATACAAATTCATCATGCGTCGTCTGCTCACCAGGAAACACCTGAACCACAATCTCACCAGCCTGACGCAAGGCATTGACCGCTAGACGCAACTGCGTGTCAGGCACAACTGGTGCGCGTATAGCCCCAGAGGGCTGTGCTGCAGACAAGCCAGCAGCGAGTTTGCGTAAATCCAGACTAAAACCCGTGGCAGGACGAGCACGACCAAAGGCACGGCTGACATTGTCATAACGTCCGCCCTGCACTAAGGCATCGTGCCAGCCCTCGGCATAAATAGAAAAAGTCACACCAGAGTGATAACCATAGGTCCCCACATCGGCAAGATCAACGCCCACGGAAACATCATCCAGAGCAGCAAGTAGTTGCTCAAGAGTATCCAGTGCCTCGACGACACCAGGGATAGACGGCAAAAGAACTCGGGCGCGAGCGATCACCGAGGCATCGCCATACAAAATTGGCAGGCAAGCTAGCGACTGAACGGTAGCAGCACCCAGCGCATCAGCACCGTGACCGAGTAAAGCGATACCAGGCAAATCCTTGTCTCGCAACAACGCCATAATCTCGTCGGCGCGCGCATGAGCCGCCGCATCAGAATCAAGCAGTGCACGGACCAAACCCGCGTGACACAAATCCAGACGAACTGACTGCACACCAGCCAGACGAGTACTCGCAAGAGCAAGGTCGATAATCTCAAGATCAGCCTCAATACCGGCATGACCAAAAATCTCGGCACCAATCTGGAGCAACTCCCGACTCGAGAGCAAACCGGCGGGACGCGCATGCAGAACCGGACCGCAATAGCAAAGCCTGGTCACACCCGAGCGATTGAGCAAGTGCGCGTCAATCCTTGTCACCTGAGGGGTCATATCCGCACGTATACCGAGTGTGCGGCCCGACAACTGATCAACGAGTTTGCTGGTGCGCAGATTCAGATCGCTGCCACAGCCTGAGAGCAAGGACTCAATGTATTCGACCAGCGGGGGCGCCACGAGCTCGAACCCATAGGTGCGAAACAAATCAAGCAGACTGCGGCGCAGCTCTTCGATACGTCGCGCCTCTGCGGGCAACATATCAGCCAGACTTTCCGGGAGAAGCCAGTTGCCTTTCATGATCGAGCAGTCAAAAAGAAAAAGTTCATCAAGGGTATTGAGTCAATCAAATCGAATATGTGACGAATGAATAGAGTCGAGGCAAAAATAACTGATTCGCTCTAAAACAAAGGCGTCGCCCAAACAAAAAGCGGCTTGGGGCGTAAGCCCGGCAAGCCGCCAGAACAATCGTTAAAGCTTACAGCGCATTATACAGATTCTAGGGCAGGTGTTAAGCCTGCCCCAGACCTGTTATTTACCGGTTGAGGATTTCAGATATTTAAAGAAATCAGAGCTAGGATCGACAACCATCAGGTCGCCTGGTTTGCCAAAGGCCGCCCGGTAGCCCTCAAGACTCTTGTAAAAACTATAAAAACCGAGATCTTCGCCATAGGCTTTGGCGTACAAGCCTGCAGCTTTGGCATCGCCCTCACCCATAATTGCCTGGGCACGACCATAAGCCTCAGCCAGGATTTCCTCACGCTGGCGATCTGCCTCGGCACGGATTTTCTCACCTTCAGCAGCGCCGATCGAGCGCATTTCATTGGCAACACGCAAGCGCTCTGACTCCATACGGCGGTAGACCGACTCGGAAATCTCAGGGGCAAATTCAATCCGTTTTAAACGGACATCAATCACCTCGATACCAAAAGGCTGTGCACGCTTGACGACATTGGACAGTACCTCGTCCATGATGACCTTGCGCTCAAGAGAGACGACATCCTTAACCGTGCGAATGTTGACCGAGGCGTTCAAGGCGTCACGGATCTGAGCCTGCAGACGCTCGCGTGCAGCCCGCTCATTACCACCAAAAGTAACGTAGTAGAGGCGTGGGTCGACGATGCGCCATTTCACAAAAGAATCAATCAGCAGATTTTTCTTTTCTGAGGTCTGGATGCGCTCCGCCTCCTGAGTATCAATGGTCAGCAGTCTTTTATCGAGCGAGACGACGTTTTGAAACGGCGGGGGCAGTTTGAAATACAAACCAGGCTCGGAGATCACTTTTTTCACCTCACCCAAGGCAAACACCAAAGCGAAATCACGCTCACGGACAACAAAAACAGAGGAGGACAATACCCCCAGAATCACGAGCAGGGTAATGAGTAAAGGTAATAAACGTTTCATGATGGGTACTCCTTAGCGATTGCCGCGATCACGCGTCAACGTATTGGCCGAACCGCTGGCCTCAGCGGCAGGTCGCACAGGAGTGCTTGGCGCAGCCGGCGTATTAAAGACTGGCGGCACAGGGGCTACACTGCTTGTGACTGACTTACCTGCCTCCTGGGCGGTTTGCTGCATAATTTTGTCCAGCGGCAGATAAAGCATATTGTTCGAACCATGCGTATCCACCAGGACCTTGCTGGCATTGGCATACATTTGCTGCATGGTCTCCAGATACATACGCTCACGAATCACCTGAGGTGCTTTGCGATACTCGGTCAGTACACTACCAAAACGGGCCACATCACCCACAGCATTACCAACAATTTTTGCGCGATAGCCCTCTGCCTGCTCAAGCATGCGAGAGGCCTGACCGCTTGCCAGAGGAACAATCTGGTTACGATAGGCTTGGCCTTCGTTAACCTGGCGCTCGCGATCCTGGCCGGCTTTGACTGCATCATCAAAAGCAGCCTGCACCTGTTCGGGGGGCTGGACGTTCTGGATTGCTACGCTGCTGACCTGCACACCTGTCTGATAGCGATCCAGGATTTGTTGCATGAGTTTTTGCACATCGATGGCAACAGCTGTCCGACCCTCGTAGAGGACAAAATCCATCTTGCGGGTACCGACTATTTCACGCATCGCAGTCTGCGCGGCCTGGCGCACAGACTCATCCGGGTCTTTGGTTTTAAACAGATAATCTGGAGCACCGTCCGCACGCAAACGGTACTGAACCACAAACTGGACATCGACGATATTTTCGTCATCCGTCAGCATCAGCGCCTCGGGCAAGACACGGTTTCTCGCATTGCCACGAAATCCGACTTCAAAGGTCCGTAATTGTGAAAGATTGACGAGCTCGTTGCTCTGGATCGGATAAGGTAGACGCCATTGAAAACCAGCCTGTGCAGTGCTTTTGTAGCGGCCAAACTGGGTGATGACAGCGACCTGACCTTCCTGAACGATAAAAAATCCGCTCGCCAGCCATAACGCTATTGCGACAGCAACAATAACGCCCAGACCAATCCGGGACTGTCGCGGTGTGGGGCCACCAGGGCCCTGCTGCCTCGGTGGACGCGGTGCGTTGTTGTGGCCGCCTCCCTGCTTGCGACCAAACAAACTGCCCAGACGCTGATTGAAATCGCGCCAGACCTGATCCAGATCAGGTGGTCCATTGCCCTGTGGTGGGCGCTTGGGCTCATCGTTATTGTTTTTAGGCGGCTCTGAGCCGTTGGAGCCTCGGCCCCAGCCAGGTTCATTCAGGTTGAATATCTTGGAGAGTAATCTCATTATTTTCCGGTATTAAAGCGAACTGACTGATTGCACTGCGCAACCCATCCAATCCTGAGCGCGTATGCGCACTCACAAAAACACGACAAATCGTACCATGCGCATCTTGTTCGACACGAGGCTCAAGCCCTGCAAGATCGATCTTGTTATAGACCAGTATTCTTGGAATATCGGCCGCACCAATATCCGCCAGAACCTTGTTGACTTCAGCAATTTGCTCATCTCGCTGGGGACTAGAAGCGTCCACCACATGCAACAGCAAATCAGCATGGATGGCTTCTTCGAGGGTCGCACGAAATGCAGCTATAAGTGTATGCGGCAAATCGCGAATAAAACCCACAGTATCTGAAAGGGTAATTTGCCCTGCACCTTCGATCCAGACACGTCTGGTTGTCGTATCCAGCGTTGCAAACAACTGATCGGCAGCATACGCACCAGCACGCGTCATGGAATTAAATAGCGTGGACTTGCCCGCGTTGGTGTAACCCACCAGGGATACCGACATCATGCCACCTCGCGCGCGGGAGCGTCGCTGAGTCGTACGCTGACGCTGGACGCGTTCGAGTCGCTCACGTAAGAGACGGACTTTGGCGCCAATCATGCGTTTGTCCATTTCGAGCTGCGATTCGCCCGGCCCGCGCATACCGATACCACCGCGCTGACGTTCCAGGTGAGACCACATACGTGTCAGCCGCGTGGTGAGGTGTTGTAACTGCGCAAGTTCAACCTGTAATTTGCCTTCGTGACTTTTGGCACGCAGTGCGAAAATATCGAGGATCAGTGCAACGCGATCAACCACCCGCAAATTGAGTTGACGCTCGAGATTACGTTGCTGCGCTGGTGATAAAGGCTGATCGAACAGCACCACCTCGGCATCGGTAGCCTGAGCCAGTAAAACAGCCTCCTCGAGCTTGCCAGTACCAATGAAATACGCAGCATCCGGACGCGAGCGTTTAGCAGTCAGTGTAGCCACAACCTCAGCGCCTGCGCCTTTGGCCAGCATGTCGAATTCTTCGGCATGTGCGGGGTGATCCGGCGCTCCGAGGTCAACGCTAATGATCAAAGCGCGCATCATAATGAGCATCCGCTATTATTTTTAGTCAAACTCAAACGAACACGCCCGCCAAAACTTAATGTCTGGGCGGGCGTGAAACTATTGTGTAAAAAATTATTCAGCAGCGGCCTCAATACCCGTATCAGCTGCAGGCAGTGAAACTGCGCGTGCTGGTACAACAGTAGAAATGGCGTGTTTGTAGACCATTTGCGTCACAGTGTTGCGCAACAGCACTACATACTGGTCAAAGGACTCGACCTGACCCTGAAGTTTGATCCCATTAACCAGATAAATAGACACTGGAATGTGCTCTTTACGCAAAGCGTTTAAGAAAGGATCTTGCAAAGTTTGCCCTTTATTGCTCATTGGCAGGCTCCATATGTTGTTGTTGAAGGATGTCTGAGAAAACCGCACATCCAATACTCGTACTCTACAGGGTTTTCCCGAAGTGCGCTAGAAATTGAAACACTTGCTTACCAAATAAATTGATAAATCTAATTTCAAGCGAGAATTTCGCGACAAGCGTTCACTAGCAAAGCACATTGTTCGTCCGTTCCGATCGTAATGCGCAAGAAATCCGCAATACGTACGGGCGCTTTGAAATGCCTGACGATAATATTGCGAGCGCGTAACTCAGCGGCCAATTGTTCGCCAGATTTTTTAGCATGACGCGCAAAAATAAAATTCGCTTGCGATGGTAATACTTCAAAACCTAACGCAGTTAAATCTTTGGTCAGTTGCTCACGCGTCTGGATCACGGCTTGACGTGTCTGGGCAAAATGAGCCTCATCTTGCATGGCAGCCATAGCACCGGCTTGCGCCAACCGATCCAGAGGATAGGAATTAAAACTGTTTTTAACGCGATCCAGCCCCTGAATTAAATCAGGATGACCCAGGGCGTAGCCCACACGCAACCCAGCAAGTGAGCGCGATTTCGACAGAGTATGCACAACCAGTAAATTAGGGTAGGTATTAATGAGCGACGCGGCACTCACAGCACCAAAATCAACATACGCCTCATCAATCACCACCACGATATCCGGGTGCGCAGCGATCACTGACTCAATGTGTTCCAGCTGATGGCCGCGACCGGTTGGTGCGTTCGGGTTAGGGAAAATAATCCCACCAACCTCACCTATCTGACCCGGCATGTAATCCTCGAGACGGATGCACAAATCCTCATCAAGCGGGATAGTTTTGAATTTGATCTCGTACAAGCCACAGTAAACAGGATAAAAGCTATAGCTGATATCAGGAAATACTAGCGGCGCATCCTGTTTCAATAAGGCATTGAACGCGTGCGCGAGAACTTCATCCGAGCCGTTACCAACAAACACCTGTTCAGCGCGCAAAGCGTAATTCTTGGCAATCGCTTCTCGCAGCGCCAGGGAAGTTGGATCAGGATAGAGTCGCAAGCTTTCGTTATTAGCCGCTGCAATCGCCTCAAGCACTCGAGGCGATGGACCGTAGGGATGCTCGTTAGTATTAAGCTTGACCAGATTTTGCACACGCGGCTGTTCACCCGGCACATAGGGATCGAGTTGACTAACCAGAGGACTCCAGAAACGGCTCATAAATTCTCTTGCGAACGCTACGCCGCTTAGTTATCGGCGTATGGATTAAAAGACGATTTGAATTCAATACGAAGTGGCGTACCCGCCAGCTCAAAGGCGTCTCTGAAACGACCCTCGAGGTATCGGCGGTAGGAGTCCGGAATCGAATCCAGCGCATTGCCGTGGATGATAATCAGAGGTGGATTCTGTCCGCCCTGATGCGCGTAACGCATTTTGGGTCGGAAAATACCTCTGCGTGGCGGCTGTTGCTGCTCCAGCGCAGCTTGTAACTCGCGCGTCAGTTTGGGGGTGGAAAGCTTGGCAAAAGCAGCCGCATGAGCGGAATTGACCGAGCGCAACAGATTATTGACGCCCTGGCCACGCAAAGCGGAAATCGTGTGCACGCGGGCAAAAGATAAAAACCGCAGCTTGCGATCGAATTCTCGTTGAATCCGTTCGCGCTGGTCTTCATCCAGGCCATCCCATTTATTGATCGCAACGACCAGTGCGCGTCCCGTTTCAAGGATGAACCCGGCGATATGCGCATCCTGATCCGACACCTCGTGCTGCGCGTCAATCATCAGCAGCACGACGTTGCTGGCCTCGATAGCCTGCAAGGTTTTAATCACTGAGAATTTTTCGATCGCTTCAAAAACCTTGCCACGCTTACGCAGTCCCGCAGTGTCAATGAGCGTATATTGTTTACCGCCCCGATCAAATTCAATCTCAATCGCATCACGCGTAGTGCCTGGCATATCAAACGCAATCACACGCTCTTCACCGAGCAGCGTATTGATCAGCGTCGACTTACCGACGTTCGGACGCCCAACGATCGCAAGCTTGATGCGGTGTTCAAAAGGCTCTTCTGGTACGAAAAACTCATCGTCTCCTTTGAGTGCAGCCGCCGTTGGCTCCGCATCATCCGCATCAAAAGCTTCAGGCTCGGGCTCCGGTCCAAAGCCTTTGAGGGCGATCTCGATCAGGTTGACAATACCCTCGCCGTGAGCCGCGGAAATCGCCACAGGCTCACCTAAACCTAATTCGTGAAACTCGGCGACAGCGCTACCGTGCAACATGCCTTCGGCTTTGTTGACGCACAGAACAACCCGCTGACCTAGCTTGCGCAGCAGGCGAGCGATCTCATGATCATGCGCATTCAGTCCTGCCCGCGCATCGACCAGAAAAATCACCACATCAGCTTCAGCAATCGCTTGCTGTGTCTGACGCGCCATCTGATGCAGAATGCCGTCTTTGGCAACCGGCTCAAATCCCCCAGTATCCACACAGATAAAGGGCTTTTCTCCTACCCGACCTTCACCATAATGTCGGTCGCGGGTTAAGCCGGAAAAATCAGCCACCAACGCTGAGCGCGATCGCGTCAGACGATTGAACAGGGTCGATTTGCCAACGTTCGGGCGCCCGACCAGGGCAACTACAGGTTTAAATGACACGGATTAATTCAACACTATCATGATCAGGTTGCCATCGCCCGTCTGGACAAGAACACCCTGGGTTGTTGCGAGCAAAGGTGCACGAATAGCGCCTCCACCCACGGAAAGTCTAGCCAGCATGCGGCCATCATCGGGAGCCATAAAATGCACAAATCCCTCAAAATCGCCCACTGCAACGGCTGAACCGATTGCTGCAGGGCTTGTCAGCCTGCGATAACGCAAAGCGTCCTGCTTCCAGGCGACAGAGCCATCCTGCAGATTAAAAGCAGAAACAACATCCTGCGTGTTCGGTGCATAAGCGTGACGATTATCAACTGTCATCCCGACATTGCTGGAGAAAGGCTTGCTCCAGACTGGACGACCACCAGCGGCAATATCAAAACAGATAATGCGTCCCTGGTGGGCCACAGCACAAAGCAACGGTCCGATAATGGCGGGGGCTCCAACCACGTCATTGACGCGCTCCAGATCTGTCGAGCCTTTAGGCACGGCCACTACGCCCTCCCACTGCACATCACCTGTCAGCGCATTCACGGCCATCAGTTTGCCACCGGGGATACCACTCAGAACCATGCCTTCGATCAGTGCCATACGAGCTGGAGCACGCAGCGACAGCGAAGGGCCAGGACGCTGGACACTCCAGATTCGCTCACCGGTCTCAGCATTGAAGCCCTGAATCCGGTAATCTCCACTGCGTACAGCGACCACACCAAAACCAACGACTGGAGGCACAACCACTTCGCTGCTGGCTTTGGTGCGCCATTTAACCTGGCCGCTTTCGTTAAGAGCGATCACAGTGCCATCAGTCGCGACCACTGCAGTTGTCGTGCCATCACTACCGACACCAGCCGATAGTTTTTGATCGAGTTTTATTTTCCAGCCCACGGCTCCCGAACTCAAATCCAGGCGCGCGACGGAACCGTCAGCCGTGGCGGCATAGACTACGTCACGCACAACGGCCGGAGCAAAACCCACACCAGTTTGGCCACCAATCGTCGCTTTCCAGCCAACCTGGGCAGACAAGCCGGCCTTGTATTCTTTTAATGGTGTTGGATCATTACGACCATCATCTCCGCTAAAAACGCTACAGCCCGCAAGCACAAAGCCAGTGAGCAGCGCAACAGAAAGACGGGCGATACGCGTGAAGCTTTTGGATTGCATAATCAGGCTCCGAGAGCATCGATTTTGAGTTTGACCACAGGTGCCAGCGGGCTCGTGGGACCCATTGCCTCAAGCGCTTTTTTCCAGGCATCGCGTGCCTGGGCTGATTTACCCTGGGCGGCATAAATATCACCACGACGGTCATCAAAAAGCCCTGCAAAAGCTGGTGGCGCATCGCCGAGCTGGGCAAGTGCCGCCTCGTAGTCTTTTTGATCCACTAGCAGGCCAGCCAAGCGTAATTTTGCAACAGGCACGAGTGCCTGATTTTTGCTTTGGGCCAACCACTCGAGCGCAGCCCGTGCAGCAGGCAACTGATCACGCGTCTGCAAGGCAGCCGAGGCCACCAAAGCGGCTCGGGCAGCGTAATCCGTTGCAGCATAATCGTCACGCAACGTTTTCATGGCAGCGTTGATGCGTGCGACCGACTCATCACCTGTCTGGCGGGTGGCTTCTTCGAGCGCTTCGAAATAACCACGGGCCTGACCGGACTGGTGATTTTGATACCACTGCCAGCCACGCCATCCTCCGAGGATGATTAAAGCAATCAACAAACCCGTTGTGACAAGTGTGCCGTATTTACCCCACCAGGCACGCAACTGGGCAATTTGTTCCTGCTCTTCGAGATCGTATGCCATGCTGTTCAAACCCTATCTTTCAAAAAAGCCACCAAATCGTTCAGGGGCACTTGTTGTTGCATTGCGTCCTCTGGCCCAGCCGTCTGACGCATCATTTTGACCGAAGCCACGCCCTTTTCGAGCTCATCGCCTGCAAGGATAACCGCAATCGACGCTGCACTCGCATCAGCACGCTTGAATTGCGATTTAAAACTTCCTGAGCCTGCATGAACAATAACCGCGATACCCTCATCACGCAAAGCCTCAGCCAAAACAGCCGCACGGCGCTGAGCCTCATCGCCTTGCTGAACAATATAGACGTCACACTCGGCCGGTGCTTGAATCTCTGGCTGCATCTGACCCCACAAATCAATCAAACGCTCCATACCGATTGCAAAACCGACTGCAGGAGCTGGCTTGCCACCCAGCAACTCAATCAGGCCATCGTAGCGACCGCCTCCGCAAATCGTAGCCTGAGCACCCAGACTGTCAGTGATCCACTCAAAAACCGTCAGGTTGTAATAATCGAGTCCACGAACCATCCGTGTGTTGAGTTGATACTTGATACCTGCGTCATCCAGCCTTGCGCAAACCGCGTCGAAGTGCGCACGTGACTCAGGCCCGAGAAAATCAAACAAACGGGGTGCTGAGTTGGCCATATCCTGCATCGCCGGATTTTTAGTGTCCAGTACACGTAATGGATTGGTGTACATCCGGCGCAAGCCGTCTTCATCGAGTACGTGCTTGTACTGCTCCAGGTGAGTAATCAATGCAGCGCGATGCGCAGCACGCTCCTCAGACTGGCCGAGTGAGTTAATTTCCAGACGAACATCCGTGATACCAAGCAATTTCCACAAGCGGGCAGCCATCACGATCATTTCAGCATCAATATCAGGCCCGGCCATACCAAGGGCCTCGACATCTATCTGATGAAACTGGCGGTAACGGCCTCGCTGCGGACGTTCGTGGCGAAACACCGGACCCAGCGCATACACACGCTGGGATCTGTCGTAGAGCAGATTGTGCTCGATCGCAGCACGCACCATGCCCGCCGTAAACTCGGGTCGCATGGTTAGGGACTCACCGTTGAGCGAGTCGGTAAAAGAATACATTTCTTTTTCTACGATATCAGTCACCTCCCCGATACCGCGTGTGAACAAGCGCGTATGCTCAAGAATAGGTGTGCGCATGTTGCGATAGCCATAGGCATGCAACCAGTCGCGCACGATAGCCTCAAGCTCCTCCCAGCGTGCACTCGCACCTGGTAGCGCATCATTCATGCCGCGAATCGCGGTGACTTTGGAAAAGGTTTGTGTCATGTGTAAAAAATTAAAAACTGAGGCAACTTAAACGCTTAGCGCTGCGCCATAACGACGCGCGACGTATTGTTCGACTATGGCCTGAAATTCCTGAGCGATGTTGTCTCCCTTGAGAGTGACAGTTCGCTCACCATCCACGAAAACTGGCGCAGCAGGCACCTCACCGGTACCAGGCAAGCTGATCCCCAGATCCGCATGGCGGCTCTCCCCAGGGCCATTGACCACACAGCCCATCACAGCAACATTCATGGACTCGACACCTGGATAGAGATTTTTCCAGACCGGCATCTGCTGGCGCAGATAGGTCTGAATCTGATCAGCCAAATCCTGAAAAACCGTACTGCTGGTGCGACCACAGCCCGGGCAAGCCACAACCATAGGAGTAAAAGCGCGCAGCCCCATGGTTTGCAAAATTTCTTGTCCGACGATGACCTCTCGCGTGCGGTCTCCGCCAGGCTCGGGCGTGAGCGAAATGCGAATGGTGTCGCCGATCCCCTCTTGAAGCAAGACGCTTAGCGCAGCAGTCGAGGCTACGATGCCTTTGCTGCCCATGCCGGCTTCAGTCAGACCCAGATGCAAGGGATAGTCACAACGTGAAGCCAAATCCCGGTACACAGCGATCAGATCCTGAACGTGACTGACTTTGCAGGACAAAATAATCGCATCACCTGACAAGCCGAGCTCTTCGGCACGCTGGGCGTTACTGATCGCTGAGACGACCAGCGCATCGCGCATCACGGCCTGAGCATCTCTCGGGTTAACGGACTTGCTATTTTCGTCCATCATCCGGGCAAGCAGTTCGTGATCGAGGCTGCCCCAGTTGACACCAATGCGCACGGGCTTTTTGTACAGGCAGGCCACCTCAATCATCTGCGCGAAATTATCATCGCGTTTTTTCCCGCCCCCCATATTGCCTGGGTTGATACGGTATTTTGAAAGTGCTTGTGCGCAGTCCGGAAACTGGGTGAGTAATTTATGCCCGTTATAGTGAAAATCCCCAACCAGCGGGACATTTACGCCCATGCGATCTAGCTGTTCGCGTATCGCGGAGACTTCCTTGGCTGCCTCGGGTGTATTGACAGTGATACGGACGATTTCGGAACCCGCTTGCGCCAACTCTTTGACCTGAATCGCAGTCGCGATCGCATCAGCGGTATCAGTATTGGTCATTGACTGGACCAGCACAGGAGCCTGTCCCCCGACCGTCACGACGTGATCGCCCCAACTGATTTTGACAGCGCGGGTACGATGTCTGGCAAGAGGTCCCATGGCACTGACACCGGTCATTTAAAAGCCCCAAGCAACCAGCCGGGGACCCAGTTTGCTGGGAAAATGCCTTGCCAGATCGCCACAGCCAACGCGGCAAGCACGACGCAGAGAATAACCACAATCCACATGGAAGAGCTGATCGAGCCAGATCTCTCAGACTCGTGCGCACCAAGCGTTCGCGTCGAGGTATGCGCTGCAATACCGCCTGTTACTTTACCGATATATGGCTGCAACACGTTTTCGATCGCCCTGGAGTCAACACCAAGCAAGCGGGAATAATTTTTAACAAGCGCCTTGAGTGCCAGTCCTCTGGGCAAACTATCGAAGCGCTCTGCTTCAAGCGCCTCGATGTGCTTGGCGGCAAACTTCAAACGTGCTGCGACATCGTCGATCGATAACCCGCGCGCAACGCGCAGTGCACGCAACGAGCCCGCTGTAGTAATCAGCTCAGTCGGTGCCGGGGGTGATTCGCTTTTTAAAGGACTGAGTAAATCTATCTCGCTCATGCACGGAGCTCCTTGATTGGAATCGATTTCTGCGCAGCCATTTTCTCGCTCAGACGCGTCCTGTCACGAACCTCGCCAGCAAGTTGGCCGCAAGCCGCATCAATATCATCACCACGCGTTTTACGCACTGTCGTGACGATCCCCGCATCGATCAGGTGCTGGGAAAAAATCCGGATACGCGGCGCACTTGAACGCTGCAAACCGGAACCAGGAAAAGGATTGAAGGGAATCAGATTGAATTTGCAATGCAGGCGCCGTGCTATCTGAATCAGTTCACGCGCATGCTGATCAGTGTCGTTGACTCCATCGAGCATCACATATTCGAAAGTAATGAAATCGCGCGGGGCGAATTTCAGGTAACGCTCGCACGCCGAGAGTAATTCCTCGAGCGGGTATTTCTTATTCAAGGGCACAAGCTGATCGCGTAACGAATCATTCGGGGCATGCAGGGACACGGCCAGCGCCACAGGACAGTCCTGAGAGAGACGATCTATCATGGGCACGACCCCTGAAGTTGAGACCGTCACGCGCCGGCGTGACAAACCGTAGGCATTATCGTCAAGCATGAGCTTGACGGCCGCCAAGACTGGCTCGTAATTCAGCAAGGGCTCGCCCATGCCCATCATCACGACATTGCTGATGACGCGGGGATCAGCGCTCGCTGCGTCTGGCACCGCTGACTCAGACGTCAAGCGTGCCGAAGCCTGGTCCTGCAGCAATTCGCGACGCGCCCACCAGAGCTGGCCGATGATTTCGGCGGTGGTCAGGTTGCGGTTAAAACCCTGATGACCAGTCGAGCAAAAACGGCAGGCGACGTTGCAGCCAGCCTGACTGGAAATGCACAACGTGCCACGGTCGTCCTCGGGTATGAAAACAGACTCGATCGCATTGCCCTGGCCGACATCGAACAACCATTTACGGGTGCCATCGGTCGAGCGCTGCTGTGTCAATACCGGCGAAGCCTGCACGACGCAGTGCTCAGCAAGCTGGGCGCGAAACTCGCGCGCCAGATCGGTCATTTCATCAAACTGGCTCACACCACGCTGGTGCACCCATTTTTGCAATTGCCGGGCACGAAAAGGCTTGCCCCCCCACTGCCCAACTAATTGGGTCAGTGCAGAGGCCTCAAGCCCAAGCAAATTGATCGGTTCAGGGTGCATGCGGATATCAGTGCATTAAAAAACGCAGCGAGTGAGGCGGGATGCTTCACGAGCCAGTTAGCCGGATTAACGGCTGTGAATGCTGATTTCAGGAAAGAAAAATGCAATTTCAACCGCTGCAGTCTCAGGAGCATCTGAACCGTGCACGGCGTTGGCATCAATGCTTTCCGCGAAGTCAGCGCGGATGGTGCCTTTTTCAGCTTTCTTGGGATCGGTTGCGCCCATCAGGTCGCGATTCTTCATGATGGCGTTTTCGCCTTCGAGGGCCTGAACAAACACAGGACCAGAAATCATGAAATCAACCAGGTCCTTGAAAAAAGGACGTGCACTGTGAACAGCGTAAAAACGCTCCGCGTCAGCACGTGACAACTGGCGCAATTGCGCAGCGATGACTTTCAGACCAGCGTTTTCAAAACGGGCAACAATCTGACCAATGACATTTTTTGCAACTGCGTCGGGCTTGATGATCGACAGGGTACGTTCGACTGACATGTAAAACTCCAATAATTCTCAATAAAAACAGGGACTTTGGTGTGATTCACCACAGCCCGTCATTCTAGCACGTCACATTCGTCCACAACACCCTAAAATAGAGGGCTTTTACTGCCCCTTGATCACCCCCTCTTTACGGGGTGGCGCAGACAGCACAACCCGCGGAAATAGAGATGAATCAGCCGATGACCCCAAACGATGGTGAACTTTCCAAAAGCTTTGAACCAGCCGAGCTCGAGGCGCACTGGTACAAAGAATGGGATCGCCGTGGACTTTTCACTGCTGGCCAGCACGTCCAGCATCCTGGCGATGCGGGTAAAAATGGGGCTACGCCTACCTACGCGATCCAGTTTCCGCCCCCGAATGTGACGGGCACCCTGCATATGGGTCATGCCTTTAATCAAACCATCATGGATGGCCTCATCCGCTACCACCGCATGTCGGGCGATGACACCGTTTTTATCCCTGGTACGGATCATGCGGGTATCGCCACACAGATCGTGGTTGAGCGCCAGCTGGATGCTCAGAAAATCTCCCGTCACGACCTCGGTCGTCCAAAGTTCCTGGAAAAAGTCTGGCAATGGAAAGAACTCTCTGGCAACACCATCACCAGTCAGGTGCGACGCCTGGGCGCTTCAGCCGACTGGCCGCGTGAATATTTCACGATGGATGCACAAATGTCTGCCGGTGTCGTGGAGACCTTTGTGCGCCTGCACAAACAAGGACTGATTTATCGCGGCAAGCGCCTGGTGAATTGGGATCCAAAACTACTGACTGCGGTGTCTGATCTCGAAGTCCAGTCTGTCGAAACTGACGGTCACCTCTGGCATATCCGCTATCCGTTTGTAAACGGCCCCGAAACCATTACCCATCCAGATGACACATCCGAAGTCATTACCGGAATGACCATCGCAACCACACGGCCAGAGACCATGCTGGCCGATGGTGCACTGTGCGTGCACCCTGAGGATACCCGCTACAGCCATCTGATTGGCAAAATGGTCGACCTGCCACTTTGCAATCGCCAGATCCCCATTATTGCTGATGACTTTGTGGATAAAGATTTCGGTACCGGTTGCGTGAAAATCACGGGAGCCCACGACTTTAATGACTACGCCTGCGCGATGCGCCATGGCTTGCCATTGATCGTGATCTTTACGCTTGATGCCCACATCAATGATCAGGGACCCGAGCAATTCCGTGGAATGGAGCGTTTTGAGGCGCGCAAAGCCGTGGTAGCCGAGCTCGAACAAAAAGGCTTTATGGTCAAAATCGACGCACACAAAATGATGCAGCCACGCGGTGATCGTACGGGTGTGGTGCTCGAACCCATGCTGACGGATCAGTGGTTTGTTGCAATGAGCAAACCCGCTCCCGCCGACACCCTCCATCCCGGCAAAAGCATCACTGAGGTTGCCCTCGAGGTTGTGGCTAAAGGCGACATCCAGTTCTATCCGCAAAACTGGACGACCACATACAACCAGTGGCTTGAAAACATCCAGGACTGGTGTATCTCGCGTCAGCTCTGGTGGGGCCATCAGATCCCCGCCTGGTATAGCGAGGATGGTCAGGTCTTTGTCGCACACTCCGAAGAAGAAGCCCTCGCCCAGGCGCGCGCAGCAGGTGTCACGGGTGTTTTAAACCGCGATCCCGATGTGCTTGATACCTGGTTCTCCTCAGCGCTGGTGCCCTTCACCACACTGGGCTGGCCACAGCAGACGGACGATCTCAAACGTTACCTGCCTTCCAGCGTGCTGGTCACCGGTTTTGACATCATTTTCTTCTGGGTGGCGCGGATGGTTATGATGACCACACATCTGACCGGTCAGGTACCTTTCAAGCATGTCTATGTGCATGGCCTGATTCGCGACGCGGAAGGTCAGAAAATGAGCAAGTCCAAGGGCAATACGCTGGACCCGGTTGATCTGATCGATGGTGTTGACCTGGAAAGCCTCGTCAGCAAGCGCACCTTCGGACTGATGAATCCAAAGCAAGCCGGGGCGATTGAGAAATCGACACGCAAACAATTCCCCGAGGGTATCCCTGCCTTTGGTGCCGACGCGCTGCGCTTCACCATGTCAGCCTATGCAACACTGGGGCGCAATATCAACTTCGATCTGAAACGCTGTGAGGGCTACCGGAACTTTTGTAACAAACTCTGGAACGCCACACGTTTTGTTTTAATGAATACCGAAGGCCACGATCTGGCCGAAGTCCAGACCTCTGCGCAAAGCTTTGTCGACGCGTGGATTATCAGCAAACTGCAACAGCTTGAACTCGATGTGGCAAAAGGTTTTGCTGACTACCGCTTTGATAACATCGCCAACGCGCTTTATCACTTTGTCTGGGATGAGTATTGCGACTGGTATGTTGAGCTGGCCAAAGTGCAAATCCAGCAAGGCACACCCGAGCAACAACGCGCCACACGCCGCACGCTCATACGCGTTCTCGAAGCCTGCCTGCGCTTGCTCCACCCCATCATGCCCTTCATCACTGAAGAGCTTTGGCAGAAAGTATCCCTAGTCGCGGGTAAACGCACAGCAATTCAGGAAGCCAGCATTTCTGTTCAGCCCTTCCCCCGCGCGAACCTCGAAGCAATTAATCCTGAGGCGTGTGCTCAAGTCGATCTGCTCAAAGGCCAGGTCGAGGCGATACGTGCCTTGCGTGGCGAGATGAATCTCTCACCCGCTGTGCGTGCCCCGCTCTTTGCCCAGGGACCTAAAGAAATGCTGCAGCAGCATGCGGCATATCTGGCCGCATTGGCCAAGCTCGCATCAGTCGAAGTCGTCGACACACTGACTGATGATGGCTCGCCAGTCCAAATCGTGGGCGAAACTCGCCTGATGCTAAAAGTCGAAATCGATGTCGCGGCTGAAAAATCCCGACTCGACAAAGAAATTGCCCGACTCGAAGGCGAGATCAACAAAACCACGGCCAAGTTATCTAACGAGTCTTTTGTTGCCCGAGCCCCCGCGGCGGTTGTCGAGCAGGAAAAACTGCGGGCCGCACAATTTAGCGAAACACTTGAAAAAGTAAAAGCGCAACGCGTGAGGTTGAATTAAGAATAAAAACAACTGGGTTATCTGTTTTTATTCTTTGGGGACGAGTGAGCATTCTGTTTATTCTTTGGGGACGAGTGACTATTCAGTCATTCGTCCTTAATTTTTTTCGCTCTACTTTCTACTTTCTACTTACTGATGCGCCAGCGCAGCTAAATAACGCTCATCGGCTACAGATAGCATTCCTCTTGAACGAGCCTGCTGAAGCAGTTCAGGGCGTTTTTCAAGAGTGAGTTTCAGAGACTGCTCACGTCGCCAGCGAGCAATGCGAGCATGATTTCCCGACAACAGAACCTCGGGCACGGCTAGACCGTCGAGGATTTCGGGGCGTGTAAAGTGTGGACTATCCAGCAAACCCGACAGCGAGTCCTGAAAAGAATCCTGCAAAGAGGAGTCGCCGTGATTTAAAGTCCCGGGCATCAATCTGACTGTGGCATCGATCATGGCAATGGCTGCGATTTCACCACCAGACAACACGAAATCACCGAGTGACCACTGCTCATCGACGTATTGATCTATAAACCGCTGATCAACCCCCTCGTAACGACCACACACAAACGTTGCACCTGCAGCCGAGGCTGCCAGGCTATTCGCAACGCCTTGCGTAAACGGTTTACCGGTAGGAGAAAGCAAAACAACCGGCCCATCGGGTTGATGCTGACCTGCCCGATCGGCTCGAATCGCGCCGACAGCCTGTATCAATGGTTCAGCGAGCATCACCATACCCGGGCCTCCACCGTAGGGGCGATCATCCACGGTACGGTGCGTATCGGTTGTGAAATCACGCGGATTCCAGGCATGCAGAGACCAGATCCCCTGCTTGTGGGCACGGCCCGTTACGCCTGCATCACGCACTACGCCAAACATATCCGGAAATAAAGTGATCGCGTCGATACGCATGATCAGGACTTAAAAATCAAGCGGCCAGTCGGTATCAATCCGGCGAGCGGCAATATCGACATGTTGTACGTGCGCTGCGACAAAGGGAACCAAAACGTCTTGCACGCGTCCCTTTTCGTCAAGCATGGGAATAGGCTCGGACTGAGAGTCAGTCTGAGTTAAACGTAGAACACGCAGTAAAGCATGGGCGCCATTGTCTATGACCTCGTCGACCTGACCAATCAGAGCGTTTGCCTTGGAGCTTGTGGCTGCGGTGGAGTTTGATGCTGCGGTGGAGTTTGATGCTGAGATGGAGTTTGGAGCGGCCTCAGTCTGACCGTAAACCATACAGCCTACCAAATCAACCCAATAATATTCATCGCTGTGCGCAACAGGAAAATCTTTGCGCGAGACATGAACGGTATAGCCGCGCATGCTTTCAGCAACATCCCTATCGCCAATACCGTCGAGATCAGCAACAATAGTTGCGCCCTGAGGACGAACCTGTTTAACAGTATGGGGATGCAACACGGGATTCCATGCTGCCGAGGCTGAAGTTCTGGAGGCAGTGCCAGCAGACTGAGCAGAGGAGATGCCATCTGTCGTGGATCCGCCAACAGCACCTTTCGTTTTTGAAACGAGGTGAGAAGGCGGTGCAGGTGAACATAACCACCAGACAGGTGCAGCGCGAAGAACCTCGGCCTGTGCCGAATGCGGTTGCACTTTGACCCAACCACGAATGCCATAGGCTGAGACGATACGACCTAATTCGATCAGATCATCTGGCGCTGTTAAAGCGCCTTTACCAGCCATGACGAAAAAAGGGTCCGGTGCGGATCAATTAAGCTGCAACGGCAACTTTTGCTGAGTAGTCTTTGACCAGACGAGCAACCGCTGGAGACAACTGAGCACCGACGCTAGTCCAGTAACTGACACGGTCCAGAGCAATACGGAGGTTTTCTACATGCTCACTGCCGACTGGGTTGTAAAACCCAACACGCTCAATGAAGCGACCATCACGACGATCACGAGAATCGGTTGCGACGAGGTTATAGAAAGGACGTTTTTTGGAGCCACCACGGGCCAGACGAATCACCACCATAGTAGGTAATCCCTTTAAAAGATTCAGTAAAGCCTACGAGTATAGCACTAATACGTAGGGATCGAAACTGCTACGTACGATTAAATCATTAACAGTAGCTAAAACAACACCCTGCCCGTTTAAAAAACCACTTTTAACGATCCTCACGGTTTTTAACCACAGGCTACTAACGCCGTTTCAGATAATGAATCACCCGCTCTGTCTCATCGAACTGGCCTAGCAACTCATTGCCAGTCTGCCGACAAAAAGCCTGGAAATCTCGAACCGCTCCGCGATCTGTCGTAATGACCTGCAATACTTCGCCCGAAGCCATCACAGCCAGGGCTTTTTTTGCACGCAAAATCGGTAAGGGGCAGGCCAATCCTGTGGCATCAACATTATGCTGATGCTCAGGATAGGCCAAAGAGTCCTGCACCCTCACCTCAGCCACGCCCGGCTACCCATTGAGCAACGCTGGCCAAAGCACTTGGCAAGGCAGCCAGGTCCGTACCACCGCCCATCGCCATATCCGGGCGACCACCACCCTTGCCGCCAATCTGACCAGCAACAAAGCCCACCAGATCTCCAGCTTTGACTTTAGTCGCCACGTCAGTCGTTACACCGCCGACTAAGCTGATTTTGCCATCGACAGAGCGAGCAGCAAGCAGCACAACTGCCGATTTAAGCTGGTCTTTGAGTTGATCCACCATTGAACGCAGTTCTTTGGGATCAACGCCCTGCACCTCAGTCACCAACAACTTAAAACCCGAGGAGGTCGTGACCGCTTGGTCTGTGAGGGCATTGCCTGCACTGGAGGCGAGTTTTGCGCGTGCTTGCTCCAGTTCTTTTTCAAGAGCCTTCATCTGATCCTGCATGAGAGCGATACGCTCAGGCAATTCGGCTGTCTGGGTTTTCAAGGCGCTGGCAGCACGCTGAGCCGTAGCATTGAGATTTTGAACCCAGGCCAGAGCGTTTGAGCCGGTCACAGCCTCAATACGCCGCACACCTGCAGCAACGCCGCCCTCGGAGGTGATTTTGAACAACCCAATATCACCCGTACGACTGACGTGTGTACCACCACATAATTCGCGTGAGAAGCCGATATCGAGCACACGGACTGTATCGCCGTATTTTTCGCCAAAAAGCGCCATCGCACCACCTGCGACGGCCTCATCGTAGGACATAACCTGCGCTTGCGCCGGCTGATTAGAAAGCACCTGCGCATTGACGATTTGCTCAACGCGGGTGATTTCTTCCGCGGAAAGCGGAGCATCGTGCGCGAAGTCAAAGCGTGTTTTCTCCGCATCGACTAGCGAACCACGCTGCTGGACGTGCACGCCCAGCACTTCGCGCAAAGCCTTGTGCATCAAATGTGTCGCCGAATGGTTACGGATCGTACGAGCTCGCTGCTCGGTATCCACGCGTGCGTTCACCGCATCCCCGACAGCAAGCTGACCAGCCTCAAGAGTACCGTGATGTCCAAAAACACCAGCTTGAATTTTTTGAGTATCGAGTACTTTAAAACTAGCTGTCGCACCGGACAAATTACCGGTATCGCCTACCTGCCCGCCAGACTCTGCGTAAAAAGGCGTGACATCCAGCACGACAATCGCGTCTTGCCCTGAGGTCACTTTATCAACAGAGGCGCCCCCAACATAGAGCGCAACAACTTTTGCCTGTGCCTGCAGATGGTCATAGCCTTCAAAGACTGTCTGCGCACCTGAGTATGTCAGCCCCTCAACCATTTTGAATTTGCCGGAGGCGCGAGCCTGGTCACGCTGACGCGCCATCGCAACCTCAAACCCAGCCAGATCAACTTCGACATTTCGTTCGCGGCAAATGTCTGCAGTCAGATCGACAGGGAAACCGTAGGTGTCATACAGGGTAAAAAGAGTGTTGCCATCGAGCGTGACAGTTTTATCGCTGCCTGCCGCGGGCAAGGCCGCCAACGCCACATCCAGAATTTTCATGCCATGCTCGAGCGTCTCAACAAAACGCTCTTCTTCCTGGCGCAAGACTTGCTCGACCCGAGCTGCGGTCTTGACCAGTTCAGGATAGGCAGATCCCATCTCTTTGACCAGATCGCCAACCAGACGATAAAAGAAAGGCTTGGTCTGACCGAGTTTATAGCCGTGACGCAAGGCGCGCCGAATAATGCGGCGCAATACATAGCCTCGGCCTTCATTGCTCGGAATAACGCCATCCACAATCAGGAAACTACAAGCACGGATGTGATCTGCGATGACTTTTAGCGAGTTGTGCGAGAGATCCTTGCAACCCGTCTCACGCCCTGCCGCAGCGATCAGCGCAACAAAAAGATCGATCTCATAATTTGAATGCACATGCTGGAGCACCGCTGCAATACGCTCAAGCCCCATCCCTGTGTCGACACAGGGTTTGGGCAAAGGGGTCATATTGCCAGCAGCATCGCGCTCAAACTGCATGAACACCAGATTCCAGATCTCAATGTAACGATCACCGTCCTCTTCGGGGGATCCTGGTGGGCCACCCCAGATTTCGGGGCCGTGATCGTAAAAAATCTCAGTGCACGGGCCACAGGGGCCTGTATCGCCCATACGCCAGAAATTATCAGACTCGTACCGACCGCCCTTGTTGTCACCAATGCGGATAATGCGCTCAGTCGGGACACCTACGTCGTTTTGCCAGATGCCGTAAGCCTCATCATCCTCCTGATAGACGGTGACCCAGAGCTTTTCTTTTGGCAGTTTGTAGACCTCCGTGAGCAAGGTCCAGGCGAATCTGATCGCGTCGTGCTTGAAATAGTCACCAAAACTGAAGTTGCCCAGCATTTCAAAAAAGGTATGGTGACGTGCCGTGTAGCCAACATTTTCAAGGTCATTGTGCTTACCACCCGCGCGCACACTACGCTGGGAGGATGTTGCACGCGTATAGGCACGCGAATCCTTGCCCGTAAAAACGTCCTTGAACTGCACCATACCTGAGTTAGTAAAAAGTAGCGTCGGATCGTTACCCGGAACAAGCGAGGACGACGATACAGCGGTATGGCCCTGGGACTGAAAATACTGCAGAAATTTTTGGCGGATCTCGGAGGTTTTCATCGCGTGGCTAGATATGAATGAATGACAGGAAAATGACAACAAATAGAAAGTTTCTATAGGTTAATGAAGCATTATAGGGGTTGGTTCACCTCAGACAAATGTAGGTGCGGAATTCATCGTTTTCGGACATCTCACCTTTCCAGCGGGAAATCTGTAGCGAATTAAAGCCTTTCGGGCATGAACAATTACCTGTCAGCGGATTGGACATCTCCAGCCCATGCCTGAGCGCGTTGCAGCCGAACATGCTGTGCCATGAGTAAACACCCCCAAACCTGTTACCAGCGCTGAGCCAACGCCCTGCATGGCAGGTCAATAAATCTCCGGAAGAGCTCCTGGCAACCAAGCCCTCGGCATCACAAGACTGCTCACTCGCGGCTAAGCCCTTTAACTGAAGGAACTCTCCTGCCGTGAGCCTGCTGTCTGTGCTGATAGCGCCCGTGGCACGAATATCCGCCGCGGAGCTCAGGCCTTTTTCAAGGTCCAGCCGCCCTTCCAGGCGTGTTTGCCGGCGATCTTCGCGTCTGACCAAATGCGCTAAGTGACTCGTGTCATAAAAGCTCTTAGCCACAATCGTACCTACAGGTAAAGCAATACTTTGTCCTGCTGGAGGATTTTGTAACTCAAGCGCAGCACCTCTAATCCGCTCGGGGGTTAAGGGATGCACGCTTGCACCGACTCCTTGCATTGCCGAGAGAATTTTACCAATGCGCGTCACATCGCGAGCCTGAGTAAACTGATTAGCCGTTGGCTGGGCGACAATCAGGGCTTCGATGCGACAGCCCGCATTTTCGCAATCTCCCTGCGGTGCTCCAATGCTGATTGAGACCTGATAAGGAATCGGAGGTGTCGTGGCAAAACCACTGGGTAAATGTCCGGCATGGATTAACTCCGCGACCGTAGGAGCAAGCAAATTCGCATAGTGGGCGGTGCCTGTCTGGTCGACAGTGAGAGCTGTCATGACATCAGACTGACGTCGCAACATCTGATTGAGAGAGCTTTGCACAGTTGCCATCCAGACACCTGTGGCTTGCGCCAACGCATCCTCGAGATGTCTCAGCCAGCTAGACGCCGCCCAGGTGGCAACAAGACTTGCGAGCGCGATAGCCAGCACCAGCTCAAATAAGGCAAAACCTTGTTGGACGCGCCTGATCATATGCCTGTACTCAACGAATCGTAAAAACGAAAGTATTACGATCCCCTGAGGCACACTGCGCATCAGCCAGAATGGCGTTATAGGCCATCACAGGTTCGAGAGAGCTATTTTTAACCACGACAGGACCGGACTGACCCGCGATCGTCACGGTTTCAGCGATGCGCTGCAAAATAGACGCAAGTCCGGGACACGCCGCCTGGTTCACATCGTTAAGCGTCAAGGAAAAAGCAGCACCACTTGCAGCGCCCGATACCGACTGCGGGGCAATCGTGATAACACCACGACCGTTACTACCGCTACCACCCAGTCCGTGCGCCACAGTTGCTGCCTGTCCTGATCCTGTCACGGAGACAACACTGGAGGATCGCAGCGCATTAACGAGTGTCCCGTTATCAACGCCAGTATAAGGAGTCGCACCAAAACCATGCGTGCTGGATTTCAGGCGCGCAACGAAGCGTTGCAACTCTTCGGCCACTCTTGGCACTTTGCTTTCAATGACATAAGCTTGAATAGCTGGGATGCCGACAATTGCGATCAGCATCATGATCGTTGTCACGATTGAAATTTCAATCAATGAAAATCCTGACTGCAAGCTGAGTCCCCGACTGGCAACAAGCGGTGCTGGATGAGAAAAAAACTGCTGACGAAAATGAAAATAGCGTTTCACGACACCTCTCCGAATTAATTTGCGTAAAAAAGACTTAAGGCCTGACGTAGCTCTTCAAACACGCGCACATGCCAGAAGGCGATTCCAAGAACGATAAAAAGTGAGCACAACAAAAGTGTCCAGCGAATGAACAGTGCCTGCCTTGAAAGCTTGCCCAGCGTATGGGCCGAAAGTCGCTGACAGGTCCGCTGCAAACCGGTATCCAGCCCTAAAGTGCTGACCATGTCGGTGAAATACCACCAGGTCTGGTCATCGACCAGTCCAGTATCAAGCGCGTCGATGGCCTCGAAACCCGCCTCAATCCGCGCCAGCATCACCTGCATATGCATGGACATCCAGGGCGTCGCACCGGTGCATTGTGTAATGAGTGCTTCTTTTAGGCGTGCGCTGATATTTCCACGAGGCTCAAGCAAAACTGCCAGCAGTGATAAAAATCTAATCGCCTGAACCACCCTGTAAAGTCGCCAGATACCCCATTGATCCAGCCATCTGCGCAGTGGTCCGGTCAGATTAGGGAGTGACCATAAAGCACTCAGCAAGATTGCCAGGACAAGCAACGCGAGCAACCACCAATACAGGCGCAACCAGTCGCTAGCACTAAAAAGCGATTGCGTGACCGGACCGTAATATTGCGCTGGCAGCGCAGCAAATGCCTGGGCAAGCCTTTGCGCCGTAAAAAAAGGAATCAAGAGAATCGAGGCCACAGCGACTAGTAAACTGGCCACGCCGGTCAAGGTCGTCTGCAGGAACACCTGGCGTGCGGTATCAGTGACTCTCACCACGCTCGATAGTTGGCGCAGTGTTTGAATAAGTGCCCCGGCACCTGCATACTGCGCAGCCCGAATCGCAACCAAATCTTCGAGGGGAAGAGAGCCATACCATGTGGCGAATAAATCTCCCCCGACGCGCGGAAAACGTTGCACCCAATTCGTACTCAGTTTGCCGCGGATGTTTGAGCTTGCGTATCGCTTTGCATCATCCTGAAAAATATTAAGGAGTGTTTTAGTCCCAGAGGTCGCACTGATCAAATCCGATAGATAGTCGTAATAATCGGCTCGATGTGCTTTGAAACGCCAGGCTGCGCAGTGCAAATTTAAATATATCCAGCTACTGGATATAAATAGTTTTAATCTGATCCAAGCATCCAGGTTAACCACGTGGCTGGTTACCTTGTGTAATGAGTTCAAAAGATCCAAATTTAATTTCGATTTGCCGTGGGTCAATCTGACCTTGCGACATTTTGTACAAGGCACATTGCATTGCGGTTTTGCCCTGCATATCCGGATCGGAGAAGTTGCTACGCGCACGAGTTTGAAACCATTCATAGAGTCCCAAGCCGTCACCCCGCTTTAAGCCATCCAGAAAAAAAGACTCAACCACAGGTTCGATCATCTCTGCCACGACGGTACGGCCCTGGGTGCCATTGAGCGAAGAAACCGAGCCAGACTGACAGTGCTCACAACCAGTCTGACGACGAAACCGCAGACCGTCAGAGCTAATGCCAAGGAAATTTTCGATTCTGCCGAGCCATTGTTTAAACCACTCCAGGTCACGCGAAATGCCGTGGGCACAAACCCAGTGCTTCGCAGCAAGGACTTGTGGCACATCCATCGCGCAGTGCAAACACAAACGCGAAATCAAATGTTGATAGACAAGGAGTTTTAATATCCCTGGGGTAGACAACAAGTCTCGGGCCACACCTATGAAACTTGAGGCTAAACGATCCGCTATCAGCAGAGCCGAACCCGCGTGAACCGTTGTGTAGAGATTGACCCCGCAACCAGCCAGATCCATAAAAGCGCGTCCACCCGCAGCATCCCGGATCTCACCGATCAGTAAATCGTTCATTGCTGAGCGTTTGATGGTTTTAAGCTTGGTATCAAATGAGGCATCGTCGTTTTCATCAAGCGTGCGGCAGATAGTGTTTTGTAATGCATTCGGGATCAAGTACTCCGCCGGATCCTCAAGTGTGATCACCTTGCGATCCGCAGAGATCTCACGCATCAGCGTGGCGATGGTGGTCGACTTGCCAGAGCCTACGACTCCGGCAAGAATCACCGCACCACCCTCCGTTGCGCGTGCTCGCTGCAACGCCTGCACTTGCGAGGGCAAATAGCCCAAGGCGAATAAATCCGGCGTCAGAGTATCTTGCTCCGAGACCAAGACCCTCAGACATACAGACGGTCCAGCATCTGTCGCAAGCGAGGCCCAGCGCAACATCACGACTCGTTCATTGAGGCTCAGACTCAAACGCCCCTGCTGCTCGATCATGGGATCGAACACCGCGCCATTGCCACCCTGAACGCCCATCCAGGCCACGGCAAGCATTTCCAGCAGTGTTGCAGTAGGGATTTTCTTGAAGCGCTCAGGACACACATAACGACCAGCAATGGTGAAATACACAGAGGAATCCAGACGGGCACGCTGCACATTGAAATGAATATCACTCGCATGATTAGCTAGTCCCCAGCCGACCAACTCATTAAAAGCTGCAGACAAAGCGGTTTGCTCAGACGAGGAGTTACGCAATACTCCTGAACCCGAAAAGGCAGATGTCGCAGCCATACGATCCGCTGCAATCATCAAAGTTGGAGACAACACAAACAGACTCGGCTCATTGAGTCGGAAACCCCGCGTTTGCAACAACTCAAGCAACGCTAGTGTTTGGTCATCGTGGCAATAGTCCGATAGCACGAAAATCCCGGCACTTCCGTCCGCAAACAAGACCGGGCGTATCCTTGCACTCAACGCGACTACGTCAAGCTCAACGCTCAGCGAACGCCGAAAAGCAGGACGGATCGACAGTAAATCCTCTGGTGACTGAATCACGCGATGCGCGCGAACTGTCCAGGGACGCAACACCGGTGAACGCTCATTAAAAGTCAGCTTCATGGCGTACGCATTTCCAGACACGCTATTTCCTGCGACTGGTCTTTCTTTAAATACACGCAAGGTGGCGCAATCCGTTCAAGCGCGTAACCATGCGTCACGCCAGAAACGGATTGTCTGGAAGCTCCGTGATAGATGACGGTTCGCCCTGCGATCAGCAACTCAGCAGAGAGATTTCGTCCTGTGCCGTAAATCGCAACCAACTCTGGCAACTCGCTTGCTGAGTCCGCTAAACCTGGAGCGCCAGGCACAGCGCCAAAAACCTGCTTGCGCGCGACCTCCAGTGCTGCGCGCGAGTCCAGTCGTAACAATTCCTCAACCGTTGCGGAGCTTGTCAAAGGTAATTCAGACTTTTGCGTCTCAGCACTGAGCAATAACGGATGCCATAAGCTCACTAGCAAAACCAGTCTGCGTAACGGCGCATATTGCCGCGGATTATTGGGCGGTGGATTCAAACATATCTCCTATGAGTTCAAACGTAAGGGCGCTGCGATTGATCGAATGCATGGCCTGACGATCAATATTGAGTACCAGCCTGCGCCAGCGCACAGGCATGGCAAAATCCTCAAGGCCTGAGAACGAGCGCAACGGCCCCTTAAAAACAAGTGTTCGCTGTGTCCAGGCCGGAAAAATGGCAAGTTTTGTGAGTGCTTGACCTCGATTGTCCAAAGGGGCTTTCACTGGAAATGCGGTAATCTGACCAACCTGAATGTGCTCGTACGCAACGCTAAGCCGTTGCAAATAACTCATCCAATCCATCGACCTCCAGGGATGTTCCAGATCGAGTGTCCTCACGCCAGCATCGACTTGCCAAACAAAGGCAGCGTCCTCCAGGGGACTAAAGTCGATCCTCCAGCCCAGAGGTTTAAGCTGTTCGAGATGCGAATTCAGGGATAAACGATGCTGCCTGACAAAGCGCGCGGAACAATTCCAGCCAAGTCCGATTGATTCACACTGAACTTTTGTCAGTCGCCATCCCAGAGGTCGCACGGGGATTTTCATCCAGCTATCCATCACGGATTTCAACTGTGAGTAGGCGTGCCAGACCGTATGCTTCGATTGCTCACGAAGCGCCTGTCGCCAGAGGTTCTCAATACTCACAGAGCCCGCCTCCGTGACCAGGTCCTTTTCATTCAACATGTGGTAGGTCGTTGCAGCTAGCGGCAACAAGATAAAAATTATCGGGTATAGCCATCTCTGTGCTTTAAAACGGGAATACCGTATGCACTTCAAGACGGAGTCGCCAGTCAAGTTTGCACTGAGCCATACAGGCCAGTCCAGGTTGTCGGACAGGGATTCGCGCTGTACCTGCAGGGAGGGGAATCTTTGCCGGATAGGTTCGATGGCCTCAAGCGCTTGTGAGATGTCAGCGAACCAGCGATCGGTATGCGACAGCACTGCACCCGCATGACACACCAACATCCAGCAGGCGCCCTCTTTCATTGTCATCAGGCAAGCTTGTGCACCGTGGGGAAAACTTTTGGAAAACATTGCCGCCGCAGAATGCAGCGACGCACCAGTTTTTTTGCCAGCCTCCTGAAGGCGCACAATACCCGCTGCGCAGCCATGAGAACTCCCTGCAAGAACATAGTGCGTTGCGCCCATCGCTCGCGCACGCTGCTCAGCCAGGCGTTCTGCCTGGCCGCCGATGATTGGAGACCAGTCGAGACCAAAAATAATCTGCGCACCTGACACGTGTTCTTGAATGAAGTGCATCACTTCAGAATCCGTCTTCGATCTGCGCGGTCACAATGATCAGGGTGGCAGTGTGCGATGTGCCTAAGCGATCAGCCCCCCCGGCGATTAGAGGCACCTCAGGCGCTAGCCGGGTACGCGAAGTCTCTTCGTGCTTTCGGTCTAAACCGGAAATCAACATTGCCTGGCCAGCTTTGAGTGCGACCTGCTGTACCGTCCCATGCCCATCTATCGTGACTTGTTGAATCTGTACGCGTTGGCCTTGCTCACCGAAGGCAATCGTTTTAAGAGGTTGGGCGACAGTATTGTCATAGGCGATAGATAGCAGTATTTGGCCGTCCTCTTGTGCGTCAGGCATGAGTGTCAAAAAACTACCGACCGTTTCTTCTTTCTGGCTGACTGAAGAAGACATTGCCCCCTGTCCGGGCAAGAGAGGTCCTGTCATACTCGCCTGAGTTTTAATCTGGTCGATATAGGAAAAAGTTGTTCTCACAGCGTGTGTAACAGGTCTGCGATTAAGCGTCAGGACAGGAATACGGCTATGACGCAAGACCGTGCCGTATTTTGAGAGCGCATTGAGTAATAACTGGCTCGAGCGGTTTTCGCGCGACCCCATGTTCAGGGAAGCACGGGCAGCATCCACACCGACGCCCAGGGCTGGCGTGGCCAGACTGGCGGCAAGATTGGCCTGACCCAGAACGGTATCCCAATCGAGTCCAAACTCAAGATTCTGGTTTGTTGCGATCGTGATTTCTTCGAAGATCAATCTGACGCGACGTGTCATCGCCCGATTTTCTTTTTCAATAAAGCCAGCTATCGCGTCGAGTGCTTCGGGGGTATCGGTGACGACGATTGTGGTGGATGCGCCAGGCTGGGCCACGATCACCCCGGCGCGTGTCATGAAGGGTTCAATGCGAACTCTGACGGCGTCAAGCGGGTGCTGCTCTGCTGCGCGCAAGGTCGTGCGTGACGTATTATCAAAACCGCCTTCTTTGCTCCCCGGGGAGCGTCCCAGTTGCGCGTCTGCCTGCGCTGCCAGTGATAGCACTCGCACATCAAATACACGCGTTTGAGTTCGAAACAACTCAATCGCTTCCTGGTGGTAGCGCCACTGTAGGGCGAGTCGACGAGCGATTGTGTCCAGCACTTTGGGTAAAGGTTGCGAACCACGACCAAGATCAGTCTGATAGGGCATTGCCACAACAGGGGTTTGAGAGGTCAAGGCCAAGCGCGGCATGAAACTTTCTGCAGGCAGCAGTGCCTCTGGTTTGATGCGCACCGGAATTCCTGTGGCTTGCGTAATCCTCTCAGCCAGCGTTACGAGGTCGGCTTTGCCGCCCCGGTACATGATGGTCGTATCAACATTTTTCCTTAATGCTGCAGGCAAACTGACCTCGCGAGAAAGCGGGACAGCTTTACCAGCCAACCAGGGACGATTAACACGCTGGGCACCGGCTCTCGCCTCGCGACTAGAGGTGGAAAGCCGAAAGCTATCCTGCTCTGCACGCGCGTTCTCTTGGGCTTGTTTGACGCTGGCTGCCTGTTGAGTGATTTTCTCAATGAAGGAGCAACCAGTTAACGTATAAATGACCAGTAATACCTGACACCACAGAGCAATGCGACTCATACTGGTGCACCTGGAATGGTGGTGCGATCGCAGGTCTCTGCGTAAGGCACGATGCGTAAAACCTGATTGCTATAGAAACACGGTTGCAGCGGACGATCCGACAGCTCGGTTGAGAGCAATAAGGCTTGTACAGAGGTCACAAAATCATCTGTAAAGCTCGCACCTGCTGAGAGCGGTATATCTACCTCAACCCCCCAGTGCTCTGGTTTAAAGTGCCACCCGCTGATGCCTGCCCAGCGTACGAGCGCCTGGCGTAAATATTGATCTTCTGCAGTCACAGTGAAAGTTTTGGTGGGCGCTGCAACACTCGTTGCGAGAGCTGAGGTGAGAGATGCTCGCGTAGCGGGTGCCTGGACAGGCGCAGGCGACAGCGCCTCGTTTTGTGCGTGCAACCGACGGGCCTGTGCTTGCTGGCGTCCTGCGCGAAAACTTAATTTGGACCACTGCCCCTCAATCACGGTATAGGGATCCTGACGTTTATAGCTCAACACCTGTTCTTGACCCGCGTCGCTTGCGAAAATAGCCGGTACCGTCTGATTAGGATGCCAGTGCAACCAGGTATGACTGTTGTCAGAGAAAACCTGTAAGGGTGCGACCGCGCGATCGCCCGATAATTTCCAGCCGAAATCCAAACGCCCATCCGGCACAAGCGAAGGACTCTGAGGTACACCTGATGTCGTACGCCCGGTCTGCATCGAGCAGCCGTGAATCAGCAATACGATGCTTAGCAGGCAGCGTGCGTAAGTAGATTTCATCTGCGATCAGCCGTTATTCAAACAGCGCGTAGCTTGACTGACTGGACTGGGGCAAACAATTAGGTCGCGCACGAATGGATCAATCGAGCGTATGTATCTGCAGCGAAGGTGCAAAAAAAACGGAGCACTGAGGCTCCGTTTAGACTGACTGAATGAAAAAGATTATTTTTTCTTTGTGCTTGTTGCCGGCTGTTTGGCAGGCACGCTTGGATCTTGCATCAGCGGTTTGGATTCGCTGATCGCAATATTCAGTGCTTGCACAGGTGGAGTAGTTCCACTGATAGCCGCATCGAATTCGCGGCTCATGATGGCCTCAACACGCTCATAGTTTTTGATGCGGAAACTGCGGCTATTTTTACTGTTGGCGTTTTTCATGCTGGCAATCACATTGCGTGCACCAGGTACCTTGTCATAAAAAGCCACATCGGCGGTGCGATAGGCCGCATCAGTCAAGGGCAGAAAGCCGGTTTTCTGATGCCAGGCGGCCGCAACGACTGGTTTAGACAAATAAGCGAGGAAAGACATCGTCGATTTGTTTTCTTCCTTTGTGTGGCCAGAGGTTGCCCATAAAGCCGAACCACCCACAAAAGGTGCACCAGGTTTTTCGGTCACCTGCTGGTAATAAGGCAACGGTGCAACGCCGAATTTCAAACCACGGGTATCGAGAAACTGACCCAAGGCGCCGGAGCCAGTGGTGACCACGGCACATTTGTTTTTAGCAAACATTTCATCGGCTTCGTCACCGTTAGTGTGCTGGGTAAACAAATCCGAACGCTTCCAACTCACCATGATCGAGAGGTGGCGCATAAACACTGAGTCAAAATTCAGTTCAGGTTGCTGCTTGGTTACCTCCAGGCCATTGTTAGGTGTGACAAACAACACGTCGTTAATAGGAGCCAGGTTTTCCAGATGGATACTGACCTGCTGGCTCGTGCCATAAGGGCAAGTGTAGTCAGCTTTGTCGCGCAACTCGATCAGGTTGCCTTGCAGCTCGATCCAGGTTGCGGGTGGTTTGTTTGCGTCCAGACCTGATTTTTTGTAACCATCGATGTTGTAGAACATCAGAGGGATTTCAGCCATGAACGGGAAGGCAAGCAATTGCTGTTTGCTGTTGCGCATAAAACCCGTTGTTTGTGGCAGGAACCAGTTCAAATCGGCTATAGGATGCTGTTTGAGCAGTTCGTACAGCGGCACGATCTCCTTGTGCAAAGCGGTCAGCTCAGGTGAGCGATCGTCCTCGATCTGAATAAGATTGGGTCTGCGATTCTCAGCAATGGCCTTTTGCCCGGCTGCACGCAGGGCTGCACGATTAGGAAAGTTTTTAACGACTACTTTCGTTTCGTTTTGCTCATTATTGAACTGCTTGGCTAGCTTTTCAAATTCGTTCTGGTTATAGGGGCTCAGAGTCAACCAGACTTCAACTTCAACCGGAGCTGCTTGCGCTGCACAAGCGGCAAACATGGCCGCGCCCATAAATTTGGAAATACGTTTGATAGGAAACAAGCTGGTAGTCCTTTTTAAAAGATATCAGGTATTGACTGAAAGGCCTAAAAACGGAAACTCTGGCTCCGGACGCACTGCGCTGATCAAATCCGCAAGTGCTTTGCCTGAGCCGACACCCATAGTCCAACCTAGAGTGCCATGACCGCTATTCACGAACACATTAGCCACCCGCGTGGCACCGATCATCGGTACATTCGAGGGTGTTGAAGGGCGCAAACCCGACCAGTATTGCACATGATTGTAATCAAGTGCCTCCGGGAACAACTCACGGGCCTGAGCGAGCATAGCTTGGCAGCGGGCCGGACTCAGATCTCTGGAGTAGCCTGAAAGCTCGGCAGTACCAGCCATTCTAAGTGTATTACCCAAGCGGGTGTAGACGACTTTATGGCTGCTATCGGTCAAACTGACTGTCGGTGCAGCGTCGGGCTGAAGGATTGGAAAGGACGCGGAATAGCCTTTTGTCGGATAAATCGGACAATGCACCCCTAAAGGGTTGAGCATCTGGGGGGTAAAACTGCCCAGCGCCACAACAAAAGCATCAGCCTTGAGGTTTTCGTACTGTCCATGCTCGTTGATGGTTTCGACGCACTGCGCACGTCCACCCTCGGTAATTAAGCGTGTGGCAGTTGTCGAAAAACGAAACTGCACGCCAGCCAGGCGCGCGCGCTTGGCTAACTCAACAGTAAAGAGGTACGCGTCACCACTCTCATCATCGACTGTGAAATCCCCACCCACAATACTGGCCCGATGCGGGGTCAGCGCTGGCTCGATTTCGATCACTTCATCGGCAGAGACTACGCGTCGGTCCACGCCATAATCACGCATCACATCAGCCGCGAGTTGCGAGGCTTCGAACTCCTCTTGATCGCGATAAAAATTCAGTATGCCTCTGGTTTGCAGGTGATATTCGATCCCCAGCTCTTCGCGCATCTGCCTGAGCGTATCGCGACTGTATTGAGCCATAGTGACCATGGCACGAATATTGAGAGCCAGGCGACCAGGCAGACATTCGCGCAAAAACAAAGCGCCCCATACCCACTGCCGCCAATCGGGCTGTGGTCGAAACAATAAGGGCGCATCGTCTCTGAACATCCATTTGAGTAGTTTCAAAGGCGCCTGAGGATTCGCCCAAGGCTCTGCGTAGGAGACTGAAATCTGTCCGCCATTGGCAAAACTTGTTTCTTGAGCTGGGCCGGTTGAGCGATCAAGAACGATCACCTCATGTCCCGCCTGACACAACCACCAGGCGGTTGAAACTCCGATGATGCCACCACCCAATACGATAATTTTCATATCTGCTGTACCTCAGGAGAAACAACAAACAAGCATCGAATTCATGCGACTGTCAGGCTAGGCTTTCGAAGCTGCTTTATCAGCCTCAGAGGAAAAAATATCAGCAAAGAAAGCGTCTTCAGGAAGACTACACGTACCCAGGAAGTCATTACGCGCGGAATTTACAACAATCGGTGCACCACAAGCATAGACCTGATAGCCACTCATGTCAGGAAAATCTTCCATTACTGCACGATGCACAAAACCAGTGCGTCCAGTCCAGTTATCCTGCGCTATGGCATCAGATATGACTGGGATATATTTAAAGTCAGGAATCGATTGCGCCCAGCTTTGAGCCAAATCGTTCATGTACAAATCCACAGGTCGGCGTCCACCCCAGTAAAGGGTTACAGGGCGACGAATCTCCTGGTGGGCGATATGTTCGATGATAGATTTAATCGGTGCAAAACCTGTACCGCTGGCAAGCATGATGATGGGCAGCGTGCTGTCCTCACGTAAAAAGAACGAACCAAAGGGACCCTCGAGGCGCAGGATTTCACGCTCTTTCATTTGCGTGGCACCCGTACCAAATACATGATCAGTAAATAAACCGCCTGGTAAATGTCTGACGTGCAATTCGATCGCAGCCGCGCTATGCGGAGGATTTGCCATCGAGTAGCTGCGACGTTTACCGTCTTTCAGCAGCACTTCTATGTACTGTCCCGCATGAAAACGAAAGGTGTCCGCGGCGGGCAATTGCAACTGCAAGACTTCGACATCCGGAGCGAGGCGCTGCATCGAGGTCACGCGCGAAGGCAGCTTGCGAATCTGGATATCACTCGCGAGCCTCACCTCCCGGGACTCAATCACCAGATCCGAACACGCATGCGCCTGACACAAGAGGGTAAAGCCCTCTTCACGTTCCTGGGCAGACAGGATCTGAGCGGGCGAGGCTCCATCCTCTACCGAGCCGGAAACGACTTTAGCTTTGCAGGTCGAGCAGGCTCCACTTTTGCAGCTATAAGGCAACACGATTCCAGCAGCCAAGGCGGCATCGAGCACCGACTGATCTGCGGCCGCGGGGAACTGATGCTGACTAGGTAGAACAGTGACCTGAAAAGACATAAAAGACAGCCTTAGAGAGTGAATAAGTAAAAAAAGTAATGCTTACTGACAAGTTGGGCCGGATTTTATCAAAGCACAGGTGACAAAACAGGTTGTTTGGAACGAACATCCAGTAACTTGCCTTTACGAGCTCGCTTGGACAGGTAAGGATGAATAGCCGTACCCGACAAAATATCCTCGACTTGCTTATTGCGATACATACCTGTCACGCGCATACCCTTAGGTGATAAAGGAATAGTTTGGGCCAGGCTATCAGGGGCATCCAGGCCCATTAAAATCGTACCGCGCCCACCACCTGTCATGTTCTTGACCTCTTCGAGCGCGATCACCAGCAATCTCGCGCGACTGGAATACAGGGCGACATAAAGCGAATCCGCGAAAACAGGTACGGGTCTGAGCAAGGCGTCTTTGTCTTCGAGTGTTACGAATTGCTTACCGGCACGCTGACGGCTGGTCATATCTGAAATACGTGTCGCAAAACCAAAGCCCTGGCGCGTGGTGAGCAACCAGCGTGTTTCTGGAGCTGCGGCCACCATATGCTCAATCCGGGAGCCGGGATCAAGATCTATCATGGAAGTCACGGGCGCACCATCGCCTCGCGCCGAGGGCAAGCTTGAAACTGCAACAGAGTAGACGCGACCATTGTCACCAAAGGCAATGAGTGTGTCAGTACTACGGCATTCAAAGACACCGTAGCAATCGTCACCAGCTTTAAAGGTAAATTGTGAGGCGTCATGACCATGACCCTGACGCGCACGCAACCAGCCTTTTTCAGACACGATGACCGTGACGGGCTCATCGAGAACACGGACTTCCATGACGGCACGCTCGGCGACTTCAATCAGGGTGCGGCGATCATCGCCATAAAGTTTGACGTCCGCCTCAATCTCGCGCACAACCAGACGTTTAAGGCTCGAAGGCTGATCGATCAGCTCTTGCAATTTTTCCTGCTCAGTCTTTTTCTCGGCCAGCTCTTGTTCAATTTTGAAACCTTCGAGCTTGGCCGACTGGCGCAGACGCATATCCAGTATGTCATCGGCCTGACGCTCAGTCAGCTTAAAACGCTCCATCAACGCGGGGCGTGGCTCATCCGATTCGCGGATAGTCTGGATGACTTCATCCACGTTAAGGTAGACCAGCATTCGGCCTTCGAGCACATGAATGCGATCTGAAATTTTGTCAAAACGATGGCGAGTGCGTCGCAACACCGTAGCGGTTCTGAAACCAATCCATTCGAGCAGAACATCTCGCAGGCCTTTCTGGCGAGGACGACTATCGGTGCCGATGCAAACCAGATTGATCGCAACATTGGTTTCCATGCTGGTTTGCGCAAGCAAGGTATTAACAAATTCGTCTCGATCGATCTTGGAAGTTTTAGGTTCGAACACCAGGCGAACCGCCGCATCCTTACCCGACTCATCACGCACAGCATCGAGCAAGGCAAGCATCTGTGCTTTGGTCTGCTGCTGCTCGGGTGAGAGCGTTTTTTTACCCGTTTTGACTTTGGGATTGGTCAGGTCCTCGATTTCTTCGAGCACTTTCTGGCAGGAAGCACCCGGGGGTAACTCATGCACAACCAGTTGCCACTGTCCACGTGCCATTTCTTCGAACTGCCAACGGGCACGTGCTTTGATCGAACCGCGACCGGTCTGATAAATCTGTGCAATATCAGACTTAGCAGTAATGATTTGACCGCCACCGGCAAAATCAGGGCCAGGCACCATTTCGAGAAGCGCCTCATCGGAAAGATTCGGCTGTTTAATCAGTGCGACCACGGCTTGCGCGACTTCGCGCAAATTATGCGAGGGAATCTCTGTCGCCATACCCACTGCAATGCCGGAGGCGCCATTAAGGAGCATGACAGGCAGGCGCGCTGGCAGCATCTGTGGTTCCTGATGGCTGCCGTCATAGTTAGGGATAAAATCGACCGTGCCTTCATCCAGCTCATCGAGCAACAGCCGCGCAAATGGCGTCAGACGCGCCTCGGTATAGCGCATCGCAGCAGCGTTATCGCCATCTCGCGAACCAAAATTACCCTGGCCGTCAATCAAGGGGTAGCGCAAGGTAAATTTTTGCGCCATACGTACTAAGGCATCGTAAGCGGCCTGGTCACCATGGGGATGGTATTTACCCAGTACATCGCCCACCACGCGTGCGGACTTGACGGGTTTGGCGCCAGACTGCAGACCCATGGCCTGCATGGCATAGAGGATTCTGCGCTGGACTGGTTTCTGTCCATCGCCCACGTCAGGCAAGGCGCGTCCGCGCACCACAGAAACGGCGTAATCCAGATAGGCTTGCTCTGCGTAGAGGCCGAGTGTGAGCGAGGCATCGCCATCACCAGTATCAAACAAGCCGGGTTGAGAACTATCAGACATATGCTTTCACTTTGTAAATCAGTATTTTTTAAGGAAACTCAGTGCATCAATCAGCTCAGTGCATCAATCAACTCAGTGCATCAATCAACTCAGTGCATCAATCGACTCAGTGCATCAAGCAAGCTCGCACTTTAGCGAACGCTTGGTGAGCGTATGCGTTGAACGCATGGTCATCAAATGTCCACCTCAGCGAGGTTGCCTTTTTCTTCGAGCCAGGTGCGGCGCTGTGCCGATTCGCTTTTACCCATTAGCATGTCAAACATATTGGTGGTTGAGGTCGGATCAAGCTCGCCGTAACCCACGGGTAACATGCGTCGTGTATCCGGATTCATGGTGGTCTCCCATAACTGGATCGGACTCATTTCACCCAGACCTTTAAAACGGCTGATATCCCAAGAGCCTTCACGCACGCCTTCTTTACGCAACTTGTCCTGGATCGCTTCGAGCTCTCCTACATCTAGGCAGTAGATTTTGCGGGCGGGTCGTTTGCCCAGCGCGGGCACATCCACTCTAAACAAAGGTGGGCGAGCGACATGGATATGACCGAGCTCGACCAGCTTGGGAAAATGTTTGTAAAACAGGGTCAGCAAAAGAACCTGAATATGAGAGCCATCAACGTCAGCATCTGACAGTATGCAAATGCGCCCATAACGCAAACCGGACAAGTCTGGGGTGTCGTTCGGGCTATGGGGATCGACGCCGATCGCCACGGCAATGTCGTGAATTTCATTATTTGCAAACAGACGATCACGATCAACTTCCCAGGCGTTGAGTACTTTGCCGCGTAACGGCAACACTGCCTGGAACTCTTTATCGCGTCCCATTTTGGCTGAGCCGCCAGCCGAGTCGCCCTCGACCAGAAACACCTCGGTGCGCGAAACGTCGCTTGACTCACAATCTGTCAGCTTGCCTGGCAAGACTGCCACGCCTGAGCTTTTACGTTTTTCGACTTTTTGCGCTGAGCGCGCGCGGGCCTGAGCCTGGCGAATCGCAAGTTCGGCGAGTTTTTTGCCATATTCGACGTTGGAATTGAGCCAGAGATCCAGCGACGTTTTGACAAAGCCACCGACCAGACGTACCGCATCACGGCTATTGAGGCGCTCTTTGATTTGACCTTGAAATTGCGGATCCAGAACCTTGGCCGAGAGTACAAAACTGGTGCGTGCAAAAACATCTTCAGGCAGGAGTTTGACGCCCTTGGGCAGCAAACTGTGCATTTCGGCAAAACCTTTTACCGCGGCAAACAAACCTTCACGCAACCCGGATTCGTGCGTGCCGCCCGCCGGCGTTGGAATCAGATTGACATAGGATTCGCGCACGACAGCGCCCTCGTCGGCCCAGGCAACCACCCACTGCGCTCCCTCGCCCTCGGCGAAATTCTCGTGATCCTTGTTTGCGAACTGCTCACCCTCAAACAACGGCACACGCAACTCAACGCCTTGCAGCGCTTCGGACAGATAGCCGGCCAGACCTTCCTGGTATTGCCAGCTGCGGTGATCACCTGTTTTTTCATTGTTGAGCGAGACCTTCACACCCGCCATCAGTACTGCTTTACTGCGCAACAAATGCGTGAGTTCAGCCAAAGGAATCACGGGGGAGTCAAAAAAGGCGTTATCGGGCCAGACGCGAACACGTGTGCCGGATTTTTTACGCGCGAGTTCTGGTGCTGCGACCAGTGGCTCGATCACATCACCGTTGGCAAACACCATTCGGTGGCTCCCTTCGCGCCAGACTACTAGCTCCAGTCTTTTAGCCAAAGCGTTCGTGACAGAAACACCAACGCCGTGCAATCCCCCGGAAAACGCATAGGCACCGCCGCCCTTTTTATCGAATTTGCCCCCGGCATGCAGTCTGGTGAAGACCAGTTCTGCGACTGGCGCGTTTTCCTCGGGGTGCATGCCCACCGGAATGCCGCGACCGTCATCCTCGACCGTTACGCTGCCATCAGTATGGAGCGTGACCTGGATGTGCTTGCCGTGACCGGCGAGCGCTTCATCGGCAGCGTTATCAATGACCTCTTGCACGATGTGCAGAGGGTTTTCGGTACGGGTATACATGCCCGGGCGCTGACGCACCGGTTCGAGTCCCTTCAGGACACGGATAGACGATTCGTTATAAGACTGATTACTCAAGTTATCCCCAACTACTGTGGAAAAAGGCTGGTCATTTTACGAAAAATGCCAATACCGGCATGACGATAAGCTAGATTGCGCAAAAAATGCGCACATGTCGTCATAATAATTAGTGCAACGTAAGTAATGATGTTATGCTTTAATCATGTCAAGTAGTCCCGCCCAAGGGCCGGATACACAAATTACCGAGAAAAAAATGAGCGAACACATTAAAACCGTGAGCGATGATAGCTTTGACGCGGACGTACTGAAATCTTCACAGCCTGTACTGGTTGATTACTGGGCAGCCTGGTGCGGTCCCTGCAAAATGATCGCCCCCATGCTTGAAGAAGTTGCCGCAGAATACGCTGGAAAAGTCACCGTCGCAAAACTTAACGTTGATGAAAACCAACAGACAGCGTCTGAGTTTGGTATCCGTGGTATCCCCACCCTGATGTTATTCAAGGATGGCAAAGTCGCAGCCACCAAGGTTGGTGCCCTCTCGAAATCACAACTCACTGAATTCCTGAACAGCGCAATTTAATTCGCGTCCACGCGCGGGCCCGTCCGTGGCCCGCCTCTGGTTCTCCCTGACGCACGCTGCTCGTCACTTCTTACAAATAAAACCATAAAAACTCCCCTTCTCTTTTGAAGTCAATTTTTTACACTTAAATACATAAATCAATGCACCTTAATGAACTGAAGGCGCAGCATGTTTCGCAGCTGCTAGAGCTGGCCGCAGGCCTCGAGATCGAAAACGCCAACCGCTTACGCAAACAGGAACTGATGTTTGCGATCATGAAAAGGCGCGCCAAACAAGGCGAACAAATTTTTGGTGATGGTGTTCTGGAGGTCCTGCCTGATGGCTTTGGTTTCCTGCGCTCACCCGACACCTCGTATCTGGCCAGCACCGATGATATTTATATCTCGCCCTCCCAGATTCGTCGTTTCAATTTGCACACAGGTGACTCCATCGAAGGCGAGGTACGCACACCAAAAGATGGTGAGCGCTACTTTGCACTCGTCAAAGTCGACAAGGTCAATGGTTTTCCTCCTGAAGCGATCAAACATCGCATCATGTTTGAAAACCTTACGCCCTTGCACCCCGATAAAGTCATGCCTCTTGAGCGTGACATCAAGAGCGAAGAAAACCTGACAGGCCGGATTCTGGATATTTTTGCTCCGATCGGTAAAGGTCAGCGAGGTCTGATTGTCGCGAGCCCTAAATCCGGTAAAACGGTCATGATGCAGCATATCGCGCATGCGATTACAGCTAACTTCCCAGAGGCTGTCATGATCGTCATGCTGGTCGATGAGCGTCCCGAAGAAGTCACGGAAATGCAGCGAACAGTCCGTGGCGAAGTGGTTGCCTCTACGTTTGATGAGCCCGCTACGCGTCACGTACAGGTTGCTGAAATGGTGATTGAGCGCGCCAAGCGTCTGGTGGAAATGAAAAAAGACGTAGTCATCCTGCTCGACTCTATTACTCGTCTGGCTCGTGCCTACAACACCGTAGTTCCAGCCTCAGGCAAGGTTCTGACAGGTGGTGTGGATGCTAATGCCTTGCAACGTCCCAAGCGTTTCTTTGGCGCGGCGCGCAATCTCGAAGAAGGCGGCTCTCTGACCATCATCGGCACGGCTCTGATCGAAACAGGTAGCCGTATGGATGAAGTTATTTACGAAGAATTCAAAGGCACTGGTAACTCGGAAATCCATCTGGAGCGCAGACTGGCTGAAAAGCGCGTCTACCCTGCTATCAATCTGAACAAGTCCGGCACCCGTCGCGAAGAGTTGCTGATCAAACCCGATGTTCTGCAAAAAGTATGGGTCTTGCGTAAATTCATCCATGACATGGATGAAGTTGAGTCCATGGAGTTTATTCTGGACAAAATGCGCGCAACGAAGAATAACAATGAATTCTTCGACATGATGAAAAAATAATCTGCTTCAGTGCTATGTGTTTTTTAAGCGCGCCATAAGAGGCGCGCTTTTTATTTTTCGATTCTTATTTAGCGTTTTATGCTGTTTCAACGCTTTGTGTTTCTTCAGCGCTTTATGTTATTTCAGCGCTTTGCATCGAGTGCGAATTAGTTACCAGGACCTATTATCGTTGATGCCTCAGGTTTGGGCGGCGCAACATCAAGAGGAATTAACGTGGGATCGTCCCAGGGGCCCCTGATGTGATATTTGGCCGTCATGGCGCGCTCAATCGGATTGCGAAGCAGGTACTGCGTCACCAGGGCACTCAAACCGACTATCGGATTTACAATAAATCCACTTGCAACCGCCGAACCACTCATATCAAACCTGGGTTTCACATCGGCACCCATGTTCCAAGTTTGCCTGGATAAATCAGAGTCTCCGGCCAGCAAAATTGTGGCGACTGGACTGGAAACTGTCAGGTTTTCTGTCTTGGCAAGGCCATGATCAATGGCAAAATCTCCTGTGATGGACTCCCAGGGATAGCCATTTTGAAACTGAGTTCCAGGACGGAAGTTAAAGCTCAGAATACGCTGCAAAGACTGTAGCGAAAGTAATTCAAGCAGTCGTGCACTGCGAGAGTTCACGTGAACGAAAATCCCCTCCTTCATGTCAATTTCCGCAGTTCCTTCCATGCCCTTATAACTATAGGCCCAGGGGAAATTGAGCCACTCGATATCGGCCTTGATAGTGCCGCTGCCTGCTTTGACTTTATCCGGGTAGCCCATAAAACCAGACAACTTACCCAGATCAGAGATGGTCAGATCTGCCTTGAATTTAACTCCTCGTGCTTTACCTTTTAGGCGCCACTGGCCACTCGCCGTCAAAACAGAATAAGGATTTTTTAATTCCAGGCTATCGATATTCCATAGGCTACCGCGTTCAGTGTTTGCTCCGAGCAGGCGTAGAGAACCCAAGCGACTACCAAACAAAGTAAATTCCTCAACGCTTAAATCCACTGCGGGTAAGTCAGACCACTGATTGTCATCGATGGTTTTGATTTTTGTTACCTGCTCCTCGTCTGACTCCTCCTCTGCAGGGGCGCTACCAAGAGCCAGTTTAGTGAACTTGGCAACCACTCTGCCAGCGACCGCACCTGAGGACTCTTTCCAGGAAACCGAGCCTGCTGTTTCTTTAGAGTCGAGTCGGGCAGACCACTGGCCTTTTTCTGCTTGAGTCGTGACGACATTCAAGTCAGTGAAAGTCAAATCTTCAACAATCAGGCGAGGTGTTCGTATTGAGACACTCTGCACCTGAGGCAGCAAGTTGCTGTTGCGCTTGGCCGAGGCAACTTTTTCAGAACTCAATTTTTCTGCGAGTCCTTTCCAGTCTGCCCAGTCAATCTCACCCAGACTCAGATCAATGTTCATTCCTGTCGCGGACAAAACAGAGGGTTTGCCCATCGCAATCGCAGCTTGTGTAAAAAAAGTCTTGCTGCGCAAGTCAGGTATGCGCTCTAGCTTGCCATTAATGATGTCTCCCAGATTGAAACTAACCGACTGGCGATAATCTTTGCGTTGTTTAATACTTGACCATTTCAGACTGAAAGGCGTGGTCATTTCTTTGGTTTTACCTACAGGTGCAGGCAAGGCTATCGAAAGGCCATCAAGCGTTGAGCTAAAAACAACATCCACTCCGTCTTTGTTGTTTTGTATTACCTGCGCCCGGTATCTTGTCATGCCCTCAAAAACAGATAAAGCGGGAGACTGTGTGAGTTTGCGCAATTCAGCTATCGGCAGGACGCCTTCGATCGTGATCCCCTTTGCGCTGGGCTGCGAGGCGGACTTTGTATTGGACGGTGAGGTGGACTGAGCGTCCGGCAGCATGCCCGGGTGTCCAAAAGAGCCCTGGACCGAGAGAGGCTCGCCCAGAAACTTAGCCTGAAACTTATCGGCGTCAATGAGTCCGTTTGTAAAGACCAGACTGCCCTGGACTGACTCGAGCGCAGGAAGCGAACTACCCCAGGTGAGATTACCACCTGAGAATTCAACGCGGCCTTTAGCCTGGAGTTTGTCCATGTCGTTCAGGTCGGCACGGATAGACAAGGGAACGCTCCAAGTCCCGGTGGCACCAAGCTCAGTAAATAAACCTCCGAGTTTTTCATTCAGTGGTGTTTCACGCATGACATTCAAAAACAAAGCAGCCTCTGCGCTGAGTCGCATTTCGAGCGAAAGTAGCGGCTTGATGGCCATATCAGGAATATCGACCTTCAAATTTTCCAGTTTGATTCTTTCACCACGAGAACCGAGCAAGCTCCCCGTGTCGGAGCGCATGGTTAATCCAAGCTGACTGATCAGGATAGAACCATCGGTGTATGCAAGTGCTGGCCAGCCCTTGACCTCTGCCTTCGCAGGGGAATAGTCCAACAGCAAATTTTTATAAAGCCCATCTATTTTAAAAATGCCTTTCTGATGTGGCTGATTGAAAGGAAACTGCGAAAGATCGCCTTGTAAAGTCAAAGCGGCTTGACGGAACTCACCCTCTAAAAGCGTTTCGCGCATCCACTGCCTGACTGGTTCAGTTGTGTTAACTGTCAGGTAGCGATATAAATCGGGTGCGTTTAGCTTGACGATCATGCCTTTCAAATCGGCTACACCTGCAGCACTCGTGCCTCCCGCGTGCCAGTCGCCTTGCAAATTTAACTGCAAATGAGAATTGGCCAGATTCAGGTCAGCAATATGGGCAGAAACCCGATCACGAAGATGATCAAGAGTCATTTTTAAATCCGCTTTTTGCACCACGACGAGCGATGGCTGAAAGAGAGCGCTTTCAAAAGTCGCCCCATCAGCACTGGCCTGAACATTGACCGCCGCGGAACTACCCTTACTGACTGCCAGCAGGTCAGAGCTAAGCATCGGCAACATGTCACCAAGCAGACCTGACACACGCATTTTGGCGTGCTGAGCAAACACAGCAGTACCTGTGCCTTTTTCTAAGGCCGCGCCTACTTTAGCGCCTGCGATTTCGAGTGTGGTGGTGGCCAGTTTGCCTTGCTGGATATCGACCCAGACTCGCCCAGCGAAACGTCCGGAGATCTCAGGCAAGTCAGCCCAGGGCGAAAGTGCCGAAGGTGCAAGATCCTGGAACTCAGCATAAATCTCAGCATGTTCGCCAGCCGTGCTACCAAGCGGGCCAAGCAAATGATCTGCACGGACAATCAACTCAAAGCTGCGCGCGACAGACTCGGGGGCTGAGCCACGAATCAATAAACGGTGACTGAACAAGCCATTTGTCAATACGAAGTCGACATGGGTAAGTTTTAATTCAGGAGCGTCACGCTGAAAATCGCGCCAGCGCAAGGTAGCATCATTTATATCGACCTGCCCCTGGCCAAGCAGCCAGCGTGAAGCGAGCGTATCGCTGTTGAGCTTGAACTGAGTGTCGGGCATAGACTCAAGCGTAAAACCGGCAATGGAGAATTGACCGTCGGCTTTCTTTTCAACAGAAATATCTATTCCACGGATATCGAGACGTTTTAGACGCAAATCAAACGCAAGCAGACTCTGCCAGGAGACAATGGCATCTGATTGAGGAATACTCAGCAGCGTGTCGCCCTGGGGCGAGCGAATATTAAGATTCAGAACAGATAGGGTGGGATTCAGGCCCGACCAGTTTGCAATGACCCCGCCTATGGTCACCGGCGAACCAAAGTCAGCCGTCAGACGCTGTTCAATTTGTGGTCGCCACTCGTTGACATGGGGTAAAACAAGATAGCGTACGACCAGCATGATGGTCGCCATCGCAAAATAGGCAGTCAAGGCACAGAGAAACAGTGCGCGCAGAGTTTTTTTCAGGAAACGCAAAAGTATGATCGTCTTAAAGTCATAAAAATGATCGAACAATATAAAGTATTGTTGAATTTTCTATTTTAATCCTCTTAAGCTGCCCTTCAGGAAGCAAATACCATGTCTGCATCAATCTTATCGACCGCGCTGGCCTGGTCCCCAAGCTTGCAGCGTCTGCTTCAGGGCAATCCAGGGTTTGGTGACTGGCTAGAACAAGCAAGCCTTGAGCCGGTCACCCCGGAACGCTTGAAGAGCTGGTTTGAGGAGTTATCTGGAAACTCCCTGCTCTGCGCCTCTCTGGACATCCCGACCTGCCGAAAATTAGTCAGACAGTTGCGACAACGCACTTTTTTCTCCCTGATGGTGCGTGATCTGGCAGGCATTGCTGCACTCGAGGAGGTTGTCGTGGCCATGTCTGCGCTTGCGGACTTGTGCGTTGAACAGGCTTATCGCTGCATCATGGCCGAGCTGGTCGCTACCCACGGTATCCCTCGTGACCCCTTGACAGGCCTGCCACAGGAAATGATCATCGTCGGCATGGGTAAACTCGGGGGGTTCGAACTCAATGTGTCCTCAGACATCGATCTGATCATGCTTTACGGTGAGGAAGGTGAAACTAACGGCCCACGCCCCATCAGTCATCATGAGTTTTACTCAAAACTGACGCGCAACATGATGCCGGTCATCTCTGAGCCTGATGGCGATGGCCAGGTCTTCAGGACGGACCTACGACTCAGACCTAATGGTGATTCAGGTGCGCTGGCCTGGAGTCTGGATGCTTTTGAGCAGTACCTGTTTACCCAGGGACGCGAATGGGAGCGCTACGCCTGGCTCAAAGCCCGCGTCATGCCAGCGCGTGCGTTTGCTGACAGTGACACTAGAGCGGCAATCCAGCAGCTAGAAAGCATGCGACTGCCGTTTGTTTACAGAAAGTATTTTGACTTTGATGCCTTGCGTGCTTTGCGAGATTTAAGGGAAAAGATCAGACAGGATTGGCAGCGCCGCGCACTCGCTCGTCCCGGACTCGATACACAGAACAACATCAAACTCGGTGAAGGTGGAATTCGTGAAATCGAATTCGTCGTCCAACTATCACAACTCATCCGCGGCGGCAGGATGCAAAGCCTGCAGCAACGGGGTTTACTCGACGCCCTGCAGGCCCAAAAGCGTGCCGGCATACTCAAGGCTAGTACCTGTGAGCGATTGGCCGACGCTTACTGTTTTTTAAGAAGGACAGAACACGCCCTACAGTATTTTGACGATGCTCAAACTCATATGCTACCGAGCGATCCAGTTCGTATGACGGCCCTGGCTGCTGCCATGCATCTGACTCCAGAACAGTTCAATCAGACTCTTACTGCTCACTGCAAATTTGTATCAGATACGTTTCGCGATGCGTTTCGACTTGCAGGGATTGGCGAGGATACCGATCATGCTCAGTTACCACCAGGCAGTTCAGGTGCAGCAGCGACAAGCGCGACACCTGGTGTGCAAGGCAAAGGCGCTGAACCGGACTCCTCGCTGGAGGAAATCATTGCGCACTTCGGCCAGGATGCCACGGAACTCACACGTCGTGTTGAGTCCTTTCTAGATAGTCACCGCGTACGCACCCTGTCGGTCAAAAGCCGCGCGCGTGTTGACAGTATTTTACCGATTGCATTCAGGGCGGCTCTGCATACACCCTCACCCATGACCGCAGCACTCAAGTTGCTTGACTTAGTGGAGGGGATTGCCCAGCGCAGTGCTTATCTGGCCTTGCTCGCGGAATACCCTGAAACAATGGCACGTATCGCTCGCATGATGGCGGCCAGTCCTTGGGCAGCGCTTTACCTGATTCAGCACCCACTCGTTCTGGATAGACTGATCGCCTGGCGCACCTTGATGGAGCCTCTGGATTTTGTCCAGCTCGCCCAGACGATGCGTGCGGATCTGGATCTGTGCCTGCTCGGTGATGGTTCTGCGGATATTGAACAGCAAATGAATCTGATGCGCGACACACAGCGCCAGATCAGCTTTCAATTATTGGCTCAAGACCTTGAGGGCGTGCTGACGGTGGAAAAGCTCGCAGATCAATTATCAGCACTAGCCGATATGTTGTTGGCTGAGACAATCGCGCGGGTCTGGCCGATGGTTGAAAAAGCCGATGCGAATGGCCTCAGAGCTGCCCCGCAGTTAGCTATCATCGCCTATGGTCGACTAGGTGGCAAAGAACTTGGCTACTCTTCTGATCTGGATCTGGTGTTTCTCTATGAGGACGCACGTGAAGATGCGGCACAGGTGTATGCCAAGCTTGGCCAAAGAATTAGCTCATGGCTCTCGACCATGACGTCTTCAGGTCGTCTGTACGAGATAGATCTGAGACTGCGACCTGATGGCGCAGCGGGATTAATTGCCGTGTCAGTTCAGGCGTTTGAAACCTACCAGCTCGAGCATGCCTGGCCCTGGGAACATCAGGCGCTTACTCGCGCACGTTTTGCCGCAGGCGATGCACGCGTGGGGAGATTATTCGAGCAAGTCAGACAAAAAGTACTGACAGTGCCGCGAGATCGGGTCCTTTTTGCAGGCGAGGTCCGCGCTATGCGTGAAAAAATGTTGCTGGGTCACCCTAACAACACGCCGGATTTTGATCTTAAACACGACCGCGGTGGCATGGTTGATCTTGAGTTTGTGACGCAATATCTTGTCTTGCTCCATGCGCGCGAACAGCCTGAACTGATTGGTAATTTAGGTAATATCGCGCTACTCAAACTCGCGGGTCAGGCGGGTCTGATCGATATGAACCTAGCGGTGCGGGCAAGTAACGCCTACCGGAATTTGCGCCGATTGCAACATGCACTCAGATTAAAAGGGGCTGAAAAAGCCCGCATTGAGCCAGCCCAGGTCGCCGAGGAACGTGAGGCGATCGGTATGCTCTGGGATAGCGTGCTTGGTAAATCTGCAAACTAATCTTGGGCGTGCAAAGTTCGCTCATGCGCGATTTGAGCCCGGGAGGCTCTGCTGAGGGCGACTTTCCAGGGTCAGACTACGGCTGAACTTCGCGTTTAAACATCGCGTTAAAATGAAGCATCAACCTACTGCTTGTGAGTCCCATCATGCCTGATGCCCTGCGCCCAAGCCTTTCCCTACCGGAAGGCCGAACAAAAGTTCTACTGCATTCCTGTTGCGCACCCTGCTCTGGCGAGGTGATGGAGGCTATGCTCGAGGCCGGTATTGATTACTCAATTTTTTTCTATAACCCTAACATTCACCCTGTTAAGGAATACGAAATCCGTAAAAATGAAAATATTCGTTTTGCCGAAACAAATGGGATTAAGTTCATTGATGCGGATTACGATGTAGACAATTGGTTTGAGCGTATCAAAGGATTGGAAAACGAGCCCGAACGGGGTGAGCGCTGCACCAAATGCTTTGATATGCGGTTTGAGCGTACCGCGCTCTATGCGCATGAGCATGGCTATGACACGATCACCAGCTCGCTCGGTATTTCACGCTGGAAAGATATGAATCAGATCAATGGCAGCGGCGAGCGCGCAGCTTCACGCTACGACGAACTGATTTACTGGACTTACAACTGGCGTAAACACGGCGGCTCTGCGCGCATGATTGAAATCAGCAAGCGCGAGGAGTTTTATCAGCAGGAATATTGTGGCTGCGTGTACTCCTTGCGAGACACAAATCGCCATCGCCGCGCCCAAGGGCGCGAGCGCATCACGCTAGGTGTTAAGTTTTACGGTAAAGAAGATCAGGTCGCAGAAGCGAAACGCCAGCGCATCCCAGAACCCGGGGCAGTTCTCACGCCCCCATCTCTGGCGAGCGATGCGCCTAAAACCTGAGCTCTGAGAGTCTGCGAATCTCCAGGCAATGCTGCTCAAGTAACAGAGCAAAAACCTCACTACCGAGGACTCGGTACTCGGCGATACGATCCTGGCCGAAAGCATCGTCTGCGGACACATATTTCGCCGGGTGAGTCATGATCAGAGAGCCATAACTTGCCTGCTGCAACCAGGCATCAAGCATCGCGGCATAAGGCGGGTGCTTGCGCGAAAAGTCATAAGCACCAAAAAAATCACGATTTATTCTGGCACCTATTTGCTGTGCTTTATGCGATAAGACACGAGCACCTAAAGCGCCAATGATTTGAGCCTTAAAACGCTGCATCCAGGGCAGTCCATGATCGAGCCTGCCCGGCTGAGTATTACGAAGCCAGGGAAGATTGTCTGGATAACGTTCGGATAACACCTGAAGCAATGCCTCGCGGATCACCGGCAACTGATGGACATGCAAATGACCATCCACAAAATCAGGCGGACGACCCAAATGATACTCATACGCATCAAGCTGTAATTCAATTTGTTGACGGACTTCCTGACGTGATAACTGACGCAGATAAGCTTTCGAGATTAAGGTTTTGAGGGGCATGAATAGCCCATTCTGACCAAGCGACTCGGTGAAATTTACATGCAAACCTAAATCTACCTCTAAAGGCTTGAGCTGCTCAGCATGCTCGGCAAAGTGAGGTGCCATCGTCAGGCAGCTTGTCGCACTCAGACGTTGTTGCTGACAGAGTTCGACAATAGCTTCGTTAACGCCGGGTTCAAGACCAAAGTCATCTGCGCACACCGCAAGAGGATGTTTGATCAAGCCAGAAGAATTCAAATCGGCTGAATTATGCATCGTAGTTCTTCAGTCCGCTCTGTCCGTGCTTTGGGTCGTAACCTCTGCAGTCATGCAAGGCTTGCCGACCGCCTGACGAACAATATAGAGCGGACGTCCTTTGACCTCATCGAAAATACGGGCGATATATTCGCCCACGATCCCAAGAGAGATGAGGTTAATGCCAGAGAAAAACAGCAGAATTGTCACAATCGTTGGCCAACCACTGACCGGATTGCGAAACATCAGATATTCGCAAACGATGAACAAGCCATAGGCAAACGAACAAAGCGAAATGGCAAAACCAGTCAGACTGACCGCGCGCAAAGGCCAGGTTGTAAACGCCGTTAAACCGGCAAGAGCGAGGCGTAAAAGCTTTATGGCACTGAAATGACTCTGGCCATGCTTTCTGGAGTCAGGCACATAGGTAAGCGACTCCGACTCAAACCCAACCCAGGCATAGAGGCCTTTCATGAAACGATTACGTTCTGGCAGTTGCAGCAGCGCATTAACCACCGCACGATCCATCAAGCGAAAATCACCTGCATGGGGGGGAACAGTCACACCCCGCGAGCCACCAAGCAAAGAGTAAAAAAGCTTGGTACCCCAGCGTTTGGTCAGGCTTTCATCGTTACGGTTTTCACGCACGGCATAGACCATATCAATCCCTGCCTCCCAGCGGGAGATCATGGTTGGCAGCAGACTGGGGGGATGCTGAAGGTCAGCATCCAGAATAATCACGGCATCGCCAAGCGCAGCCTCCAAACCGGCCGTAATAGCTGGCTCTTTGCCAAAGTTACGGGAGAGTTGCAGATATCTGAAACCAGGCTGACGAGTCCAGGCGGACATCAAGATTGAGGTTGCATCGCGGCTGCCATCGTCGACTACGACCACCTCCCAGTTTGCGCCGGTTCTGGCGAGCACTTCCTGGAGACGAGGTAGCAAAAAGGCGAGGTTTTCGTGCTCGTTATAGGCCGGCACGACACAACTGATCAGGGCTTGTCGTAAAACGCGGGGAGTGCCAGCACCTGAAACCCCAGGTCCAGTTTTAGAGACAGCAGAATGAGTAGATAGTGTGGTCATGCGCGAATATTCAAAAATGAAAGCTTCTACATCATAACTTTCCTCGACTCAGCAGAGGGCTATTTTCTCGCAAGGCGAGATTTTCAGCAGCAAACCATCACCAGCGCCTGGTGGTTTCCCGACGTCCGTGACTGCTTAATCAGGCTTTTCTGACCGCGAGACTAGCGCTGAAGATCGCAGCGATCATGAGAAATCCCCCCGCAATCGTTCGTAAAGACGGTACTTGCGCAAACAAAATCCAGGCAAAAAGGATCGCATAGACGGGCTCAAGCGCCACCACCAGGCCGGCCGTCCTGGCGTGCAGGACCCGCAAGCTTGCAACAAAAAGTAAATGTGCCAGCCCCGTACACGCTACCCCAAGAACCAGAATCCAGCCCCAGCTTGCCAGACTGACGCCAGGGAGCAATGGTAAAGCCCAAGGACAAAGCAAAATAAAGACTATTGAATTCTGCAATCCGGCTACATAAAATGCATTGATATTGGAAAGGTAGCGTCGATTCAGGACGGCCAGTACGCCAAAACCTGCCCCAGAAAACAAACCCCATAACAAACCCTCAGTTCCTGCATCGGAAAAATCAAAGGATGGAGTCACCAGTATCAAACCGAGTGTCACGCAGATCAGACGCACCCACTCCGGGCGGGTCACGCGCTCTCTTAAAACACCCCACTCAATCAGCGTGATAAAGGCTGGAAAACTGGCAAAGCCGAGAGTCGCCACAGCAATCCCACCGACTTTAACGGAAATAAAAAACGTCGCCCAGTGAATCGCCAGCATGGCGCCTGAGATGAACAAGGCCCACCAGCGGCCATGTTGCAGCAGCCCTCGCAGACCAGAATTGGTAGCAAAACGACTCACGACCGATAGCACAACGATGGCGCAGGCAGCACGTCCCCAGGTGATGACGCTCGCATCAGCCTGGATTAATTCGCCGAGAATGCCGCAAGTCCCAAACAACAGTCCGACCAGATGGACGGAAAACAGAGCTTGGGTGCGTGTCATTGTTCGGCTCATTGCGCGTGCTATCGCTGGCGTGATTTATTTGGGCCAACCGAGAGGCGAAGCCCAGCCGGTATAGGTTTTAGGCAAGGGCTGCGCATAATCACCGCGTTTGCTGGTCGACAGGTTAAGCGCAGCGAGTGCCTCGGCAAACTTGACGGCAACCGCCACACCGTCGATGACAGGCACACCCAACCGTCCGGTCAGGGTATGACACAAGGACGTCATTCCGGCGCAACCCAGCACAATAGCTCCACTACGATCACGACTTAAGGCTTCGCGTGCTGATTGTTCGATCTGATCAATTGTCTGAGCAGCACAATCCTCCAGGGACAAGACGGGGATATCCGTGCCATGAACACCTCGGCACTGGTGCTCGCAGCCGTATCTTTGCACCAGACGTTCGGCCATGATGCAGGTGCGTGTCATGGTCGTCACGACAGAGAATCCTGTGGCAAGCATAGAGGCGGCATGAAAAGCAGCCTCAGCAATGCCCAAAACTGGTGCATCAATTGCTTCACGCGCGGCTTCAAGACCCGGATCACCGAAACAGGCGATCACAACACCACCGGGACGCAGCTCCCGAGCCAGCCTGACTTGCTCGGCAACCCCTGCAGCCGCGAAGGCTTCGTCGTAATGACCCTCGATAGATAAAGGGCCGAAACTTGGCTGAACTGCAATGATTTCAGTCGTTGCTGCAGCGACGGCACGTGCCCCTTTGGCGATCGATGCGGTCATCGGCGCAGAGGCATTAGGGTTTATAAGTAGTAGTTTCATAAATTCTATGTTGTTTAACTTGTTAATCTTATCTTGTTAAATTTTGATACAAAGTTTTAAACACAGCAGGATAAAAATACCCCAGAATGGTGAGCGTGCCCCAAACTGATGCAATCTTCAATCGCCCTCTGTCTCAGCACAGCCATGTGAGGTGAGATCCATTTTTAGCTGCACTGTATGGCATACAACTTGCTTAATCCATTTGCTTAATCAATTTTATTAGTTTCGATTTTTTTAAATTTCAGTTTACTAAGACCCACAACCAAAAACGTTGGAGAACACATGAAACAGCATAAGTCGATTTCCCGTCTGGTGTCCAAGCCTCTCGGCCTGTCAGTACTTTACGCCGCGATTGCTCTTGGCGCTGCATTTCCTGCCTCAGCACAAGAAAAAGTATTGCGCATCGGTATGACGGCAGCGGATATTCCCCGCACACTTGGCCAGCCAGATCAGGGATTCGAGGGTAACCGCTTCACCGGTATTCCAATGTACGACGCCCTCACACAGTGGGATTTATCCAAAGCAGATGCTCCCTCAGTTGTCATTCCTGGCCTCGCGACCTCCTGGGCAGTTGATGCCAATGACAAAACCAAATGGGTCTTCAAGCTGCGCCCTGGTGTGAAATTCCATGATGGTTCGGATGTCAATGCCGACGCTATCGTCTGGAACGTCCAGAAAGTCCTGGATAAAGACGCCCCTCAGTTTGATGCCTCGCAAGTCGGTGTCACTGCTTCGCGCATGCCTACGCTGCGCAGCGCCAAAAAAATTGATGATATGACGGTTGAGCTCACCACCAGTGAGCCAGATGCTTTTCTGCCAATCAATCTGACCAATCTGTTTATCGCATCACCTGCACACTGGAAAGCCAAGCTGGCCGCAGTTCCTGCCACCGTGACGGATCCTGCCGAGCGCGCCAAACAAGCCTGGACTGCCTTTGCATCCGACGCCTCGGGCAGTGGTCCATTCAAGATGTCAAAATTCGTGCCGCGTGAGCGTCTCGAAATGGTGGCCAACAAATCCTACTGGGATCCTAAACGCGTGCCAAAACTGGATCGCGTCGTCCTGCTGCCTATTCCTGAGGCCAATGCGCGTACCGCTGCCCTGCTCTCTGGCCAGGTTGACTGGATCGAGGCACCCGCACCCGATGCGCTACCTCAAATCAAACAGCGTGGCTTTGAACTCTATAGCAATCAGCAACCACACGTTTGGCCCTGGCAGCTTTCGTTTGCCGAAGGTTCACCCTGGCTCGACAAACGTGTTCGCCATGCCGCGAACCTCTGCGTAGACCGTGCCGGTCTCAAGACCCTGCTGGGTGACTTGATGGGTATTCCAAAAGGCACCATGGAACCTGGCCATCCATGGTTCGGTAACCCTACTTTTGACATCAAATATGATGTCGCGACTGGAAAAAAACTGATGACCGAGGCTGGTTATTCTGCGGCCAAGCCCCTGAAAACAAAAGTGCAGATCTCCGCCTCAGGTTCAGGCCAGATGATGCCTCTGCCCATGAACGAATTTGTGCAACAGTCGCTCAAGCAGTGTTTCATCGACGTCGACTTTGACGTCATCGAGTGGAACACCTTGTTCAATAACTGGCGCAAAGGTGCAAAAGATGCCTCTGCTAATGGTGCCACCGTCACTAACGTGAGTTTCTCAGCAATGGATCCTTTCTTTGGCATGGTGCGTTTCACCAGTACCAAAACTTTCCCGCCGGTTTCAAACAACTGGGGTTATTTTGGCAACGAAGAGTTTGACAAACTTGTCACCGCTGCGCGTACGACTTTCGAGGATAAGCCACGTGATGAGGCGCTCGCCAAGTTACATGCACGCACTGTTGAAGAAGCGCCCTTCATCTGGATTGCTCACGACGTAGGTCCACGCGCCATGAGCAAAAAAGTCAAAGGCGTTGTTCAACCAAAGAGCTGGTTCATCGATATCGCTCCAATGTCGATGGAGTAATCTCTGAATGGCAGACCGCACGCCTTGTCGTGTGGTCTGCTTTTTTTATTTTCAATGCAGAGTCGACAGTTTTTTGTATTGAGCCCGTCGCACTCGATTTCACCGAGATTGACATTGCATGTTTAGTTTTTTAATGCGCCGAATTGTTTACACCTTGCCCATCATGCTGGGGGTGGCGCTGGTTTGTTTCGCTCTGGTGCATCTCGCGCCTGGAGACCCGCTTGTTTCCATCTTGCCGCCAGATGCCTCGCAAGAGTTGCAGGCAAAATTAATGGAAATCTACGGTTTTAATCGGCCTTACCCTGAACAATTTGCAAGATGGGTCTGGCGCGCCCTGCACGGTGACCTGGGCACCTCGATTGCCTCGGGACGCCCTGTTTCAACGGAGGTCATGACAGCAGTCAGCAACACGCTCAGACTCGCGTTATTTGCCACCATGATCGGTTTTATTTTCGGCTCCCTGTTTGGTTTTGTAGCGGGTTATTTTCAAAACTCCTGGATCGACAAGGCTGCCTCACTCACCTCGGTGCTCGGCGTAAGTGTCCCCCACTACTGGCTTGGGATGGTGCTAGTGATTATTTTCAGTTCAACACTCATGTGGCTGCCACCAAGCGGCGCAGGCCCGGGGGGCTCGGCCGACTGGCACTGGGACTGGGAACACATGAAACACCTGATCCTGCCCGCGATCACGATGAGCGTCATTCCCATGGGCATCATTGCTCGTACGGTTCGCGCGCTCGTCGCTGATATTCTGGCGCAGGAGTTCATCGTTGGACTACGCGCCAAGGGCATGACCAATGTCGGTATTTTCATGCATGTTGTTAAAAACTCGGCTCCGACTGCGCTTGCAGTGATGGGTTTGCAACTCGGTTATTTGCTTGGAGGTTCGATTCTGATCGAAACGGTGTTTTCCTGGCCCGGAACGGGTTTTTTGCTCAACGCGGCCATCTTCCAGCGTGACCTGCCACTGTTGCAGGGAACGATTCTCGTGCTGGCCATGTTTTTTGTCATCCTCAACCTGATCGTAGACGTGATTCAAACGCTACTTGATCCGCGTATCGCGCGCAGCTAAAGGATTACAACCATGATGAATATTGCTGTCAATCCCGCCAAAGTCCCCGCTCTGGTCGTCGAAAAATCCACCGGCTACTGGAAAAATGTCGGTCAGCGTTTCCTGCGTGATCGCGTTGCGGTGTTTGCTGCCGTGATCATTCTGATCCTGTTCACGATGGCGTTTCTAGGACCCCTGCTTGCGCCCTACGATCCCTTTCTCGGCTCAATCATGAAACGCTTAAAGCCGATTGGCTTTCCGGGACATATGTTGGGTACGGATGAGTTAGGCCGTGACATGCTCACCCGACTGATTGTCGGTACAAAGCTTTCACTGTTTATGGGTATCACACCCGTTGTCTGTGCGTTTGTGATTGGCTCAGTCATAGGCATCACCGCTGGCTACGCCGGAGGCATCGTCAATACGCTCATCATGCGAACGATTGATGTGTTTTATGCTTTTCCGTCTGTGCTGCTGGCAATCGCTTTATCTGGTGTGCTCGGTGCAGGCATTACTAACTCGCTTATTTCGCTGACTATTGTGTTTATTCCGCCCATTGCGCGGGTCTCTGAAAGCGTCACGACCCAGATTCGCAGCCGAGATTTTGTGGATGCCGCCCGGGCTTCGGGCGCCAATGCGTTCACAATTGTCCGTGTCCATGTGCTGGGCAATGTGCTGGGTCCGATCTTTGTGTACGCAACGAGTCTGATTGCTGTGTCGATGATTCTGGCCTCAGGTTTGTCCTTCCTGGGGCTCGGCGTTAAGCCTCCAGAACCAGAATGGGGCTTAATGCTCAACACGCTACGTACCGCTATTTATGTTCAGCCCTGGATAGCCGCTCTGCCCGGCGTGATGATCTTTGTGACCTCGATCGCTTTTAATCTGCTCTCCGATGGTCTGCGCACAGCGATGGAAATCAAGAACTGATGGATACGACAAACAATACTTACCCTGATGTCGGCGGTCCAACACAGCCGCTGTTGATGGTACAGAATCTGGTCAAACATTTCGCTCTCAATAAGGATATATTTGGGCGCGGTGGTGGCGTTGTTCGCGCCGTGGACGGGATTGATTTTGCCGTGCGCAAAGGCGAAACGCTCGGTGTCGTAGGTGAGTCTGGCTGCGGTAAATCAACCACAGCCCGCCTGCTCATGAACCTGACCGTACCTGACAATGGTGACATCATCTTTGATGGTCAGTCAGTCGGCTCCAGAGAGTTGAGTCTGAAAGAATTTCGTCGCCAGGCGCAAATGGTTTTTCAAGATAGCTATGCTTCGCTTAACCCACGCCTGACGATCGAAGACTCGGTGGCCTTTGCGCCTCAAGTCCATGGTGTACCTAAACAAGAATCGATTGACCGTGCGCGTGATTTATTACAACGCGTCGGGCTTGATCCACGCCGTTTTGCCGAGCGCTATCCCCATGAACTCTCTGGTGGTCAACGCCAGCGTGTGAATATCGCTCGCGCACTTGCACTGCAGCCACGCCTGATTATTCTGGATGAGGCCGTGTCGGCTCTGGACAAGTCGGTCGAGGCGCAAGTGCTTAACCTGCTGCAGGACTTGAAAGACGATTTTGGCCTCACCTATGTATTCATCAGCCATGATCTGAATGTTGTGCGCTATATCTCTGATCGTGTGATGGTGATGTATCTGGGTCAGGTGGTTGAGATAGGTGACTGTGAGACCTTGTTTGAATCTCCCAAACACCCTTATACCCGCGCACTGTTGTCCTCCGTCCCTTCAATGGATCCGGACAACCGGACTGAGGAGCCGCCGCTATCTGGCGACCCGCCAAATCCGATTAACCCGCCTTCGGGCTGTCGGTTCCATACCCGTTGCATCCATGCACAACCGGTATGCTCAAAGCTTGTTCCAAAGCTCGTCACGAACAAGGCCGGCGAAGGTGTAGCCTGTCTGATGCATGTTGTGGGCAGTGGCCATACCGAGGCGCCCCTTGTGGCTCAGGAGGCCGCATGAATAGCCAGGAAACATTGAACAACCCAGGCGCAGCGAGTGTTGTGGAAACTTATATCGATATCCGCGATCTGACTGTGACCTTCACAGGTGGACGCAAACCAGTCAAAGCCGTCTCAGGTGTCAACCTTCAGGTCAAACGTGGTGAAGTCGTCGCGCTGATCGGCGAATCAGGCTCTGGCAAGAGCGTAACACTGCGCTCTATTTTGAGATTGCACAACCCAGCACGCTCGCAAATCGGTGGTCAGGTTCTGGTTGGTGGCGAAGATGTCGTGGCGATGCCTGAGGGTAAGCTTTCTGCGTTCCGTGGCAAAGTCGCCTCGATGATTTTCCAGGAGCCGTTGCTGGCACTCGATCCGGTCTATACGGTGGGTGAGCAAATCATCGAAGCCATACTACGCCATGAAAACATCACCAAGGCTCAAGCCCGCCAGCGAGCCCTCTCTTTGTTTGAACGCGTGCGTATACCAAGCCCTGAGCGTCGTCTAGACGCGTATCCTCACGAGATGTCAGGTGGAATGCGTCAACGCGCCATGATCTCCCTGGCACTGGCTAGCCAACCCCAATTATTGCTGGCAGATGAACCGACAACAGCCCTGGATGCAACCGTGCAAATCCAGATTCTGCTGTTGTTGCGTGAGTTACAGCGTGAGCTAGGTTTATCGGTGATTTTTGTGACCCATGATATTGGGGCTGCTGTGGAGGTGGCCGACCGTATCGCAGTGATGTATGCAGGACGTATTGTTGAGCAAGGATCGACGCGTACGCTTTTGCGCGCACCGCGCCATCCTTATACACGCGCATTGCTCAAGAGTCTCGCCCATGGCTCGGTTGCGAAGGGGACACGTCTGGAGACGATCCCGGGCTCACCACCTGACTTAAGCAACCTGCCCTCCGGTTGCTCTTTTGCAGACCGTTGCTCTCTGGCGCAGGATGCTTGCAAACTATCCGTACCTGAGATCACTGAGATCAGCGCCGAGCACAGCGCAAGGTGTTTCAGACTAGATCAGACACTCACCTCGATCTAGGTGTCCTTTGACTGACTCCGGGTCTGAACCTGAACAACAGCCACCGCGTCTTCAGCGCTCAGCGAGGTTGAAGCCGTTGAGCTGGCTACCCGCTGATGACGTGCAACGCACGGCTCTAGGCGTATTGCTTTTCTGCACTCTGGTCAGCGCAATCTCGCGTGGTGTGAGCGAAAGTTTTGCGGTGTTTCTCTTGCCTATTGCCCACGAGTTCAACGCGGATCGCGCTGCAACCACGACCAGTTACTCGATCTATATGGTGGCACTTGGCTTGATGTCGCCTATCGCCGGTACTATTTTTGATCGGTTAGGCGCCAGACTTTGCTACAGCGTGGGACTACTCGTGATGGGGTCTGGGTATCTGATCGCCTCACAATCTGACGCGCTCTGGCATTTGTACTTTTCCACAGGTCTGGGAGGCGCGATCGGTGTCTCCATGATTGGCATGTTGCCTGCATCCAGTTTAGTGAGTCGCTGGTTTCAGAGAAAGCTCACGACTGCGATGGGAGTCATTTCTGCTTCACTGGGAACAGGCTTGATAATTTTTGCTCCTCTCATTCAATTTTTAATTGAAAGATACGGCTGGCGTTCGACTTTTCAAATTCTTGGCAGTTTGCTGCTGGGGATCATGGTGCTCATCCAGTTTTTACCTTGGCTGAAATTTACCCGTGGTTCGCCTGAGATTGCCGCAAACCAAGCCCTGCGTGCAAGCCAAGGGGTGCGCTGGACCATGCGTCAGGCTGCAGGCACGCTGGTTTTCTGGGCCTTATTCTGGGTCATGTTTTTTACTTCTGTCTCTACCTATGCCGTGACTGTCCAACTCGTCGCCTATCTGGTGCATTGCGGACTATCCCCGATCCAGGCTGCTACGGTCTACGGTATCGCGGGCATGGCGTCGATTGCAGGCATTATTGTCTCCAGCATGCTTGCAGAAAAAATGGGGGAGCTGCGTGTCGCTGTCATCTCCTATGGCTTAACCATAGCAGGTCTTATCGCACTCGCCCTGGTTTCTCGAATACCATCGCTTGCCGTGATCGCAGTTTTCGTTCTGCTGTTTGGAACCATGCAAGGTTCGCGCGGCCCCTTGGTCGCAGTGCTCTCGACACGAAATTTCGCTGGCGGACGTCAGACTGGGATTTATGGAGCGGTTCTGGTCGGAATGGGTCTGGGTGGCGCACTCGGGAGCTGGGGCAGCAGCTTTCTCTTCGATCTGACAGGTGGCTATCTTGCGAGTTTTATTTTTTCAGCGGGTGGCGCAGTTTGTGGATTGTTGATTTTTGTGACGGTTCCTGCGCTGGGTGGCGGATTGAAAAAATAGCCACACTCAGAGCCAGGCTAAATATCTATCGCCGCGATTCTTTACCTGACCTTGTACTACCACTTATTTGATTTTCCTTAGTTTTATAGACCGCAACAACCCCACGAACGAGGGATTGCTAAATTACCCGTCATTGGGTATGCGCAGCTCTGATAGAGCACATGTTCTAGATAGACTTAAGTTCAGCTCAGTTGAACTCAGAGCAATGGCTGGCAGCGACTACTTGGCGTTTTTACTGGATTTTGAACTCATCAAGATCTGATAAGGTTTGCCTTGATAAACAATCTCCACGCTTTCCTTGCCTACACTTTTTAAAAAATAACCTTTACCAAAAGTTTCGCCAACAGCGATAGCTCCAGAGGTTTTGCCGTCCACTTCAAAAATGGCAAAGCCCGTGGATACTCCGCTCGCCATAAATCCTGTCAGCCGAAGTTTGGACAAATCAATCTCTTTTTGTCCAAATAATTTATCGGCTTTCCGAACATCCTGAAATTGATAAATCTGTGCTGGCCGCTCAAAAAACTGGGGCACCGGTAATTGATTGATCATTAAAAAAACAAAGAATAGCGAAAAAACACACAAAAGGATCAGTGTATTTCTAACAAAATTTGCTATCCGTAGAGGCTTGAGCGCGCGATGAACAGTCAGAAAGTTTCTCATTGCTAAGACGGCGTTTTGACCTTTAGCGCTTGTAAAAGCGGTGGAATGCTGCGGGGGTTTCATTAGGTATCAATCATACCCAGTTTGGGATGGCTTTTTGGTATCAGTAAAGATCTTTTAACCATTTACTCAATTTACGCGTAGCGCACTAGTAAAATGTGTGTTTTAGGCTCCTGCGCCTGATCACTTTAGCTGAAGAATAAAATGCTAAGTATTTTTTTCCCCAAACGCCAGTGCAAACGCACAAGACTCACTTCACAAGCTGGCTTCACCCTCATTGAGGTCATGGTGGTGATCGCTATTATTGGAATCATGGCAACCTTGATTGTGCCAAGGATAATGAGTAAACCTGATGAAGCTCGTGTCATCGCCGCCAAACAAGACATCAGTTCAATCCTTCAGGCACTCAAACTTTACCGACTCGATACAGGCAGATACCCTGCGACTGAGCAAGGCCTACAATCATTAATGGCCAAGCCAACCACCGAACCGATCCCTCAAAACTGGAAACCTGACGGCTATCTGGATCGACTGCCCAAAGATCCCTGGGGCTTTTCCTATCAGTATTTAAATCCAGGCAAATATTCCGAAATTGATGTTTTCAGTTACGGGGCCGACAATAAACCTGGGGGTACCGGTTTTGACTCCGATATTGGTAACTGGCAATAAACAACAATACGATCAATCAGGCTTCACCTTAATCGAACTGCTTGTTGTATTGGTCATTATCAGCATCACACTGGGGATGGTGTCGTTATCTTTACCTAACAATGACCACAGACGGTGGAAAGATACCACCCACAGACTCACCCTCAGCCTGAATCAGGCTAAAGATGAAACAACACTTTATGCAACCCCCATCGGCTTTCAAATCGACGAAAAAGGCTGGCGTTTTCTGGCCCAGAACCTACAAGACGAAACTTATATCCTGGGCGATGCGCTAGGGCCGTATCTTTGGCATAAAAAAACCACGATTGATGGCATCACACAATTCCAACTGGATGAACCGAACACAAGCCAGGACCTACGCTTTAAGATTATTCAGGGCTCATTGACCGTAACCATTGCCCGTCGAAGCGATGGTTATTTTGAATCCAGGTGAGTCGAATGGACAATACAAATAAACACTCGCACAAGCAAAGAGGTTTTTCCTTGCTTGAGGTTCTTGTGGGTTTAGCCATACTCGCGATCGCACTCATTTCCGGGATAAAAGCCCTGACACAAACAGTACAAACACAAACTGTCCTGCAGCAACAATACTTCGCGATGCTCTCAGCGAATGATTCACTCAATAAAATTTATTTGCAGAAAACCTGGCCGGAGTTCGCGGTTCTGAAAACGAATTGCTCTCAGCTTGATATACCTCTTGTTTGTATCCGCTCAACCTTCAGCACCCCTAATCCCTTATTTAGACGAGTGGAAATTACTGTCTATGCGGCTGCACCTGATAATCCCACCGAGCCACGGGGCCAGCACCTGGCAAAATTAACAACCGTTGTATTTAATTATTTGACTTCAAATTTATGAAGAGCAATCAAGGATTTACTCTGATTGAGACCATGGTTGCCCTACTGCTCTTAAGCTTGGTTGCACTCATGGCGAGCCAAGGTTTAAGTGGGGCCTTTCGAGTCAAGAATAAAGTTGAACATCAACTCTCGGATCACGAAAGCCTGGTTGTCATGATGAAACATATTCACAATGATTGTGAAGCCATGCTGAAAAACACAGATCAGAAATTACCTCCTACTTTTTTGCGGGGAAATAAATTCGCATGGATCATGCGCCATTATTCTTCCAGGCAAGCAAATGGCTGGCAATTTATCGGCTATACGGTAGAAGACAATCAGCTTAAAAGATATGTTTCCAATATCTATCAAAGTGCGGATGAGGCAGCACGTGTTTTGGAGTCCTTGGCAAAAGATCCGGACCTGGGGCTTGCTTCTATTGAACTTAGCTACCAATTAACGGGTGTAACGAGCCAAAACATTCAGGCTTATTGGAGTTCATTTTCCAGCAAGTCCCCGCTAGGCTTAAATATTTCATTTTTATTTTCTGGTAGTTCCGCACCCCTTACCAGTTCCTGCATCACCGAGGGAAAGCTTTAAATGAGAGCATCCCCTGCCTCGACACAAAGAGGATCGGCAACGGTGATTGCGCTGATCGTTGTGAGCCTGATCACAATTTGTGTCACAAGCCTTGCGTGGCAACAAAATTTCGAGATCCGCAAGACAAGTATTTTCAAAGAGAATACGCAAATAGCGTGGCTACAGCGCTCACTGATCGAGGTAGTCAGGCTGGTTCTGCGCATTGATTTTATGAATGATCCCGCAGTCGATCATTTAGGTGAAATCTGGGCGCTCCCGCTTGAAAATAGCAGAGTAGAAGATTATTTAAAAACGCAAGACTTACCAGAGGACTTAAAAAATATACGTTTCAGTGGTTATATTCAAGATGCACAAGGACTGTTCAATATTGCTAATTTATGGGATGCAAATCTAACTACCTCAGACCTTGGCGGGATTCAAGCTTATGGCAATTTGCTTCAAAACCTGGGACTTGAAAAGAATCTCGCCGATCAAACTGCGAGGTACGTCTTGAACAGCCGTCTCAAACCCCAATATTTAGATGATCTGCTTAATATTCCAGGCTACAGTGCTGAGACTTTAAAAATACTGAAGCGCTTTGTTATTTTGTTACCCGAGCCAACTGCACTGAACATCAATACCAGTTCGGCAGAGGTACTTCTAGCCTATGTTCCAACGTTTTCGCAAACCGATGCGCAACGTTTTATTCAACTTAGGAATAATGCACCAGTTAAAAACAGACAGGACATCAACAGGTTATTTAACGTCGTCAAACCGAATCAAACGATCCAGGTCACGAATCAAATCGATGTGCGCTCTAATTATTGGCTAGCCTATACCACTATGCTCATTGATCAGCGCAATATCAGTGGACAGACGCTCATCAAAAGATATGCCACGCCGCAGTCAGACAAAAACTACACCGCTGTTCTCTGGACCAAGCAAAAGATTGTTCAGAGCAGATAAAGCCTCATGCAAAGGCTGATCGAACTGACATTATTTCATTTGCGCCAGTTTGATCGGATCAATTGATTGACCAGCGAATAAAATTTCATAATGCAGATGGTTACCTGTGCTTCGCCCAGTGCTGCCTACCAAGGCAATCACAGCGCCCTTCTTAATTTCCTGACCTTTTTCTACTAACAACTTACTGGCATGCGCATAGCGCGTGGTAAAGCCATTTGAGTGTTTGATCTCGACCATGAGGCCATAGCCCGTAACGTCTCTGGCGTCGGTCACAATACCATCGGCTGTCGCCAGAATATGAGTATTTTTGGGTGCAGGAAAATCTATCCCTTCATGCAGGTTCAGACCATGCGTAAGCGGGTCGAGGTTATACCCATATGTTCTGGAAACTTTAGATTGCTCAAGCAGGGGGAAGCCAAGGGGGATAACGGGTGTGTCGATCTTGATAGGTGCCGTCAAGCTGCCAGTCTGGGAGAGTTGATATTCAATATCATTAATTTGTCTAAGCATTGCGTTAAAGCGCACCTCCCGCAGAGTATTATCAATTTTTAGCTGCATCGCCTCATGAGCGACTGATTTATTTAATAAGACTAACGCGCTGGCGATACGGTTTTCCTCTTTCTGCTCAAGCGCCAAGCGAACGACTTTAGCTAATGAAGGATCGGTCCCTAACTCATTTAATGAAAGTGCCTGCAAACGAGTTGTAACGGCATCCAGGCGAAACTGCAGCTCATTAAATTTTGCGTCCAGTTGCTCTTCAAGCAAGTTATTGGAATTAGGCGACTTTCTTTCTGCCTGGCGCTCACTCACCCCAGAATGCAAGAAAAAATAGCCGATCAACAAAACGCTCAAAACCAACGCACAGCGTTTCAGCCAAAATTGAACATCAATTTCAATTTCGTTATAAGGTTTGCGTGTGCTTGTGAGGATAAGGATTTTCACGATTCACTCAGATTAGCGAATGCCACTATTCATTTCTAAAATGGGTTGCATCACCGCCATCACGATTCCGAGCACTAGAAACCCCATCAACAATATCAGAACGGGCTCAAGCAGATTAGTGAACACTTTGGTTTTATGCTCGGCTTGTAGCTCTGAGTTTTCGGCACCGTACTGAAGCATCTCGGCCAGTTTGCCGCTTGCCTCTCCTGATCTGATTAAATGAATCAAGATTGGAGAGAATATCGCTTGATGCGCCATTGCTCTGGATAAAGAGCTCCCCTCACTTAATCGAAGCTCTGCCTCCTCTACTATTTTTTTTAAGAGGTCATTTGATAGTGTATTTTTTGAGTGATGCAGTGCTGACAGGATGGGTATATTTGCTCCAACCAGCAAAGCCAAGGTCCCGGAAAATCTCGCAGTTTCAAATTCCAGCAACAAGCCTCCAACCACTGGCATTTTCAAACAAAAACGATCAAACCAAAATTTAAATTTTGGTTTTCTCAGCACATAGCTAAAAATCAGCAGACTTGCCAGCAACGCAATCAGTAAAACCAGCCCCCATTGCGTCAGAAAATTAGAGAGTGCCATCACGACTTGTGTGATGAGAGGCAGTTTTTGTTTGGTTGACTCAAAAACCCGCACGATCTGAGGTACGACATAGGTCATTAAAAAAATGATCACCAGCAGCGACACCGTCACGAGCATAGCCGGATAAATCAAGGCCGATAAGGCCTTTTGTTTAAGAGCTTCACGTTTCTCTAAAAAGACCGCGACCTGTGTCAGGACTTGACCCATCTGCCCTGATTGCTCGGCTGCCGCGACAACGCCCCGATAAAAAGTACCAAAAGATTTGGGATGACTGGCAAGCGCTTGTGACAAAGGAATACCCGAACGGATATCCAGCAAAATAGACTCGAGAAGTTTATGTATATGCGGCTTAATACTTGCGTCTTCGGCAATGATACTGAGAGACTCTTCAATAGAAATCCCGGAGCGGACTAACAGGGACAATTGCTTGGTCAGGACACACAGGTCCCTGGAGGCAATGGGTTGATTACTGAAAAAGTGTTTCTTATGACCAGAGGTTTCGCGATGAGAAACCAGAGCGGTGATTGATACAGGGACCAGGCCTTTATTAATCAGCATTTGTCTGACGACTCTCAGACTGTCGCCTTCAATTGTCCCATGTTCAGTTTTACCTGAATAGGTCACGGCTTCGAACTGAAATGATGGCATCGTTAAATATCCAGGTGATCCATACCCGTTACGCGTCTGACTTCTGCCAGCGTCGTCATCCCTCTGCTTACCCACCTCTCGCTGTCTTTTGCAAGTGACCGCATCCCGGTTTCAATTGCTTTTTGTCGAATCTGTGCCTCAGATGCACTTTGATGGATTAACTCTTTTAACTCAGGCGTTGAGGTCATTAATTCATAAATACCAGCGCGACCTTTGAAACCAGAGTGCCTGCATTCAGAACATCCCACACCATGACAAGCACCGCAGGTGAGACGGATCAGGCGCTGTGCAAGCACACCAAGCAGCGAGGACGATAATAAGAACGGCTCGATTCCCATATCAATCAACCGCGTCACAGCAGAAGAGGCGTCGTTGGTGTGCAGCGTTGCCAACACCAGATGACCAGTCAGGGAAGCTTGTACTGCGATTTGAGCTGTTTCGAGATCGCGGATCTCACCGATCATGACGATATCCGGATCCTGACGCAAAATGGCACGCAGCGCTCTTGCGAAATTCATGTCGATACGGGAGTTGACTTGAGTTTGCCCAACACCTTCAAGGTTGTATTCGATTGGGTCCTCAACAGTCATGATGTTATTAACTTGAGAGCGCAGTGTTAACAATGCGCTGTAGAGCGTAGTCGTTTTGCCACTGCCAGTAGGTCCGGTCACTAAAACGATGCCATAGGGTTTGTTGATGAGCTGTAAAAACTCGCTCTCCGTGTCAGCAGCCATCCCCAGTAATTTCAAATCCAACTTGGAGTAGTCTTTTTCAAGCAAACGCATCACCACACGTTCGCCGTGGGCTGTCGGCAGTGTTGAGACCCGAATATCCAAGGCCTTCGTTCCAACTCGCAGCGAGATTCTGCCATCCTGCGGCATTCGCTTTTCAGCAATATCAAGCGAAGCCATGATTTTGATTCTGGACACCAGGGCCGCATGCAGCCCTCGTTTCATCTCTACGATATCTCTCAAGTTCCCATCGACTCTGAAGCGCACAACGGATTGCTTTTCAAAAGCCTCAAGGTGTATGTCTGAGGCGCCATCACGACTTGCCTGTTTAAATAGGCTGTTAATCATTCTGATGATAGGCGCATCATTTTTAAACTCTAACAAATCCTCTGAAATAGGGATATCTTGCATCAAGCGCGAGAGATCAACGTTATCTTCAAGCTCATCGACCACGGTCGCAGCGTCAGACTCATTTTGAGAATATTCCTGATTGATCATTAACAACAGGTCTTCTGAGCTTTTCTTAATGTAGTGGAGTGCGCCTACATTACGCGAGATTTCGTGCAGAACCGATGGTTTTGTTTTAGGGCTCCAATAAAGCGACGGGATGTCCTCTAGTGGATTCGATAACAATACCTCGTGACGCTTAGCGTATGAAAAAGGGATTTTCATAGTTCAGGCAGCCCAGAAATTTTGTTTCATCAAGTTACTGTAGCGTTTGCTTGAGCGACTGTTCATTTAATTTCTCTTGTTTCATCAAGATTGGAACAGGAACAAATTCCTCGCGTTTTTTATTGAAATCCTCTAATTTATTATTCGAAAGATCAATATTTTGATCGCTGTCTCGCAACACTCTGGGACGTATGAAGACCATCAAGTTGGTTTTTGTCCGCGACTTGTTGTCGTAGCGAAACAAACCGCCAATCAGCGGAATATCACCGAGCACTGGAATTTTTTGACTACTATCCGTGTAGTTATCACCGATCAGGCCACCCAGAACAATGATTTGCCCATCGTCGACCACGACATTGGACTCAATGTTTCTCTTATTGAGAATGACGCCTGAAGCATTGGTGTAATCCTGCACGCTAGAGACTTCCTGGAATATCTGCAATTTGACCGTGCCATTTTCCGAGCTTTGTGGTCGCACACGTAAAGTAATTCCAACATCCTGACGCGTATATGTTTGAAAGGGCGTGACGGTCGCGGTGCTTGCCGTTTGTGAATAGGAACCCGTCAGAATCGGGATGTTTTGACCGACGATAATCCGAGCTTCCTCGTTATCCAGGGTCATTAAGTTGGGTGTCGACAGTACATTCGTGCCATTGATGGACTGCAAGGTTCTCAAGAGCGAGGAGAAGGCCAGATTAGGCCCGAATTGCGTCAAAGTTCCTACATTCAAGCCCAGGCCCAAGGGGGTGAGCAGTGCGTTTGCCGCTGCGTTATTACTGTTGACGGCATTATTAATGGCGGCACTCGAGCCAATGATATTGGTATTACCTGAGGAGGCAGGACCATTAAAATTAGAACCTGCAAAACCCTGGTTTGAACCAATGAGGGCCTGCCACTGCACGCCTAACTCTGCCGCATTGGAGGAAGAAAGTTCAACAATCATCGATTCAATATAGATCTGTGCACGTCGACGGTCGAGTTGCTGGACGACTCTCAGCAAATTCTTATAAACCGGTTCAGTCGCTGTGATGATCAGTGAATTTGTGATCGGATCTGCCTGGATCGACCCACCAATGGACGGGCCGCTCGTACTCACCAGTGCAGACGTCGCTGCTGCAGAGGTAGCACCCCCCATTTGATTGCCATTATTTGGAAAATTCATCGGGACGGCCTGTCCCTGATTGGGCACTGCAGGGTTAGCCATCATTTGCGCCCCCTGGTTCGCATATTGAGAGGGATTCGCGAATGAGTTATCCGCTGCAACCAGCGCTCTCAAAGTAATGGCTAATTTGGAGGCTTCTGCATTTTTGAGGGGAATCACCCAGATATTGCCGGAGCTTTTGGAAACATCTAATTTAGCGACTAGCGATTTAATTTGTGCCACGCGTTCAGCGTTGCCTCCCCTGACTAACAAAACGTTTGCTCTGGGATCGGCAACGATATTAAGTTTTGACATGCCATCGCCGCCTTGCGGGCCGCTATTTTCCAAAACCTTGTTAATCAGGGCAGCGACCTCTAAAGCCTGCGCATATTTAAGTGCAATCGTCTCAACGGTCGTATTGGAGGGACTATCGACACTCTGGATAATCTTTTCTATCCGATTGATATTGCTTGCGTAATCCGTAATCAGAATCGAATTATTACCGGGCAAGGCATTAATCGTATTATTAGGCGATACAAGCGGCCTGAGCAGGGCCACGACGTTAGGTGCGGATTCGTAGTTCAACTTAATCACGCGGGTAATAATCTGATCACCCACCACATTGTTTTTAGTCGTGAAGGTTTGCGAAGACTGCAGTTTTGCATCCGCCTCGGTCACGACTCGATAACCGCTGGGTGTTTCAACCAGGGCAAAACCATTGATGCGCAAGGCGGTTGCTAAATACTCAATGATCTCGTTTTGATTGAGCGCTTGTTGACTGTTCAGCGTAATCGAGCCTTTGACTTTTGGATCGACGATAATGGATTTATTGATCACACGCGAAATAGCGGAGATCACCGAGTCGATATCAGCATTATTAAAAGATAGATTCATCACGTTATTTTGAGCAAAACAATTCTGAAGCATCAAAAAAATAATTGTGCTTTTAATAACGTTTTTTAATAAATAGAACATGTGCGTCCTTACATTTTTAGACGGTAGACGGAGCCATCTTTTCTACCAATAATCGAGAGTAACCCTATCAAAGAATCACTTGATTCAGGTATTGCGGAAGCTTCTCCCTGAAAGGATAGTCGTCCATTCGCAAACAGTCCTCTGCCGTTCAAGAGTAACGGACCGTTTAAAGTAAATAAATCTATCTTTACCTCTTGTTCGAGCTGTAATTTCAGTGCGTAACTTCCCAGAGGCTTAACCAGACTGATGGGGCTGGTGATATCCAGAAACTGCACCTCTACCATACCGGTTGGCGTGGAATCCAGTTTCAAATCACTCCACTGGAGTTTTAATTTGCCTCGTGGATGGAGCGAGTTCCAAGGGCTGCCTAAACCCTCCAGAAAGTTCCCGGGAAGCTCTGCCTGATTAGCGGTAATAGTCACACCACTTGTATTGAGCGATAGCTCCTGTGAGCGCTGCAAGTTTGAATGCTTGAGATACCATTTGCATTGAAAATCCATTAAGGAACATTGGCTATCCCAGGCAAAACGCTCAGTCATTCCATAGGGCGCGTTGCAAGTTTTTAAATCACCAATTTTCAATTCCGAAAATCCAAAACTCGCACTCCCCTGCCAAATCGTACCCATAGGTTGCACCAGCATTACTTTACAAACCGTTTTTTCAGCAACGACCGAAGCAAACCATTTGATTGGCATAAGAGCAATCACGAGACTGATTACAAGGAGCAGCGCGATAAGCCAGCCCAACCAGCCCAAGCGAAATGCGTAGCCCTCAAATTTAATTTTCATGGCGCCTGCACCAAGGTGGCAGTCACTTGCACGACACCTGCGTTGGCACCAATTTTTTTGATGCTGACTTCAGTCGCATAGAGTGCATTGTTCTTACGAAAATCCTCCACCAGCTCAAGCCACCGGCTGAATTCAAGCTCATTAATTTGCAGGCTAATTTGTGCCGGAGACGTTTTATCTAAACGCATCAAATTGAACTGTATGCCTTGTGCTACAAGTTTTGCTTTCAAATTAGCAAATTCAGCCTCTGAAATTCCAGGGACTGGCAGGCTTTTACCCCTGTAAACAAGCAGGGTCCGATTGAGCTGCTGGAGACTGTTTAATTGATCGGGATAGGCTCGCAACCTCGCCTCAAGTTGCTCTTGAAGCGGGGAGCAAAGATAGTACCAGGCAGCAATCAACACACCGCACAACAGCGTCAGGAGCAGGGCCCACAGAGGAAAAGGGCGAACCGAATCCAAATGAATTTTTTTTATTCCCTGCAGAATAAAAGCGTTATTCATTGCCAAGATTCGCATAAGGTTTTAAGAGATACTGCGCGGTCCCCATACTTTCTATGTAAGGATGCTCAGCAAGCGCTATTTGTTGATTAACTGCTATGGCCGACTCTTGTAATTCAAAAAATAAACCCTTTTTTGAATATGCGATACTTTTTAACGTCCCAGCAGGAATCGTTCTCAGCAGATCCTGCAAGGTAATCAACATTCTTTCAAAATCACCTTCACATGTTTCAAGGTTTTTATGAGCTGCCAGACAACTTGACTCGACTAATAACGGGAAGCTCGGTTGATTAATATTTTCATGGACGAGGACCTGGCTCGTTGTTTGCTGTATGACCTTTTGCCACTGAAAATCTTGCCACATCAAAAAACCAATATAGAAAGAATAACTGGCAATCAGCGTCATGCTGAAATAGCCCAACCATCTGAGAGGACTTCTCCATAACTCTCTGGAAAACCAGTGTTGCAGTTCACTTTTGTTATTTTTTCGAAAAACAGAAAATTCGGTTGGTAACAAGTCAAGGTATTCGTAGATTTTTTTTTCAACCACAAGCCCGCTGTGCAAAAGTTCAAGGGAAAGCTCTTGCAAAATAATGTCATCCTCTTTTTCATGCAGAGACAAGACAGCCTCTGAAGCAGGCTGCGACCAGCAAACAATTTCATGAAAAGATTTTTTAGAACTATAAAAAACAGTCTCCCCCCTTGACTCATAATAAATAGAAGAGGCTTGGGTGGGTAACAGCAAACTCTCCGGTATCAGTTGAATTCTCTCGCAATTGATCACGGCCAGTTTTTGACTCAGCCAGAGCAACCACTCACGGTCAATCACACTCACTAGCCGCGTGTCAGGCATTTGAGTTGCAAAGGGTGGCAACAACTGAAGATGAGTGTCCGATACTGGGGTGAGTAATTCATCCTCAAGCAACATCGGCAGCAACTGGCTGAGCTTTTTTGTACTGACAGCGGGTACTTTTAATTGTATTAAGCGTATATCAATACCCGGAATGGTAGCGATCACTTCATCTGCGACTGGACACGCATCCAGATCAAGGACTGAATGGAACTCCTTGTCATGTAATAAGCCCCAGGAAAAATATAAATCCTCTGAAGACCAGTCTTCGGCCCTGACTTTAACTGGACGTGCTGGACACCGGATGATTAAGCTTGTCATTGTATTTTTTATTGGGGGACGACTGTCACGCGTTGAATCATGCCTAAATCAGAATCCTGCAACATTTGACTATGGAGTATGTAAGGACCGCAAAAGTCTATGAATCGCATACGAAAAGTAACTGAAGTAGGATGCTGGACAGTCCCACCAGCGGGCAACGCCAAGGTATCGCACCAATATGGCTCCACGGGCAGGCCGTTTACTTTGATCACATACATGGGATTGACATGAATGTGAAATACATTGGCAATGCTGTTCATATTGCAAACCGTCCACTCCTCTACCGCATCCAGAATGACAATTTCATTGAGCGTGTTGGGCGGCTGAATGGCAAACCTTTGCACGATTTTGGGCGGTGGTTCACTAGCAGGACGTTGCGGGCTCGACCCAAAGACTAAAGATAAGCCCTGGTTCGCTTTGACTTTACTGTTTTGATATAAACCATCGGCCCGTGCAGCCAGAGAAAACAACAAATCTGAAGCTATCCCTAACGCATTTTTGTTTGTTTGAGCGCTTAACAATGACTCATTGCCTAGCATTCTGAATGTAATACTGCGTTTCTTACCGCCCCCATTCGCAAACTCTTGATCAGTAATGGGATTTAAAAACTTACTTACGGGCAACGGTTCTGGTGCCATTGACATCGTCTTGGTCGCGGCAAGGACCACGACTTTAGCCAAAATATCTTCAGGCAGAATAATGGGGTGCTTACCCTCTGACATTTTTACTGACAAAGAACGCAAATAGTAAGTACCCGGTTTATCCATTTTCACCAGTACCGAAGCGCGCGCGCCAGGAGCGAGTCGCAGTCCCTCGCCTCCCTTTTGTTTTGCATCCTCATGCTCTTGATATTGGGCGCTACCCCAACCGTCTGTGGTGTATTGCTTCAGGACATGGCCGTCCAAATTAAGATTGAGATAGTTGAATACCTGCGTGTTAATAAAGCGCCATCTCTGCACTTCTCCCGCTTGCATGACGATCGTGGGCTGACGTACCCCATTAATCATGACGGGTTGTGCATCAGAATAAATCTCGTCACTAAAAAATGTACTTTTAATGCCCTGCCCTGTGGGGTAGCGGGTCAGTTGCGCCAGCTTTTCAAGCCTGCCTTGCGCAACACCCAGCCCATCATTCAATACAGTATCTACAGCAAAATAAGGTGCTTGAAATAAAAACAATAGTTCGGTTGCCTGAGCCATTTCAGGTAAAGCATCAACCGGGCCCCGCACGAGAATCGCGCCAGACATGAGGCTTGCGACTTGCAGCGCACTCGAGCCGTGGTATTGAGGATGGTAGTAGAAAGGGCCTTCCGGATGATCTTTAGGTATCTGATACACGTACTGCCGGGAGTCTCCGGCAGGCATGACACCGCCGTAATTTGGGTCAACGACATAATCACCATATTCGGGATTTTCCTGGGATTGCTCATTAATACCGGGAAAAACGTGTAAGCCGTGAGTGTGCAGATTGGTGGTATTGGGTTTGATGTAATTGGTGGGATCTCTGAAGAACAAAAACGGTGGATTCACTGGCAGGTCATTGACTAACCTGACCTTGAGCGTATCCCCTCCTCTTACGACCAAGGTTGGCCCGCTGTAACCGGGTGGCTGATCGTTATGACCATAAGCACGCAAAAATACTCGATACTGGTCGTTGGGATGCGCTCCAGATATCGTGGTGTTGAAATAAGACGCGCTAAGCGTCACCTCAAGCAAGCCGTTTTGGGCTTCGAGCATCGCTGGCTGTACAAAAGTCTGCATCGCCTCATCTTGCTGGCGGGCATCGCGTTGTTCGCACCCAGCGAGACCTAATGGCACCATGAACCCTGAGGCCAGGCTTAAACCAGAACGTAAAAAATCACGACGGTAATTTGCAGAGCGGTCAGCAGCCATAGAGGTCCTCAACCAAGCGACCAGAAAGGATAGGGCACCAGTTGTTTCTGTGCGGCTTGACCGATTTGGCCAGAGTCATTGTTGCCCCAGCCAAATAAATCACTTTTTCCAATTGCAGTTGCATACATCTCGCCCGCTGCAATGGCTCGAACCTCTGAGAGCCCGGCTATACGTGCAGGCGTTGTGCGGGGCGCCCCATCATTTAAACCAAGCTGACCAAAGCCATTCCAACCCCAGGCATAAACATGACCCGTGACTGATAAGGCCAGAGAAAAATGGCAACCTGCAGCGATAGCAGTTATTTTTTCTGGCGTCTTGATCAAAACCGGTATCTCGCTATAGCGGCTAAGACTGTTGCCCAACTGGCCGAAGTGATTCGAACCCCACCCCCAGAGGCTGCCCTCCTTATCGAGCGTTAAGACATGGGTAGAACCTACTGCAAGGCGATGCACTGAATTTGGCAATTTCACTCGGACCGGAGCTTCTTTGGTTTCAAGATGCCCTAAGCCCAATTGCCCCGCAGAATTACTGCCAAATGAAAATACTTCGCCCTGTCGCGACAAGACGATCATGAAATGATCCCCCAGCCCGACCTCCTCTACTGGTGGTAAATCCGTGACCATCCCGGGTAAAGCATTTATTTCTGCGGAGTGTCTCCCCAGCACGCCATCAATATTGAGTCCCCAGGTGTAGAGTGCTCCCGACTGGGTAATCGCAGCGAAGCAAGACTGACCCGCGGCTACGCGAACAGGCGCTGTCACTTGTTCGATTACAGAGGGGATTTCAGAAATCATCTGGCTATCACCGTAGCCCAAAGTGCTAAAGCCCCAAATCATGAGGACTTGCCGCTCAGAGATCCCCAAACTCACGCCATAGCCGGCAGAGACGCTTGAAAAACGATCAGATTGCCCGACGTATACGGGACCTTGATTGACGTTGAGTGGGCTACAAATATCAACACTCTCAGGGAGATAGCGCCCACTCCCCGCCCCACCCCATCCAAGTACCTCGCCAGATTCTAAAAGAGCCAGCGTTTGGCCCTTTCCTGCACTTAAGGTACTAATTTTGTAGGGCATATTTTTATTTAGGCCTGAAAAATTCCCCTACCAACTACCGAGGATATTGCGCGTTAAGGCGCAACACTCACTGCAAGATTTGGCAGTTGTGAATAGGGAATACCTTCTTGCATCGCAGCAGAACCCAGTGCCTTGTTGTAATCAGGCGTTCCTCTGAAACACCCAACGGAGTAGGGATATTCGCGATTCAAATGGTAGTGATAAATAGCTTGTACTTTTCCATTCCACTCTACGGGTGCAACGTGACCATGACACTGATCGAGCTGAGCGTTGGTAATCATCTGACCATCTTCTCCGCGTGGACCATATATGCCAAAGCCGTCGAGCGCATAGCCGAACAAAGGCGAGGCACCTGAGCTACCTTGGTTAGGAAAACACTTCCAGGAGTAGGCATGGTAGTGATATTGCTGAGAATATGGATGACCGAAGCACTGATCAGTAGGCACAGCATTGATCGGGCTATACCAGTTGCCACTTGAATCATTGGCATATTCTGCGTGCCAGACTGCGCCAGTTAAGGTGATCCCGACGATCAGTGAGTTAATCGGATTAAATCCTGTTACAACAGGATTTAGCGGTAAGGTACTCGTCAGGTCGTAGGGGGAAATCGAAATCGCCGCAGCAGAAGAGTAGTCTTGACCCGTTCGCGGATCAGTACCACCAGGCAGCGCAGAGTAATAAGGGTAAGCAGCTGTACCCGACTGAACTGGAAAAATACCCATCGGCGTAGTGGGCAAACCGTTACCTTTGAAATAACGATAGTTAGCATCTGTCGTCATTGAGAAAACACTACCGGCCGCATCGATTTGAGCAGCCATTACCGCGCCATCTACGTACGCTACCTGGGAGAGCGTAATAATATTGGTTGTAGTGTTGGTCCAACTCGTCGCCGCCTGACTCACCGTATTGGCAACACCTGCGGCTTTATGGAACAGTGCTGAAAGGCATTGAGCGTTGACAGCGCAGATATTGCTGCTCACTCCATTGACGGCAGTGACCAAGGTCGTTGGCGTACCCGGATCTGCTTGTGTACTGCCAGATGAAGAGGATGAGGAGCCACCATCACCGCAAGAAACAAGTATCAGGGCCGACAGCACAATCAAAAAACACTTGTGACTCAGTTTTAGCACCACACCTACCCCTTGCTTTGACTTTGAGTGAATATGACTGTTATTTCATTAATAATGAACTAAATGTCAACATGACAAAATGTACACTTTATTTTGAGTTTATGCAAAATTTGATGCGATTCACAGGCTTAAAGTTTGTTGAAAATCCAGCGCTTACGGACTAATATCATCCGATGTTGAAAGCACAAGATCACAGAGTCAGGGTGGCCGGGGCCAGGCGAGAAGAAATGCGCAATTGCCTGCTTTTCAGTGCCATGTCGCTCGCCTCGGACAAATCCATTCACGATATCGATGTCGAGGAAATCATTGCGCACGCACAGGTTTCCAGAGGTACGTTTTACAAATACTACCCATCGGTGCCCAGGCTGTTCGAAGACTTGGCTGAGCAGTTAGCACAAGAGCTCTCGGGCGCATTAGATACTGCAACGATTCAGGCTACGGACACCTCTTCACATCTTGCCAGTACTGCAAGACTGATCATGCGGCTCTTAGTCGACATACCGGTTTTGGGCAATCTGTTCATTCAGTTGCCCTGGCTCAAACAAAATCCCAGGTTGTACCTGTTTGAAACCTTAAAACAAGACATTGAACAGGGTATCAAAGACGGAACTTATGAAAAGTTACCGGCTGCAATTGGCCTGAACCTGGTGATCGGCAGCATGGTCGGGGGGATTCACACGATGCTGCTCAAGCCTCCAGCTAAAGGCTATGAGGATAAAGTAATACGCCAAGCGCTCATAGGCTTGGGTCTTGACGCAAAAAAAGCTGATCAGGTCTCAACCGCTTCATTAGGTGTAAAAATAACCCTTCCGAGGACCGGTATCCTGGGCAAAATTGAGATAACGCATGTTCAGTCTCCAATATTATGTCAAAGGTAATTCATCATCTCTTCAGTGATGAGCATGCGGCTCGACGCAGAGCACAATCCCGGATCATTTCAGGTCTCGCTGAGGAGGCCTCGAAAGGAAAAATTGAAGATATCCGCGTTGAAGCCATCCTTGAGAAGGCCGAAGTATCGCGCAGTACTTTTCAAAAATGCTTTCAGGGTATTGAGAGTTTGTTTCAACACACGGCTAAAAAATTAGCCGATCAACTGATTACCGAAATAAAACCTCTCATCGAGCCAAGCTCTGACGTCGCGGTTGTGGTCGCCGCGAAAACTCGGGCTGGAATTCGCCTTGGAGTATCCAACCCTACTCTGGCCAAATTAGCCTTAAAAATAAAATGGCCTGTCCGCGACACAGAGCTCAAAATACTGAAGGACATAAAAAAAGATGTCCAGGAAGGCATTAAGCAAGGAAGATTTGCCGACATCCCCCCCTCAATTGGCGTCAATATAATTTTCAATACTCTGACCAATGCTATGCAGGAAATGATGCTGGATACATGCCCAAAAGAATACGAAACACAGGCTATATACCAGATGCTAGTTGGACTTGGCGTTGACGCACAATCAGCGCTCGAGATTGCCAGCATACCGCTCTCGGCACTCCCACCCCTTCCCCGAAGAGGAATCGTTGGAAAAATACTAGCGCTAACTGACAAAAATAAGCGCCATTAATTTAACGCTGAAATTTCATCGGACTAAAAAAATCCTCTCTGTCGTATTCTAAGAAATAAAGAATATGACAGAGAGGAGAGACTGCAGAGTAATTAATATGGTACTTACTGCAACACCCTTGAAAACTCAAATTTCCCGTCGCGGAAATCCACCGGCACCACATCTCTTGGGCCAAACTTGCCCTCGAGAATCAGCTTGGCAATCGGGTTCTCCAGCATCTGCTGGATAGACCTCTTGAGCGGTCTGGCTCCAAACACAGGATCAAAACCATTCCGAGCCAATTCGGCCAAGGCCGCATCTGAGACTTCTAGCACCATCTCTTGCTGCAACATACGCTTAGCCAGACGCTGGATCTGAACACCCGCAATTTTCTCTATGTGCTTGCTCTCAAGCGCATGGAATACCACCACCTCATCAATCCGATTGAGAAACTCTGGACGGAAATGCGTTTTGAGTTCATCCCAGACCACTTCTTTGATTGCATCGTAAGGCTTGCCGACCATGGCTTGGATATGATGTGAGCCTAAGTTAGACGTCATCACGATCACGGTATTTCGAAAATCGACCGTCCGCCCCTGACCATCCGTCAGACGACCATCATCAAGCACTTGCAACAGCACGTTAAAGACATCAGGGTGAGCTTTCTCCACCTCGTCGAGCAGCACCACGCTATAGGGTTTGCGACGGACAGCCTCGGTCAGATAACCACCCTCTTCATAACCGACATAGCCTGGTGGCGCTCCAATCAAACGGGCCACGGAATGTTTTTCCATAAATTCGCTCATGTCGATACGGATCAGGTGCTCATCCGAGTCAAACAGGAAATCCGCCAGCGCTTTGGTGAGCTCAGTCTTACCCACTCCGGTTGGCCCGAGGAACAAGAACGAACCGTAGGGCTTGGACGGGTCAGACAGACCTGCACGGGAGCGACGGATTGCGTCTGCAACCAGACCCACCGCCTCGTCCTGACCAATCAGGCGCTGATGCAAACGCTCTTCCATCTTGAGCAACTTGTCACGCTCGCCTTGCATCATCTTGGACACAGGGATACCGGTTGCGCGTGAAACGACCTCAGCAATCTCCTCGGCACCGACTTGCGTACGCAGGAGACGTGGTTTTTCAGCTGGCTGATCACCCTGGCTTTCTGCTGCCTTCAGACGTGCCTCGAGCTGTGGCAAGGTGCCATACTGAATCTCAGCGAGCTTATCGAATTGACCTTTACGCTGCAGCTCAGCCATTTCTGCGCGTGCACGCTCGATCTCTTCTTTGATCGATTGTGTACCCTGAACAGCCGCTTTTTCGCTTTTCCAGATGACCTCGAAATCGTTGTACTCGCGCTGCAGCTTTTCGAGTTCTTCCTCAATAATCTGCAAGCGTCGCTTGGAGCCATCGTCGGTTTCCCGCTTGACGGCTTCGCGCTCGATCTTGAGCTGGATGATGCGACGATCAAGCTTATCCATCACCTCAGGTTTGGAATCAATCTCCATACGGATGCGCGCTGCAGCCTCATCGATCAGATCGATTGCTTTGTCAGGCAAGAAACGATCGGTTATGTAGCGATGAGACAACTCAGCCGCAGCAACAATCGCAGGGTCTGTGATCTCAACGCCGTGGTGCAATTCATAACGCTCTTGCAAACCACGCAAGATCGCAATCGTGGACTCAACATCAGGCTCGTTGACCAATACTTTCTGGAAACGCCGCTCGAGTGCGGCGTCTTTTTCGATGTACTTGCGATACTCATCCAAGGTCGTGGCGCCAATACAATGCAACTCGCCGCGCGCAAGTGCTGGCTTGAGCATGTTGCCCGCATCCATCGCACCTTCAGCTTTGCCTGCGCCCACCATCGTGTGGATTTCGTCGATAAAGACGATGACCTTGCCTTCTTCCTGAGCGAGCTCTTTGAGAACGGATTTCAGGCGTTCCTCAAACTCACCACGGAATTTTGCACCCGCGAGCAGACTCGCCATGTCGAGGGACAAAACTTTTTTGCCACGTAACGACTCAGGCACCTCGTCATTGACGATGCGCTGTGCCAAGCCCTCGACAATCGCGGTTTTACCCACACCCGGTTCGCCAATCAGAACGGGATTGTTTTTAGTACGCCGTTGCAATATCTGAATCGCACGACGGATCTCGTCATCGCGACCGATAACGGGGTCGAGCTTACCCAGGCGGGCACGCTCGGTCAGATCCATGGTGTATTTTTTGAGTGCTTCGCGGTTGGATTCGCCTTCCTGGTCGTTGACAGATGAGCCGCCACGCACCGCGTCAATCGCAGACTCGAGCGCCTGGCGCTGCAGACCGGCTTCTTTCAGTGCACGTCCCGCTTCGCCTTTATCGTCAGCCAACGCTAACAAGAAAAGCTCGCTGGGAATAAAGGTATCCCCGCGCTTGGTGGCTTCTTTTTCGATGCGCGTGAAAACGCCTTGCAGTTCACGACTAACCTGGATGTTGTCGTCTGTTCCTTTGACCTGTGGTAAGCCTTTCAGTGCGTGATCGAGGCTGGTTTGCAGACGGTTGACTGCAACCCCGGCGCGCGCAAGCAGACTGCCTGCTCCGCTCTCGCTGTCAGCCAACAAGGCCGACAGCACATGGATGGGCTCTATGTACTGATTGTCATTGCGCGCAGCAAGACTTTGCGCGTCTGCAATCGCTTGCTGAAACTTGGTCGTCAGTTTGTCAAAACGCATGATAGTGTTCCTGTAGTATCGGCCGAGGCCTGTATCGAATGGCTATTAGTTGCGGCCAAAATTGGATTTTTCAATAGGAAAAATGTAATTTGTTCAGCTTTTTGTCAGATAACAACTAAATGTGGCATCAAGGCACGAAACTCGCGTTACAGTATCTTTATGGACTGTGAAGTGACATATTGACAGTAATATAGGTCTAAGATTTTATTTAAAAAGGGTTCGGCTTGACTTGCGTCAAGGAGGAACCAGATTTGAGTCTTCGCTAGCTCGCTACAGAGTTAGCAAGTTCAAAACAGTATTTCAGGTAGCACAAAGGTATCAACATTATGCAAAAACGCGTTCCAGTCGGCATCGAGTCAGCGCACTGCTCGACGTGCATGATGGGACACGTGTGCCTGCCAACAGGCATGCCCTCTCACGAAATCGAACAGCTCGACTCACTGGTCAAAGAACGTATTCGCGTGGAAAAGGGCCAGCCCTTGTTTCGCCAGGGTGAAACACTGAACGCCTTGTTCGGTCTGCGACTCGGTTCAATCAAAACGCAACTCGACGAGGAAAACGGTCAGCACCAGATCACGGGATTTTTCCTACCAGGCGAGATTATTGGTCTGGACGGGATGATTGAAGGTGAACACAGTTCCTCGGCGATTGCGATGGAGGACTCCGAGGTGTGCGTGGTCCGTATCGAAGATATTGATCAGGTGAGTCGCTACGTTCCGTCGCTTCAACATCAGGTGCGTCGCATCATGAGCAAGGAAATCGCACGCTCGCATCAGGTGTTACTGGCGCTGGGCTCGATGCGTTCCGAGCAGCGCCTGGCCGCTTTTTTGATTGATATGTCCCAGCGATTGTCGGTTCTGGGCTATTCGTCAACCGATTTCGTCATGCGCATGGGGCGCGAAGAAATCGGAAATTATCTGGGACTGACAATCGAAACCGTCAGCCGCCTGTTCTCGCGTTTTGCGCGCGACGGACTGATCAAGGTCAGTCAGCGCGAGGTAAGGATCCTGGACATGGTCGCGCTCAACGAGCTAGTAGGCAAACCCTGCTGAGCGTTTAAACAGCAGGCTCAGCAAACAGCTCAGTTCGAACGAAATCAACCGCAGTACCACCTGATTTAAGTGCTTGTTCACCGAGTACCTTCGCCCAATAGGCACCCCCACCCCCAGCTCTGGACCACTCATTCAAACGCCGTGTATAGAGTTGCAAATCGTACTCATGGGTCACTCCGATCGCACCATGCACCGCATGCGAGTAGGCCGTCACACGTGCGACCGACTGACTAGCCTGACACTTTGCCAATGCAGCTAGCATCGGTGCAGGCTGCCAGTTATCGCTGCGGCAAGACATCTCGCAGGCCATACGAGCACTGAAAGCAAGCTCTGCCATCTCGCTGATTTGCTGCTGGACGGCCTGAAATTTACCGATCGGTTTGCCAAACTGTACGCGTTGATTCGCATAACCCAGTGTCATTTCAAATACGCGATCCGCCGCACCCGCAATCAGTACGGCCACGCTAAGTGCGAGCAGATCACGGAACTGCGGGGTCGACCACTCGCCAAGGCAGGAGGTTTTAGCCACCGCTGTCGACCAGAACATATCAGCGTCCAGCGAACCGTAGCCACCGGACGGTGTAGCTTGTGCCTCGCGCTCAGGAAGTAACCAGACTTGTTTGTCCTGCTGTGCCAAGATCCAGTCAGCCGTCCGACCAAAGCTCACTGCCCGCGCATGCAGACCAGAGGCATCATTGGTCACTTGAAAAGGTGCAAAAGTAATCGAGCCTTCGGGCAAGACCTGGCCTTGCTGATGCAACCAGGCACGTGCCAGCATAGTCTGTGCATAAGGCAAAGGTAACGCATGACGCCCCATACAAAACAGGATAGGCCAAGCCTCTGAAAGAGTCAGACCTGCACCATCGGCGCTCTCTGCAAGCAAGGCGTCGGCAAAACCAGTCGAGACCAGCGACTCCCAAAGTGCAGCGGTTTCACCGCCAGCTTCGATCTGACGAATCTGTGCGGGTGTGCAGACATCAGCAAAAAGACGATCGGCGGAATCAAAAAATGAGCTTTGCATATGAATTACCTCAATCCCAAGCCGCGGGCAATAATGCCTCGCAGAATTTCACGTGTGCCACCCCGCAGGGTAAAGGTCACACCCATTTGTTCCAGATACCCAAGCGTGGCGAGCATATCGCCAGAGACCGTCACCTCGGGGTGGGCTCCAAGCCAGGTTGCGATCTGACGGATCAGTTTTTGTTCAAAATCAGTGCCGTAATCTTTGACAACGGAAGCATCGACAGCCGGACTCTCACCCACGACGAGCTTTTGCGTCACAGCCAGAGATAAGGCACGCAAGACTGCCATTTCAGCAAGCAGACTTCCAAGCAGTGCCGTGCTTTCGCTATCGTGTATGGTTTGCTCGCGCAACAAGTTAATCCAGCATTCCAGCAATGCAACGCTCGAGTAAATCCGCTCTGGCCCGCTACGCTCAAAGGCGAGCTCAGCATTGACTTGTTCCCAGCCCTGACCCTCTGTACCAACAAGGGCGTCGGCGCTAAGCTGCACATTATCGAAAAAGACTTCTGAAAAATGCGCATCGCCCGCCATGTCGACGATTGGCCGCACGGTCACACCCGGCAGACTCAGATCAATAATGACCTGGGATAATCCTTTTTGACGATCAGCGGTTTCTCCAGACGTACGGACCAGCGCAATCATGTATTGGCAATGATGGGCATTTGTGGTCCAGATTTTGCTGCCGTTGAGCAACCAGCCTTGCTCGTTAGGTTGTGCACGCGTTCGGATGCTGGCCAGATCTGACCCTGAGTTTGGCTCACTCATGCCGATACAGAAAAAAGCTTCACCACGACAAATCCTGGGTATATAAAAATTGCGTTGCTCTTCAGTACCGAACTTCAGAATCAGCGGGCCGCTCTGACGATCTGCTATCCAGTGCGAAGCGACTGGAGCACCCGAAGCAAGAAGCTCCTCGGACAGAACGAATCTGGAAAAAAAGCCTTTTCCCGAGCCACCATATTGCTGGGGAATCGTCAAACCCAACCAGCCACGCGCGGCGAGCTTACGGCTAAAAGCCGCATCCGAGCCCATCCAGGAACGCGCCTTGAGATGCGAGGGCATATCCCTTAATGCCTCATTTAAAAAAGCACGGATTTCGCTACGAAACGCCTGTTCCTCAGCGGGTATCTGGGTAAATTCAAGAGCAGTCAGCATAATCAGGAAAAATCCTTAAATCATCAGGCAAAAGCAGGCTAGCAAACAGCGCGAGAGGTCTCGCTCTGTATCTATTTCTACGGCATGCAACAATAGCAATAATACGGTTTATAGAACTATTGTAGAGTCTGGCAGGATATGAACAAAAAAACCACAACAACCACGGCCTTAGAGGGCATAAAAATCCTTGACCTTACCTCCGTGGTATTCGGTCCTTTCGCGAGCCAGATCCTGGCCGACTATGGCGCAGAGGTTATCAAGGTCGAGTCCCCTGAGGGTGATTCGACCCGCAATACCGGACCAAGACTCGAAGAGGGTTTGTCGGCGATCTTTCTGGGCGTCAACCGTAACAAGAAAAGCATTTGCCTCAATCTCAAAGACCCTGAGGCTAGAGAGGCCTTATTGAAACTGGTCGATCAGGCTGATGTTCTGATGCACAGCGTACGCCCACAAAAAATGCTCGCACTCGGGCTGGATCATGAGACGCTGCTCGCGCGCAATCCAAAACTCATTTACGCAGGCCTGCATGGTTTCGGCAATGGCGGTGCCTATGCTGGACGTCCGGCCTATGACGACATTATTCAGGGCTTGAGTGGTATTGCCGACATCATGACAATACAGTCTGGTACGCCTCGCTACCTGCCAACGATTGCTGCGGACAAAACCTGCGGTGTGGCGGCGGCGCACGCGATCCTCGCAGCCCTGTTTCAGCGTGAGCGAACCGGTCAGGGTCAGTTCATCGAAATCCCGATGTTTGAGACGATGACCTCTTACGTTCTGGTGGAACACCTTTACGGCCATCATCTGCCCGGACATTCCGATGAAATCGGTTACCCACGTGTGCTGACTGAATGGCGCAAGCCCTATCAGACGCTGGACGGCTATGTCTGCATGATGCCCTACACCGACAAACACTGGCAGACATTTTTTAAGGAAAGCGGTCATCCCCAGTTCGCGGTCGACGAGCGCTTCACCAAAATCAGTGCCCGTACCCAATACATTGCCCAGCTCTATGAGTTGGCTGGTGAGATCGTCTCCAGACACCCCACCTCGTTCTGGCTGGAATTTTGTGACACGCACGAAATCCCGGCTGCAGCAGCAAATCGTCTGCAAGATCTGGAGTCAGACCCGCACCTCAAGAGCGTCGGATTTTTTACAGATCTTAAAAACGATAAAGGCCATCACTATCGCTTTACAAGAAGCCCGATCCGCATGGAGCATTCCTCTGTCGAGCCAGCGATGGCACCGCGTCTGGGTGAACACACCCGCACGGAACTTCTGGGAGCCGGCTTGTCGGCAGAACAAATTGAAAAAATGCTTGCGCGAGGCGCAGCTAAACAACATTCAGGAGAGTCGTCATGAAGGGGATTCAGACAGGCCAGACCGAAGCTCGCGGACTTCAGGCGCCTGCAGTTCAAACCCTCGGCGCAGGTTTTACCTGGCAAGAGTTGGCGGTGGGACAAAGATTTAAAACATTCCGTCGCACAATTACCGAGACCGATATTGTGAATTTCATCACGGTTACAGGAATGCTCGAAGCAATTTTTGTCGACACCACCTTTTCCAAAGGAGCGATGCAGGGGCGACCAGCTCCAGGCGCACTCACCTATACTCTTATCGAGGGGATGGTGCTGCAGGGTATGGCACAAAATACCGGCTTAGCCTTACTCGAGGTTCATAAAAAAATATTACAGCCCGTCGTCGCTGGCGATACGGTCTGGGCAGAAATCGAAGTCTCAGGTATTCGCCCAACATCTAAAAATAATCGAGCGATCGTGACCTCAAAGATCGATGTCAAAAATCAGCACGGAATTGATGTAATGACCTACACAGCCGTTCGTATGATGGCAGGAGAAAAATAATGATCAGAAAATTACTCTCGGTTTCAGTCGCAGCCTTGACGCTGGGTTTTGGGCTCACAGCTTCGCTCGCGGCGCAAACGACAGATTGGCCCAACAGGTCTGTCACAATGGTGGTGCCCTTCCCCCCTGGTGGGCCCACAGACTTGATCGCACGCGTGATCGCTAAACAACTCTCTGAGCAGCTTGGTCAAACCTTTGTCATCGATAACAAAGGTGGCGCCAACGGTAACATCGGTGGTCAAGCGGTGGCCTCCTCCAAGGCTGATGGCTATACCGTGCTCTATAACACCTCTTCTTTAGCCCTGAGTCCGAGCTTATATAAAGACCTCACTTATAGCCCTCAGAAAGATCTCGTTCCCGTCACAACCACGGCTGTCGTGCCGCTGGTGCTGGTGATCAATCCCAAACTCCCTGTCAATACCATCCAGGAGTTCGTCGCTTATGCGAAGAAAAATCCCGGCAAGCTTGCCTATGCTTCCTCGGGTAATGGCAACATTACCCATCTAGGCGCATTTCTACTGAATCAGGCAACTGGCATTGATGCGGTGCACGTCCCTTATCGTGGCAGTGCACCCGCCATGATCGATCTGGTCGGTGGGCAGGTTCAGTATGACACCAACACCTTGAACGACTCCGTGCAATTCATCAAAGATAATCGTGTCAAGGCTTTAGCCGTCACGAGTGCGACACGCAGCCCCGTGCTACCGGACGTACCCACCGTGGCGGAAACGGTGGTTCCTGGTTTTGAAATGGGTGCTTGGCAGGGTGTTGTCGTGCCGACTGGCACAGACCCCGCAATTATCAATAAACTCAATGCTGAAATTTTAAAAGCTTTGAAAACACCCTCTGTGATGAAACAGCTCGAAGAGCAAGGCGCTCAGGTGTTGGGCTCCACCCCGCAGGAGTACAAAATTTATTTTGAAAACGAAATCAAACGCTTTGCTAAAGTAGTCAAGGATGCAGGGGTAACGTTGAACTAGATTTACTGACACGCACTCTTATTAGAAACTGATGTCGTTGCGCTCGTCACCTTCTTTTGGAACGATATAAAGCGTCAGCAAACTGGACATTGCGCCCATAAACCAGAAAAAGAAAAATCCCGCTGCATATAAAACCTCGCGCTCCGGCCGTAAATAGCCAAAAATTGCGACGTCCAGAGGATCGATCAGTGCGAAAGTCACCGCACTGGCAAAGCCAGCCATTAAAAATGATGGCCAGAGTATCCACATAAGCGATTGCCATTTCATGGCTGCCCCCGGGTCAACGCGGTTTAACTTCGGCGGGCGTAGTCATCTGTTTCTCGACTACGAGTCCGCGTTTCATGCCGCCATCATAAATAGGCTGATCGGAAAAACTCTTGAATGCCAGAGTCATCGTGATCGCGCAACCGATCATTGCTACGAGCGGGCCGGCCATCAAGAGCCAGGGCCAAGGCTCGCGCCACCAGGGACCGCGATCGAGTTGTTCTTTTGTGTGAGCACTGTTATTCATATTGTCTCTCCTCAGTTAGGGAAGATAAAGCTCGAGGGCTCGCGCACCTCAGTCACGACATGTCCATCAGGCGCGGTGGACGTTGTTACAAAATGGATGTGGTGCGAACCAGGTGAACCGGAGTCTGCTGGGGCTCGCACAACAACGGGTACCATTCGGTTCGATGCTGGCGGTATGACAAGATGCGAGGCGGTTTGTATCACAGCGGACTGAACGGTACCTGGCACCGGCAAACCTGATGGTACGCCTGCATGGGTTCGCAAGGCAGGCTGGTCGGCCACACTCACCATCAATCCAGGTAAACCAATGGCATGCAGGGAAAGTTCCAATTCTTTTTCAGAGGCATTGATGATCTGTAAGCGATACACGTTTTCAATCATCCCCCCCGCTACCTCGCGACCCAGGACACCCCGGTCGCGAATCACGTCGACTCGCAAGGTAGTACGCAATGCCAGTGCTGTGAAAAACACAGACACAATCACCAACATGAGAGCGCTATAAATCAGTACACGCGGACGCATCAGATGACGCCGGACCTGTGAAACAGAAAGTCCCTCCAGCATTGCGCGCTCTGAGGTATAGCGAATCAATCCCTTGGGGTACTCGACTTTTTCCATTACTTGATTGCAAGCATCAACACACGCGCCGCATCCAATACACATGTATTGCAGGCCCTGGCGGATATCGATGCCTGTCGGGCAAACCTGCACACAGATACTGCAATCAACGCAATCACCAAGGCCTGCGGCGTGATGATCGACTTTTTTCGAACGTCCACCGCGAGGCTCGCCACGTAACGTATCGTAGGTGACCACTAACGTATCGCGATCAACCATCACGCTTTGAAAGCGCGCATAAGGACACATGTATTTGCAGACTTGCTCACGCAAAAAGCCAGCGTTACCCCACGTGGCAAAGCTGTAAAACAGCAACCAGAACCATTGCCAGGGACCGAGCGTCAGCGCAAGCAGATCAGCACCGAGCGCACGGATCGGTGCGAAATAGCCAATAAACGAAAACCCGGTCAACAAAGCAACAAGAATCCAAAGCGCGTGCTTGGTAGCTTTGATACGCAATTTGCGAAGAGAAAAGGCAGACTCATCCAGACGAATACGTGCGACACGGTCACCCTCTACACGCCGCTCGATCCACATGAAAATTTCTGTATAGACTGTTTGAGGACAGGCATAGCCACAAAACAACCGTCCGGCAATCGCAGTGAACAGAAACAGCCCAAGCGCAGAAATAATCAGTAGCAAGGTGAGATAAATAACGTCCTGCGGCCACAGAACCATATCAAAGATATAAAACTTTCGTGCGCCAAGATCAAACAAAACAGCCTGGCGGCCATTCCAATTGAGCCACGGCAAGCCGTAGAACAGGAGCTGCGTCAGCACCACAAACACGATTCGCCAACGAGCGAACCAACCACTTACCGAGCGGGGGTAGATTTTTTGCCGCACATCAATGATCGACTCTTCGATCGTCTCTGCGCCTGCGGGTAGAACTTTGGCACCTGCAGGTCTCCAGGCAGGAGGAGTCTCTGCGCTGGAGGTTTGCTGCGTTATCAAATCAGCGGGCATTCAAGCAACTCACTTAGGTGCAGCGTTAGCCGTGACGGAGGTGACATCGCGTCCACCTGACAGACTCCAGACCCAGGCAGCAACGAGCCGAATTTGCTCAGGCGTGAGATTTTGCTCTTGTGCAGGCATGCGATTATTGCGTCCATTGAGGATACCGTTGACAATCGTTGCCTCCGAGCTGCCATAAAGCCAGACATCATCTGTCAGGTTTGGCGCACCGAGTGCTTTATTGCCCTTGCCCTCTGCGCCATGACATGCCACACAATAATTCATGTATTCGGGCTTGCCACGCACAACCTTGATCGGATCGGAGGCCAGACCAGACATTGAGCGCACGTAATTTGCTAGATCACCCGCCATCTGAGGATTGATGGTTTCCTTAAAGCCCGGCATGATGCCGTTACGCCCCTTGGTGATAGTCGCGATCAAGGTGTCTGGATCACGGCCATAAAGGGAATCACCTTGGAGCAGATTAGGGAAACTGGGTCCGCCTTTCGCATCCGAGCCGTGACACTGGGCGCAATTATTCAGGAATATACGCTGGCCGATCACGTGCGCATCCGGATCTGCTGCGATTGCAGGAATATCCATTTTTGCGAATTTAGCAAAAACAGGTTGGACTGCTTTATCCAGAGCCGCCTGATCCTGTTTGACCTCTTGTGCGGTGGTAAAGCCGAGTTGCCCCTTGTAAGCCCCAAGTCCTGGATAGAGGACCAGGTAACCCAGCCCGAAAACACACATCCCCACATACATGATGGTCCACCAGCGCGGCACGGGATTATTGAGTTCGCGCAAATCACCATCCCAAACGTGACCGGTGTCTTCAACTTTTACAGTACGAGCACCTAGCCATTTACGTTGGGAAAAAATCAGCCATAAACACCAGATGATGCCGAGCAGCGCGATGCTGCCAATGTAGTAGCCCCAAAAGCCGTCAACGAAATCGCTCATGACCGTGCATCCTCTTTATGTTGCGGATGTTTTTTGCCCTCATCAGGCAGTGCGAAAGGCAGCATCGCTGATTCGCGGTTCGCATCCTGTCGACCTTTTGAAAAGGCCCACCAGACAATGCCGAAAAAAGTCAGCATCGCCATCACTGTCGCAAGTGCATTCAGATAAGCCAACATCATTTCACTCCTGTGCTGCTGGATTGAAGTTGCGCACGACGCACGCCCGTGCCCAGGCCTTGCAGGTATGCAATCAAAGCGTCCTCTTCGGTCTTGCCTTTCAACGCCTCTGGTGCGGCGCTGATTTGTGCCTCGGTGTAGGGCACACCCAAGACTCGCAAAGCACGCATACGATCCCCGATGTCGTTACTCTGCACTGCATTCTGAGCCAACCACGGGTATCCAGGCATATTCGACTCTGGCACCACATTGCGCGGATTGCGCAGATGTATACGGTGCCATTCATCGGAGTAGCGTTCGCCTACACGGGCCAGATCTGGACCTGTGCGCTTGGAGCCCCACAAAAACGGATGATCAAACACTGACTCACCCGCGACTGAGTAGGAGCCATAGCGCTGCACCTCGGCGCGCAGCATCCGCACCTGCTGAGAGTGACAGCCTACGCAACCTTCACGGATATAGAGGTCGCGCCCCATTAACCGCAACGGCTCATAAGGCTCCACACCCGGTGCAGCTTTAGTCGTGGAATGCTGAAAAAACAGCGGCACAATCTGCACAAGTCCGGCAAACAGCACGACCAGAATACTGCAGACGATCATCAGACCGATATTTTTCTCAAGCGTCTGGTGCGAGAAGAACGTATTTTTTTCTTGTCCCATGACATGCTCCTCAGACGTGGGCCGATGCGGCGATTGAACGGACAGGATCGTTCGTCTCGAGTGGAATCGAAGGATTCACAGGAGTCTGACCAATCACAGTTTTAAAGACGTTGTAGGCCATCAGCAACATGCCGCAGAGGTAGAGCCCACCGCCTAGCAGACGAATCAAGTAAAACGGAGCGCTGGATTTAACTGCCTCAACAAAACTGTAGGTCAGCGAGCCATCAGCCTCCGTGGCGCGCCACATCAGTCCCTGCATCACACCGGCAATCCACATCGAAGCGATATAGAGCACCACACCGATTGTCGCGATCCAGAAATGGATCTCGATCAAACGTGTGCTGTACATTTTTTCACGCCCCCACAATCTTGGAATGAGGTAATACAACATACCGAAAGTAATCATCGCGACCCAGCCCAACGCACCCGAGTGCACATGGCCGATCGTCCAGTCCGTATAGTGTGAGAGCGCATTGACGGTACGAATCGACATCATCGAGCCTTCAAAGGTCGACATGCCGTAAAAAGATAACGACACCACCATGAATTTCAGGATCGGATCGCTACGCAGTTTGTTCCAGGCGCCTGAAAGGGTCATGATGCCGTTGATCATTCCGCCCCAGGAGGGTGCGAGCAGAATCAGCGAAAACACCATACCAAGCGACTGTGTCCAGTCGGGCAACGAGGTGTAGAGCAAGTGGTGAGGGCCTGCCCACATGTAGGTAAAGGCTAGTGCCCAGAAGTGCACGATCGACAAGCGATACGAGTAAATGGGACGCTCAGCCTGTTTGGGGATGAAGTAATACATCATGCCCAGAAAACTGGTGGTGAGAAAGAAGCCCACCGCATTATGACCATACCACCACTGCACCATGGCGTCCTGCACACCAGCATACGCCGAGTATGATTTCCAGAGTGAAACCGGCATCTCAATATTATTAACAATATGCAAGATCGCAATCGTCAGAATATAGGAACCAAAAAACCAGTTCGCTACGTAGATGTGTTTGGAGCGTCGCTTGAGGATGGTGCCAAAAAACACGATCGCATAGGCAACCCACACCAGCGTAATCAGGATATCGATCGGCCATTCCAGCTCTGCGTATTCTTTACTGGTGGTGATACCGAGTGGCAGGGTAATCGCTGCCGATAAAATCACCAGTTGCCAACCCCAGAAGGTGAAAGCGGCGAGCCTGCCGCAAAACAGTCGAGCCTGACAAGTCCGCTGCACCACATAATAGGACGCTGCAAACAACGCACTTCCGCCAAAGGCGAAAATCACGGCATTTGTGTGTAGTGGTCGCAGGCGACCATAGGTCAGCCAGGGAATATCGAGGTTGAGCTGGGGCCACAGTAATTGAGCGGCAATAACAACTCCAACCAACATACCGACGACACCCCAGACGACCGTCATGAGGGCAAATTGCCTGACAACGGTGTAGTTAAAGGTATCGGCTGTTGCAGCGGGCGAACTAGCCATGATTTGCGTTCCTTTTTTTCAAACGTTTTTTCATGGCTCTATCTTGCCTTCACCCGAAGACAAAGACTTTGATATGGATCAAGTCAAAAGCATTTCGAAGGGCGGATTGTGAAATCAGACAACACAGCCGTTTGCCTGCGGGGCAACTCAGCCGCGAGCGGGACTGTCATCATCCTGCAGGATTGAATCTGCTGCCGCATCCGGATCGTCATATTGACCCGAAAAAACCGCCCACCACAGCACACCGCCAATCAGAGCGACCACAGCAAGTGAGAGGGGAAGCAAGAGATAAAGGATTTCCATTCGGCTGTCCTATACCAGACCAGCCGGAGCTGAATAGTCCTGCTTGTGAGCATGCCTATTCGTCTCGGCTGGAATTTTGTAGAGTCGCCAGGCATTACCAAGCACCGCGATCGAGGAGATAAACATGGCAAGCGCAGCAATCCAGGGGGTAACAAGCCCAAAGGCCGCAAGAGGCATGGTAAGCAGATGCCAGGCCAGAGCACCATAGAGATTCTGATAGGTGATCCTGCGGGTTTGCACAAACAAAATCGTAGCCTGAGATGGGGTGATTTGAGGGACTGCCGCTAAAGCAGCGTGGGTCGCAGCGAGTGACACAGGGGCCGCCAGAGACAAAGCGCAGGGACAACTCATCACGAGCAAGGCAACCAAAACCGACAAAGCATGCTCAGGTTGCCAGTACCACCAAAAAAGAGTCACTAGCGCCGCTACGGCGAGCTGGGCCAACACAAAAACTGTGGCTACACGATCGGCACGCGCCAATAGAGGCAAACACAACTGTTGCAACCGTTGAGGCAAGCCTTGCTCCAAACTTGCAACATCGACAGACTGGATCGCACGACTTTCAAAATAGCGAGCCGTTAACAAAAAAGCGATAAACATCGTGACTGAGTCAAAATACACCTCACCCGTGCCGACTACGGTTGCGATCGTACTTGGGACAAAGGCTGCGACCATACTGATGGCGACTGGCACATCCATCGTGATTTGGTGCTTTTTGATTGCACGAAGCAGGCCTTTCCAAATCGGCCAGGCGCAATAAAGCATCACGGGCACAGTCATTGCGAGACTAGCCCAGTTCATCAGAAAGATCGCCCAATCCAGTACCTCCAGGCTATCGTTTGGTCCTGCCTCAATGCGCAAATAACCGGGCAAGGCGAACATCATTACCTGCATCATTGCGAGCCACGCCAAGCCGAGTCGAACCAAGGTACGACGACGATCGACGAGTTCGTCTGGAGTGAGTGCTCTCTTCAGAGCAAAAAATGATTTAGCCATATGAACGTTATCTTATGGCGAATTAGCAGCGAAGCTCTTGATTTAGGTCAATTCGGTATGAAGTTAAAATGCACTCAGGCTAGTTACCACTGATACTCACACTCCCTATCTTCATTCATAGTGACGCGCCATTTTTTCCATCCGTTTTTTGAGCCAAGCGCCAATTCCACTTTAAGCTAAATTTCATGTCACCTCATTCACAAGTCCTCCCCCTTGGTAAAAACGTAAGCTACCCACAGACTTATGAGGCGGCCTTACTCTTTCCGATTGGACGCGCTGACGCCAGACATGAAATAGGGTTAAGCGGGCATGCTCTGCCTTTTGAAGGCTGGGACCTGTGGAATGCTTACGAAATGTCATGGCTAAACAGCAAGGGCTTGCCCCAGGTCGCACTCCTGCGCATCAAAGTCCCCTGCTCAAGTCCAAATATTATTGAGTCCAAGTCCTTCAAGCTTTATTTGAATAGTTTTAACCAGACTCGCTTTGACTCCGCGGAAATAGTCCTCGGGTGTCTGGAAAAAGACTTATCCCAAGCTGCGGGCGCAACGGTCCGGCTTGAAATGCTGGCTGCACAGGAGTTCGAGCGCGAGGAAATATCAGAATTTAACGGTATCAATATCGACGGACACGACGTATTGATTGAGCACTATGAACCCAACCCCGATTTACTCAAGCATAGCGACGAAAATACCGGGGTCACGACAGAGAATTTATTTTCGCGTTTACTGAAATCCAATTGTCCCGTCACTCAGCAACCAGACTGGGCTTGCGTTCAGATTCAATACACTGGGCGAGCGATCGATCGGGCGAGCCTGCTGCAATACATCGTCTCTTTCCGGATGCACAATGGGTTTCACGAAAACTGCGTGGAAAGAATTTTCACCGACATCATGCAACGCTGTCAGCCTGAAGCATTATCGGTTTTTGCCCGTTACACAAGACGCGGCGGTCTGGATATCAATCCCTGGCGGGCTACACCTGGAATGTCAGCCCCCTCAGGCGTTCGTAGCGCAAGGCAATAAACCAGATCAGCAGGGACTAATTGGTCTTTTCGCGAATCACAGGCATAGCACGACGCAGATAGTACAGCATCGACCAAATTGTCAGGATTGCGGCCACCAGAATCAAGAGCTGTCCGATCAAGGCGACCGGGATTCCCATGAAATCACTGTGATAAAGCAGACAGGTAATCGCAACCATCTGTGCTGCGGTTTTAAATTTGCCCAACCAGTGCACTGCGACACTCGCACTCGCACCGATCTTGGCCATCCATTCGCGCAATGCCGAGATCGTGATTTCGCGACCGATAATCACAAAAGCGATCATGACATCAACCCGGCCAAGGTAAAGCAATACCAACAGTGCTGCAGTCACCATCAGCTTGTCCGCGACGGGATCCAGAAAAGCCCCAAAAGAAGAGGTCTGATTCCAGCGACGCGCGAGCCAGCCATCAAACCAGTCTGTCAGAGCCGCGATCACAAACGCCCAGGCCGCCCAGGCATCACGACATGGCATGCTGAGCCAGGACTCGGGCAGGTAAAAAAGCCCTACGACCAGCGGGATCATGGCTATACGCAGCCAGGTCAGAAAGATAGGTAGATTAAATGGCATAGCCGTATGCTAACGCACTTGATCAGCGCAAAGCAAAATAGATCTTTTCGGCTAATTCAGGAGAAATGACGTCCACACCAGCCAAATCCTCGATACTTGCATTGGCCACCCCGGAAAAACCTCCAAAACGTGCAAGTAACCGCTGGCGTCTTTTGGCACCGATCCCATCGATATCCTCTAGTCTGGAGACATTGCGTGCTTTGGCCCGCTTGGCACGCATCCCGGTAATGGCAAAACGATGCGCCTCGTCCCGGATCTGGGCAATCAACATCAGGGCTGCCGACTCTTGGCCCAGGACTAAGGGCGTACGCTCATCCGCGAAGATTAGCGTCTCAAGCCCGACTTTACGTTTTTCACCCTTTGCAACGCCTACCAGCACATCGATACTCAGACCAAGTTCAGCAAAAACCTGCCTGGCAATCTCAACCTGGCCTTTACCTCCGTCGATCAGGACCAGTCCAGGCATCAAGGCATCACCATCGGCAACTTTACCAAACCGACGCGTCAGCACTTGCCGCATCGCAGCATAATCGTCGCCTGGCGTAATCCCAGCAATGTTGTAGCGACGATAAAGTGAAGGTTGCATCGCGTGATGGGCATACACCACACAGGAGGCCTGCGTAGCCTCCCCCGCAGTATGGCTGATATCAAAACACTCGATATGCAACGCATCCAGGACCTGTGGGTCGCAATCCAGATCGAGGGCTTCGGCCAGAGACAACGTGCGTGCGCTGCGTGCGCCAGACTCGGACAGTGCGTTTGCGAGTGCCATCTCTGCATTGCGACTGGCTTGCTCCAGCCAGGCACGGCGAATACCCTGTGGACGACTGACAAATTTTGAACGACTACCCCGCGACTCAGCCAGCAAATCGATCAAGGCTTCATCAGGCAAGGCATGTGAGCCAATAATCGCTGGCGGCAGCGGGCTATCGACATAATGCTGCGCGATAAAGACCTCCAGCACCTGGGATTGCGAATCACCGTCGGTATGGGTGGGGAAAAAAGCACGATCTCCAAGATGCCGTCCACCCCGCACCATCGCCAGATTGACGCAGACCCGACCGCCTGCAGAAGCTACAGCGATAATATCTGTGTCCCGGCTATCGGCGTCCTCCATGGTCTGCTGATGCAGCACTTTAGCCAGCGCCCCCATCTGGTCGCGCAACAGCGCAGCTTGCTCAAACTCAAGCGCTTCAGAGGCAAGCAACATGCGCTTTTCGATATCCCCCATGATCTCCTGGGTCTCGCCATTGAGAAAACGCGCCGCGCGCGTCGCATCTGCTGCGTAATCGTCCTTCGAAATAACATCTACGCAAGGGGCTGAGCAGCGTCCGATCTGATGTAACAGGCAAGGCCTTGAGCGATTGGCATAAACCGTGTCCTCGCAGGTACGCAGTCGAAACACTTTCTGCAAGATTTGAATCGTTTCGCGCACAGCCCAGGCGCTTGGATAAGGTCCGAAAAACTGACCCTTTTTTTGTGTTGAGCCACGGTAGTACGCGATTCGGGGTGCGACGTGGGCCGAGAGCATCAGGTAGGGGTAGGATTTGTCGTCACGAAACAAAATGTTGTAGCGTGGACGCAAACTCTTGATCAGATTATTTTCCAGAATCAGCGCTTCGGCCTCTGAGCGCGTGACGGTGACCTCAAGACGCACCACGCGGGCCACCATATGTCCGATTCGAGGACTAGAGGGTGTTTTTTGAAAATAAGAAGAAACGCGTTTTTTCAGATCACGCGCTTTACCAACGTATAGAACCTCGTCCGAGGCATCAATATGCCGGTACACACCCGGCAGATGAGGCAACTTGGATAAAAAAGCCTTGATATCAAAGACAGGTTTGACTGACTCAGACTCAACAGTCTGAGTTGGCATTGATTCAGGTGCGGAGGGCTCAGTTTCTTGCATTCAGTACTTGGACCGATTTCAAAGCCTGCTGATAGGACAGAGTGCCTGAGAGTGTTGTCCAGTCAGGTGCCGGCAATCTGGGCATGAGACGATCCAGACGCGCCATTGAAGTTGCGTCAGGCTCGATTTTCAAACGCCCCAGCAAATTATCCGCTAGATCGGGACGGTTACAGACAAGCGCCATATCACAGCCCGCACCCAAAGCAGCCTGAGCACGCGCAAGAATATCACCGGCAACCGAAGCACCCTCCATCGTCAGGTCATCGGAGAAAACCACTCCGTCATATTGCAGTTTGGTGCGCAAGATGTCCTGCACCCAGCGCTTGGAAAAACCAGCGGGCTTGTCATCGACTTTGGGATAGATGACATGGGCGGGCATCACCGATGAAATCACCTGGTCACCCAACCATTCGTAAGGTGCAGCGTCTTCTTGCAAAATCCGTTTGAGACTGCGCGGATCGCGTGGGATTTCATGATGCGAATCCGCTGCGACAGCACCATGCCCCGGGAAATGTTTACCGCATGCAGACATGCCTGCGAGTGACAAACCCTGGATCAGGGCACGTGCCAGCATGGCAACCACACGCGGATCACGACTAAAAGAGCGATCGCCGATGACTTTGCTCACGCCAAAATCCAGATCAAGTACAGGAGTAAAACTCAAGTCCACGCCGCAAGCACGTAGCTCCGCCCCAAGGACAAAACCCACGTCAGTCGCTGCACGCATCGCCTCGAGTGGTTGTTCGTTCCAGTAGGCACCGAGCTTGCCCATTGAAGGCAAGACGGTAAAACCGTCCGTGCGGAATCGCTGCACACGACCGCCCTCATGGTCGACAGCGATCAATAAGGCAGGACTGCGTAAGGCGTGGATACTGCGCGTGAGTGCGACCAGCTGAGCACGACTTTCGAAATTACGTGCAAACAAAATAACAGCGCCAACCAGGGGGTGACACAGACGCTCTTTCTCTTCCCGGGTCAAGCTATACCCAGCGACATCAACCATGAGCGGACCACGGGCGATATGCAGATTCTTTTCTATTTTTAAATTCTTTTCTATTTTTAAATTCTTTTTCTTGTCAGACATTATTCACGTCCCTTGAGAGTTTCAACAACAACATAGGCAGCACCGTATTCGGATTCATCAGTCAAAGAAACATGCGCCGCGCCAAAACGGAGTTCATACCATTCGGCCAGTGGTGTCGAGAGTATGACCTGCGGGCGCCCACCAGGTGCGTTGAGTGTTTGCATACGCGTCCACCACATCGGCATACGCATTCCCAATCCAACCGCTTTGGAAAAAGCCTCCTTGGCTGCAAAGCGCGTGGCCAGATAGCGTACGCCCCGCGCACGATCACGTGCGGCACGGCGCTTAAAAACCAGTAACTCTTCAGCCCCCAGAATTTTTGCAGGAAAGCGTTCAGGGTGTCGCTGCCAGGCGCGATCGATCCGCTCCATTTTGACCAGATCCGTACCAATTCCGGCAATAGCACTCACGGCTGAGCTCCAGCGTTAATTAAGACTGATGCGGTGGGGTTTGATGCGATGGCGTTTGCAACAAGGCACCACGTTGTGCTTTGAGGCGCGCAGCGATCATGCAAGCTTTCATGTTACGAATCGTTGGCTCCCAGCCATCAAAAATAGCCTGCGCGACAATTGCATGCCCAATATTAAGCTCTGCAATTCCATCGAGAGCAGCGATCGGGGCTACATTGCCAAAATGCAGACCGTGTCCGGCATTAACACGCAAACCCAAACCCACCGCCAGGCGAATGCCATGGCGCAAACGATTGATTTCGTGCTCCAGCATGTCTGGCGCAGCCTCAGCGTAAGCTCCCGTGTGTAACTCAATGACCCGGGCTCCCGTATCGGCCGCAGCACGGATTTGAGTCTCGTCGGCGTCAATAAATAACGAGACACGAATGCCATTGGACTCCAGTTGTCTGACCGCCGACTGAACCTGTGCGAATGCCCCTGCCACCTCCAGCCCGCCCTCAGTCGTGAGCTCAGCTCTTTTTTCCGGAACCAGGCAAACATCCTGGGGCAACACTTTGCAGGCGATCGCGAGCATTTCTGCTGTAATGGCGCACTCAAGATTCATGCGCGTACGCAGCAAAGGACGCAGCGCAAAAACATCAGCATCCTGAATGTGGCGACGGTCTTCGCGCAAGTGCAGTGTAATCAGATCGGCTCCCGCATCCTCGGCCCGCAATGCCGCGGCAATCGGGTCGGGATACAAGGTGCGCCTCTGCTGACGCAGTGTGGCTACGTGATCGATATTAACGCCGAGATCTATCATGACTGGTACGCTCTTGTGAGACATTATTAAATACCTCGACAGCACTTTTCAATGTTGTTTCGGTAAGCACCACACCTTGCTTCTGAGCCGCTTCGGCATTCAGATACAACTGCGGCCGGATCGAGAATTCTGGAGATATCGTGGTTGATTTTGTACCACGTAAAATTTTAGCCACCATTCGCCCCGCTTGCACACCCAGGTCACGATCCGAAACCATCAGGGCGGCGACAGCCCCCTGCCTGACGTTTTCAGCATCCAGCCCGAAGAGCGGTAGTTTCGCATCATTCGCAACCTTGACCAGCGCGGCATAGGAGCGTTGCGCGTTAGCATCGTCAAGCGAATAAAAAACATCGACCCGCGAAGTCAGACTACGCGCGGCTGAACCTACGTCAACCGGGCGTTGCGCTGCCGCCTCAAGCATGACGAGTCCATTTGCAGTTAGCTGCTCCTGTAATTCTTTGGCACGCGCTGCCGACTGAACATTGGCCGGGTTGTAAATCACCCCGACTTTACGGGCCCCTGGTACCAGCTGACGAATCAAGGCGACACGTCTGGCAAGCGGCAAGGCATTCGAAACACCCGTTGCGGGATTGTTTGTCGAGCCCCAGCCCGCCGCCAGAGGGGCGGACTGCTCATCGGTCAACCTGATCAGTACGACTGGGGTCTGAGCGGGAAGCGCCATGTCAGAGACAAGAGAATCAGCACTGATCACAATCAGCACATCAGGTCTGAGTCGACTCTGCTTTTGCAGCGCCGCATCGATTTGCGAGCCATTACCCTGAACACTTTCAAACTGAAGCTTGAAATTTTTACCTTCCTGAAAACTATTCACCCTGAGCGCATCGCGAAGACCTTCGCGGATCAACGCAAAACGCGCTTCAGTGGCGGGGCCTGCAGCAGCGTTTTCTGCCAGCACGGTCAGCACCGAAACCGCTTTGCCCTGCGCCCAAGCGGCAGTTGCCGGACTAAACATCAACAGGCACAACAAGGCCCGCGTAAAAACATAACGCGCCAGCCAAATATTCATTTCCGCTTTAAACAATTAACCAACCATCCTGTGCACGGTCGATCAGTGATCTGACCCAACGTCTTGCAGGCAAATGATAGGCCGACTCAACCTGCTCGGCACGCGCGAGGAGTTGCTCGACTGACACGCGCAACTCGGGACCTTTGAAAGCCAGCACGACTTGATTGCCTGCATCAATCTGCGGCAGCGTAAGGATCCGGCCGTCAAACGCCTCGCTCAGATTGCGAATATTGCGTGCGTAACTGGCATGCGCGCCAAATAAATTCACAGTCAGTACCCCCACCTCGGCCAGCACGTGTCTGCAGTTCAAATAAAAATCAAGGGAATCTCGCACCGGTCCACGGGCATCCGCATCGTAGATGTCGACCATCAACGCACCATGCCAGCCATGCTGAGCTGGATTCTCAACCCAAGTGCCAGCGTCCTCATGGTCAATCTTCAGGCGAGCAGGTCGTGGCAGTTTGAAATACATCTCGCAGACACTGGTGACTTGCGGATTCCACTCCACAACCTGAACCGGGTTGGGCAAATGCTTCAGACAAAAACGCGCAAGAGACCCCGCACCCAGACCTAGCATTGCGACCGGCTGGGATCGGTATGGCTGCAAAAACAACAGCCATGCCATCATTTGCGCGGTGTATTCGAGGACAAGCTCTGCGGGCTTGCTCACCCACATCGCGCCCTGCACCCATTCAGTGCCAAAATGCAGATAACGGATATCCCCCGACTCGGAGATGGTCGGCGGCTCATGGGCAACAGGCGACTTGGCAGCAATACGCTGAAAAAGACGCTGAGATGCTTTTTTTGGGGGGGTAGCAGGCATTTTTGCCATCAGGGGCGACTTATAAACGACTTGTAGGACAACATCATAATGAAATTCGGATGTCAGAATACCATCTCTCGTTGCGGGAATCACCTAGAAGCTGTAGAATCATGGGCTGACCAAAGGATACGTGGCCGAAATACTGGCTGGCGACCCGATCAACCAAAGGATAAATGATGAAAGAAGGCATTCACCCAGAATACCGCAATGTCGTGTTTGTAGACCTGCAGACTGGCAACAAGTTTGTAACGCGCTCGACACTGAACAGCCGCGAAACCATTGAACTGGACGGTAAAACTTATCCTCTGTTCAAGTGCGACGTGACCTCTGAATCACATCCTTTCTACACCGGTGCACAGACCCGTATCGTTGAGACAGGTCGTGTTGAGAAATTCCGTGCCCGTTTCGCCTTTACTTCGATTTCAAAAAAATCTACTGACTAATTGTTCTTCACAGAACATTCGTCGTAGTCAAGGGCAGCCTGTGGCTGCCTTTTTTTTGCCCGACCCCTCAATCTGGCTATGATTGAAAGCCAGCTCAGTAATGATCAAGAGGTTGCAGCCCAGCGTGTCACCACATAACCAGTCTACCCCCGCGCGATTGACGGCACCTGCGACAGAAAAGCTCCCGAGGCTGATTCTGTTTTTGCTGGTGCTGGTCTATATCGTGCCCGGACTGGTCGGCAGAGACCCCTGGAAAATCGATGATGTCGTGGGTCTGGCCACGATGCTTACCCCACTCAGGCTTGGCGGCATCACCTGGCTGATCCCGCATGTCGGTCCCAGCGAGTTAGCTCAGGATGGGCCGCTTGTGATGTGGACCGGTGCAGGTTTGATTCATCTGTTCGGCCACTGGCTAGGCGATGTGGTCGCTTCACGCATTACCAACCTGCTCTGGTTTGGCATCACACTCGTTTCAGTCTGGTATGGCACTTACTTGCTTGGACGTCGTGCCGAAGCGCAACCACTTGCCCTACCCTTCGGTGGTGAGCCCACTGTCAAAGACTATGGCCGGCTCCTTGCTGACGTTGCGGTACTCATGCTGGTCGCGACAGTAGGAATTCTGCTGCGCTTACACGAGACCTCCTTTGTGCCTGCCCTACTCGCTTTTCAGTCTCTCGCATTTTGTGCCCTGGCGCGGATGCTCGACAAACCGAGGCTCGGCGCCTTCATGCTGGGCCTTGCTATGGCGGCAGCCTTTCTGACACGTGCCTGGCCCGGGCTTTTGCCTGTTCTGCTTGCAACGCTGGTCGCTTTTTCACCGCGCAGTAGATTATGGGTATCGCGCAAGTGGTTGCTCGCTGCATTGCTGCTCGCGCTTGTCTGCATCCTGGGCTGGGTCGTGCCCGCCTACCGCGCCTCTCCCGAATGGATAACAGACTGGCTGCACTGGAACAAACTGTATTTTGGTGTTCCTGAATACTATGTTGCCTTGCGGCCCTTGCGAGACTTGCCGTGGTTCCTCTGGCCAGTATGGCCGCTAGCGGGTCTGGCACTCTGGCAGTGGCGACGCTGGATCACTGCTCCGCACATCTGGATTCCGCTTTCAGTAGCTCTTGGGATGCTGCTGATGCTGCCGATCACGGCTGAGACTGGTGAGCCAGAGTTCGTGCTGTTTGTCGCCCCCTTAAGCGTTCTGGCGGCCTTTGCGCTGCCCACCATGCGCCGCGCTGTCATCAACACGCTGGACTGGTTTGCCTTGATGTGTTTTTCCGTCACGATCACCTGCGTCTGGGTCGGATGGTTTGCCTTGCATTTCGGCATTCCACATCAGATTCAACTCAACATCCAGCGTTTAACCCAGGGTTTTGAGCCGCATATCGCCTGGTGGACCGTCCTTGTCTCCGCCTTTTTTACAGGTCTGTGGATATTTCTGATTCACTGGCGACTGCATCTCAGGCCAAGCATGCTCTGGCGTGGCAGTATGCTTTGCGCCTCAGGGATCACCATTACCTGGGCTCTGCTCGCACTGCTCTGGATGCCTGCGGTTGACTATGTTCGCAGTTACCGGCCAATGTCTTCGCAAATACATCAGGCGCTGGCGAAACTACCTGCGCAACAGGGTCAACTGGCTTGTGCTCGCTCACAAGGGCTATCACTCGGTGCACGTGCTTCGCTGTACGTCTTTGATGGCATTAGCTTTTCCTACGACTCAAGTTGTCCCTACGTTTTACAGCAAACAACCCAAGAGCAGCTCGATGAAGGTCGAGCGGGCTATAGCGACGGCGCCTCCGTTATCTGGCAAGGCTCGCGAGGCGCTGACCGCTACGATCGCTATCGTCTGTTGCGCGTTCAAACCAAATGACCGCAGCCCAAATGCAGATAGTTGATACAGCTCCGCGCTCCTTTAAAGCAACATTGCGTTCTATTTTCAAGCAGTCCTGGCCAATCCTCATCAGCCAGTGGGCCAGCATGGCCTTTGGCGTGCTGGATACTGCAATGACAGGGCATGCGAGTCCGACAGATCTAGCGACTCTGGCGCTTTCCATCTCCATCTACATCACCGTTTTTGTTGGATTAATGGGCGTCATGCACGCGCTCATCCCCATCATGGCGCAGCTTGTCGGTGCCGGTGAGCACAAGCGCGTCGGACATATCTGGGGACAAGGTATCTGGGTCGCACTTGTGCTGTCCGTGCTGGGCGGCGTGGTCATGATGTTTCCGGATTTCTGGCTGAGTTTTTCTGGCGATATTGCACCGGCCGTTCGCAGCTCCATGAATAGTTATCTGCTTGCTTTGACCTTTGCGTTGCCTGCGGGCCTGATGTTCAGGACCGTCTACGCCCTGGCCAATGCCGTCTCGCGACCCAAATTGATTATGGCGATCAACTTAAGCGGGATCGTTCTAAAAATATTTTTTAACTGGCTGCTGATTTTTGGTAATTGGGGTCTGCCTGCTCTTGGCGCCACAGGCGCGGGGATCGCCTCAGCAATTGTTTTGTGGATCAACCTGGGCATGGGTATGGTGGTGATCACGCGGACCTCTTTCTACAAGCAATTCAATCTGGCTATTGGTTTGCCGGATTTGAAAGTACTCTGGAGTATTTTGCGATTAGGCATCCCGATGGGCGGCTCTTATCTGGTCGAAGTCTGCGCCTTTACCTTTATGACTCTTCTGGTCGCACAAGAGGGTATCGCAGTTGTAGGCGGACACCAAATCATGGCTAACCTGGCAGCGCTCTCTTACATGATGCCTATGTCGATTGGCGTAGCCACTGCCGCCCTCACCGCTCAAATGATTGGTGCCAGACAGATGCAGCAAGCACACCGCACCAGCATGATGGGTTTGCTGGCGGGCCTGGGGGGAGCTGTGATCACCTCGATCCTGCTGTTCAGTTTCAGGGATCTGATTGTGGCTGCCTATACAAACAACCCGGAGGTCGCAGTAGTCGCATTGTCGCTACTCGCGCTACTGCCCTTTTTTCATATTGTCGATGCCATGCAATGCATCAACAGCTATTTGCTGCGCGCTCACAAAGTCGCCATGGTACCCATGCTGCTGCAAACGTTCGCATTGATGATTATCGGTCTGGGCGGCGGCTGGTACATGGGGTTTGGTCCCGGACGCAGTTTTATGGAACCACTGCGCAACTACTTGCTGGCTGGCTCACCTGTCGGTGCCGGTAGCATGTGGTTAATGGCGACAATAGGGCTGGCAGTTTCCGCCTCGCTACTACATTGCTGGTATCGGTATGTGACGCGAACCCTGCGGGCTTAAACCCAGTAAGGATCACGCAAAAGTTTTTTGTAGAGCTTTCCGGTAGGTAACCTGGGCAGTTCTGCTACAAAATCAATGCTTCTCGGGCACTTGTAATCAGCCATATTTTCCCTGCAATACGCAATCAGCTCCGCCTGGAGCTCCGGACTGGCCTGAGCACCATCGATCAGCTGCACAACAGCTTTAACTTCCTCGCCAAAGTCTGAATTAGGTATACCAAACACCGCGACATCGACAACTTTCGGATGTCCGACCAACAAACCTTCCACTTCCTGGGGATAGATGTTCACGCCACCTGAAATAATCATGAAAGCTTTACGATCAACCAGATAGAGATAGCCTTGCTCATCGACTCTGCCAATATCTCCAAGCGTTGACCAGCCCTCTGCATTGCGAGTTTGTGCTGTTTTTTGCGGATCATTGTGATAACTGAAATCGGGCCCCTCTGAAAAATAAACCAGACCAGTTTCACCAACAGGCAACTCCTGTCCCGCATCATCGCAAATATGCAAAACACCCAGGGCGGCGCGACCAACAGAGCCAGGATGCGTCAGCCACTCTGCGCAGGTGATTGAACAAAAACCATTGTTTTCGGTTCCTGCGTAATACTCATCAATAATGGGTCCCCACCATTGAATCATTTGCTGTTTAACTTCAATCGGACAAGGCGCTGCTGCGTGGACGGCCATGCGTAAAGAGCTCAGATCATATTTTTCTCTTTGAGCGGGGGATAATTTCAGCATCCTGATAAACATCGTGGGTACCCACTGACTGTGCGTAATCCGATAACGCTCAATCAGCGCAAGCGAGTGTTCAGCATCAAACTGCTCCATGATGCTGACCTCGCCTCCCAGCTTGATCGTGGTCATGCTGTGCCGCAGTGGAGCGGCATGATAGAGCGGTGCTGGTGACAGATAGCGACAGTTTTCACCGTAGCCATAGAGTCGCCCCAGCAACTCAACCAAAAATGTTCTCTGGCCTGCAGGCCCCTCTGGACGCGGCCATTTCACGCCTTTGGGCTGACCTGTCGTTCCTGACGAATACAACATGTCCAAACCTTGCGCTTGATCAGGAATTGGAACTGTTGGTTGTCCAGATAAAGCCTGCTCCAGACTCTCCCAGCCAGGTGCCTCGATACCCACGGAAAAAAAACGCAGCTCCGAGCTTAGGCTATGCCTGAGGGGCGCAATCGTTGCAAGCAGATCAGCGCCACAAATCAGCACCTTGGCACCGCAATTATGGATGATGAAGGCGATCTCGCCAGCCGTTAAACGCGTACTGATTGTTGTGTAATAGACGCCCGCACGCTCCGCGCCAAAACACAACTCTAAAAATTCGCGCTGATTTTTAAGCAATATCGCGACATGATCATTGATACCAACACCGCTTGCACGCAATAAATGAGCAATCTGATTCGATCTGGACTCCAGTTGCGCGAAAGTCACTTCTTCACCAGTCCCACACATCCGAAAAGCAACTGCTTCAGGCAATTGAGCAGCCATATCCAGGGGGTAGAGCATCGGCTTAGCCATGATTGATGCAGATTTTTCCAAATTGCTGACCGCTTTTAAGGTAATCAAACGAGGCTTTCAATTCTTCGAAAGCAAATACCTTATCAATCACTGGACGAATCTGCTGTTGCGCCATCGCACGCAACATGGCTTCCAAACCATCTCTATGCCCAACAGTGATGCCTTGCAATCGCACTTGCCGCGTAATGATCAAGCCCAGCGAGGTCGACATCGCCGCGCCAGACAAAATACCGATCATTGACAAGGTACCGCCAGGGCGAATACAGCGCAAAGACTGTGGCAAGGTTTTCTCTCCACCAACCTCGAGGATGTGATCAAAGCCTCGCCCATCGGTCAGCGCACGGGCAGCCTTGCCCCATTCGGGTGTTTGACTGTAATTGATTGTCGCATCAGCGCCCATCGCTCTGAGGCGCTCTATCTTTGCCTCACTCGAGGAAATCACGGTGACATGGGCGCCGAGCATTTTGGCAAACTGCAAGGCAAACAGTGCCACACCACCTGAGCCCTGGACCAAGAGTTGCTCCCCAGGTCTGATTCGACCACACTCAACTAAAGCGCTCCAGGCAGTTAAGGCCGCACAAGGTAATGTTGAAGCTTCCAGATCAGTCAGATAATCCGGGACTTTGACGACCCCCTCCTCGGACAGACACATCATCTCGGTCATCGTTCCGTCAAGAGGACCGCCTAACGACTGCGTCAAACGATGCGCGTTGGGCTCACCTGAAATCCAAGTTTGAAAATACGCCGGACAGGCACGGTCACCGACCTTAACCCGCGTCACACCTGCCCCGATTTCAATCACCTCACCCACGCCATCAGAAACAGGGATAAGAGGCAAATCACCTGACTGAGACCCATAGGCACGTTCGGGCACGATCGGATCACGGTAATTGATCGAAGAGGCACGCATACGCAATAAAACCTGACCAGCACCAGGTCTAGGATCTGGACGGGTACTGATTTTTAAATTCTGGATTCCCCAATCACCTTCTATCTGAAATACACGCATCTCACTTCCTTCAATCAATGGCTGGTTTGCTGACTTTTGCAGATACGCTCAAGAAGCATTTCGGTCGAACCGTCGGTAAAACTCGCAATTTGTGCCCCTGTCATATGACGAACAAAGGGATAGTCATCACGCAAACCATTGGCACCCATTGCATGTAGCAACGAGGCTGTGTGTTTTTCAGCCATACGGGTGGCAAACACTTTGGCCTTGGCAGCCAGCTCAACGACGGAATCACCCGCATCCAGCGCTCCCGCTGCTGCATGGACCATCTGACGTGCCGCCTCAAGATCGATTGCAGCATCGGCAATACGCCAACGCCATCCCTGGTGGTCTTGTAACGCAGCACCGAAGCTCTGGCGCTTTGCTCCGTAGTCAGTGGCGATACGCAAGCTTTCGGCAACCATCCCGCAACACATGGCCGCAACATAAATCCGCGCCCCATTGATCGAGTGCAACGCTCGCTTGAAAGCCTGACCAGCAGGATGGATCAGCTCCTCAGGACGAGCGATATAGCCTGATAATTTAAAACTGCTCGTTCCCAACGACGAGGCAGCCTCGCTGCCAAACTGAGGATTGCGGATAAAGCCTTTGCGATTCGCATCAATTAAAAATGCTGCGATCCCTGCGGCACCGGAATTTTCTTGCGTCTGGACATAGGTGAGAATTAAATCAGCGACATTTGCATTGATAATCCAGGATTTTTCACCATCGATACGCCAGCCTTGTGGCTGTGGCCTGGCGATGGTCGTAATCGCGGAAAAATCTGAACCTGCATGAGGTTCAGTCAAGGCTGTACAGGCAATTTTTTCCGCAGCCAGGATTTGAGCAACCAAAGTTTCAGACTCTAAAGTACTCGAGCTTTTATCTTGTCTGCGGGCAAGATTGTTGGCAACGTTGTGCGTATTGATGAGCGACATTGCAAAACCAAAATCGGCGCCTGCCAGGATTTCCGCAATCTGTGCTTTACAGGTAAAGGAGGCTGCAGCACCTCCCTGTTCGAGCGGCACTTCGATCCCCGTCAAACCTTTTTTTGCTGCAAGTTTGAAGAACCGCTCTGAAGATTCTTGCGATCCATTCCATTTTTTAAAAGGCACTGCACCCAGTTCCGTTGCGATTTCCCGGGCACCCTCAACAAGCGCCTGCTCACGTTGCGACCAGCCTGCCATCTAAACATTCCTCTTGAAAAAAACCATGAGTCTGGAAAAACCCGCGACAAGCATTGGAACGACCCCTCTTGGCAAATAGATCGTGGTGACAATCAGCAACGCACCATAGACCACGAGTCTCAGTGTATCGGCCACACGCAGATATTCAGGTAGCGCAACAACTAAAAAAGCTCCCACCACAGGACCGCTAAGCGTGCCACTACCTCCGAGAATGACAGCTAGAATAGCGTTGAGCGACTGATCCACGCCAAAAGGCTCCGGATTTAAAAATCCGATGAAATGGGCATATAAGGCACCAGCCAGACCGGCGAAGGCAGCACTCAGCACAAAGGCGAATAATTTGTAATGCCAGGTTTCGATCCCTACTGCCTGAGCCAGCGTTTCATTCTGACGAATCGCCAATAGCACCTGACCCACCCTCGAGCGCAAAATCAAAGCGCAAATCAAGGTCGTAAAAAAAGCTGCGCCCAGAACCAGATAGTAATAAGCTTCGCGCCCTTCGAAAGAAATACTCAAGCCAGCAATGCTCAAGCCTTCGGGTCTGGGAACGTTGGTCAGCCCACCCTCTCCCCCAGTCAGGGAACTGAAATTATTCAAGACAATGAAAATCACCAGGTTATAGGCGAGCGTGACAATCGCAAAATAATGTCCCTTGACGCGCAGGCTTGGATATCCCACAAACACAGCGATTAAAGCGGTGATAACTGGGGCACAGACCATCGCTTCCCAGACTGACAGACCAACTCGCAAACACAACAGGGTCGAGGCGTAGGCGCCAACCCCCATAAAACCTGCTGACGCAATTGATACGTAACCAGTAAAACCCTGAATTAAGTTTTGCCCTTGGGCGATCACCACCCAGATCAGAGCCAGAATCATCAGATGCAGAAAATATGGCACTGAGATCAAGCGCGGGGCCATTAGTGAAAAAGCAATGAACAGGACTAGCCAGATACGATTATTCATGACGCTTTTCATTTCTTACCCATTAGACCTTCAGGTCTGAAAAGAAGCACAATAATCATCACTGCAAAGGCGATCACATCTTTGTAGGAAGAGGAGATGTAGCCTGCAGCCAGAGACTCGCTCACACCCAGTATCAAGCCGCCAAGGATTGCCCCAGGAATGGAACCAAGCCCGCCCAGGATCAACACGGCAAATCCCTTGATCACAAGACTCTCACCTAATCCGGGAGCGAGGGCTAACATGGCACCGACTAACGCACCGCCCGCCACCCCAAGCGCGGAGGACAATCCAAAAACCACATAGGCCACAGCATTGGCATTGACGCCCATGAGCGTTGCCGCTCCGCGATTTTGTGCGACTGCGCGGATGGCGCGTCCTGTCTTGGTGCGACTGACAAACAGCCACATGAGCAACAACAGCACGGCGGTACAACTGAGCACCACAACCCGTAATTCCGTCACGACAATTCCGAACCAATTGTAAACATGGGTATAGGGAGTGCGCACAACAATCTGATCGGGACCGAAGGTCAGTAAGTTCAGACCATCGAGCATCATCGTCAGACCGAGCGCGATGATAAACGCATTAATCGGCGGCGCGTTCTGCACAGGGCGATAGGCAATACGCTCGATCAAGATACCAAATACAGCCCCGGCGAGCATCGATAAGAAAACAGCTGCAAAAAAGGGGATGCCGAATCTTTCTATCAAAATAAACGCGACATACCCACCAGACATTGCAACGACACCATGGGCAAAATGCGCGATACCCAAAATCCCAAACACGATCGTCAAACCAATCCCGATGAGCGTGTAGACTGCACCGATTGCAAGTCCATTGAAAATTTGCTGGACAAGTTCAATCATGCGCGGCTCACCGGGTTCTGGTCAGAAGTCATCAACATTACGATTACTTGCGCAGGCTCTTGAGGTAAGCAGAATAGGCCATGGCGTCCGAGGGCAGATCGGAGACATAGACCCACTTGCCCTTTTGCCATTGAAACGCACCGTTCGCTGTGTAAGCCTGACCACTTTCATCAAACATCTTTCCCGCCACAGGCAGATACTTCATCACGGCTTGCGAGGGGATCGCTAGCTGATGCGCCGCGGCAGCGACTTTTACCGGATCGGTCGCGGTGCCAGCCGCTTCGATAGCGTTTTTCAGCACATACACCTGATCATAGGCATATGGCGAGCTAGGCGCGGCAGCCATACCGAATTTTTTATTGTAGTTTTCAGCATAAGTCTTGGCTGTTGGCCCCAAGGCGTCGAGCGTCAGTTCGATTGGACGCAAATCCCACACACCTTCCATTTGCTCTGAGGTCGCAACCTTCAAAAACTGTTCTTCACTACCACTCGTAAAGCCATAACGAGGCAGTTTCATGCCCATTTCGACTGATTGGCGGTATACAAAGGCGGCAGGCTCAATATAACCAATCACCAGTAAGGCCTCGGGGTTGAGTGAGCGGACTTTAGTGAGCTGCGGGGTCATGTCGCGATCCTTCAGGCCAAAGGATTCGCGGGCGACAACTTTACCGCCTGCCTTGGTGAACTCGCGCTCGAACGCCTCAAGATACTGCGCATACAGTGCAACATCCAGATTGCCGATCACAGCAATATTTTTGACGCCCTTTTGCGCGACAAACGTACCGGCGGCCGCTCCTGTAAAGTCTGCTGGAGGACGTGTACGTAATAAGTTAGGTGCTCCCTGAGTCGTGATGCTGCGCTCGGCCGCATTGCCAACCAGCATCACTACAGGCTCTTTTGCAATGAATGAGGCTACGGCACTGGTCGGACCGGAACAACAAAAACCAACAATGTATTTCACGTTATCGCGATCGATCAGTTTGCGTACAACGTTTGTGCCTTCAGTCGGATTGGCCTTATCGTCATAGGCAATCACATTGAGCTTGTAAGTATCTGCGCCTGCTTTAACGCCGCCTTTCGCGTTGATCTCTTCCACCGCCATTTTCACAGCATTGGACTGTGGCAAACCATATACGGCACCAGGCCCGGTCAGCGCATCACTGACACCGATATCGAGCGTTTTATCCGCAGCGTAAACCGCTCCGGTGAACGCAGTCATGAGCGCTGCGACAAGGCTACGTTTCAAAATTTTAGTCATGGGATGTTGCATCACTGTCTCCTTAGTCATTTTTATACGTCGTTGTTGTAACTGTCTGCTCTGGCTAGTGCCCCAGATAGGCATTACTGACCTCAGGGTGAGTCATCAACTCTTTACCTGACCCCGTTAATACGATTTCTCCGGCTTCGAACAAATAAGCCTGATCCGCCAGACCGAGTGCCATCCGCGCGTTTTGCTCAACGAGCAAGATCGTTGTGCCAGTCTCTTTAATGCGTGCAATGGTTTCTCCAACTTCCTGAACAATTTTTGGCGCAAGACCAAGCGAGGGCTCATCAAAGATGCAAAGTTTAGGTCGCGACATCAGTGCTCGAGCGATCGCGAGCATCTCCTGCTCACCACCCGACAAAGTCCCTGCCATTTGGCTCGCTCGCTTGCGCAAAACCGGGAACATATCCATCATCCGCTCAAGATCATCTTGCTGCTCTCGATCCCGACGAATATGCGCGCCCATTTTAAGATTTTCAGTAACCGACATCTCGGGGAAAATTTGCCTCCCTTCAGGACACATCGTGATGCCACGTCTGACAATCTTATGTCCAGATAAACCCGAGATATCCTCTCCCTCAAAAAAGACCTTGCCAGAACGCAACGGCAAAAGCCCTGTGAGGCAACGCAAGGTCGTCGACTTACCCGCTCCGTTCGCACCAATCAAGGTGACGCATTGACCAGCTTTCACTTCGAAACTGATGCCATGCAGAATGTCAGTTTTTCCATAGCCTGCACGCAGATTTTCAACTTTCAGCATCTCAGTCTGACGCTCCAAGATAAGCTTCAATCACAGCGGGATTAGCGCGAATGACGCTCGGCACATCGTCAGCAATTTTTTGACCGAAATTAAGCACCGCGATGCGTTCACAAACATCCATGATTAATCCCATATGATGCTCGATCACCATGATCGCAATCCCTTGGTCTCGGATTTTCCGGATGATCGCGGCTAACTCGGCGCGCTCTTTGGCAACCATCCCGGCTGCAGGTTCATCAAGCAACAGCAGCTTTGGCTCTGTTGCCAAAGCGGTAGCGATCATCAGCAATCTTTGCTGCGCAGAGGAAACTTCAGCTGCGTACTTAGCAGCGTAGGACTCCAGACCAAGCAAGGTCAGAATTTTTTCTGACTTGCTTTTTTGTAGCAGGCGATCCGAGGCAGCCGAGGATGTTTTAAAAACATCCGTCCAGCCTGGCTTTTCATAACGCGTGTGACAAGCGAGTTCGACCTGCTCCTGCAATGTGAACTCTCCAAATAAAGTCGTAGTCTGGAAGGTTCGGGCCAAGCCATTCCTGACACGCTCACCAATCGCCAAGCGTGTCACATCTTGACCTGCGAATTGGATCACTCCGCCGGTGGGAGCGAACGTTCCGGAAATCAGATTTACGCTTGTAGACTTGCCTGACCCGTTTGGACCGATCAAGCCGACAACTTCGCCGGCAGCAATATCGAGCGAGAGCGACTTAACAGCGTGTACGCCACCGAATCGCTTATCCAGTTCTCTTATCGCTAACAAGGCACTAGCCATCATTTCCAGCTTTTCAAATCTATCCCGGACCATCAAAGTGCGGGATCATTATTAAATAGTTGCCAGTTTCGGCAAAGCTGTTTATATAATAGACCGGTCGTCTACATATTAGATCGGTAATTACCCGAACAATGGCACGCGAACAAACAACAGAAACTAGCCCTGCCGCGCCGCTTCAAACCGCCCAGGGAGATATGGCTAGCCAGGACATACCTCGTTCCTTGCAAGCCCGCGCCCGTGGCGAAACCAAAATGGCGCTGATCTGGTGTGGCACAGAGTTGCTGACAGAACGCGGTTTTCAGATTACGGGTATTGAAGAAATACTTTCCCGGGTCGGCGTACCTAAGGGTTCTTTCTACCATTATTTCAAAAGCAAGCAAGACTTTGGTATTGCAGTTATTGAAAATTATGTTGAGTTCTACGACGAAAAAATGGGCAGGATTTTCGAGGATACCTCACTGCCTGCACTCGCACGAATTCAGCGTTTTGTCGATGAAGGTAAGGATGGCATGTCGCGTTATGATTTTAAACGCGGCTGTTTAATCGGCAATATGGGACAAGAACTCGCTAGCCTGAACGACGAGTTTCGTAGGCGACTTGAAGCTGTGCTGATCGCCTGGGAGGCGCGTCTGAAGGCCTGTCTGGATCTCGCAGTCTCGAACGCCGAATTACCCAGCGATACCGATACGCAGGCATTATCAAATTTTTTCTGGATTGGCTGGGAGGGTGCGATACTTCGAGCAAAACTGACTCGTAGTATCGCCCCGCTCGCTCAATTCTCAACCATGTTTTTCTCGCTCGCCCTGCATCAGAGTTTGCTGCCTCACAGCATGAATGCCTAAAGAGTTCAGGCTTTTGTGTCGCAACAACTCAATGCGGACGGCGATCTATAACGCGTCTGGCTTTACCAGTTAAGGAGCGCTCTACCTTGCCGGCCTCAGTAACACGTATCGCTGCCGAGATACCGATATAAGATTTCACCGCATGTTTTAACTGCGCCCCGACTTGGGCGCGCTCAGCCTCAGTCAGATAGTCAAACTCAGGTCGCACTTCAGTCATGATTTCGACCTCGTCCAGATTACCGTTTTTAGTCAGCATGATCTGATAGTGAGGTGCGAGCTGAGGGATTTTAAGAACAAGTTCTTCGACCTGGGTCGGGAACATATTCACCCCGCGAATAATCAGCATGTCATCACTGCGACCCGTGATCTTATCCATCCGGCGCATACTGCGCGAGGTTGGTGGTAACAGACGCGTCAAGTCGCGTGTGCGGTAACGAATCACAGGCATCGCTTCTTTGGAGAGAGAGGTGAACACCAGCTCCCCCATCTCACCATCTGCTACCACCTCGCCAGTCTCAGGATTAATGATCTCAGGATAGAAATGATCTTCCCAAATAACGGGACCGTCTTTCGTTTCAACGCATTCACTGGCAACGCCAGGCCCCATGACCTCGGACAAACCATAGATATCCACGGCATCAATGCCAGAGCCAGACTCAATGTCAGCCCGCATCTGTCCGGTCCAGGGTTCAGCGCCAAAAATACCGATGCGCAATGAGGATTGGCGCGGATCGATTTCCTGGCGCTTCATCTCATCAAGGATGTTACAGAAATAAGATGGGGTCACCATGATGATGTCAGGCTTAAAATCCTGAATCAGCTGGACTTGTTTTTCAGTCTGGCCACCCGACATAGGGATCACGGTACAACCGAGACGCTCGGCTCCATAGTGCGCACCTATCCCGCCAGTAAATAAGCCATAGCCATAGGCGACATGGACGATGTCGCCAGGTCGCCCGCCTGCGGCACGGATCGAACGCGCGACGAGATTGGCCCAGTTATCAATATCCTTGAGAGTGTAACCAACAACGGTTGGTTTACCGGTAGTGCCGCTGCTCGCGTGAATACGCGCGACTTGTTCGCGCGGCACTGCAAACATTTTGAACGGATAGTTATCACGCAGATCGGTCTTTTTAGTGAAGGGAAATTTCGACAAATCCGATAACTGTTTTAAATCATCAGGGTGAACGCCCGCCTCATCAAAAGACTTTTTATAAAAAGGCACGTTCTCATATGCATGCTTGAGTGACCATTTCATGCGTTCGAGCTGAAGGGCAGAAATTTCATCACGATTAGCGTGCTCAATCGGATCGAGTGCAGCACCCTGAAGTTTTTTAGTCATCGGAAAGTCTCCTGCATATAAACTTGAAAATAAGAATATTTAAATTTCGGGGTCAAATTTCTGGGCTCTGGCCAATGACCTGCCCTTTGATCCGGTAAGAGCGGCCACGGAACAGGGCAAGCGTTTTGCCATCCTGGTTGGTCACCGTCACGTCATAAATTCCTGTACGTCCAGCCAGGGAGCGCTCTTTGGCATGCGCAGTCAATACATCACCTTCAAAACCAGGCGCCAGAAAATCAATGGTGCACCCGGCAGCGACCGTACTCTGATTGCGGGCATTGCAGGCAAAAGCAAAGGTGCTGTCGGCAAAGGTGAAAATAAACCCGCCATGACAGGTCTGATGACCATTAAGCATGTCAGGTCTGACCGTCATGCGCATTCGGGCCTCACCAGGCGCAATCATTTCAAGTGCGATCCCCAGCGCTTGCGTCGCAGGGTCGATCGAATACATGCCTTGCCCCACAGCCTCTGCAAGCAATTGTGGATCAGCGGGAATAGCGAGCGTGGCAAGGGCTGAACGCGACATCATCATTCGCCCTTGAATTGCGGCGCGCGTTTGGCTAGAAACGCGGCTACGCCTTCGGCATAATCCTGACTGCGGCCAAGTTCACGCATCAAATCGCGCTCGAGGTTCAATTGTTCCTCAAGCGTATTATTCAGACTCGCATTCAAGGCCTGCTTGGTCAGCGCCAGCCCTTGTGTGGGCGCTTGTGCGAAATGCTCAGCCATTCGATTCAGCTCGGCTTCAAAAGCTTCGTCGGCGACACATTTCCAGATCAAACCCCAGTCCTGCGCCTCGCGAGCACTGAGTTTGTCACCCAGCAGGGACAAGCCCATCGCACGGGCATGACCCACCAGGCGAGGCAAGACATAAGTGCCACCTGTGTCAGGCAACAGGCCCAGACGACAAAAGGCCTGAATAAAGGAGGCTGATTCTTTAGCGATCACGATATCGCCAGCCAACGCAACGTTTGCACCCGCACCCGCTGCAACGCCATTAACACCGACGATGATCGGGCAAGGCAAGGCGCGCAGGCGACGTACCAGGGGAGCGTAATACGTTTCGATCGTCATACCCAGATCTGGTGGCGCATCGCCGGCAGACATCTGACGATCACTTAGGTCCTGACCAGCGCAAAAACCACGTCCCGCACCCGTCAGGACCAGGACGCGCGCCTGCCCCTGCTCGATTTTGGAAAGTGCATCGGCAATCTCACCATGCATGCGCACCGTGAAACTATTGAGCTTGTCCGGACGATTAAGCGTAATGCGGGCAATGCCCGCCTCAAAGGAAAACAAAATATCTTGGTAGCTCATAGGACCTCAGGCGTGCCAGCGAGTTTGAACAACACGAAAACGGTTTGCAACGAAAGCTGAATCAGACAAAGCAGCGTTGGCGGCAGGGTTCGCACCGGTGCCATGAAAATCACTAAACGCTGCCGTCTGATTTACAAATACGGCTCCTGTCAGATTCAGAGAAAGCGATACGCCTGCAATTTCTGCAGCTTGCTGCATCTCGTTGCGGACAGTCGCATCGGTGGTGTAACCCGCCAGACTTAAAGCACCATGTTGTTGCACCATGTTCGTCGCGATTGAGAGGCTTTGGGCTGTTGAGTCGGTTGCCACAATAAACGCAATCGGTCCAAACCACTCCTGACTGATAGCGGGACAATCAGCGTCAGCACGCAAAAGCAAGGGCGTATGCACACGCGCTTGCGGATACTGAGGATGAGCAAGCAACTGACTGTCAGACAGTATTGGCAAACCAAGCGCGCGAGCCTGAGCAATACGGGACTCTGTTGCAGCATTCTGAATCGCGCCTGTAACCTCGACTGCCTTAGCAGGATCAGACATCAGCTTTTGCACAGAAGAAGCAATCGCGCTGGCCACCTCATCAAACGAAACAGGGCCGGTCGCCGTGTTGATTCCGCTGGCAGGTACATAAATATTTTGTGGTGCTGTACACATCTGACCGGAATACAAGGCGAGCGAAAAAGCGATATTACGTGCAACGCCCTTGAGATCCTCGGCTGAGTCAATGATGATCTGGTTGACGCCGGATTTTTCTGTGTAGACCTGAGCCTGACGCGCATGGGTTTCGAGCCAGTTACCGTTCGCACTACTGCCCGTGAAATCAATGATTTTGACTTCGGGGCGCAAGGCAAGCTCCTGTGCCATATTGTCCTTGTCATCATGCACCGCAAGGGTCATCACATCGGGACTAAAACCTGCTTCCTGCAATACTTCACGGGCGATACGGACTGTCATGGCCAGCGGCAATATTGCACCTGGATGAGGTTTAACGATCACTGTGTTGCCGGTTGCCAGGCTGGCAAACATTCCAGGATAACCATTCCAGGTTGGAAAGGTCGAACATCCAATTACCAACGCAACGCCGCGCGGCACGATAGAAAAATGCTTGTTCATGCTGATGGGTTCGTTTTTACCCTGTGGCTTGATCCATTGCGTATCAGCAGGTATGCGGGACATTTCCTGCCAGGCATAGGTCACTGCCTCAACACCACGATCCTGAGCATGCGGGCCACCTGCCTGAAAGGCCATCATAAAACCCTGACCTGTGGTGTGCTGCACGGCATAAGCAATGTCAAAGCTTGCGCGATTCAGACGATGCAAAATCTCAAGCGAGACACCAACCCAGACACGCGGTCCCGCCCGACGCCAGCTTTTCCAGGCCTCAGTGCTCGAACTAAGCAGCGCCTCAACACTGGTTTTTGGATAGCTAATACCCAGCGCGCCGTCAAAAGGTGAAACCTCATTAACAGCGAGAGTTTGCGTTCCCGCATTCAATCCTGTGAATGCTTTGCCGCGCTGCGCCTCAAACGCGGACTTGGCATCATCATTGGCCGTCTCGCCATACACACGTGGGCTAGGCATCTCTGCAAACGGACTCCAGTAGCCACGGGCATTGGCGGCCGCGAGGGCCTGGTTCAGTACAGTTTCATGGCGAGTAAAAAAATCGACTGACACGTGAGGTATCTCCAAAATTAATTAAGCCAGCCGGACCTGCAAGGTGGTCCGCTGTATTTATAACGTTTAATGCTCAGACAGGAATCCACCTGCTCCAACACAATCAGGTTTCCTGATCAAAATCGATCGTCACTTTGTCTGTGACGGGATAACTCTGGCAGGTCAGCACAAAGCCGCGTGCGACCTCGTAATCTTCCAGTGCAAAATTGACATCCATATCAACCTCGCCTTCAACCACTTTACAACGACAGGTCGAGCACACGCCTCCTTTGCAGGAATAAGGTAACTCCATTCCTTGTGCAAGTGCAGCATCCAGCAAATTGTCCTGATTTTTATCGATGACCAGCTTACGGCTGTGTCCATCCTGAATCACAGTCAATTCGCATTGGCCTTTACCCGGCGCAGTTCTGGCGTCGTGTCCTGTTCGCAATGCGCGCGGACCTTTGGGTGCGCCGAACAACTCAAACTTGATACGTTCTTTGGCAAGACCTTTATCCTGCAGACCTTGTACGACATCCTCGATCATTGTTTGTGGACCACAAACAAAAGCATAGTCAATTTCAGCAGGATCGAGCCAGACCGATAGCAACTGATTAACCTTGTTCCCATCGAGTCGACCGTTGAACAATTCGATATCCTGATTTTCACGGCTCATGATGAATACCGCTGAAAATCTTTCCATGTAGATATTTTTCAGATCTTCGATTTCTTCACGAAATAAAACCGAAGACGAGGCACGATTACCATAAAACAAAGTAAAACGACTATTTGGTTCTAGTGATAACGCACTTTTAACCAGGGAAAAAATTGGCGTAATGCCACTGCCTACGGCAAAAGCAACATAATGCCGTGCATGCTCAGGCGAGAAATCCAGTGTGAAATTCCCGGCAGGTGGCATCACCTCGATCGTCTGACCCGCCTCGAGCTCGGTGTTAGCCCAAGTCGAAAACGCACCATCATCAAGGCGCTTAATCGCAACACGCATCACGCCATCCTGAGGGGCCGAGCAGATCGAATAAGAGCGTCTTAACTCCTGACCATCGAGAGCGTGACGCAACGTCAGATACTGACCTGGTCGGAAGGAAAATTCTTTTTTAAGCGCATGCGGCACCTCAAAGGTCACCACAACCGCATCTCGCGTATTGCGCGCGACAGAAGAAACATGAAGAGAATGAAATTGACTCATCTTGGCACCTTTGATTTAGTGCGTTTTAAAGTAATCGAAGGGTTCGCGACAGTCACTGCAGCGGTATAGCGCTTTGCAGGAAGTTGAACCAAAATCGCTCACGAGGCGAGTTGATTTTGAGCCACACTGCGGACAAGGAACAGCCGGCATCGCTGGCCTGCGAATGATTCCAGAAATATCCACAGCGCGCTGAACCGGTGGTGCAATACCGTAAGATTTCAGTGCGCTATGCCCCTGCTCTGTCATCCAGTCGGTTGTCCAGGCTGGTGCAATTCTAGTGTCAATGCGCACCGACTTGATCTCATGCGCAAGCAGGCATTGCTCGATCGCACGACTGATTTCAAATATCGCCGGACAACCCGAATAGGTTGGCGTGATGGTCACAACGCATACCTCCTGCTCCCAGGACACCTCTCGCACGATCCCAAGATCAACGATTGACAGTACTGGAATTTCAGGATCGGCCACCTCTTGCAGCCAGCCCATCACCTGCTGCGCGTCAATCACCAGCTTGCCCCGGGATAGGCGCGTTGTAAAAACTGCATCTCGGCTAGCAGATATCCCAAGTGCTCTGTATGACGGCCACTACGTCCGCCACGAAAGGCCGCATGCATTGCTGCCTCAGGCGCAGGCACTGCCAAGCTTGCCTCAGTCATAACCTGAGCGACATGCTCAAGCCATGCCTCTCGCAGCGCTGAGACCTTCGGTCCCCAGTGTTGTTTGTCCCACTCCAGATCAATCGCATCATCTACAAACAACTCTCCGGTGTAAGGCCAGAGGGCATCAACGGCATCCTGCATGCGTCGGTGGCTTTCTGCGGTACCGTCGCCTAGTCTGACCATCATGTCTGAAGCGCGCCTGACATGATAGGTGACTTCTTTGAGTGACTTGGCGGCAATGGCTGCAATCTCTGAATGACTGGAATGCGACAGGCGTTCGAGTAAAAAATAGTGCCAGACATCAAAGAAAAATTGCCGCACGATGGTACGGGCGTAATCCTCATCGGGCAACTCGTTGAGCAGAACATTGCGAAACTGATTTGCATCACGCCGATAGGCGAGCGCGTCTTCGTCACGACCGGCGCCTTCGGCATTACCAGCGAGGGTCAGCCACATGCGTGACTGACCAAGCAAATCCAGGGCGACGTTGGTGAGCGCCATGTCTTCTTCGATCGCGGGGCCGTGACCGCACCAGGCCGACAAGCGCTGCGATAACACCAGAGCGTTATCACCCAGACGCAACAAACCTTCAACCAGCGGAGTCGCCAAAGCTGCAAGCTCGGTTGGATTTCGTTTGAGTACAGAATTCATTCTTGACGCCTTACATGTGTTTGACTTCTTCCGGCATCGGGAAGAAAGTCGGATGGCGGTAAACCTTGCTATTGGCAGGTTCGAACAGCGAATCTTTTTCCGCGGGACTACTCGCCGTGATGTCGGCTGCACGCACGACCCAGATACTCATACCCTCGTTGCGACGGGTATACACATCACGCGCGTGGTTGACCGCCATCTGCGCATCTGAAGCATGCAAGCTGCCCACATGCTTATGAGCCAGGCCGTGCTGACTGCGGATAAAGACTTCCCACAGAGGCATATTTTTACTAGTCATGTTGTCCTCGCCACCAGATCAATGCTGGTTAAAAAAATTATTCACTCACGCCGCTGCGCGTGCATCCTGTTTCTCTGCGTAAGCCGCCAAGGCGTCGCGCACCCACGCACCTTTCGCGTGCGCATCACGACGCGCTTGCAAGCGCTCACGATTACAAGGCCCATTGCCTTTGAGCACGGCATAAAATTCTGACCAGTCGATTGCACCAAAATCATAATGGCCGCGCTCAGCGTTCCATTTGAGCTCAGGATCGGGGATCGTCAAACCCAGGTGTTCTGCTTGCGGTACAGTCTGATCCACCATTTTCTGGCGCAACTCGTCGTTGGAGAAAAGCTTGATTTTCCAGGCCATGGACTGCGCGCTATTTGTCGACTCGGCATCTGAAGGACCAAACATCATCAAGGCAGGCCACCACCAGCGATTCAAAGCCTCCTGGACCATCGCAAACTGTTCCGGAGTGCCTTCTTTGCACATCGCGAGTAGCAAGTCGTAACCCTGACGCTGATGGAAAGATTCCTCTTTACACACACGCACCATTGCACGCGCATACGGGCCGTAAGAGCAACGGCACAGCGGAATCTGATTAATGATCGCCGAGCCATCGACCAACCAGCCAATCATGCCGATATCGGCCCAGGTGAGGGTCGGATAATTAAAAATACTCGAATACTTCGCACGTCCTGCCAGCAGGTCCTCATAAAGGTCTTCACGGGAAACACCGAGAGTCTCGGCAGCGCTGTAGAGGTACAAACCATGCCCAGCCTCATCCTGGATTTTCGCCAGCAAAATCGCTTTGCGTTTCAGACTAGGGGCACGCGTAACCCAATTCCCCTCAGGCAACATACCAACAATCTCTGAATGTGCGTGCTGCGAGATCTGGCGCACCAGTGTTTTGCGATAAGCCTCAGGCATGAAGTCTTTGGGCTCTATTTTGATGCCCTCATCAATGCGACGCTGAAAAGCTTGCTCAGCTCCCGAGAGTTGCTCTGCGGTTTTGACCTGCGTGACGCCAGTCTCTACAAGTTGCGCGTACATATTGATACTCCGAAGGGAATGAAATGAACCGAGTCGTATTATTTAATACATATTTTTGACTGTCAACATAAAATCTGTATCACTTTACATTTTGTGTATCATGACAAACCCTTACTTCACTCAAGACCGAGCAGATTCTGTCTGATTTTTCATAACTGCAATGACCAAAAAACTCCCGAGCCTGCATAGTCATCTTGAACAGTTGATCGCTGAAGATCCGCCTCGCGCTAAATCTCTCTGCGTCACACTGCTAGGCGATGCGGTGGGACCGCACGGCGGGGTAGCGTGGCTGGGAAACCTGATCGAATTACTGGAACCCATGGGGATCAACGAAAGGCTGCTGCGCACAAGTGTGTTTCGCCTGGTGGCTCAAGGGTGGCTTAAGTCCGAGCGTGAAGGCAGGCGTTCGCGCTATGCACTAGCCGAACAAGGCCTGAAATTAACCGCCCGCGCCTCACCCCGAATTTACGTTGGTCCTCCAATGGACTGGGATGGCTCCTGGACGATCGTGGTGCTGCCACGTTTTGGTAGTCATGGTCTGGCCGAGAGAACTGCACTGCGCGACCAACTGGTATGGGAAGGTTTTGGCGTGATCGCCCCCGGAGTCTTTGCGCATCCTCATGCAAACCCTCAGATTGCACACGATATTCTTGAAAAACTCGGCCTGCCCGACCTGGCGCTCGTTTTGCATGCCAATGACAATGCCTCACCAACGGGACTACCCATTGAGAGCCTGGCCAGCCAATGCTGGAATCTGCAAGATCTCTCCCAGCAATATCAGAGGTTTTATGAACGGTTTGCGCCCTTTGAGGCACTCACACAGACTGAGATTGACCCCAGGCTCGCCCACATGCTGCGCGCACTGCTGATCCATGCGTGGCGGCGGGTGGTGTTGCACGATCCTCAACTGCCCGCGGCCATGCTGCCTAGTCCCTGGGCCGGACAAACTGCACGTGCCTTGTGTGAGCGGCTTTACTGGAAAATTTTCGAAGCAAGCGAGTGCTATCTCGAGCAGCAGCTCGCTCCCGACAACCCCCAGCACCAGGCTCTCGCACCCAGCGTATTCAAGCGTTTTGGCGGCGCCCCGATCAAGGTGCTCAAGGCCATGCAAAACATGCCACTTAAAGCTTGATGAAGGTCTCCCGATAGTATTTGAGCTCTTCGATAGACTCGTGGATATCAGCCAGAGCCTGATGTTTGCTGTGTTTTTCAAAACCTTTGAGCAAAGCCGGATTCCACCTGCGCGCAAGCTCCTTGAGTGTGCTCACGTCAATCGTCCGGTAATGGAAAAACTGCTCTAGTTTCGGCATGTAATTAAACATGAAACGCCGGTCCTGGCTGACTGTATTGCCACAAAGCGGCGACTTGCCTGCAGGAACATACTGCGACATAAAGGCAATCAGCTCATCCTCAGCCTGCGATTCAGTCATAGTCGAAGCTTTGACTTTATCGATCAACCCGCTTTTACCGTGGGTTGAGGTATTCCACTTGTCCATGGCATTGAGAATCTCATCACTCTGGTGGATCACCAGCACGGGACCTTCAGCGACCACTGTCAGGTCTGGCTCGGTAATAACGACAGCCACTTCGATAATGCGTTCCTTGTCAGGATCCAGACCCGTCATTTCCATGTCGAGCCAAACCAGGCGGAACTCATTGGTCGCAGCGGTCGTGCTGGCGGTCTTGGAACCGTTTTTTGCAGCCTTTGCAGTGGTGTTAGCCATATAATCATCCAGTTAAAACGTGATTTTCTCACATGCGCTCTGATCCAGCGCTTTGAATAGCGGCTCGCGCCCAACGACAGGTCTTATGCTCACCAACCTTTTTATCGTTTTCCTCCTCTGCACACTCTCAGTTCGGCTCTGGCTTGCCACGCGACAGATCCGTCATGTCCAGAGCAATCGTGCCGCCGTTCCCGAGGAGTTTGCCTCACGCATCGGGCTGACCAGCCATCAGCGCGCAGCCGACTACACGGTTGCGCGAGTTCGCCTGGCCATTTTCGAGACGATCTTTGATGCAATGGTTCTGGTCGGACTGACGCTACTCGGTGGCCTGCAAATGCTTGATAATTTTGTGAGTACGCTGAGCACTCATGACTTAGTTCGACAAATCCTGCTGATGGTCTCGCTCGCAGTGTTACTGGGCATATTAGGCCTACCCTTTTCTGTTTACCGGCAATTCGGTCTGGAGGCCAAATTCGGCTTTAACCGAATGACACCGGGCCTGTTTGTTGGCGACACCATAAAAGGCATTCTTGTCGCGGCCATCATGGGTTTGCCACTGCTTGCTGCTGTCTTGTGGCTGATGGCCGAGGCGGGCTCGCTATGGTGGCTGTGGGCCTGGGGATTATGGTCTGCCTTCAATATCCTTGCCCTGCTGATTTATCCTACCTGGATTGCCCCTCTATTTAATAAATTCACCCCACTGTCTGATGCCAGTCTCGCCTCCAGTATCAATGGTCTGGCTGAGCGCTGCGGCTTTGCTCTGAACGGCTTATTCGTGATGGACGGCTCCAAGCGCTCTGCCCATGGTAATGCGTACTTCACAGGCTTTGGACGCTCGCGTCGGATTGTATTTTTCGACACGCTACTATCGCGACTCACAACTGAGGAAATCATTGCCGTCCTCGCCCACGAACTTGGCCACTTCAAACACCACCACGTGATCAAACGCATGGTGATGAGTTTTGCCGGCGCCCTGTTCTTTTTTGCCATCCTAGGCTGGCTCGCGCAACAGGCCTGGTTCTACACGGATCTCGGCGTGATTCCGCAAATGGGTGCGCGTAACGATGCGATGGCCCTGATTTTATTTTTCATGGTGGTCCCGGTTTTCACCTTCGCCTTGACACCGCTTTTTAGCTGGCTGTCACGCAAAGACGAATTTCAGGCTGATCAGTTTGCCACGAGCCAAAGCTCTGCCCAGGAGCTGGTCTCGGCGCTGGTCAAATTAGTGGATGACAATGCTTCGACACTGACTCCCGACCCGATCCACTCCTCTTTTTACGATAGCCATCCACCTGCAGCCATTCGCATCCGTCACATCCTCGCATCATGACCGAGCGCACGCAGGGACGCGTGATTGCAGCACACGGCAGGCACTACACCGTCGAGGTGCCTGACGGGGCATTGATTAAATGTTTTCCTCGCGGAAAAAAAAATGATGCTGCCGTTGGTGATTATGTTGAGATCTCCATGCAGGGGGCCGATGAGGCGGCGCTGGAAAAAATACTCGAGCGTAAAAACCTGCTCTACCGTTCAGACGAAAACCGTAGCAAACAATTTGCAGCCAACGTCGATCAACTCCTGATCATCATTGCAGTGGCACCTAATTTTTCGGATGACCTGCTCGGCAGGTCACTGGCGGGCGCCTGGTCAGCAAACATCACGCCGATCATCGTGCTCAACAAAGTCGATCTGGTCGAGGGACTACAGGCCGCCCGCGCCAAGCTCTCACCGTTTCGGCAACTCGGCGTACAAATCATAGAAATTTGCGCCAAAGACTCTGAGCAAGTTCAAACTCTTATCCTGCCATTACTCAAAGGCAAAACCTCTATGCTGCTCGGTCAAAGTGCCATGGGCAAATCAACCCTGCTCAATACGCTCGTGCCTCTGGCGCTTGCCGCCACACGCGAGCACTCCGTGGCGCTCGGTGCAGGCAAACACACGACTACCAGTACACGCCTTTATCACTTACCCGACTCGGGCGGTGAACTAATCGATTCGCCAGGTTTTCAGGGTTTTGGTTTGCTACACCTCAGTCGCGAGGAAATCGAACAAGGCTTCCCGGAATTTAGCGCACATATTCCAGCCTGCCGTTTTTATAACTGCACACATCAGCACGAACCTAACTGTGGTGTTCTGGCCGCACTTGAGCGCGGGGAAATCAATGCCGCGCGTCACGCCTTGTATTTGAGGCTCATTGAGGCTAAAGCCTCACACGATTCGCATTTCAGTTGAGAAGAATCTGCCCAAAGACCCGGGTCAACGAAGCGGTTCAATGAAGCACTTCAATGAAGCAGGCTCCGAAATTCAGCGTTCGGCGCGCAACTGACAAGCTCAGTCTCGCCGTGCAGCCTCTGAGAGGATCTGACACATCCCGAGCAGCATCGCTGCGGTTGCACCCCAGATGAAATATTGATTCCAGGGCGCGGAATAATATTGACGCGTAGTACCGTCGGCAAGCTGCGCCTGATGCAAGCGAAAATTCGACGGATTGGTGAGAAATGCCAGCGGCACTTCAAAAACCTCTGCGACTTCAAAGCTATCAGGACTCAAGGTAAAACCAGGTTCAACCAGCGCGGTAACCGGATTGATGGCAAAGCCCGTCGCGGTCAGATAGCGAGGTAAGCCACCGAGGACCTGGACAAACTGTCTGGACAAGCCGGTTTCTTCCTCAGTCTCGCGTAACGCGGCAGCTATCGCATCCTCATCAGTCACCTCGATCTTGCCCCCCGGAAAACTGATCTGCCCGGCGTGATCATTCAAATGTGCCGTACGTTGCGTCAGCAACACAGTCAGCCCCTCAGGGCGCATCACCAGCGGCACCAGCACTGCCGCCTCAACGGGCGTGCCTTCGCGCCCAGGATGGCGGCGGCCAGATTCATCCGGCACATCAAGTTGACGCTGAATATTGGCCGAGAGGACTGATCTGACTGCATCAACGCTCAAATGCTCGTCAGGAACAGCAGAAAACGCGAGACTCGAGGGTACCCACGGCTGCGTATGAGGATCAAAAACAGGTCTGTGGGGAGGACGACGCACTCGTGTTGTGGGTTGCTGCTGATCTGACATAGTTGAGCAAAATTTAGACAAAACAATTAAAAGATGACCTCCTTTTTAACCGAATCCTGTCAACAATATGAAATATCCTGCTAACAATATGGAATAATCATTTTCACCTTTTTAAAATAAAGCTTAAATCGCGATGACAGCCATATTGATTCAGGGCGGTAAAGTCCTTGATGTTGTAGCACTGACCGTTCATGCGGCAGACGTTTTGATCGAAAACGGCAAGATCAGCCAGACAGGGGTTGGGCTCAAAGCCCCCTCAGACGCTCAGGTGATCGATGCTCGCGGCCTGACGGTCATGCCTGGCATGATCGATTGCCACACCCATATCGTGGCCTCACAAGTCAATCTTGGATTGAATGCCAATTTGCCTAATGCACTGGCCACATTGCGCGCCGTACCGATTTTGTCAGGCATCCTGATGAGGGGCTTCACAAGCGTGCGCGATGCAGGCGGTGCTAACTGGAGTCTGGCCGAGGCAACCCGTACTGACATGATTGACGGACCAAGGATTTTCCCTTCGGGTCGTGCACTGTCACAAACAGGTGGACACGGAGATTTTCGTGCTCGCAGCGACATCATCGAACCTTGCGCATGCTCTCAGCGTATTGGCAATATCGCACGCGTAGTCGACGGCGAGGACAACATTCGCCTGGCCATCCGCGAAGAAATCCAGATGGGCGCCTCCCAGATCAAAATCATGGCCTCGGGGGGCGTTGCCTCGCCCAATGATCCGATTCATTTCCTGGGTTACTCAGAAAAGGAAATTCGCGCTGCCGTCGAAGAAGCCACCAACGCAGGCACCTACGTCATGGCACACGCCTATACGCCCCGCGCAATCAGCCGCGCCGTAGAGTGCGGTGTCCGGACCATCGAGCACGGTAACCTGGTTGATGCGTCAGCCGCAGCAGTCATGCATGATCACAACGCCTTTATGGTACCAACACTGATTACTTACGAGGCGCTCGCAAACGAGGGTGCCACACTCGGCCTACCTGCAGAGTCTGTGGCCAAGATCGAGGGCGTTCGTGGTGCGGGCAAAAAAGCCCTGGAAATTCTTGCCAAAGCCGGCGTGAAAATGGGCCTGGGTTCTGATTTATTGGGAGCTATGCATCGCCACGAATCTGAAGAATTAAAGTTGCGCGCTGACATTCTGGGCAACGGCATGGTCTTGCAGCAAGCAACACTGGTCGGAGCTGAGATCATCGGCATGACAGACCAGCTGGGTATCATCAAAGCCGGGGCGATCGCTGATCTGCTGCTGGTCGATGGCAATCCATTAACCGACATCTCCTGCCTGCTTGGGCAAGGCGATCAAATCCGTGTCATCATCAAAGATGGCAAAACCTACAAACACTAATCACCTGGAGCACACCCCGATGGATCGCCGTAGCCTCTTGAAGCTCTCCTCTGCTGCCGCAGCCCTGCAAATGTTGCCTGGCTTTGTTTTCGCCCAAGCCACTGGCTCCTTTCGGGTCGGCTCGCTCTGTCCGGTCACTGGTGCTGGCAGTCCTTACGGACCTGGTATGCAGCAAGCCATCCGCATGGCCGTTGACGAAGTCAACGCTGCAGGCGGTGCGGCAGGGGTCAAGCTCGAACTTTTTAGCGAAGACAGTCAGACCAAACCTGATGCGGCTGTTCTTGCTGCCAAAAAACTGATCGAAGTCAATAAAGTGCAAGCCTTGCTTGGAACCTGGGCCTCTGGCGTCACGCTGGCCGTAATGCCTCTGACTGACGCAGCAGGCATCATCGAGATGAACACCTCGGGTGCACCCGCGATCTCTACTTTAGACACGAAAGATCTGGTCTGGCGTTACCAGGCGACCAACGACCGCTTTGGTCAGGCCTTTGCGGAAATCTGCAAAAAGAACGGCTACAAGCGCCCCGCGACTATGGCGTTTAACAATGCCTCTGGACTGGGTAATACCCAAGGGTTCACCAAAGCTTGGGAAGCAGCGGGCGGCAAAGTCGTCGCACACGTCACCTACGAACCCAATCGCCCAAGCTATCGCAGTGAGTTACAAAAAATTCTCGACGCTAAGCCTGATGTCATCGTGACAGGCTCTTACCTGCCTGACACCACTATTATTCTGCGCGAATGGTTCCAGTCGGGCACACCCGTCAAATGGATTATGCCAGGCTGGGCAGCCAGTCCTGACCTGGTCAAGGCGCTTGGCAACGAAGTCACCGAAGGCATTATTTCCGTGGATAGCGTTTCTAATGAAAAGAGCAAATCCTACGCGCATTACGATGAACTCTATACCAAGGCGACAGGCAAATCAGGCTCAACCAACGTCTACGCGGCAATGACCTATGACATGGTGGTGGTGCTCGCTCTGGCCATCGAGGCAGCAGGCCCGGGAGCAACAACTGAACAAGTCAATGCCAAGATCCGCGAAGTCGGCAACCCTGGTGGCACACCAGTATTTACCTTCGCAGAAGGCAAAGCTTTGCTGGCCAAGAAAGAAAAGATTAATTACGAAGGCGCCTCAAGCAAACTCGACTTTGACAAGTACGGTGATGTCACGCCAGATTTCGGTGTGTATGTCATCGAAAAAGGTGAATTCGTCAGAAAGGATGTTGTCTCTATCCCGCCTGGCGTCTGAGTTTGATTCAGTTTTTAAATCTGCTGATCAACGGCATCACCGAAGGCCTGGTGGTGGCGTTGCCAGCACTCGCCATGACGCTTGTGATGGGAGTTAATCGCTTTCCCAACGCAGCAACGGGCGACTTTATGACAACCGGGGCTTTTATGGCTGTCGGTGCTCAACTGCTTGGCGTGCAGTCCCTGGTTCTGGCAACGTTTTTGGCGGCCTTGATCACGGCCATGTTATCAGCCGCCTCGTACGAACTGATTTTTAAAAAATTAGCACGCCAACCCATGATCGCCTCCTTGCTCGCTGCGATCGGCCTGGGCTTTTTACTGCGCAGCGTGATTTCTTTTTTTGCAGGACACGACCAGCGCACCTTTAATGTCCCACTGGTTCGTGCCTGGAACTTCGATGGTATCCGTATCCTGCCAACCGATCTGGCGATCGCAGGTGCCGCGCTGGGCTGTCTTGCCGTTGTTTTTATACTGCTCTATCGCACAAGCTTTGGTCGTCAATTGCGTGCCGTTTCTGACAATCCCGATCTGGCACGCGCCAGTGGTATTCGCGCACGCAAACTGATGATCGGCCTGTGGCTACTTGTAGGCGTTCTGTCTGCCATAGGCGGCGTACTACTTGGCATGAAAGCGGTTGTGATGCCCGAGCTTGGGTGGGATCATCTTATTCCTGCTTTCGCGGCGATGGTACTCGGCGGCATTGGCAGTCCGGTAGGCGCTGTGATTGGTGCCTTGCTGATGTCAGTCGCCCAGGAGCTTTCTGTCCCGCTACTGGGCCCCTCATATAAACTCGTATTGTCTTTTGGTGTGCTGGCGCTCGTTCTCATGGTGCGCCCTGCGGGTCTGATGGGCCGCGTGGATTTGATCAGGTGAAGCTTGCTCATGCTTAACACGATCCCCACCTCAGAGAAAAGGGCTACGTTATGACCGCCTATCTTCAAGCGATCGGAATCGTTTCCCTGATCTACGCGCTACTCGCACTCGGCCTGAATTTGCAATTCGGACTCACACGACTGGTCAATTTTGGCGTGGTGGCTTTTTTTGCGATAGGTGCTTATACCTCAGCCTTGCTCGCACTTGCGGGTGTGCCACTGCTGCTGAGTTTTGCCGCGGCAACAGTCCTGGCAGGGATCAGTGCGCTGCCACTTGGCTTGCTTTCCTTGCGTTTACGTGAAGACTATCTCGCCATTGTCACACTCGGATTTTCAGAGGCCGTGCGCATCACCTTACAACAAGAAGAATGGCTCACCAAAGGTGTACAAGGCCTGCCAGGCATCCCTAAAGTTTTCGCCTCGCTGGGTCCTGCAGGCTCAGACACAGCTTTATTTTTTATCTTGGTCGCTGCAACGGCACTGGTTGCCTGGGGAACGCTGCGCCTGACCCGTAGCCCTCTTGGACGTTTATTGCGTGCGATCGGTGACGATGAGCCAGCGCTCATGGCACTTGGTAAAAATCCGACTAAATTCAAAGTGCAGATTTTTATGGTTGGTGCCGCGCTCTCGGGGCTTGCAGGCGCTTTTTATGCACACTTCATTACTTTTATCAGTCCAGAACAATTTCTCCCGCTTGTGACGTTTTATGTCTGGATGGGACTGATCATGGGTGGTTCGGGTTCGGTACGGGGTGCACTGGGTGGTGCGGTCCTGCTGATGATTTTTCTCGAGGGCTCACGTTTTATCAAAGACTTTATCCCGGGTGTCTCTGAGGTACAGATGGCGAGTGTTCGTCTGGCCGTGGTTGGACTTGCACTGATTCTGGTCACCATGTATCGACCCAATGGCTTATTCGGGAAGACCACGACATGATGCTACAGGTCCAAAACGTCAGTTGCAGGTATGGCGGTTTTACCGCTGTTAATGAAGTTTCATTGTCTTTACAGACCAAGGAAATTCTGGGTATCGCCGGTACAAACGGAGCTGGCAAAAGCACGCTCTTTGCTGCGATTGCAGGTCAGCAGTCCGCCTCCAGCGGAAAAATCTTGTTCGATGGCCAGGACATTTCAAAGATACCGCCCTATTTACGCGCGCAGCGTGGGCTTGTCAGGACCTTTCAAGTACCGAGGGAATTCAAATCCCTCACTGTGCACGAAAACCTACTCGCTTCAGCACCCAATCCTCAGGGTGAGCAATTATTTGCATCGCTGGTGTTGACTACTGCACGCAAACAGCGCGAGCAGGCGCTAACCGAAAAAGCAGACCAGATACTGCATTTTTTGAATCTCGCCAAAGTACGCGATACGCTAGCAAGCAAGCTTTCAGGTGGGCAAAAAAAACTTCTCGAACTCGGTCGTGTATTGATGCTGGATCCCCGGTGTATTTTGCTCGATGAACCTTTTGCAGGTGTTAATCCCGTGTTAATCGAGGAAATCTGCCAGCATGTGCATACCTTGAACGCGCAAGGCATCGCCTTCATCGTGATTGAACATCACCTGCAAGCATTAAAGTCCCTGACAAAAAGACTGATCGTGATGGATCGCGGCGCAGTGCTAGCCGAGGGCGATCCGCAAGCTGTACTCGATGATCCGCGCGTCCAGCAGGCTTATATGGGCGGTATCGCATGAGTTTACTGACCTTAAACGCGATAGCAGGCGGCTACAGCGAAGTCGATATCATTCACGATATCAGTCTTGAAGTGCATAACGGTGAGATCGTGACGATTGCAGGCACCAACGGTGCTGGAAAATCGACACTTGTTAAAGCGGTGCTGGGCTTGTTACCACGCGTGCGTGGAGAGCTTTCTCTTGGCGGGCAATCAATCTCTCACATGCCTTCCGAAGACCGGTTTTACGCCGGTCTGGCTTATGTTCCACAAGTCGCTAATGTTTTTTCCTCGCTCACGGTTCGCGAGAACTTGCTGGTCGTGCGTGGCGTCAAACAGATTCAGTCGCGTATGCAAGAGGTGCTTGAGGCCTTTCCTGCACTGGTTGATAAGCTATCGCAACGTGCAGGAAATCTGTCAGGCGGAGAAAGGCAGCAACTTGCTTTCGCACGCGCCCTGATGCCGTCACCCAAACTGATGGTGCTTGACGAACCTACCGCAGCACTCGCACCCGCTCTGGTTGAAAAAGTATTTGAACTCGTGCGTGAACTTCCCAAACGAGGCGTTGCTGTTCTGATGGTGGAACAACGTGCTCGCCAAGCCCTGGAGATCAGTGATCGCGGCTACATCCTAGATCAGGGCCGCTGTGTATTGTCTGGCAATGCCAGCGCGCTATTGTCAGATACCAAAATGACACAACTGTATCTGGGCAATCATTAGTCATAGCTAAGCAATCGCTTGATTCGAAAAAAAAGCACCCTGTGAAAGGGTGCTCTTCGGTGCAAGCAGCTACTGACTTATGCTGCAGCAACGGCGGTCTTGCGGACCAGCTTTTCTTTAATACGCGCTGATTTACCTGAACGATCACGCAGGTAGTAAAGTTTGGCGCGGCGAACATCACCACGGCGCTTGACTTCGATCGAAGCGATCTGGGGTGAATACAACTGGAAGGTACGCTCAACGGCTTCGCCGGAGGAAATTTTGCGTACGATGAAAGCCGAATTCAGACCACGATTGCGGCGTGCGATCACGACACCCTCGAAAGCCTGTGCACGCTTACGTGTGCCTTCGACTACATTAACGCTGACAACAACTGTGTCGCCAGGTGCGAATTCAGGGATGGTTTTACCGCCAGTCAAACGGGCGATTTCTTCTTTTTCAAGAGTTTCGATCAAATTCATAACAACTCCATGACATCATGCTCTCGGTTATTTGGTATTTTTGGTGCACAACTTGACCTATTCAAGTGACACAACCGGGCAGAGGATGTAAACGTTAGCCCATGATTCTACTACATTTTTAAGGTTTGCATGACTTACTCCGCCCTCCTGCTTGTTATCGCTGCTGCGGTTGCGCACGCTACATGGAACCTATTGAACAAAAAAGCCGCCCACGTAGGGCCTGCTTTTGTCTTTGCCTATGGATTTTGCTCGACAGTGATCTACCTGCCCTGGGTGCTTTGGATTCTGATCGTTGATGAGCCAAGCTGGAGTGTGCCAGTCGTTCTGTGTATTTTGCTCTCCGGGTTGCTTCATCTGGTTTATAGCCTCTGCCTGCAACGCGGATACCAGTTGGCCGATTTATCGGTGGTCTACCCTGTTGCCCGAGGTACTGGCCCCCTGCTCTCAACCATTGGTGCCCTGCTATTCATGAGCGAGCCAGCTAGTATCCGTGGGATTAGTGGCATGTTGTGTGTGGTTTTGGGCGTCATGCTGATCGCCACGCAAGGTCAAATCACGCGCTTATTGACTCCCACAGCTATTGTGGGGGTTCGGTGGGGTATTTTGGTAGGAACTTTGATCGCCGCCTACACTCTTGTTGATGCTTATGGCGTCAAAACCTTAGCGATCGCCCCTGTTTTATTTGACTGGGCAACCTGCGTAACTAAAACAATCATGATGTTCCCACATGTCGCTCGCAACCCTAAACAGGCCCGAGAGGCTGTCAAAGGGTATTGGCATCTGGCCTGGGCGATAGGTTTACTGTCGCCGCTTGGGTACATACTAGTGCTCTACGCCCTGCGAAATGGCGCACCAGTCAGTCTGGTCGCGCCGGCCCGCGAGATGTCAATGCTGCTGGTGACACTCGCAGGGCTTTATTTTTTGCGTGAGGCTGTGGGCTGGGGCCGGGTTGCAGGTTGCTGTGCAATCGCTGCGGGAGTGGTTTTGCTTTCAGGCGCAGGAGGATAAAGGACATCCTTGAACGTAGCTGGCTAAGAAAAAACTCCAGTTTAAAAACCAGCAGCGTTACCAATCCACAGGAAGGCTGGCACCATAGCACCCCAAAAAGCCAGCAAGGCAATATCCGAAACGATCTGTCGGGTGCTGGTACCTTTTTCAGAGACTGATGCCGTAGCAAAGGAAGGAGAGTAGGTATGACGAAGTTCGCGTTGCATAGTGATGCTCCTGGTATTTTTCTGGCGTGATTTTTAAGAAACAATCTTTCTGTCGTAATTTTTCAAACTTGACTGCAGTGTTAGGTATCACCTCCACTTCTTTCGTCGTGGAGGTGATGGCCGGGGACCTAGAACCGGCAAAATCGTTTGGAATCGCTGATGGATATAAAAACGACCTGAGACTGTTTTCAATCGGATATCGCTATAAACGGTACAAATCGCTATAAATCGCTATAAATCGCTATAAATCGCTATACAGATTGCAGGTATTTATTACTCACATCCATTCAAATACTGATTCCATAAACAGTACTGTACACAAATACAGTACTGTTTGCAAGCACAGTTAAATTGTGCGGAAATATGTGCAGATTATTTACAACAAATTCAATCATCCAGCGTCTTAAAGCTGGAACCGCCATTTATAGCAATTAAGACCCTGCACACCTGTCAGTTAGCCGCGTAAAACCACAGGCACGCAGAGGCAAGCTGTGCTAATTTTCAAGCTTCAAAATAAAAATGACTTCACCAGCAGACATGAAAACTTTCACTTCCAGCCACGCTCTTTTCCAGGTTTTTAGCGATCACGACATGGATCGGGTTTTTTTAGTCCCGGGCGAAAGCTATTTGGGAATACTCGACGCACTGGTCGATTTTCCTGAAATTGATGTCGTCACCTGCCGCCACGAGGGCGGCGCAGGCTACATGGCTGTAGCGGACGGGCGACTCACTCGCCGCCCAGGCGTTGCGCTTGTCAGCCGCGGCCCTGGCGCCTCCAACGCAGCCATCGCCGTACATACCGCTCAACAAGACGCAGTCCCGATGATTTTAATTGTCGGTCAGATCGCAGCCCGGGATTTGCGTCGGGAGGCCTTTCAGGAAATCGATTATCAGAAAATGTTCGGCTCCATCGCCAAATGGGTCTTTGAGTGCCAGACACCCGAGCAGCTCGCCGAGGCCGCATTTAAAGCTATTCGACTTTCAACATCAGGAGTACCTGGTCCAGTCGTTCTCGTGATCCCTGAGGATATCCAGCAGCAAGCCGTCGAAAAAACAGTCTTCAAAAATCACGCTCCAGTGTTTGGTCTGCCCGATGCGCAAACCATGGCAGACATTACCCAGGCGCTCCGCAAAGCCAGTAAACCACTCATCATCGCGGGGGGTGACTTCGACCGTCCTGGTGGTCGCGAGGCGTTAAAGGCTTTTGCTCATCATTGGCAACTGCCTGTCATGGTGTCTTTCCGTAGACATGACATTTTTGCAAATGATGACCCGCTCTTTGTTGGCGATCTGGGGCTTTCGAACCCTGCATCACAAATGGCCTCCCTGCAGGAAAGTGATTTCATACTAGCGTTGGGTACACGGCTAGGCGACATCACTACGCAAAACTATACATTTCCGAAATACGCGCAAGCGCCCCAGAAGCTTTTGCACTGCTATCCTGACTCTAGAATCATCAACTGGGACACGGTAGCTGATTTTCCTCTGGTGTGCGACTCTGTCGGTCTGGTTCAAGCACTGACGCAAACAACTGCGCCTGAGCCAAGCCCCGCACGCCAGACATGGCTGAGTACGCTGCGTCAGCACTCTCAGTCCTGGGCGGCCTGGCCAAGCAAGACGCCCAAACAAGGCGTGAACTTTACCGAAGTCGTACACGCAGTCATGGAGCATGCTGCACTCGATACAACCATCTGCCTGGACGCGGGGACGTTCGCCGCCCCCGTATACCGCCACTTCACCTTTAAAACAGGTCAGCGACTGATGGCGCCACTTGCTGGCGCCATGGGCTTCGGCACACCCGCGGCTCTGGCTTGCGCATTGCGCGAGCCGTCGCGCACGACCATCTGTATGGTGGGAGACGGTGGCTTTCTGATGACCGGCAATGAAATGATTCTTGCTGTCGAGCGCCAGTTACCGATCATCTTTATTGTGTCAAATAATTGCAGTTATGGCTCGATTCGACTCCATCAGGAGCGCGGCTACCCTGGTCGTGTAAGCGGAACTTCACTTTTTAATCCAGACTTTCACGATCTGGCGCACAGCTTTGGGATGCAATCAGCGCGCATACAGACTAAAACAGAAATCGAGGCAGTCATCAAAACTGCCATCGCGCAGCGCAAACCTATCCTGATTGAAGTCAACACCAGCCTGGATGCAATCCTGCCCTGAGCGTCTTTGAATAAATAAAAGCCATCGCACATCAAAAAAATATGCGATGGCTTTGTATTTAAAAAAAATTAACGATTGGGCTGAGGGGTAATCCGCAGATAGGGAAGTACAGCCTTGTAGCCTTTAGGGAACTTCTGCTTGATGACGGCTTCGTCTTTCAGTGAAGGAACGATAATGACATCGTCACCGTCCTGCCAGTTAACAGGTGTCGCAACAGAGTGGCTGTCAGTCAATTGCAAAGAGTCGATCACGCGCAGCAACTCATCAAAATTACGCCCTGTACTCGCTGGATAAGTCAGTGTCAGACGAACCTTTTTCGCTGGATCAATGATGAATACCGAGCGGACGGTCAGCGTCGCATTGGCATTAGGGTGGATCATGTCGTAAAGAGTTGAGACTTTACGATCCTCATCGGCCAAAATAGGGAAATTCACTTCCGTATGCTGCGTCTCGTTGATGTCAGGAATCCACTGATTATGTGAAGCTGCGCTATCTACTGAGAGAGCGAGTACTTTGACATTGCGCTGAGCGAATTCATTGAATAGCTTGGCAGTCATGCCAAGCTCAGTCGTGCAAACAGGAGTGAAGTCTGCTGGGTGAGAAAAAAGAACGCACCAGCTATCACCGAGCCATTGATGGAAATGAATGCGACCAACCGAGGAATCCTGCTCAAAATCAGGGGCGATATCGCCTAAACGAAGTGTTGACATGTTGTATCTCCTGGCAAAAATTTATGGTGTCCATTGTGGACTGAAATCTTTCTGCACGAAACAAATATTCGCTTATATCTTTATACCAAAGATCTTTATTATCTAAACCAGATCGGACTGGGTGAAAGCCTGCGCAATCACGGCACCGTTTTGCATCTGCTGGCCTAATGCATGGACGCGGGGCAAAATCGCACCCGCAAAAAACACTGCAGTTGAAAACTTGTTTTTCATAAAAATCGACTGTGCCGCTTCAACTGTCGCAGTCACACACACGAGCGCTGCACGGGCAAACAACCATCCACCCAGAACATAGCCGGTCAGCATCAAATAAGACACGCTACCAGAATACACCGCTCGTGGATCTGCTTTGGCGTGATCCAGTACATATTGGATAGAGGCTTGATATACCTCAACCGCAGCAGTCAGCTGGTCATGAATCAATTGCAAGCCTGGGCGATGCGCCTGATCGCAATCATCGATCCTCTGGGCAAGCTCTTGAAGCGTTGCACGCATGGCATGAACCAGCGAAAAAGCAGTTACACCGGCATCACGCAGGGTTTTACGTCCAACCAGATCATTGGACTGAATCGCGGTTGTACCTTCATAAATAGTTAGAATTCGCGCATCGCGATAAAACTGAGCCGCACCTGTTTCCTCTATAAACCCCATCCCGCCATGCACCTGAACACCAAGTGAGCTGACTTCGAGAGAACACTCGGTAGAAAAGCCTTTGACTACAGGCACGAGATATTCGTAGAGCGCCTGATTAATCCCCCGCACCTGAGGGTCGGGATGCTCCTCACTCAAATCATCCACCGCCGCAGCCATGCAGGCAATCGCACGGCTCGCCTCGGTCAAACCCCGCATTGTGGTTAGCATGCGCTGCACATCAGGATGCTGGACGATGGCGACGGGTCCAGCCGACCCCTCGATGGCACGACTTTGAATACGATCGCGCGCATAAGCAGTCGCTTTTTGTGTCGCCGCCTCGCTCACACCAATTCCCTGAACCCCTACCGCAAAGCGTGCTGCGTTCATCATGATGAACATATATTCAAGCCCGCGATTTTCTTCGCCAACGATGGTGCCAAGGGCGCCCTCGCCTACGGCACCCTTACCATCGCCAAAAAGCAACACCGCGGTCGGACTGCCATGGATACCGAGTTTGTGTTCAATCGAAGCACACCAGACATCATTTCGCGCCCCAAGCGATCCATCTTCGTTGACCAGATATTTCGGTACAACAAATAAAGAAAGTCCCTTGACTCCGGCCGGTGCGTTGGCCGTTCGGGCCAGTACCAGATGGACAATGTTTTCAGCGAGATCATGCTCACCAAAGGTAATGTATATTTTTTGACCGAAAATACGATAACTCCCGTCCTCCTGTGGCACGGCACGGGCGTTGACCATAGACAAATCCGAGCCCGCCTGCGGCTCGGTCAGATTCATCGTGCCAGTCCATTTTCCCTCGACCAGGGCTGGAACGTAACGCTGTTTGAGCTCTTCAGAACCAGACAATAAAAGCGCCTCAATCACGCCATCGGTCAACATCGGGCAGAGTGAAAACGCAACGTTTGCTGCATAGAGATTTTCAGTCGTCGCCGTCGCGAGCAGGCGTGGCAAACCCTGTCCACCAAACTGCTCCGGGTGACGCAAACCCTGCCAACCTCCTTCTACAAAATGACTAAAAGCCTTTTTAAAGGAATCAGGCATGTGCACAGCGCCATCGACATAACTCGGTGGATTTTGATCACCATCCCAGTTTGTTGGTGCGATGACCTCCTCGGTAAATTTGGCGTTTTCCTCAAGAACAGCATCAACCAGATCTGGTTCGACTGCTGCATAAGCCTCGAGCTTGAGCAATTCAGGCAAGCCTGCGATATGTTCGAAAACAAAACGGAAATCTTCAAGGGGTGCGCGATATGTCATGATTTCTATCATCAAATGAGATTGAGCAATGTTACTACCCAGTGCTTACCTCAGCATTACATTAGAAACACCAGGCAGGTTCAAGCTTACTGACACAGTGCGGTACAGGAACGCACTGTGCCTGAACAAAAAACCCGTCCAGCAGGACGGGTTTTTTGTTGCAAGCAAACTAACTATTCAAATTTCAAACAGCAACATCACAGTGCCGTGACGATCTCTGGCACCGCTGTAAACAGATCAGCCACCAAACCATAATCCGCCACACCAAAAATCGGTGCTTCGGTATCCTTGTTGACAGCAACAATCACTTTTGAGTCTTTCATACCTGCAAGGTGCTGGATCGCTCCAGAAATACCAACCGCAACATACAACTGAGGGGCGACGATCTTGCCAGTCTGACCAACCTGCCAGTCGTTAGGAGCATACCCTGCATCGACTGCGGCACGTGAGGCACCGAGTGCTGCGCCAAGCTTGTCAGCGAGAGGATCGAGGATCTTGAAGTTTTCAGCACTGCCCATACCGCGGCCACCAGAGACAACGACACGCGCACCAGCCAACTCAGGGCGATCGCTTTTGGCGACTTCGCGACCGATAAAGGTCGACAGCCCTGCAGCGGGTGCAGCAGAGATTGTTTCAACCCCAGCACTGCCACCTAGCGCAGCAGCATCAAAACCGGTTGTACGAACGGTGATGACTTTGACAGCATCGGTTGACTGCACCGTCGCAATAGCGTTACCAGCATAGATTGGACGCTGGAAAGTATCAGGTGAATCCACAGCCGTGATTTCAGAGATCTGCGCAACGTCCAGACGCGCAGCAACGCGCGGCGAAACGTTTTTACCCGAAGCCGTTGCAGCAAACAGGATGTGGCTGTAGCCACCTGCGAGTGCGAGCACCTGCTCAGCCACGTTTTCTGCCAGACCATCGGCAAAGGCAGGCGAATCAGCGAGTAAAACTTTAGAAACACCGGCAATTTTGGAGGCCTGTTCGGCAACCGCAGCGGCATTCGCGCCAGCAACAAGCACGTGGACCTCACCACCAATTTTGGAGGCGGCCGCGACTACGTTCAGGGTTGCGCCCTTCAGCTGGGCGTTATCGTGTTCAGCAATGACTAGAACTGACATGGTTACACCACCTTTGCTTCGTTTTTGAGTTTATCGACCAATGCGGCAACATCAGGGACTTTAACCCCGGCTGAGCGCGATGGTGGCTCCGAGACTTTAAGAGTTTTCAGGCGTGGGTTGACATCGACGCCGAGGTCCTCTGGGGAAAACGTGTCGAGCTGTTTTTTCTTGGCCTTCATGATGTTGGGCAAAGTCACATAGCGTGGCTCATTCAGACGCAGATCGGTTGTGACGATCGCGGGCAATTTGAGCTCGATAGTTTCCAGACCACCGTCGACTTCGCGAGTCACGCGCGCCACACCTTCACCGAGTTCAACCTTGCTGGCAAAAGTTGCTTGTGACCAGCCCAGCATGGCGGCCAGCATCTGACCGGTCTGGTTGGCATCATCATCAATCGCCTGCTTGCCTAGAATGATCAGCCCAGGCTGTTCTTTTTCAGCAATGACTTTCAGGAGCTTGGCAACAGCCAAAGGCTGGAGCTCGACATCAGTTTGCACCAGTATGCCGCGATCCGCGCCAATCGCCATTGCGGTACGCAAGGTCTCCTGACATTGCGCAACGCCACAGGAAACGGCGATGACTTCAGTCGCAGCGCCTTTTTCTTTGAGGCGGGTAGCTTCTTCGACACCGATCTCATCGAATGGGTTCATCGACATCTTGACGTTTGCGATATCCACACCCGACTGATCTGACTTGACGCGAACTTTGACGTTGTAATCAACGACGCGCTTAACAGGCACAAGCACCTTCATCCAGCGATCTCCAAAGATAAAAAAAAGCCCAACCTTATTTAATAAAGGGTGGCATTCAAACATAATTCTACGATTTTACCCCGATAGGTAAATTTCGCTTGAACGTCTTAAAAAGTATCGCTTGATTGTCTTGTCAAAGACAAACCGACGAGCACCAAATCAAGCTTAAAGCGAAGAAAGTGCCCGGATATGGGCAACCACACTGCGCCCAAGCGCCGAGAGGTTATAGCCCCCCTCCAGGGCACTGATGATTCGCCCCTGAGCATGTCTGGCTGCGAGCTCAACCAACTGGGTGGTAATCCAGGCGTAATCCGCCTCGACCAATCCCATCTGACCGATATCGTCCTCCCTGTGCGCATCAAAACCTGCCGACACCAGGATCAGCTCAGGCCTGTGAGCCTCCAGTCTGGGTAGCCAACGCTCGCGCACGATTTCTCGCACTACTTTGCCATCTGTATAAGCCGGCACAGGGACATTCAGCATATTGGCAGCAGGATGCTCAACACCCGAGTATGGAAACAAGGGATGTTGAAAAAAACTGCACATCACAACCCCGGGCACATTCGCAAACATTGTCTCCGTGCCATTCCCATGATGGACATCAAAATCAATAATGGCCAGGCGCTTAACCCCATACAAGGCCATTGCATGCGCTGCGGCCACACCAATATTGTTATAGAAACAAAAACCCATGGCCTGATCAGGCAAAGCGTGATGACCAGGCGGTCTGACCGCACAAAAAGCAGTGTTCGCCTGCCCTTGCATCACGGCGTCGACCGCGGCAACCAAGGCCCCCGCAGCATGCTTGGCCGCCTCCAGCGTGTGCGGGTTCATTAGCGTATCGCCGTCTATCTCGTATAAGCCTTCGCGTGGCGAGACAGACTCAAGACGATCAAGATAATCCGGCGTGTGTACCCTGAGCAGCGCCTCTCGGGAAACCGGTGCGACAGGCCCAAAATCATGGACGAAAGAAGCCAGCCCGCTTGAGAGCAACTGATCAGAAATAGCGTCCAGCCGAGCCGGACTTTCGGGATGCCAATCGCCCATGGCGTGCAAACGACAGGACGGATGGGTAATATAGAGAGTCTCCATAAGGAAGATTATGTCCATCAGTTGGCGTTTTGTGCAAATCATACTGGCGACCACCTTGCTCGGTGGCTGTGCCAGTCAATCCAATTCCTCTGCTTCTGGCGGTGAAAAACCCACCACGAGCGGCTCGCAATCACCTGGCCAGAACACTGCGTCAGCATCAGATCAGGACCCACAGCCACCGGGTGCCCCAGCCAATGGCCTCGCAGCCTCAAGCCAGCGACCCGAGGTCCGCAAGTTTGCCCAGAACCTTGCCAGCTCACGCAACCTGTCAGAAACCAGCATCCTGAAACTGCTAGACGAAGCCCGCTACAGCGCCACAGTTGCAAGACTGATTGCCCCTGTCGCAACGGGTCAGCCCCGTGCACCCAGGAGCTGGCAAACCTATCGAGGCCGGCGACTGGACCCCATTACCATCGGTCAGGGACGTGAATTCATGAAAGCCAATGCAATAGCATTGGAACAGGCTGAAAAGCGCTATGGCGTTCCGCAGCAAATTATCGCCGCGCTGATCGGTGTAGAAACGCTGTACGGTAAAAACATGGGTAATTTTCGTGCGCTCGATGCACTAGCGACGCTTGCCTTTGACTACCCTGACCCAACCCGTCCTGAGCGTGCAGAGATGTTCCGCAACAATCTGGCCGATTTAATCGAGCTTGATCTGACCGGTAAGGTCAACGCACGTCTGCTCAAAGGCTCCTACGCTGGCGCAGTTGGGATCCCGCAATTCATGCCAAGCAGTATCAAGCGCTTTGCCGTCAGCGCAGCAGGCGTGCAGCAAATTGACCTGATCAGCAATCGTGCCGATGCCATCATGTCAGTCGCCAACTACCTCGTCGAGCACGGCTGGCAACGCGGCATGCCAGTTTTCGCACCTGTCATTTTGCCAGCCGATGCAGCCAAACTCGTAGATGGTGGTCTTAAAGCAAACCTGGACTGGCCCCAACTGAAGGCCGCAGGAGCTGTGCTGGCACCCAATCAGCCTGCAGGCACCCAGAACTGGATGCGTGGCGCGCTGGGGGTGATTGATCTGGTTGAGGAGTCAAAGGGTACGGCAGAATTACGCACAGCAACACCAAACTTTTTTGCGATCACCATGTACAACCATAGCTATTTTTACGCCGCAGCGATTACTGATCTCGCCGCAGCGCTGACGAGCAAATAATCACTTGCCGACTCAAGCGACCGCAGTGATTGAACCATTCAACTCTGTGGCTGCTCGTCGAACAAACCTGTGGACAAATACCGGTCGCCCCGGTCGCAGACGATAAAAGCGATCGTAGCGTTGCGAGCGGTATTGGCTACACGCAATGCGGCAACCAAGGCCCCCGCAGCCGAGACTCCGGCGCAGATCCCCTCCTCGGCAGCAAGACGACGCGCCATGTTTTCCGCGTCCTTTTGTTCGATCAACTCAAACTGATCCACCAGGCTCGGGTCATAAATCGAAGGCAGGTATTGTTCAGGCCATTTCCGGATACCAGCAATCTGAGAACCCTCAGCAGGCTGAGCTCCCACAATTTTTATATCCGGATTTCGAGACTTCAGATAGCGTGCCACGCCCATGATGGTTCCGGTCGTTCCCATGGCGCTTACAAAATGGGTGATCTCACCGTCGGTCTGCTCCCAGAGCTCTGGGCCAGTCGTTTTAAAATGAGCAAGTGGGTTGTCCGGGTTGGAAAACTGATCGAGCACTTTACCCTGCCCCTCAGCCTGCATTTTGGTAGCCAGATCGCGGGCGAACTCCATCCCGCCCCCGCTCGCAGGTGTCAGGATGAGTTTGGCACCATAAGCAGCCATTGAGGCGCGACGCTCAACGGACAGGTTGTCAGGCATGATCAAAATCATTTTGTAGCCACGCATCGCGGCAGTCATGGCCAGTGCAATACCAGTATTACCACTGGTTGCCTCAATCAGTGTATCGCCAGGTTTAATGTCGCCACGCGCCTCAGCGCCGAGGATCATGGATAAGGCGGGACGGTCTTTAACCGAACCCGCAGGGTTGTTGCCCTCGAGTTTGCCCAATACAACATTGCCTCGCTCGGCAACCGCAGCACCGGGCAAGCGCAGCAGACGGACAAGAGGAGTGTTACCGACGGTATTTTCGACGCTTGGATATGTTTTCATAGCTAGAATCATACCGAAAATGAAAGACTAAGCGAACAATCCCGACAAAAAACCATCGACTCCAGGCAGCGCTTTGGGCGTATTGAAAGTCGCCTTACAAGTTTTCGCCACCAGACTGAGAAAACTCCTTCACATCAGGGGTCGCTACCTGAGCGTTATTCTTTAACTTGGTCTGATTACTTTCAATTACAGGGTTAGTCGCTCGCCCCCCCACTTGCAAACCACCCGCCTGCATCGCCTGTAGTTTTTTGACGCCTATCCCCCGTACACGATCGGACAAATCCTCCAGCGACTCAAAATGTCCGGCTCTGGCACGCTCTTGCACAATAATCTGAGCGGTGCGCGGCCCGACTCCCTTGACTGCCTGCAGTTGGGCTTGGGAAGCCGTATTGACATCTATGGCGTGAGCAGTTGTTGGAACACCCAAAGAGGCTCCGACCCCAGCAGCAATAGCCAGCGCACCAGCCTGACGGCTGAGCCTGCGTCCATGTCGGCGTGAAGAAAAAGGAAATCGCCAACTGCCTGCAGGACGATCAATTAAAGGTTTGGCAACGGGATCATGGAGAAAAGGGTTCATAGCGCGCTCCGGTAGGATTCTCGCGATCGAGTTCTACCCTGAAGCGGGTAAAACTCTCGCAACGCTATGTTGAAGTCTGCGAGCTGATCCTTGGGTCAGAAGTCAGGCTTTGATCCATTCGCAGCTCTACGCGCAATCAGCCCTGCTCGGCACCATGCAAGGCGCGGACATACTCGGCCACACCAGTCTGCACGTCGCGCATTTGCTGCGCAAAACCCGCGGCCCTGAGATTTTTCACATCGGCCTGGGTGTAGCTCTGATAACGGCCTTTTAGGTCCTCGGGAAAAGCCACGTAGCGCAACAAACCTTGCGCCACCAACTCATTCAAGGGCAACTCGGGCTGGCCGCGCAGATTACGCATGGTGTTCACAACAGAGGCCGCCACATCATTGAAGGGCTGCGCGCGGCCCGTACCACAATTAAAAATACCCGACTGGCTCGGATGGTCGAGAAAGTGCAGATTGACATCCACAACGTCCTGAACATGAATAAAGTCGCGTGTCTGACCGCCATCGGCATAACCGTCCCAACCTCCAAACAACCTTACATGGCCTTCAGCGATGAATTGGTTCATGTTGTGAAATGCCACCGAGGCCATGCGACCTTTGTGTTGTTCATGGGGACCATAAACGTTGAAATAACGTAGACCCACGACCTGAGCGGTCAGCGAATTAAAGCGATTGCGCACAACCTGATCAAAAAGAAATTTTGAATAGCCATATACATTCAAGGGGCGCTCATTGACGAGCGCCTCGCTATATACGGGACCCTGACCATACACTGCGGCAGACGAAGCATAGATAAAAGGTATTTTGTGCGACTGGCAATACTCAAATAACTCGAGCGTGACACGATAGTTGTTATCCATCATGTACTGACCATTGCGCTCTGTGGTGTCTGAGCAAGCTCCCTGGTGAAAGACAGCACGCACCCCCGGCAAAAATCCATCCAAAACACCACGACGAAATTCGTCTTTGTGCATGTAGTCAGAAATCTGGGCACCCACCAGATTAACGAATTTATCGCCATCGGTCAGATCATCGACAGCCAGAATATTTGTCAAGCCGCGACGGTTGAGACCACGCACGATATTGCTGCCAATAAAACCTGCTGCACCTGTCACTACGATCATGCGAGTTCTCCTTGCGTCACGATGGACGTTCCCAATTTTCCAACCACGATGCCACCCGCCTTATTCGCCCAGCGCATTGCCTCAGGCCACGCCATGCCGGTTGCCCGCATCACAGCAAGGGTTGCCAGCACCGTATCACCCGCACCCGACACATCGAAAACCTCTTGGGCTTGCGCGTCGACGTGATCACGACCGTGATTTGTAAAAAGCGTCATGCCCTGCTCGGAACGCGTGACCAATAAAGCCTCAAGACCTAGTTGTGCGCGTAACGTCTGCGCGCGCTCGTCAAGCTCTTGCTCTGAGTGCCAGTGACCAACAGCCTGCTGCATCTCACTGCGATTAGGTGTCACAAGCGTTGCACCGTGATAACGGGCGTAGTTACTACCCTTTGGATCGACTAGTACAGGCAGGCCTTTGGCACGTGCCAGCACAATCAGCGGTTCGACCTGCGCCAATACGCCTTTGGCATAGTCCGACAAGACAACAACATCATGCTGCTCTAATAACGGTGCGATCTGCTGTTGCATGGTTGCTAGCGTCTGAGCACCGGGTTTTTCTTCGAAATCAATCCTCAATAATTGTTGCTGACGTCCGAGGACTCGCATTTTTAATGTCGTGGGATGATCAGCATCCGGGACCAGAAGCATCGCAATACCTGCCTCTGCCAATAAATGTCTGACCTGCGACGCTGCCTCGTCCTGACCAACGACGCCTACCAGCGTCGCTTTAGCACCGAGCGAGACAATATTACGAGCAACGTTTGCCGCTCCACCCAGACGATCCTCTCGTTTGGCCACGTGTACGACAGGCACGGGGGCCTCAGGCGAAATGCGCTCGACCTCACCAAACCAGTAACGATCAAGCATGACATCGCCAATTACCAGTACCCGCGCACGGGCAACTGCGTCTTTAGGAAAGGTACTCATTCAAGCTCTTCCAATCTGCGTGGTTTATAGGTCTCCCACGCGTTGCATCCTGGACACTGCCAGTAATAACGCTTTGCCTGAAAGCCGCAGGTACGGCAGGCATAGCGATCCATACGCTGTGTGTGTTTGTGAATCAGTCGACGCAAAAGCGTCAGATCAGCACCGGGAATCGGACTATCCTCAGGACTGCGTCCTGCCGGCGCCTGAGCGAGCTCAGCCTCAAGCAAACGATCCAGACCAAGCAGAGAAGGATGAGCTTGCAACGTATCACGAGCAAAGGCCCAAGCCTGATCGACTCCATCCTGCGCACGCGCTGCGCGAAAGACAACATTAAACAGATCCAGCGAAGGAAATTTCCGGTAGTGCTCCTGCAAAATTTGCAAGCCTTGTTTTTGCTCGTCTGTCTGGGTGAAGTTATTCAACAGCTCTTGTGCAATGAGCCCGGCGTATTCCGGCGCGTTCTCCATCACTGCTAATAAATGTGCTCGCTGTGCCGGGAGATTGTTTTGCGCGACAGCAAGCATCGCATCAAGCATGGCGACACGAACGAAAGACCCAGAAATACCTGTTGCCTGCGCGCTCGCCGAAGCCCGCTGTGCCTGGGCTAACGCCTCTTGGGCCTGTTCCATGCGGGGTGGTTTTGCAGACAAGGCCGCCTGCGCTTGCTCACAGTAATAATGTACTAACTGCGGCACCGGCTCAGAAACTAGCGCGCGCAAGCTCTCGACAGCCTCAATTGCACGCGGCCAGTCATGCTCAGACTCATAGATCCTGATCAACGCACGCAAGGCCGGCAGAGCGAAGGCCGTATTTTTCAAGGCACCAAAAGCAGCCTCAGCACGATCCAGCATGCCTGCCTTGAGATAATCCTGAGCCAACTCGTGCATTGCATGTTCGCGCTCCTTGAGAGGAAGATCCGCACGCGAAAGAAGGCTCTCATGCACACGAATCGCACGCTCCATTTCACCTCGACGGCGAAAAAGGCTGCCCAGAGCAAAATGCAGCTCGGTTGTTTCGGGATCGAGCTTTGCAACCTCGACGAAAGCATCGATCGCACGGTCAGGCTGCTCGTTGAGCAGAAAATTCAAACCTTTGAAATAAGAGTCAGGCAAATTCCGTGTTTCGGACAGCATTTGCCGGATATCGAAACGCGCAGCCATCCAGCCCAGACCGAAAAGCAACGGTAAAAAAATCAGCCACCAGGATTCAAAATCCACGTATTCGTCCCAAAAAATAATCGACTCAGAGCGGAGAAAGCGGTGCTAGCGTATCGGGCGTCAATCGCGGATCCGTCTCTGGATTGACTGCACTGTGAATACGATCCAACTCTTTGCGTAACCGTGCGGCCTCACGCCTGCGGCGAATAGACGCAGGAACAGTTAGCAACAAACCAAATACGGTGCCCAGCACAAAGGTCGAGAGCATCACAACAATCAGCGGGACGTTTTGCAGCGAAGTGTCACCGTAAAAGGCCACCACCACAGGTGCAGTGTTTTTGAGTGCAAACATCAACACAGCGATAAAAACGATTAATCGCAAAGCCCAGACGAAATAACGCATGACTGATGCTCCAAAAGGTAAAAACTGATTGTAAGCTCCCATTGCGCCTGAAGCATAAAAAAACCGCCATTTTCAGGCGGTTTTTTGACTACTTTCTCGACTTAACCCAGGGCACGGTGCTCTGTAAAACCAGGGTCTTGCGTCGTTGCCTGCGCACGAGGTTCCGCCTCGTTGCTGAGCACGTCGGAAGCGGTTGCCTCCAGATCCACACGTTCACGCAATTCTTTACCAGCCTTGAAGTGAGGCACCTGCTTACCAGGCACCAAAACCTGTTCGCCAGACTTTGGATTACGTCCCACGCGCGGAGCACGCTCAGATAAAGAAAAACTACCGAAACCACGAATCTCGATGCGCTGACCTTCGGCCAGAGCCTGGGTCATTGCATCAAGAACCGTTTTCACGGCGTAATCCGTATCACGTGCGGCCAACTGGGAGTAGCGGGCCGCAAGTGCTGCGATAAGCTCAGACTTGGTCACTGGAGTTATTCAGTGTCGCGTGCCTGATCGAGCTTAGCCTTGAGCAATGCGCCCAGGTTAGTTGTGCCCGACGAAGCGCTGGCTTCAGAGATACGTGCCATCGAATCAGCGGTATCGGCTGTATCGCGAGCCTTGATCGACAACTGGATCGAACGCAATTTGCGATCGACGTTGATGATCATGGCTTCGACGTTATCGCCAACCTTGATTGCGGTGGTTGCGTCTTCGATACGGCCTGAAGCGATTTCTGAAGCACGCAGGTAGCCTTCAACGTCGAGTGACAGTGTGACCACTGCACCCTTGGCGTCAACGGACTTAACGGTACCAGGAACCACTGCACCTTTATCAAAGGTACCAACGAAGTTGTTGAATGGGTCGCCTTCGAGCTGTTTAACGCCAAGCGAAATACGCTCTTTGTCAGTATCGATACCAAGCACAACTGCGTCGAGCTCATCGCCCTTCTTGAAGTTGCGGACAGCTTCTTCGCCAGTCTCTGTCCAGGACAGATCAGACAAATGCACCAGGCCATCGATACCGCCTGACAGACCAACAAACACACCAAAATCGGTGATCGACTTAATCGCGCCACGGACTTTGTCTCCACGCTTGAAGTTAGCAGCGAATTCTTCCCATGGGTTCTGACGGCACTGTTTCATGCCGAGTGAAATACGACGACGGTCTTCGTCGATCTCGAGAACCATCACTTCAACTTCTTCACCAAGGGTCACGACTTTACGTGGATCGACGTTCTTGTTTGTCCAGTCCATTTCAGAGACGTGAACCAGACCCTCGATACCGGCTTCGACTTCAACGAATGAACCGTAGTCGGTCAGGTTTGTTACTTTACCGAACAGGCGTGTGCCCTGTGGGTAGCGACGTGCGAGACCCACCCATGGATCTTCACCAAGCTGCTTGACGCCCAGCGAGACGCGGCTCTTTTCCTGATCGAATTTCAAAACTTTGGCTTCGACTTCCTGACCAACGGTCAGGACTTCTGAAGGATGACGTACACGACGCCATGCCATGTCGGTAATGTGCAACAGACCGTCGATGCCACCCAGATCCACGAACGCGCCGTAATCGGTGATGTTCTTGACCACACCTTTGACGATCGAGCCTTCCTGGAGGTTTTCGAGGAGTTTCTGGCGCTCTTCGCCCATCGAGGCTTCGAGCACAGCACGACGCGACAATACAACGTTGTTGCGCTTGCGATCGAGTTTGATGACCTTGAATTCCATGGTCTTGCCTTCGAAAGGCGTTGTGTCCTTGACAGGACGCAAATCAACCAGTGAACCAGGCAAGAAAGCGCGGATACCAGCGGTCATGACAGTCAGACCGCCTTTGACCTTGCCAGTAATCGTACCGGTCACGAGCTCATTCTTGTCGAGTGATTGCTCAAGTGACAGCCATGCTGACAGACGCTTAGCGCGATCACGGGACAGCACGGTATCGCCGTAGCCGTTTTCGAGCGAGTCAATAGCAACAGACACAAAATCGCCTGGCTGGACTTCAAGCTCGCCCTGATCGTTCAGGAATTCTTCGAGAGGGATGAGGGCTTCTGATTTGAGGCCTGCATTGACAACCACAAAATTGTGGTCGATTCGCACGACTTCAGCAGAGATAACCTCGCCGGACTTCATGTCCTGCTTTTCGATACTTGCTGCAAACATCTCGGCAAAACTTTCGCCGGATTGGGTTGAGGCTTGTTGAGTTGACATGTAAAGGAGATCCAAATGGCCTTTGGGGCCGGGTAGCACGCCCAGAACAGACTAGCGCTGAATGGGGTGGAGTCAGTTAAAAAAATTCGAGATGAAAGAAAAGTCCCGCATCCCAAGCACGAACAACGTTTCGCAATGACTGCATATCTCACAGTGACTGCAAATTATTTACTACATATTTACTGCGGTTCATTTACTGCTAAATATTTACTGCTAAATACTTACTGCCAAATACTTACTGCTAAATACTTACTGCTAAATACTTACTGCGATTCATTCACTGCTGAACATTCACTGCTGAACATTCACTGCTGAACATTCACTGCTGAACATTCACTGCAGATTTGCCGACCACATCGGACCAGAGATCCAGAATCGTCTGCACCGTTTGCTCTATGGTCAGATTCGAAGAATCTACCGTGTAAGCACCAGGCGCAGCGACAAGCGGAGCGACGGCACGATTAATATCCCGCGCATCTCTCTGCCTCATATCGGCAAGCAAGTCTGCTAGATTAGCAGAAATTCCCTTTTCGATCAATTGCTTACACCTGCGCTGCGCTCGCGCCTGGACATCAGCCACTAAAAATATTTTAAGTGGAGCGTCCGTAAATACGACGGTTCCCATATCCCGACCATCTGCCACGAGACCAGGCTTCACCCGGAAAGCACGCTGACGCTTGAGTAAAGCAGCCCGTAGCGCAGGGTTTGGAGCAATATGCGAAGCCAGATTCCCTACCTGCTCCTGACGAATCTCCTCAGAAACCTCCCGCCCATCGAGCAAGATCCCTGCGGGATGAAAAACCACGTCCAGCTTCTGGGCTGCGCGAGCAACCGATGGACCGTCTTCGGGGGAAATATTGTTACGCAAAACAGAAAGTGCAGTCAGGCGGTACAGTGCACCACTATCGAGTACTCCCCAGCCTAGAGCGGTTGCAACACGCTGCGCGACCGTACCTTTGCCGGATGCGGTCGGACCATCGATCGTGATGACTGGTGCTAATGGGGTCATTGCAACATGCTCGCATAGACCTCGAAATAGGTCGGAAACGTTTTACTGACACATCCTGGATCCTTGATCCGCACGGCAGACTGTCCAAAAGCGGCCAGCGAGAAACACATCGCCATACGGTGATCATCGTATGTATCGATCGCTGCATCCTTCCAGTGACCAGATTCGACAGGATAGACGCGCAACCAGTCCTGACCGCTTTCAACCACAGCGCCTAATTTTCGCAGCTCAGTCTGCATGGCATGTATCCGGTCTGTTTCTTTGACTCGCCAGCTCGCAATGTTGCGTAAGGTGCACGGACCATCAGCGAACATTGCAAGCGTTGCGGCTGTCATGGCGGCATCAGGAATCAAATTGAAATCCATATCAAAAGCTTTCAATCTAGCGCCGGACGCTACATCGACACCTGTCACAGTGATCGAGTTCGCTTCCCGTTTGACGGCTGCACCCATCGCCTCAATCGTGTCAGCAAAAGCCACATCGCCCTGGATACTTTGGTTACCAACGCCATCAACACGAACCGGACCACCACCAATCGCACCTAGCGCAAGAAAATATGAAGCGGACGAGGCATCGCCTTCGACAAAAATCTGGCCCGGCGAGCGGTAACTGCTTGCAGGATGAATCACAAATTCTTGCCAACCATGCCGCTCAACAGCCACACCAAATCTTGCCATCAGATTAAGTGTGATTTCTATGTAAGGCTTGGAGATTAACTCGCCTACGACCTCGATCGTCAGGGCACGTCCAGACCGGGTAACCGCCAAAGGGCCAGCCATCAGCACCGCTGTCAGAAACTGACTGGATACAGAACCTTGCACGCGCACACGATCACTGAGTGACGCTGAGGCATTGATCTCAAGCGGCGGATAACCGGGCGTGCCGAGATAACTCACCTGTGCCCCCATTTCCCGCAAACCCTCGACCAGATCGCCGATTGGACGTTCGTGCATACGTGGCACACCAGAAAGTGTGTAATGCCCACCCATCATCGCCAGCGCCGCGGTCAAGGGGCGGATTGCCGTTCCAGCATTTCCCATGAACAGTGCCGCATCCTTGACCGGAAACTCGGCCACTCCGCATACGGTGACTGAGTCCTGTGCATGCGTAATGATTTGCACACCAAGTTGCATCAGCGCTGCCAGCATGACTTTCGTATCATCAGACTGCAGCAAACCATCTATACGTGTATTACCCTGAGCCAGTGCGGCGAGCAGCAACACCCGATTAGAAATACTTTTTGAGCCGGGCAGCGTGATCGAGCCCTTTGCGTGCCTGGCGGCAGGCAAATCAAGATAGTCCTGATGTGTCATGTCTGATTTCCGGTCCAGTCCGAACGGGCTTTTGCAGCAACCTCGAGCATCTGGTGCAACCAGACCTCGTCTGAGGCCTCAAGCGCCTGTTCAGCACGATCCATCACTGTTCGCAAAGCCTTGAGCTCTGAGAGCATGGCTGCACGATTAGCCATGAAGATGTCCGACCACATTTCAGCCGAACCCTGCGCAACACGCGTGAAATCTCTGAAACCAGTTCCTGCGGTTTGCAATTTAAGTGCGGCATCTTCACTGTCAACAATATGCTGCATGAATAAGGCAGCAATCCAATGAGGCAGATGACTGACTGCAGCAACCATGCTGTCGTGCTGGGCAGGAGTCGTTGTCGTGACCCGGGCACCGCATGCTTGCCAGACGGCCTCGATGCGTGCAACGTCAGCAGCGATGTTTTCGACCAGAGGCGTCAAGATCACCCGCTTACCTGTATAAAGATTTGCATCGGCCGCCTGGGGACCTTTTTCGTGCGACCCCGCCATGGGATGTGCAGGTACAAATTGAGCAATTCGATTCTTTAGTCCCGCACGAGCCGCAGCCACTACATTTTGTTTTGTACTGCCACCATCGGTAATCAGCGCAGTTGCATTGAGCTTGGGCGCAAGCGCCGTAAAAATAGATTCAAAAGCGCCCACTGGCGCTGCGATGAAAATCAAATCCGCCTCTAACGCAGCCTCTTGAAGTGTCACCGCCTGGTCGATTAAACCCAGACTCACCGCCTGAGACAAGGTTTCAGGCTTGCGCCCGGCACCAATCACGCGTGAGACGATACCGTTCTTGCGACAGGCCGCAGCAAACGAGCCGCCAATCAAACCCACCCCAACCACTGCGAGCGTGTTGATTTTTAATGGCGACTGCTCAGTGCTCGCCTGAGTTTGCTTCTCACTCATGCGTCAGTCGCTGCGAGAATTGCTGTCAAGGCATCTATAAACTTCTGATTTTCTTCACGCAAACCAATCGAGACCCGCAGCCACTCTGGCAAGCCATCTCCGGCTACAGGTCGCACGATCACACCGCGCTTGAGTAACTCAATATTGATGCGCGCTGCTTCACCGACGTGTACCAAAACGAAATTCGCATAACTCGGAACATATTTCAAACCGAGTTTCTCAAACGCCTGCTGCAATTGCGCTTTACCATCACGATTGACGGCAAAGCTTTTAGCCTGAAATTCTTGATCGTTTAACGCCGCAATGGCAGCGGCTTGCGCAAGCGAATTCACATTAAAGGGTTGACGCACGCGGTTGAGCAAATCAGTCAATGCAGGCTGGGCGACTGCAAAGCCCACGCGCAAACCTGCCAGTCCATAAGCTTTGGAAAAACTGCGTGAAACAATCAGGTTTGAAAAACGTTTCACCAGGCCAACGCTATCAACACGCAACTCTGGCTCCAGAAACTCGTTATACGCTTCATCAAGCACAACGGTCACACGACTCCCATGACGCGCCTGAACCTGCGACAGGAAAGACTCGATCGCAGCATTAGCCAGATAGGTTCCGGTTGGATTGTTTGGATTTGCGATGTAGACCAGTCGGGTGCTGTCATCGATTGCTTCAAGCATAGCTGGCAGGTCATGTCCATAGTCACGCGCTGGAACCATAATGTGACGTGCGCCACGCGCTTGCGTAGCCAGACGATACACAACGAAAGCATGCTGTGCATACACCACAGAGTTTGAGGGCTCAAGGAGCGCCATGGCGACCAACTCAAGGATATCGTTCGATCCATTGCCTAAAGTCAGCCAGTTTTGTGGAACGTCGAAACGCTTTGATAAAGCGGCTTTCAGGTCAAACCCGGCTGGATCAGGGTAACGTCCTAAACCAGCGATGGCCTGGATGATGGCATGCTTGGCTGACTCGGGCATCCCTAGCGGGTTTTCATTTGAGGCGAGCTTCACAATGCCTGCAGGATCCAGACCAAATTCGCGTGCAAGTTCTTCGATCGGCTTACCTGCCTGATAGGGTGCAATAGCAGCGATATGTTGGGGAGCGAGGAGCACTGCGTCTTTTGATGACATGATGACAACACCGACAATAAGTTGACTTGAACCTGAATAAAAAAGTTATAGCGCTAGCAGGTTTATTGGGCAGGATAAGAACCAAGTAATTTGAAAAACGCACACTGATCTTCCAGGGTGGCCAGCGCTTTTTGCACTGAAGCATCCTGACGATGACCTTCGATATCGATATAAAAATAATATTCCCACTGTCCTGTCCGCGCCGGACGCGACTCAAAACGCGTCATGGAGACCCCGTTTTCATTTAACGGGGCAAGCATCTGATACATAGCACCCGCACGATTCGGTACCGCCAGAATCAGGCTGGTTTTGTCACGACCACTTGGCATGTTTTCTATTTGCCCGATCGCCAGGAACCGTGTGCGATTTTGCGCATCATCCTGAATACCTTGGGCAATGACGGTAAGCCCCCAGGCTTTTGCTGCAGTTTCGCTCGCAATAGCCGCAACGGTTGGATCGAGAGAGGCGATACGGGCCGCCTCGGAGTTGCTCGCCACCGGCTCGCGTGGCATGCCAGGATAGTTGTGATTTAACCAACTCTGGCACTGCGCCAAAGCCTGCGGATGCGCCATTATTCTGGTCACGCCGGACAAGTCCGCTTCGCGCGCAAGCAGGCAGTGCCTAATCAGCAAAGAGCGCTCACCCAAGATGCGCACCGGCGAGCCCAACAATAAATCCAATGTCCGATTGACGGCGCCCTCAGTCGAGTTTTCAACAGGCACCATACCGACATTGGCGGCTCCCGCCTCCACGGCGCGAAACACTTCGTCAAACGAGGCACAGGGCACAGCCGTGACGGAATGTCCGAAATGTTCAAAGGCGGCTTGCTCTGAAAAAGAGCCTGCAGGTCCGAGATAAGCGACTGCAAGAGCTTGTTCAAGACCACGACAGGCCGACATGATTTCAGTCCAGACCGAGGCAACCGCATCGGCAGGGAACGGACCGCGATTTTTACTTTGCAGCTGACGTATGACTTGCGCCTCACGCTCAGGTCGCAAAACCGGTCCTTCGGCATGATGTGCGTGTTTGACATCGCCAACCTGTTGCGCGGTACGCGCGCGCTGATTGAGCAGATCAAGAATCTCGGCATCAATCTGATCGATGCGTTCGCGTAAGGGCAACAACTGGGCGTGCAATGACTCATCCATGAGAGCGTTCGAAATCCTTGAGAAAATCGATCAATGCCATCACGCCTTCGAGAGGCATGGCGTTATAAATGGAAGCGCGCATACCACCTACGCTTTTGTGACCTTTGAGCTGCATCAGTTTGCGTGTGGCTGCAGCTTGTAAAAATGTAGCATCGAGCGCTGCGTCCGCAAGAAAAAAAGGTACGTTCATGCGCGAGCGCGCTGAGCGCTCAACAGGTAGCTTATAAAATTCTGTCTGATCAAAATAGCCATACAAGGCCTGCGCCTTGGCGATATTGATTTGTTCCATCGCGGCCAGCCCACCCTGCTGCTTGAGCCATTTGAATACGAGTCCCGCGATATAGATCGCGTAGGTCGGTGGCGTATTGAACATGGATTTCTCAGCGCTGACCTTTGCATAATCAAAAGCCGAGGGGCAAATTGGCAAAGCATGACCGATCAGATCGCGTCGCACAATTACGATAGTGACACCAGCAGGTCCGGCATTTTTTTGCGCTCCTGCAAAAATCATACCGGTCTTGGTGACATCCATCGGACGTGACAAAAAGTGTGACGAAGCATCCACGACAAGCGGCACGCCAGGCGCGCCCAGTTTAGCCATATCAGGCCAGTCCATGGTTTCAACACCACCAATGGTCTCATTGCTGCAAAGATGTAGATAGGACGCATCTTTACGGACTTGCCAGGTGTGAGAAGCTGGCACCCAGCTGTAAGGCGCCTGATAGTGGCCATCTACGACAGTCGCCAGACCGCTCGACGCGGCAATCTGCGCGTCACCGTAGCGCTCACACTCCTGTTGTGATTTAACCGACCAGATGCCCGTCAGGACAAAATCTGCTTTGTGACTGGCTGTTCTTCCCAATAAATTGAGCGGGATGATCGCGTTTTCAGCGCTCGCCCCGCCCTGCATGAACAGGACAGCGTAGTCTTCTGTGATACAGAGCAGTTCGCGAAGATCAGCTTCAGCTTCTGTGCAGATCTGGGTGAACTCGCGCCCGCGATGACTCATCTCCATCACAGACATACCGCAGCCATGCCAGTCAAGCATTTCAGCGGCAGCCTGCTGCAAAACAGCCTCAGGTATAGCCGAGGGCCCAGGGGAAAAGTTCCAGGGACGCACTGCCATATTAAGACTCCGAACCGGTCTCATCCGTTGAATCAGTTGGTGCATCAGTTGGTGCATCAGTTGGTGCTTCAACCGAGGGATCGCCGGATGTGTCTGCTTTAGCAACAACGTCAGTCACCTCATCGACACCCTCATCATCCACATCACTTTCGACTACCCGACGAACACCCGAGAGCATGCTGCCATCGTCGACGTTAATCAAAGTGACGCCCTGTGTAGCACGCCCCATTTCACGGATCTCCGCCACTCGGGTGCGAACCAATACGCCACCAGTGGTAATCAACATGATCTCATCGGTCGCATTAGCCAGCACGGCACCAACCACTTTACCGTTTCGCGCTGAGGTCTGGATGGCAATCATGCCTTTCGTACCGCGGCCGTGACGGGTGTACTCGCCGATCGGTGTGCGCTTGCCGTAACCATTTTGTGTTGCGGTCAAGACTGTTTGCGTCTCGTCACCCGACACCAGCATTGCGATCACAGACTGGCCTTCCTCGAGCATCATGCCGCGCACACCGCGGGCATTACGGCCCATCGGACGCACGTCATTTTCGTCAAAACGAACTGCTTTACCGGAGTCCGAGAACAACATCACATCGTGCTTGCCATCGGTCAGCTCTGCACCAATCAGGAAATCGCCCTCATCCAGATCCACCGCAATAATGCCGGCTTTACGTGGATTAGAGAAATCCGACAGCGGTGTCTTTTTCACGGTACCACGCGAGGTGGCCATGAACACCGTCTGGGACTCACTGAACTCTTTGATAGGTAATACGACTGTAATTTTCTCGCCATCGATCAGCGGGAACATATTGACGATAGGTTTACCTCGGGAAGTTCTTGTGCCCTGCGGGACTTCCCAGACCTTGAGCCAATAGACGCGTCCCCGGTCCGAGAAACACAACAGGTAATCATGTGTGTTGGCTGTAAACAGCTGATCAATCCAGTCATCGTCTTTCGTCGCTGCGGCCTGCTTGCCGCGACCGCCGCGACGTTGCGCACGATACTCAGACAGCGGCTGGCTCTTGATGTAGCCACCAGCCGATAAAGTCACAACCATATCGGCTGGTGTGATCAAGTCTTCGGTATCTAATTCAGTCGCGTTGAGCTCGATATCGGAGCGACGGAGGTCTTTCGCATTGGTACCAAACTCGGTCTTGATCGCTTGCAGCTCATCGCTAATGATCACAGTGATACGCTCTGGACGGGCAAGGATATCCAGCAAGTCAGAAATCGTATCCATCACGGATTTGTATTCGCCGACAATCTTGTCTTGCTCAAGTCCTGTCAAACGCTGCAGACGCATATTCAGAATTTCTTGCGCCTGCGTCTCGCTCAAACGATACAGACCGTCGTTCTGCAAGCCGTAGTGATCGGGGAGATTGTCCGGACGATAGGCTGCACGACCACCGACAGCCTCAGTATCGGCACGCGACAGCATTTCACGCACGAGTGACGAATCCCAGGTCTTGTCCATCAAGTCCTGACGCGCCACGGGTGGTGTTGGTGCTGCTTTGATGATACGGATGAATTCATCAATATTTGCAAGGGCCACCGCGAGGCCTTCGAGAACGTGACCACGCTCACGCGCTTTACGTAACTGGAATACGGTGCGACGTGTCACCACCTCACGACGATGCGACAGGAAATACTCAACCATCTGTTTGAGGTTGAGCAGGCGCGGCTGACCATCGACCAGCGCCACCAGGTTCATACCAAACGTATCCTGCAACTGCGTGTATTTGTAGAGATTGTTCAGCACAACCTCTGGCACCTCTCCACGTTTGAGTTCGATCACCAGACGCATACCGTCTTTGTCGGACTCATCACGGATATCGGAAATACCTTCGACTTTCTTTTCGTTGACCAGTTCGGCGATACGCTCTTGCAAGGTCTTTTTATTGACCTGGTAAGGCAAGGCATCCACCACAATCGCCTGACGATTAGTACTGCCTTTGATGTCTTCGAAATGGGTCTTGGCACGCATGATCACACGGCCACGGCCTGTGCGATAGCCCTCGCGGACACCGACGATGCCATAAATGATGCCGCCCGTTGGGAAATCCGGTGCAGGAATAATCTCGATGAGCTCATCGATCGTGCACTCTGGATTGCGCAGGCAGTACAGACAACCGTCCACAACCTCAGACAAATTATGAGGGGGAATATTAGTCGCCATACCCACCGCGATCCCCGAGCTGCCGTTGACCAGCAAATTGGGCAAGCGCGAGGGTAGCAGCAGCGGTTCGTTTTCGCTGCCATCGTAATTAGGACCAAAGTCGACGGTTTCCTGGTCGATATCGGCTAATAACTCATGCGCGATTTTTGCCAGACGGATTTCGGTATAGCGCATCGCCGCGGCATTATCACCGTCGATCGAACCAAAGTTTCCCTGGCCATCAACCAGCATGTAGCGCAGCGAGAAATCCTGTGCCATGCGAACGATGGTGTCATAGACAGCCTGATCGCCGTGCGGGTGATATTTACCAATCACGTCGCCAACAATACGTGCAGACTTTTTGTAAGCACGGTTCCAATCATTATTGAGCTCATGCATCGCGAACAGGACGCGGCGGTGCACAGGTTTGAGTCCATCCCGGACATCCGGGAGGGCGCGCCCGACGATTACGCTCATTGCGTAATCGAGATAACTACGGCGCATTTCTTCTTCCAGTGAGATCGGAAGCGTTTCCTTAGCGAAGGAATCCATATTTTCTAGACTAATGACAGCGGTTGAAAGCCCAAGATTGGGGCATAAAGATTAACCTTGGATTCTACACCGCCCCCACCCCTTGTATCCAACTCCCGACATCGACCCCTATATATAGTTGCAATGCGCCTAAAAAAAAGGGGACTGACCACTTAGTAAAAGCGGGACTGACCGGAGCTGAAGCGGGACTGACCGGAGCTGCTAAGACTGATGTTCTAGCAAAATTCCTGAAGTTGTCAGACAGAACCTGGTGGCCAGAACTTAAAAAAATTGGAAATTTGGCGTGAAAGATGAACTTTTAGGTGCCTTGCTACAGCAGTGCGTTATTTTTTGAATAAATTTCTACTCGTTTTCTGCCAAATGACAATTTAAGATGAGACATAAAAACCACACTAAACTTCTGAAATTGTCCTCTTTGTTGTCAAAAACCAACAACAAAGGCCTTTCAAACGTAGAAATGCGGGGTTCAAAGCACTCGTTCGCACAGAACAGTCAACAAAGCTCACCAAATGGCTTAAGATTCCAATCAGCACGCAGGAAACCCAGTGTGTAATTACTTTGAACCTGCTCTTAGCGTTGCTATACTGGCCCCGTTTCCTGAATTATTTTATTTGCGGCGGGGGTTCGCTGCTAGTCACTTATCCAGCTTCAAGCTCAAACGAGGAGAAACATGAACAAACCCTCCAAATTCGCTCTGGCACTCGCCTTTGCTGCATTCACAGCAACTGGCGTCGCTTCCGCGCAAACGGTAGACAATTGGAAGAACGGCTCAAATGAGCTCAATTGGATGAACGGTACCAATGAGCTCTGCTGGCGCGATGCCTTCTGGACACCAGCAACTGGTGCAGTTGGTTGCGACGGCGTTGCAAAGCCTAATTCCGCTAACCCAATGGCTGACAAGATTTCGATTAAAGCCGAAGCCTTGTTTGACTTTGACAAAGCAATCGTGAAGCCTGAAGGCAAAAAGCTGCTTGACCAGGTTGTGACCCAGTCACAAGCTATCAAGCTCGAGACCATCATTGCCGTCGGTTACACTGATGCAATCGGTTCAGTTGATTACAACATCAAGCTTTCACAGCGTCGTGCTGCTGCCGTTAAGGCGTATCTGGTTTCGAAAGGCATGGATCCTAACCGTATCACTACGGAAGGTAAAGGCAAATCGAATCCAGTCGCTGATAACAAAACAGCTGCTGGTCGTGCCAAGAACCGTCGCGTAGAAGTCGAAATCATCGGTAGCAAGAATTAGTTCTTCGCTCTCGATCGTGATCACCGCTTCGGCGGTTTTCACTTCGACTAAAAAGGCCTCGCTTGCGGGGCCTTTTTTTATACTCTGAACTTTTAATACCAGGTCTCTCATCATGACGATCAACACCCAGCCACCTCTTTCAGGCAATGTCGATCAGGCCGAGCTTGATAAATTCAGTGCGCTCGCAGCACGCTGGTGGGATCCGAAAAGCGAATTCAAACCGCTGCACGCCATCAATCCTTTAAGACTGACCTGGATCAAAGACCTGATCGGCGGTCTTGAAGGCAAAACAATCATTGATGTCGGCTGTGGCGGTGGCATTCTTGCCGAGAGCATGGCAGCGGGCGGTGCAACGGTCACCGGCATTGATCTCGCAGAGAAATCTCTCAAGGTTGCAAAACTGCATAGCCTCGAATCAGGTGTACCTGTTAGTTATCGTACGATCAGCGCCGAAGACATGGCACTTGAACATCCTGGGCAATTTGATGTGGTGACTTGCATGGAAATGCTTGAACACGTACCCGACCCAGGCTCAATCATTCGCGCCTGCTCGACCCTGGTCAAACCAGGTGGCTGGGTATTTTTTTCAACGCTCAATCGCAATCCAAAATCCTTTCTTTTTGCCATTATCGGAGCCGAGTATATTTTGCGTTTATTACCGCGCGGCACCCATAGCTGGAAAAGCTTTATCCGTCCCAGTGAGTTGGCCGCCTCGGCGCGCGCAGCAGGTCTTGAGCCAAACCAGATGCTCGGTATGCGCTACAACCCAATCACTGAACACTACTCGCTGGGGCAAGACACCAGCGTCAATTATTTAATGGCGACGCGCAAATGACGACTCTCGTTTTGTTTGACTTTGATGGCACGCTGGCTGATACAGCACCCGATCTTGCCGCTGCGGCAAACAAACAGAGAACACGCCGCGGCCTGCCCCCCTTACCCGTGGAGGTCTTGAGACCCTTTGCTTCCGCAGGTGCGCGTGGTTTGTTGCGCTGTGCACTCGACATGGGAGTTGATCACCCCGAATACGAAGAAAGTCGCCTGCAGTTTTTAAAAGATTACGAATCCGCGATGACTGTTAAGACCAAGCTCTTTGACGGCGTTCCTGAGTTACTCGCTGAAATTAAAAGTGCGGGCATGTCTTGGGGAATTGTGACTAATAAAGTTACTTATCTTGCCGCCCCAATTGTCGAAGCACTAGGTTTATCTGCAGATTGTGCAGCGCTGGTTTGTGGTGACACAACAGCTCATGCCAAACCGCATCCCCTGCCCTTGCTGCATGCTGCGCAACTCGCCGGTTTCGGAACTGACCGTAGCATGTATGTTGGCGATGATATTCGCGATATCCAAGCCGCACGCGCAGCGGGCATGCCCTCGATTGCTGCAGCTTACGGCTACTGCGGGCCCGACCATCCTGTAGAGACCTGGCAGGCAGATCACTGCGCCTACTCGCCACAAGAAATGTGGCCAATGATTAAGCAGTTGGCGGGTTAAATAAATAATAAGACTAGAGCTAAGTATTGGAGTCCAGTACTCGAATCAAGGACTCAGCACTCAGCTCTAAATCATTACAGTGCCTACATCCAAAGAATTTTCTTTCGATACTCCAGATCATGGAGTAGTTCTTTTGCAGGTCCTTCATGAAATACCGCTCCGTGCTCAAGGGCAAAGACGCGGTCAGCCAGTGCTAAGACCAGATCCAGATTGTGTTCGACAATCAGGATAGAGACCTCATTACGCAATTTATCAAATACAGTAAAGAGTTCGTTCACAACCGCTGGAGCGAGTCCTTCGAAGGGTTCGTCAAGCAACAAGAGTTTGATGTTGCCCGACAAAGCACGGGCGACTGCAACCATTTGCTGTTCACCGCCCGAGAGATAGTCCGCAGCGACATCCATTCGCTCTTTTAAACGCGGGAAGTATTCAAAAATCTTTTCTTCGGTCCAATAAGTCCCACCCACTGAGGGATTCAATCGGTTCATACGACCAAGCGCCAGGTTGTCGCGAACAGACATTCCTGCAAAAAGACCTCGCCCTTGCGGGACATAACCAATACCGATGCGAGCGATATCGGGTGCTGACATTCCAGCAATATTTTGTCCATCAAAAACAATCGTGCCATCAGCTGGTCGCACAAGACCTGTTAGCGCCTTGAGCAAGGTCGATTTGCCTGCGCCATTACGGCCGAGTAAGGCCACAATCTCGCCTCGCCGTATATTCAAAGATGCATCATTAAGGATATGGCTTTTACCGTAGAAACTATTGACGCGCTCAAAAGCCAGCAATACCTCCTGGTCAGCGCTCTGACTCACATCACGCACCATCACAGCTGGCGTTCCGGTACCGGTATAAATTTCCTGCACACGCTTATCGCTGCGGACTTCAGCCGGTGTTCCGCTCATCAGCACATTGCCATCATTCATCACTGTAACGTTTTGCGAGAACCCGAGCACGCGATCCAGATCGTGCTCGACGATCAGTACGGGAATATGGCGCTGAATCGTCTGAATGAGATTGGATATGCGCTCTCGTTCTGCTGCGGCCAGGCCCGCAAGTGGCTCATCAAGTAACAACACTTTAGGATGACATCCTAGTGCGATACCCATATCAACCAGGCGCTGACCACCATAGGACAAACTGACTGCCTCAGAGTGCTCAATACCTTCAAGTCCAAGGTATTTAACCAGCTCCGCGGTCTGGGCATCAACATGTTCATAACTCTCAATGTCGCGCCAGATATTGAAAGCACCTTTGTGTCGTGCTTGCACAGACAGTCTCAAGTTCTCGTAAATGCTCAAACCCTTGAACAAATTAGTGATCTGAAAAGATCTGGCTAAACCGAGCATACTGATTCGATCAGCCGACAGTCCTGCCAAGGGAGCACCATACAGATTAATCGCGCCTTTATCGACCGCAAACATACCTGAAATCAAATTAAAGGTTGTTGTCTTGCCTGAGCCATTCGGACCAATCAAGGCGTGTATACCGGCGTGAAGAGTCAGACTGCAGTCTCGAACAGCATGCACCCCACCGAAACTTTTAGCGATACCGCGAACCTCAAGAGCCGTTGTTTCTCGAACCTTGGGCTGCAGAAAGGAAGGGAATGACAGCCCTTCGTAAATTTTGCGTGCACTCATCGCCGCACCGGTTTGTTGTTCAGGCTTGAAACTTTTGCGAATCCGACCCCAGACGCCGATCAGACCGTTTGGTGAAAAGACAATAAAGCCAACAAACAGAATTCCGAAATAAAACAACCAGTTGGGTGTCCAGATCGAGAGGAATTCTCTGAAAAGAATATAAAAGAAAGCGCCTAATACTGGTCCAAGCAGGCTATGCATGCCACCAATCACAACGATCGCCAATAACTCACCGGAAAAGGCCACGGAAGTTGGATCGGCGGAGGCGAAACGATAATGAAAAGCGAGCAAGCCACCCGCCATACCAGTCAAGGTTCCTGAGATCGCGAATACCAGTAACTTATAACGCTGAGTGTCATAGCCCTGGAACTGCGCGCGCTGTTCGTTTTCGCGAATGGCAGCCATGACATGACCAAAGGGCGATCGCAAAATACGCCAGACCAGATAAAGTGAAATCCAGCCAACTACACTCACCGCAACCAGATAATTAATTGGTTGGTCGAGCTTGAGTGCGCCTAACGCGGGACGCACCACGTTACCCAGTCCATTTTCACCGCCAGTAAAACTTGTCCAGCGAAAGGCGATGGCAAAAGTCAGTGCGGAAAAAGCTAAGGTCAGGAGTGAAAAATAAACGCCCCGACGTCGCAAAATCAAGGCCCCCACACAAAGCGCCAGCAGGCCGGAAAAAACAATGGTGAACGCCATCGGCAATAGCAACTGGCCTTCGAACCAGTATTTTTGGGAGAGTGCTGCTGCGTAGGCACCGATTCCAAAAAAGGCGCCATGTCCAAAAGAAGTCAGTCCGGTATGCCCGACCAGCAGGTTCAGGCCAAGTGCTGCGATTGCAAAAATCACGACATCGGTGGCTGTACCGGGCGTGAGGCCGAGCACCTGCATAATGAAAGGAGAAATCAGTAATCCGATCAGCGCCAGAATCAGGGGTTGATATTTATTTTTGTTTGTCATGCCAGGCTTCTTATTCAAACTTCTCAACACGCTCGCCCAGCAAACCGCGGGGACGCAACAACAACACCAGGATCATCAGCACATACATCGATGCTTCGGAGGCTGGCGGATAAAAATAAGTCGTCACGCCGCGCACGACGCCAACCAGAACCGCTGCAAGCACAACCCCCCAAAAACTACCCAGACCACCAATCACCACTACGACAAACGCAGCGGTCATGATCTCCGCCCCCATCGCTGGATGAACACCTGCAAGCGGAGCGAGTAGTACGCCAGCCAACGCGGCCAAGCCTACTCCCAGCACAACAACGGCCGTCATGTAATAGGTGAGCTTAATACCAAGCACAGCGACCATATCGGGGCGTTGCGTACCGGCCCTGACGACACGACCAAACGCGGTCTTATTGAGCAGCAACCAGATTCCCACCATCACAGCAACTACGATACCCAGCATCACCATGCGATAACGGGAGTACATGAAGTCACCCAGCATGATCTGCCCCTTCAAGGCAGTGGGGATACTGAATTGAAGTGGTGTGGAGCCCCACACCATACGGATAATTTGTTCAGCGACCATGGACAGACCAAAGGTCAGCAACAGTCCAAGAATCGGGTCGCTTTGATAGAAACGGCGCAACAACACGCGCTCAAACACCACACCGAGCAAACCGACCAGGACTGGCGATAACACCAGAGCGCCACTGAAGCCAACATAGTCGGTAAGCACCACAGCACCATAAGCGCCCAGGGCGTAGAACGCACCATGAGCCAGATTAACGATGCCACCCAGACTGAAAATCAACGACAAACCCAGCGCGATGAGCAGGTAATACCCACCGACCAGCAAGCCATTTAAGACTTGTTCAAGAAAAAATGTAATTTCCACGGTAACTCTTGCAATGAGGCTATAGCAGTCCCCGAAACCTGGAGTTTCGGGGGGACACTTATGAACAACGCTAAGAGACAGCGCTCAGACACGGCACTCATGAACAAAGCCAACAAACAGCATTCACTCTAAAGCGCGCGTGTTAACAGAACGACAGACTTTTTATAGACTGCAGCTGTTTTCCTGACGGGTCGGGGCAATGATATCCAGCGGCTCGTTATCGCCTGGCACAGCAGGACCGAGCTTGAGGAAATCCCACTTGTCGCGTGCTTCGCCTTTTTTCTTGGGTGTCAGCGTATACATTTGCTGCATGAGCTGATGATCCCAGTCACGGAAATAACCTTTGCGACCTTTGAGAATATCGAATTGCGCACCCTTTTCGAAATACTCAATGACTTTCATCGAGTCGGTGGATTTCACTTCGTTCATTGCTTGCGCCATGATTTTGAGCACGGTGTAATCGCCCCAGGCCTGATTCTCAGGTGGTTTGCCGTGACGTTTCATGAACTCAGCCACAAAAGCTTTGGAGGTCGGGGTATCGACATCGTGGTGCCATGGCACAGGCCAGGTACCAACAAAGTTATCCGCACCGGCACCCCAGGCCAGAGCCGTATCAAAACCAAAGCCTGCGACCTCAAACGGCAGCCCATACTCGGAGTACTGTTTCATAAAGCTGGTGATTTGGGTGCCAGCGAGGTTCGAAATCACGACATCGGGCTTAGCCTGACGGATTTTGAGCAAATAAGCCGAGTAATCGGTCGCATCGGTTGGCACTTTGTCTTCGCCTGCGACAATCCCACCTTGCTTATCCAGGAATATACGTGCGACACGGGTCAAATCATGGCCAAACGCATAGTCGGCAGTCAGGAAATACCATTTCTTACCCTTCACCATGCCTTGCTGCAACAGCGCACGGCCCAAGGTATTCACATACATGGAGTTGGCGCACTCGACGTGGAACATGAATTTATTGCAGCTTTTGCCACGTAATTCGTCAGAGTTTCCGCCGGTATTAATGAAAATCTTTTGATTGCGCGCTGCAACCTGGCTGATCGCCAGACCCGAGGCGGAGTTGATTTCGCCCAGCAGACAAATCGCGCCGTCACGCTCGAGCATACGTTGTGCTTTACTGGCTGCCGTAGCTGGATTGACGGAATCCTCAGTAATCAGCTCAAGCTGACGGCCATTGACACCGCCCGCCTTGTTGACCTCATCGACAGCGAGCTTGATACCCATGGTGCCGTATTCGCCCAGCGGGCCCAGAAAACCAGTGAGTGGCGTCAGATGTCCGATCTTGATTTTGTCAGATTGCGCTTTGACAATCGCAGGCAACCCTAGAGTAGCCAGGGCACCAGCTACCGAACCCGCCTGCAACAATTGACGACGGGTCTTTGAATTTTGATTCATTTTTGCTCCTCACTTCTTATTTTGGTTTGTTTGGTCTTTCGACTTATACCTTGAGCCTGACGCGCAGGTCATTTTTAGTGCGTGAATCAATATATTTGTAAGAAAATGTTTAGTCAATGAAGTCTGGTTAGCACTTACCCTTGTATGGGCCAACTCCCCCAGTCAACCTCAGTCCAGCCAGAGCATTACCCTACAAAATGTGAACCACTAAAACAAGACTGTGCAGTATTGAACTCTTTTACAATTTTGTTGTCTGTTTAAACAGATTGTTCGTCTACAATCTAATTACTGGGGCCGATCCGGATTCGACGGGGGTCGCGAAACAGTGCAGGGCATGTCGAGCACCAGTTCGCTCGTAAATCCACTGGAAACACTATAAACGCCAACGACGAGCGTTTCGCTCTGGCCGCTTAAGCGGTGAGCCGCTGCACTGATTTGTCTTTGGGTCAGGTGGAGAAATCCACAGCAGCGTCATTTACAAAGAATCGGCGTTTGCTGGGTCACACAGTAAATTCTTAAAACTACGTGAATCGCTAAGGACCGGCCTGTCGGTTGGCTAAGTCCGAGGTTAAACAAAAAATAAATCGACTACACATGTAGAACTGCCTGCAGAGGGCTCGCGGACGGGGGTTCAATTCCCCCCGGCTCCACCATTACCGCACATACCAACCCTTCGGGGTTGGTATTTTTTTGGCCGTAGGTTTGGGTTCATGCGGGTCTGTTGGGAGTGTTGCGGACTGCGGAGACGTGGGTTCGGGGCGGTAAAAGAGAGGGTTTTGTCTCTGGGGGCGGATAGTCTCAGGGAGTCTGCACCGTGGATATGGGTCGAAGTCCGCGAGTGGTTTTTGATAAACCCTTTAAAATCAATGTGTTACTTGCGGACTGATCGAGCGAGTTTTTGTGTGGCATTGGTAGGTGACGTGAAGGGAACAAAGCTTGTAGAGGTTGGAATTGACAGCGTACCAAGATGCTCAGAACGGAATCACTCAACCCCAAGATAAACCACTTACCACCCCACAAAACTAAGTGCACTTGTGAGGCGAGTCTTGTACGATCTATTTCATGATCATATTTCGTGTGTTTGATTCGGCTAGCACCATGCTCACCGCTGCAACAATAACCAAGCCTTGCCCTGTGAAAAAGATTGCGCGACGTATTTCAAATCTGTCTCAGCTTTGTTTATGGAGCGAGATTTGGCTTGGGCGACCTGCTTGCTGAGTACAGGACCCATCATGATTGAACGTGATCCGTTGGCTGCGCTCAAGGCCGAAAACGCCCGTCTCATTGCCTTGTTAGAGCAACAGGGTATTGCATGGCGCCTGCCTGCCGCACAGGTGTTACTTACAAATGAGGTTAAGCAAACCCGAAATTTTTCAACCCAAGAAAAAGTTGCTATTTTTCGCCGACTGTTTCGTGGGCGCACCGATGTTTACCCTCTTCGCTGGGAGAGCCGAGCTTCAGGTAAAGCGGGTTATTCACCAGCCTGTGCCAACGAGTGGCGCGCGGGAGTTTGCGACAAACCGCGCATCAAGTGTGGGGACTGTGGCAACCGCTTGTTGGTTCCGCTAACCGACGCCGTCATCTACGATCACTTGGCTGGCGAACACACGGTTGGCGTCTACCCCTTGTTAGAGGATGACTGCTGCTATTTTCTGGCGGTTGATTTTGATGAGGAGCAGTGGCAGGACGATGCCCGCGCCTTCATGAAGTCCTGCGACGAATTAGGCGTTCCGTGCGCGCTAGAAGTGTCCCGCTCTGGTCAGGGTGCACATGCTTGGCTGTTTTTTGAAGGGCGCGTGTCAGCCCGCGATGCCCGAAGACTGGGCACTGCCCTCATCAGCCATACCTGCGCGCGCACAAGGCAGTTGAAGCTCACGTCTTATGATCGGCTATTTCCCAACCAAGACAGCATGCCAAAGGGTGGCTTTGGCAACCTGATTGCACTTTCCCTACAAAAGCGCCCCCGGGAAAGTGGTCGAAGCGTTTTTGTGAATGGCGACTTACAACCGTATGCCGATCAATGGGCCTTTTTAGCAGCAATCCAGCCAATGTCCGTCCTCGACATTGAGCCCACAGTTTTGCGAGCCACCGGAAAAGCTCACCCGCTCGATGTAACCTTCATCGATGATGAAGATCTGGCTACCCCTTGGAAAAGCAGTGCGCAAGCCAAAAAGAAATTGTCTGGACCATTGCCAAAGTCCTTAAGCGTCACGCTGTCCAATATGATCTTTTTTGAGAAGGCTCAACTACCGCAAGCACTGGCCAATCGCTTGATCCGTTTGGCTGCTTTTCAGAATCCTGAGTTTTACAAAGCGCAGGCCATGCGCATGTCAGTCTGGGACAAGCCCCGGATCATTGGTAACGCCGAGAATTTTCCAAAACACATTGCATTGCCGCGCGGCTGTCTGGACGCCGCGCGGGCTTTGCTCAAAGACAACGGCATTGCGTGGGAGATACAAGATGAGCGTTTTTCAGGTGAGCCACTTGATGCGGATTTCACCGGCCGACTCCGCTTGGATCAAGAAACGGCTGTTGCGCAAATGATGCAACATGACGCTGGTGTGCTCTGCGCACCAACGGCTTTTGGTAAAACGGTGACTGCAGCGGCCCTCATTGCCCGACGCGGCGTCAACACCTTGGTGCTGGTGCATCGTACCGAACTGCTCAGGCAATGGCAGGAGCGCTTGCAGGTTTTCCTCGGTGTTGCCAAAGGTTTAGTTGGCACCATTGGTGGTGGCAAGGCCAAGCCCACAGGCAAGATCGATATTGCAGTGATGCAGTCGGTGTCACGCCAAGGCGCGGTCAATTCCTTGGTTGAAAACTATGGCCATGTCATCATCGACGAGTGTCACCACGTTGGTGCAGCATCGTTTGATGCGATCTTGAAGAAGACCAAAGCGAAATACGTGCTCGGACTGACCGCCACGCCCATTCGACGAAATGGTCAACAGCCCATTATCTTTATGCAGTGCGGCCCGGTACGGCATACGGCTATGCGCTCAGCCAGCGCTCCGCATGACCTAGAGGCTATGCCGATCACACGCCATGATCGTATTAATTTGGGCACAGAGGCGGGAATCCAGGATGTCTTGCGGCATCTAGCCAACGACACCTTGCGAACCCAAGCGATTGCCGCTGAAGTCAAGGTCGCGTTCGAATCTGGCCGCAAAGTGTTGGTGCTAACCGAACGCACCGAACATTTGGACGCTATTAGCGCTGTACTTGAGGGGCAAGTTTATTCTCACTTTGTTCTACACGGTCGATTATCAAAAAAACAGCGTTCAGTCCTGATTGACGAACTTAACGCCTTGCCGCCTGATGCTCCACGCATCTTGCTGGCCTCTGGCAAGTTGGTAGGAGAAGGATTTGACCACCCGCCACTAGACACAATGGTCTTGGCGATGCCTGTGTCATGGAAGGGCACTTTGCAGCAATACGCCGGACGCTTACATCGTGAGCATGCAAGCAAGACTGACGTGCGCATCATCGATTTTGTCGACACTGGCCACCCCACACTTCTTCGGATGTGGGACAAACGCCAGCGAGGCTACCGGGCGATGGGATACCGGATGGCAGCGGAGTTGGAGCAGTTGGCACCAAATCTGTCGTAGCAATACCCTTGACAATGTATGCCACTTAGTGGCACAATCAAGTATGAAACGTATTTTTAAGACTCGCTACTTTGCTCGATGGATGCGCAAGACTGAACTCAGTGACAAAGCGCTCTATTCTGCAGTGATCGAAATGACGCACGGTTTGATCGATGCTGATCTGGGCGGCGGGATCCTCAAAAAACGAGTCGGACTTTCCGGTCGGGGCAAGCGAGGTGGGGCCAGAACCTTGGTCGCGACAAATAAGGGAAACCGATGGATTTTTGTGTACGGGTTTGAAAAAAATGACCGCGCAAATATCTCAGATGGTGAACTGGAAGCGTTAAAAGATATTGCAGCAGAACTATTGGCGAGGACTGTTAAACAACTGGACGAAGCCTTGAATGACGGATCCTTAACGGAGATATGCGATGACCACAAAATCTAAGGCCAAGAGTCTCATTTTTGAAGCTGTTCATGAAACTGCAAGCGATCTTCATCGCCTCGGCTTCATTGATAAACGAAAAATGCGCAAATTTGATCTGCTTTGTCTAGATCCCATTCCAGCATACGATAGTGAAAAAATTCGTGCACTAAGGGACCACCTGAAACTAAGCCAAGCTGTTTTGGCTTCGGTATTGAATACTAGCCTGTCAACAGTGCGCAAGTGGGAAGCAGGCGATAAGCATCCAGGCGGTCCCTCGCTAAAGTTGCTTAATCTGCTGGATCGCAAAGGTCTGGAGGCGGTAATTTAATTGAATCTCCTGGGCGAGGCAGAGTAGGTCAAATACTCCCTGATCAAAAACTGATCTCCAAGTGAGCGATACCAGTTTCAGATGAGACGGTCACAGCCAGCCCAAGCCAAGCCCTCTGCCCCTCCCAAAGCGCCGGCGGGTCCACTGCGATATCAAACAGCGTCAAATGATCTGGTAGCGCGTCGTCCAGGACCGCCTCGACAATATCGGGCGCAAGCACCGTCAAGTTCATCATGCGACTGACGTAACTATTATCGACGCCCTCCTGGGCAGCAATCTCTCGCAAAGAACTCACCTGCCCTGACTCTAGCATGGCAAGCCAGCGGTGCCCTCTAGCTAAAGCAAGTTGAAGCGCTGTGGGGGCGACACCCCACGGCCTCGGCTCACCCGGTTTACCGTTAGGCAGCGTAATCTGTTTACGACCTGCGCGTCGTTTGAACTGAATTGGCACCGAGAGCGTGAGACGGCCATCGCTAGACTCGATGACCTCCGGCGTGCCATTTTTATGGATGTGTAGACCTCTCATGCCGCAACCTCCTCGAGTTTGACCTGCAGGCGATCGGCTTGCAATTCCAGAACCATTTTCTCAAGCCCGTTCGCGCGCAGACGCACCTCCAGCTCGGTGGGTGACACAATTACCTTCTCAACCAAGAGGCGCACAATGCGAGCCTGCTCGGCAGGAAATAGCTGATCCCAAATCTCGTCAAGGCGCGTCATCGCAACCGTGGCTTTAGCCTCGTCCAGACTAGGATCTAGGCTGATCGCATGCGGCAAAACCTCGACAAGCAATTCAGGTGAGCGTAAAAGGCCTCGTAATTGTTCAAGCACTGCAGACTCAAGCTCTGCTGCCGGCATGCGTGGCAGGCCCGATGCGCCCGCATACTCTTTGACATCTCGTTGCGGGATGTAATACCGATAGCATCGTCCGCCCTTTTTTGTCGAGTGAAATGGTGACAAGGCACGACCATCATTTCCAAAGACAATGCCCTTTAGCAGGAAATCAACCCTCATCCGTGTCTGGCCGCCTCGGGCTCGATAATTGGTCGACAAAATTGCCTGAACACAATCCCAAAGCTTCCGATCAATGATTGGCTGATGCTCAGCTGGGTACCACTGCTCTTTATGGCGCAGCTCACCTAGGTAGGTTCGGTTGTGAAGCAGCTTATGGATCAGCCCTTTGTCAATCGGCTTACCTTCTCGGACTCGCCCATCCTGGGTAGTCCAAGCCTTCGAGGTTGCGCCATCTAACTGAAGCTCTTTGACCAGTTTGGTGCCAGACCCCAGTTCAACAAACCGTTCAAATATTTGCCGGATGAGTTTTGCTTCTTTACGAACATCTACTCAGAGAGCGATGTGGATATTGTCATCCGCCTCGATGACTGCTTTCACAGCGATCTCGAATCTCTTTCAGATAAAGAAAAATCGATCTACAAGCAGGCATTCAACGACGCAACCTACACCCATACCGACTTCAAGCAGGACGTCCTGTCAGTGCTCAAGGGGCAATACGGATCGGCAGTCAAAGTGGGCGACAAGGCGATTGCCATCGACGCGAACGGTTCACGCCGCAAGTCGGACGTGATTGTCGCGACGCAATTCCGGCGCTACCGAAAGTTTCAGTCAATAAGCGACACTCATTACGTCGAGGGGATATGTTTTTTTAATGCTGCCGGCGAGCGAATCGCGAACTATCCGAAGCAGCACTCGGCGAACTTGACCGCGAAGCATCAGGCCGCATCCAAGTGGCTCAAACCCATGGCGCGAGTATTCAAGAACATGCGCACCCGACTGGTCCAAGATGGCTATATCAAAGCTGGTATCGCGCCTTCTTACTACATCGAAGGCCTGCTTTACAACGTGCCAAATGAAAAGCTCACCACCAGCTATCAGGAGAGTGTGGCCAACACTTTGAATTGGTATCTGCAAGAGGCGTCGAAAACTGACCTTGTTTGCGCCAACGAGCAGTATTACCTACTGCGAGATGGTTACCGCACTTGTTGGCGGCAGGCATCCTGCGATGCATTCATCGAGGCAGCAGTAAAGTTTTGGAACGACGAGTAAGTCAATGGATTAGTTTGATAAGTAATAGGAACAGCTTCAACAAAGCTCTGAACCAGAAGATATCGCAGAAGTAACCAGAGTTCTAAGACGGAGTGATCTGGCATGAGCGGGAATAAATGGGACCAGTCAGGCTTGCCCCACAAGGGGTGGAACTGCATCGACGTCGTCGACCTGAGGGCTGACTGCGAGACAGCAGAGGAAACTGACTACACGACCTGCCAAATGTGCGGCAACGAGAGGATCCGCTTCGTGCACGTTATGGAGCATCCTAATCTGGGCCAAAACTTCGATGTCGGATGCGTCTGCGCCGAGAAAATGAGCGGTGACTACGAGGGGTCGAAGCGGCGTGAAGCAACTTTGCGGAACAGGGCTGCCTGCCGCACAAAATGGCTCCAGCACAAGTGGCGGGTCTCCGCCAAGGGCAACAGCTTCTTGAACGTCGAAGGGTACAACCTCAGCGTGCACATGAATAAATTCAAACGATGGGGCTACCGGATTAATACCCAGTTCGGCGTAAAGACCTATGCAACCGAGGACGAAGCTAAGCTGGCGCTATTCGATGACTTTTGGACAGCGACTCAGGATGACAAACGGCGGTGAGCCTCAGATGGAAATGTGGACGCGGGTTCAATTCCCATGGAGGAATTAAATTGACGAATTAATATGTATTCGCGCTGAACAAGACTATAAAAGTCAAAAAGCCAGAGCCTAGTGGAGATATAGGATTTGAAAAAATGACAAAACGCAATTTTGAAAAGATAAGACGATTAGTTTCTGTACCTTTTTATCCAGACCCTAACCCTCACATTGAGGTTTCTCCTTTTAAGGATCAAAAAGAGGAATTTATTAGTACCATCCCCACTGATCAAACAATCGATCCGGCATTTCAGTCGCGTTTGAAATACCTAGGAAGTTTAGTCAAGCATGTTGCTAGTGAAATATATTCTGCTAAATCATCCGAAAGTCAAAAAAAGATTTTTTTGAATTACGGGATTTACATGAAACAATTTTTATTGACAACTATGTCAAAAACTATCATGGCTCCGAACTTTATCGAAAGGTCGTCAAAATAATTGAAATGAATGGGCTGTGGGAAAGAGACTGGCGAAGATCCAGGAACATACGAATTGTTTAGTGGCCAGAGGACTTTGTCGACGAGGTCAGACATGACTCCTCGTAGGCCTCAATGTCGATCTGCCTATAAAGTACTCGACCAGGCAGCTTAAGTGTAGTGATCGCGACTTGATCTGACAGTCCCCCAGTTTGCGGTACGTGTTTGTCAGATCAAATTTAGTTGTTTAGGTTTGTTATTTTATCCTTC
>Ga0208105_1000003_pt1 | contig 191082 bp, 194 predicted proteins | sample CryBogCBE16Jul07_FD_184574 | JGI IMG/M metagenome (GOLD analysis project Ga0208105, IMG submission 184574) | Freshwater microbial communities from Crystal Bog, Wisconsin, USA - CBE16Jul07 (SPAdes) | ecosystem: Environmental > Aquatic > Freshwater > Lake | place: Crystal Bog, Wisconsin, USA... | reverse complement strand
TCAGTCACCCTCATGCAGTTGCGTTTCGCTTCGTTCGCTGTGATCAACTTACGGCGGGACTTGCACCCGCGAGAGTGCGCCCATGCTGGGCGCACCAAACAAAACGGGTCACCCCGAAAGGTGACCCGTTTTACACAAACTAACCGAAGCTAGATTGTAGTTCTAAGCGTTTGCTTAGAACTGGTGACGCAGACCTACGCCCAGAACGGTTGAAGTCAAACCGTTGATGGTTGCATAGTTGTTAGCATATGAAACATAAGCATATGCGTTCGTACGCTTGGTGAAGTTATACTGATAACCAAGTGAGTAGGTGCTAGCGTTAGCGGCATTGTATGCATCTTGCATGTTGCCGTTAGGAGCAGCCATCTGCCATGAAGCGAACACATTGCTTGCTCCACCGATTGGTGCAGTCAGACCAACCAAGTATGAGTTAAAGCCAAAGTTCTGGTCAAAAATGTTGACACCGTTTTGCAGACCAGCTGCCAAGCCTGGCAGAACACCTGATGTGATTGAAGCACCTGAGTTACCCTGGGCATTACCCTGGTTACCCATCATACCGCCACGGGTCTGACCGTAAGCAACAGCAAGCTTAACGACGTTGAAGTCGTAAGTACCACCCAAGTTCCACTCAGAAGGCGATGCATCTGGTGAACCGTTAACAAAGTTTGATGCGCCATACAGTTTGTCATACGAAGCAGCAACGTAGATTGGGCCGTTGGCGTATTTAGCGCCTAAGCTGATCTGACGTGTGTTGTCTTGTGATGCGTAGTTGTAGCCTGTACCTGATGCGTCAGCTTTGCCGCCGGCGATAACAACTGAATCAATACCAGTTGCGAACGAGTACATAACGCCGGCCTGGAAACCACCCATGACTGGAGTCTGATACTTCAAGGAGTTCGACAGACGGTATGTGTTGGTTGTACCAAACGCGTTACCGATATTAGCCTGAGCAAAGCCCTGTGCAAACGGATCGATCGCACCGAAGTAGTCGGTTGCGAAGTTCAGCTGACGGCCCATACGTGCATAGCCCCAAGCGTCGTTCTCAACGCCGAACCATGCCTGACGACCGAACAGACGGCTGGCTTGACCCAGTGTACCGTTACCGATGTCGAAACCGTTTTCCAACTGGAATGTCAGACGATTGCCTGAACCCATGTCTTCAACGCCTTTGAAACCCAGACGGTTACCCGACTGTGTACCATAAGCCATACCAAATTCGTTAATGGTGTTGCCATTATATGAAGCTGATTTGTAGACCAAACCGGCATCAAGGATACCGTACAAAGTTACTGATGATTGTGCCGAAGCGGCACCAGCAAAGCCGGCTAGCAGGGCGGCAGCGAGCAGAGTCTTTTTCATTTAAGAAATCTCCGATGATTTGAGTGACAAGAGCAACAAACATTTGATTGTCTGCCGCCCCCCTAACTCCGCTAAGGGAAGTTGACGCTATTGCATCAAAAATACGGGCTTGTGGCTATGATTCTCGTCAGAAAACAGTCCAGAGGGGGGGGTTATGTTGGGTTAGCGCAACATTTTGTTGTTTTTTAACCAAAAATACTAGGGTTTACCCTTGTGTAGTGAATTTTTCCCAGTCCATCCTCATTTGAATAAACTGACTGAATCAGTCAAGCTTCAGGAAAGGCCGGTTTTATGATTATTTTAATAAGCGAACACACTCCCTCATGACGATATCCAACGAATCCCCACGCATCAGTTTGCAAGAATTTCTGGCTTTACTCGATGCGCACCATCCCTTTGCAAGGCTTTTAGGGATAGAAATCAGAGAAATCGGCTTTGGCTGCGCCACGCTCGCGCTGCCACCCAATCCGGATTTTCAAAGGCTTGGCGGGATTATTGCCGGCCCTATGCTCATGGGACTCGCAGATCTTGCCATGTACGCTGCTGTGGTTGGTGCGACAGGCAACTCCGAGGCCGTCACGTCTAGCCTGACCATGAACTTTCTACGTAAAAGTCCTCCAGGCGTGATCCTGGCGCATGCCAAGGTACTCAAAACCGGCAGATTGTGCGCGGGCGAGGTCATCCTTACTGCAGAGGGAAGTTCAGCGGCCATCGCACACAGCATCAGCACCTGGTCTCTGCCCAAGCTGACGAAATGAATATTTAACTGTTCACTATTCAACTATTCATCAATATGCGTTGAATATTTGCTGTAAAGCTTCGCGATCATTGGTTTTCAATAAAGCCAGACGCAAAAGGATGCGAGCTTTTTGGGGATTCAGTGATTGCGCGGCGATAGTATGGAACTCATGATCTTTCACCGACGGTCGCACACTGCCCTGGGCAACATGAGAAGACCTGACAAAAGCAACACCTCTGGACGCGGCAAGGCTTGCGCCTTGGCGTGCAACGCCCGACAAGCTGCCATTACCGGTGCCAGCAAGGACGATTCCTTTCACTCCGGCTGCCAGAGCAGCCTCGTACATATGCAGACCAGCCCCCTGGTGGTCATAGACAATATCGACTGCGGGCAAAACCTCTAGCCCGGCAGCCAAGTGCAAGCTACTTTGCCGGGTATGAATACGAGTTACCCGGTTGAAGTACTGTAAGTCCTTACCCGACACCACTCCAAGTACGCCCTGCTCGGGAACAACGAAGGCATCGACGCCCGTCGTATGTGCTTTAAGTACGTATCGTGCTGCCAGAATACGATCATTCATCACCGCCATCACACCATGACCAGCAGACTGGGGATTTGAGGCCACCACAACGGCATGAAAAAGATTGAGCGGCCCATCTGCGCTGATCGCGGTTGAAGGCCTCATCGCCCCCACCAGAACAACTGGTTTATCGCTTTGGACAACCAGATTTAAAAAGTACGCTGTTTCCTCAAGAGTATCTGTGCCGTGGGTAATCACGACTCCAGCGATATCGGGTTGAGCTAACCAGTCATTGACACGCTGCGCGAGCTTGAGCAGCACCTCATCACCGATCAAATAACTTTCGATATTTGAAACCTGCTCATATTTGCAATGCGCGATCTCACTAAGCGCCGGTACCGCCTCGATCAAGGCATCCACGCCCTTACCGACTTTATAGTCACTTAACTGCGTTACAACGGCCCCAGAAGAAGCAATCGTGCCGCCAGTACCCAAGACAACAACAGAAGGTAATTTATGCATGGAGAGCCTCACAGGCACGCTTTAAACGAGCCAATCCTTCATTCAACACATCCATGGAGGTTGCAAAGGAGAATCTAAAATACGGGGTAGTGCCATATGCAGCACCTTGCACACCGGCGAGCTTTTCTGACTCGAGCAAATAAAGCACCAGATCCTCATCGGTGCGAATGATTTGCCCGGAGGGTGTTTTTTTATCAAGCAAACCCGCGCAGGAGGGAAAGACATAAAAAGCACCCTCAGGGGCATGGCACGTCACACCAGGTATTGCGTTCAAACCCGCCACAACCACATCACGTCTGTGCTGAAATATTTCAATATGCTTGGCAATGAAATCTTGCGGTCCGGTGAGTGCCTCGAGCGCAGCGGCCTGGCTGATCGAACAAGGGTTGGAGGTACTTTGCGACTGCATTTTTGTCATCGCCTTGATGAGCTCTTCGGGGCCTGCGCAATAACCGATACGCCAGCCTGTCATCGCATAAGCTTTTGAAACACCATTTGCTGTCAGCGTGCGCTCCTTGAGCTCAGGCGCGACTTGCGCCATCGTGCAAAACTCTCGTCCATCAAACAGCACGTGTTCATAAATATCATCGCAAAGCACCCACACATGCGGATGATGAACCAGTACATCAGCCAGGGCACGCAACTCCGCGCGCGAATAGACTGCACCGCTTGGATTGTTTGGTGAATTAAGAATCAGCCAGCGCGTCTGACTGGTTATCGCACGCTCAAGGTCTTCAGGTTGTAATTTGAAGCCTTTCTCTGCAGGACATGAAACTGCGACCGGTGTGCCGCCTGCCAACAACACCATATCAGGGTAGGACACGTAATAAGGTGCAGGGACAATCACCTCGACACCGCGCTGCACAGTGGTCATGATGGCGTTAAAGATCGCTTGTTTACTGCCCGTGCTACACATCACCTCGTTCGCGGAATACTCGAGCTGGTTTTCACGCAAAAATTTTCCGCGGACCGCCGCTTTGAGCTCTGCCGTGCCACCAATATCGGTGTACTTGGTCTTAGACGCAGCCATCGCCCGGACAACAGCCTCGACCACATTGGGCGGCGTATCAAAATCAGGCTCGCCCGCAGTCAGTCCCACGACATCATGACCCGCCGCTTTCAAGGCTCGCGAGCGTTGCGTGGCCATTGAGCTTGGCGAGGGTTTGATGCGATTCATGCGATCAGCGATTAAAGCCATGTTTTTCCCTATCTGGCAAAATTTATTATGAATACATGATTACATAACATGAAACCTTACGCCAATTGTTCCAGAAATCGCATGTTTGCCGCGCCAGGTATTTACAAGTTTTAATCGTTCAGACAGCTGAAACACCCAACAAAAAACCCGCATATCGGCATCGCGATTGCGGGTTGATTGGGCGTTGAAAGTGAGGTTTTTTTAAAAAGGCTGATTTGAATAAAGTGGCTATTCAAAACCTGGTGCCGACGGCGAGACTCGAACTCGCACAGCTTTCGCCACTACCCCCTCAAGATAGCGTGTCTACCAATTTCACCACGTCGGCATTTAACTTCAACAAGCCCAAGATTGTAGCACGCAAAGCGTCAGGCTTCGACGGCTACAAATCACGGCATTACTTTGGAGCAGCGGGTACTGCAGGAGCCATCGGGACAGCAGGTGCTGCTGGAACGGAAGGAACCGCTGCAGCGGGCGCGGCTGGAGTTCCCGGAACAGCCGGTGCCGAGGGTACCAGCCCAGGCACTGCAGAGCCTGCAGGTGCTGGCGCAGGAGCTGTCTGTGAAAAGTTAGACATGATGCCGGTGTCCTGGCCCTTTGTACCTCGGTTGGAGACATACGCCAGACCAATCGTGGTAATAAAAAAGACAACCGCCGCCCACTTTGTTGCGCGCGACAGGAAATTAGCGGCGCCTGTGGCACCAAACAAACTGCCAGCTGATCCGCTACCAAAGGCTGAACCCATGTCTGCGCCCTTACCTTGCTGTAACAGCACTAGCGAGATAATGGCTAAAGAAGAAAGGATCTGCACAAATAAAAGAACATTAAACATCCAGGACATTGCAACACTCCGAAAACTTAACAATCAACAGAATTTAAGCAGCACTACGTAGTACTTACGCGGCGATCGCTAAAAATTCGTCAGCAACTAAAGCAGCACCACCCACCAACGCTCCGTCGATGTCTGGCATAGAAAACAGACTGGTGGCATTAGCTGCCTTAACACTGCCACCATAAAGAATTTGAATATCTCCAGCACCAATGGCGCGCAATGCAGCACGAATCGCGGCATGCACCTCCTGGGCCTGCTCTGGAGAAGCGGTACGTCCGGTGCCAATCGCCCAGACTGGCTCATAAGCGACAACCAGGTTTTTAACTGACTCAACTCCCAGCGCAAGCACAGGTGCCAACTGACGCTCAATCACACTGATCGCCTGGCCTGCATCACGCTCAGTAAGTGACTCACCGACACAGACAACAGGAATTAAACCCGATGCCAATGCGGCCTGTGCCTTGTCAGCGACAAGCTGGTCCGTCTCAGCGTGCATGGTTCGTCGCTCCGAATGCCCGACCAGCACCCACTTGCAACCAAAATCTTTCAGCATCGCTCCCGACACTTCGCCAGTAAAGGCGCCCTGTTTTTGCGTGCTGATATCCTGAGCACCCCAGGTCACTGCAGAGCCATTGAGGGCCTGCGCTGCCTGCGCGAGGTAAGGAAACGGAACACAGACTGCTAACTGTGCAGCGGTGTCGGCCGGACGCAACGCTGCCAGCAACTTAGCGTTATCAGCTAAATTACCGTGCATTTTCCAGTTACCAATCACGAGTCGTGCGCGCGCTGGGTCGCGTGCGAGTGTGCGAGCTGATGTCATTTCTGTTGCCATAACGGATAGCAGTACAAACCGGGATAAACCCGGCATTGTAGCTTACGGAACCAGATTATTAAGCAACCAGAATAATTTTTCCGATCGGCTCGCCCGCTTCCATCATGGCGTGCCCCTTAGCCGCCTCTTCCAATGGCAAGGTTGCATAAATAATGGGCTTGATTTTGCCGGCAGAAAGTAGTGGCCAAACGTGTTTTTGCAGATTTTTAGCAATTTCGCCCTTGAAAGCGATCGGCCGGGGACGCAAGGTTGAACCTGTAATCGTCAATCGGCGACGCATCAGTTCGCTGGAGTCAAAAAGGGATTTGCTCCCTCCAAGCGTAGCAATCACCACGATTCGCCCCTCATCCGCCAGACATTTGATATCGCGACCAATGTAATCACCCGCAACCATATCAAGAATGACGTTAACGCCCCGGCCACCCGTGAGCGCCTTAATCTCGGCAACGTAATCCTGAGTTTTGTAATTGATACCCTTGACTGCGCCCAGAGCTTCGATTGCACGCACCCTTTCATCGCTGCCAGCTGTTGCATAAACTTTGTGTCCCATGGCTGTCGCTAACTGAATCGCCGTCGTACCGATGCCGCTGGCGCCGCCGTGTACCAAAAAGGTCTCATCACCCGACAATGCACCACGATCAAACACATTGCTCCAGACCGTGAAATAAGTCTCTGGCAAACCTGCTGCCTCGACCATCGAAAGTCCCTCAGGAATGGGCAAACATTGCTCAACAGGAGCTACGCAATACTCTGCATAACCACCACCAGCAACCAGCGCACAGACTTTGTCGCCTGTTTTAAAGCCACCGGCAGCCAAATCCCCCCCCACGATCTCGCCTGCAATTTCAAGGCCTGGCAAATCGGTCGTCCCAGGTGGTGGGGCATAGCTGCCCATGCGCTGAAAAACGTCCGGACGATTAATGCCGGCAGCCGCGACTTTGATCAGGACTTCCCCCTTTCCTGCTACAGGTTCGGGGCGGGTGGTTGGAACCAGAACTTCGGGACCACCGGGGGTGGTTATTTCGATTGCTCGCATGACAACTCCAGAACTGTTTTTCGTAAATCGTTTATTATGACGGTCTTCGCGAAATAATTCGTAAATATCTTTCGGTCTTATGGACTGATACGGGATGTTGTCATAGCCCCGGGATAGTCATTTATTTCAAGGAAGCGTGGCCGAGCGGTTTAAGGCACCGGTCTTGAAAACCGGCGAGGGTTCACGCCCTCCGTGAGTTCGAATCTCACCGCTTCCGCCAACTCTCCGTCATAATATGTAGCGTCACCTCTCTGAGATCGCGCGTGTCTTATAGTTCGACCGCTGCGCTAACACTGTGATGACCCACCAACCCTGCGTATTCGAAAACTAACGCAATGCGTTGAAAATCAAACAGTAAGGTTCATCCATGTCATTGGCTAAATTTCTTTCGGTTTTTTTATGTGTTGCAAGCCTCACAGGCTGCGCAAGCGATGGCTCATCAGTCGACTGGTCCGACGTCGCCATCCTGCCAAACATGACCAATATCCCCACCGTACACTACTCGCCAGACGGTTTTGATACGCCTTACGACTATTACTGATCAATATGCAGAATCAAGACCTGCTCAGGTGAGGGATGCAAAGCACACGCCCTGGCCGTTTAATGCAAACACTGTCGATAGCAAAAAAACTGAATCATGAGCAACCTTAACGAAGCAATCGCGCAATGCGCCAGTGCTCTTGCGCTCGATCCACACAATATTGCTTTGCTCAATCAACTGGCGATGTTGCAAGCCACTGCGGGCCAGCATGACGAGGCCTTAGTCCACATCTCTGCAGCACTGAAACTCGCGCCCAGGCAGCCTTTGTTGCATTACAACCTGGGACAGGTGTATGGCAGTGCCGCCAGGCATGAAGAAGAAGTGAAAGCGTACCAGCAAGCCCTTGCGCTAAAACCCGATTTTGTCGAAGCCCAGATCAATATGGGCGTAGCACTGCGAGATATGCAGCGCTTTGACGAGGCCTTTGAAGCTTTCAAGAACGCCTTGCGGCTTAACCCTGAGCACCCTGGTGCACGCACCAACCGCGCCCAGACTAATCTGCTGCTTGGAAATTTCCAACACGGCTGGCGCGAATATGAATGGCGCTGGCAAGATGGCCACCAAAGCCACGATATCAAAGGCCAGCGCTGGAATGGTAAAGCCTCTCTCAAAGGTAGACGGCTGTTAATACATGCCGAACAAGGGCTGGGCGATACAATTCAGTTTGTGCGCTATCTGGATTGGGTGAAAGAACTTGGCGCTACAGTTATGCTGCGTGTACAACCACCGCTTGCAACGCTGCTGGCAAATTATCCTGCAGCAGACATGGTCATAGATACTGATTCAGCTCTGCCAGCCTTTGACTTTCACATTCCACTGCTCAGTTTGCCTCACGTATTATTTGATCGTCACTCAAGCATCCCCTGCTCGCATCATTACCTACTTGCTAAACCTGCGAAAGTTACCGAGTGGTCGAACTTTTTAGCAAAACAGTCGATAGACAATATCAACAGGGTAAACAACACAGGGTTTACAAAAAAATTACTGAAAGTTGGACTTTGCTGGTCCGGGAGCACGCATCATTTGAATGATAAAAATCGTTCGATGCTGCTTGCCCAATGGAGCGTATTACTCGAGCAAAATTGTATTTTTGTTTCACTGCAAAAAGAAATCCGTGAGGCAGATCGGCAGACTCTGGAAAGCCATACTGAAATTTTAAACGCAGGCATTGATTTCAAAAATTTCGAAGATACTGCGGGATTACTGTGCAACCTTGATCTGGTCATTACCGTTGATACCGCTGTGGCGCATCTCAGTGCAGCTCTGGGCATCCCGACCTGGATTCTGCTTCCCGAGCCAGCCGACTGGCGCTGGCTGAGAGAAAGAACCGACAGCCCCTGGTACCCGAGTGTGCAATTATTCAGACAAGCCGTGCGTGGTGAATGGGAAGAAGTGATTCAGCGTGTTGCAGACTCGCTATCCCTTTCGAATCTAACCGGCCAGTAATGCGACGGCTTTGATTTGTGCCCAGACACGCAGTCCTTGCCTGATTTGCAACCGCTCTACCGAAGCGTGCGAGACTCTCGCAAACAGTGCCTGATCCTGATTAACCCCTGCACCGAGTTGAATCAAGACCTGACCTGACACGCTCTCTCGGACGGACTGAACCGTAACAGGAAGAATGTTGAGCACGCTCGTATCCCGATGCTCGCTCAGACTCAAGCTGACATCACGAGCGTGGATGCGCAGTCGCACGCGATCGCCAGTGCGATGCGTACCACCTTGAGCGAAGAGCTCGCCCATCGCAGTGCAGAGGCTGAACAATCCATGCTGATGTTCGCGACTGACATGGGCGATGACAACCACACCTGCATCATCTCTTAACGCCAGCGGTACATCGGGGCTATTCATCACCTCGAGTGCAGGCCCAGACTGACGCACACGACCGTCTTTCATCAATACAAGGTAATCTGCCAGGCGAGACATTTCATCGACAGCGTGTGTGACATAAATCATCGGGATTGGAGTGACTAGCTTCAGCCGCTCAAGATAGCCAAGCACCTCCGAACGTCTGCCGGCATCGAGAGCTGCCAGTGGCTCATCAAGCAGCAGTACCTCCGGACGCGTCAATAACGCACGGCCCATCGCCACGCGCTGACGCTCACCGCCCGAGAGCTGTGCGATCTTACGATGCCTCAGTGGCTGCAAATCTAACTGTTCAATACACTCGTGATACTCAAGCTCTGTGCCCTGCACCCGTTTAAAACCATAGCGAAGATTTTGCTCAACGGACAGATGCGGTAACAAGGCTGAGTGCTGGAACACAAAACCTACACGACGTGCGTGAGGCGGTAAAAATACATTCCCGGATTGCCAGGTACGCCCTTTGACGCGCACCTCGCCTTGCACCTCTGGCTCCAGACCTGCGATGGCTCGCAAAATAGTTGTTTTACCCCCTCCTGAAGGGCCAAAGACAACAGTGGTGCCACGAGCAGGGAGATTTAAGGAAATATCAAGAGCAAAATCCGGACGTTGCAATCGCAAGGACAATTCGATTTGTTCACCGAGCTCATCAGAGTGGGATGAAAGTGGTAAATGCGTCATACACCCGCCTCGCGTCTGGCAAGACGTTGACTCAGTACATGCATCAAAAACAAGACAACAAAAGAAAAAATCAGCAATCCACCTGCTATCCAGTACGCCTCGGTATATGCCATGGACTCTACGCGGTCATACAGCAAAACTGATAACACACGGGTCTCACCCTCAATGTTTCCCCCCACCATCAAAATCACACCAAATTCACCGATGGTATGCGCAAAACCCATCACTGTTGCAGTCAGAAAAGCAGGTCGGCAAATCGGCACAACGACGGAAAAAAAACGATCTAGCGGTGAGGCACGCAAAGTCGCAGCCGCGTCCAGAACAACGGGATCCAACGCAGCGAAGCCAGCCTGCAAAGGTTGGATGACAAACGGCAGGGAGTAGAGCACCGAGGCCAGCAGTAAGCCCCAGAAGGTAAAAGCCAGAGTACCGAATCCAAGGGCAGCTGTTGTTTGCCCCAAAAATCCATTAGGTCCCATCGCAATCAACAGATAAAAACCCAGCACTGTTGGAGGTAAGACCATCGGCAACGCCACAAGCGCTGATAAAGGTGTTTTCCAATGGGATCGGGTTCGCGCCAGCCACCAGGCAACAGGTGTACCGAGCAGCAACAATATGAGAGTCGTCAGGCTCGCGAGCTTGAGGGTGACAACTAACGCCGGCCAGATAGCGCTCAACACCACACTCCAGGCAGATTAGATAAATGACACACGCGCTTGAAATCATCCATAATTATTAAGAAAATCATAGGCTTAGTACAGTAACAGTGATTCTTGTAAAGATAAATTCTCAGGTCAGTTGTAGGGAGATATCGATATCGTCTCAAAACCGGAGTAAAGTGATTCTAGTGGTTAAAACAAGTAGAAAGACAATTGCCGAAAATATGGAACATCTTAAGTCTCCTTTGACAGACCGCTTTGGTCGCAGCATCGAATATCTGCGCCTGTCCGTCACAGACAGGTGCGACATGAAATGCACCTATTGTCTGCCCAAGAGTTTTAAGGGCTATCAGGAGCCCCGGGACTGGCTGACCTTTGACGAAATCGAGCGTGTGGTTGGCGCCTTTGCGCGCCTTGGTACCTCGCGTGTGCGTCTGACCGGCGGCGAGCCCTTGTTGCGCCGTAATTTACCTGAGCTTGCGGCGCGTATCAGCGCACTGCCAGGGATCCGGGATTTGTCACTGTCAACTAATGGCACCCAGTTACCGAAACACGCCGAGGCTCTGCGTGCTGCGGGTGTGACACGTTTAAACATTAGTCTGGATAGTCTGACACGCGAGTGCATCACGCAAATTACCGGACGAGACTCGATCGATGACGTGATGGCCGGACTCGCTGCCGCTGAGGCCTCCGGATTCTCTCCCATCAAGCTCAATATGGTTGTGATGCCCGGAGTAAATGAACACGAAGTCGAATCCATGGCTGAGTTCTGCATCAATCGCGGTTTTATCCTGCGAATGATTGAAACCATGCCGATGGGCAGCACCGGATTGGCTTCAGGTTATGCACCGCTTGGACCAATCCTGGATCGTCTGCGCGAACGTTTTGATCTGATCCCGGAAATCAAGGAAATGGGTGGCGGACCAGCTCGTTACTGGCGCACCAAGGACGGTCGGGGTCAGATTGGCTTGATCACGCCGATTAGCCAGCACTTTTGTGCGACCTGTAATCGTGTTCGGCTTTCGGTCGATGGCACGCTTTACCTGTGCCTCGGTCAGGAAGAAAAAGTCGAGTTACGCCCTCTTCTGCGCGCAGGGATCACTGACGCAGAACTCGAACAAACGATCCGTGAGGGGATAGAACTCAAACCAGAACGCCACGAATTCCTTACCGCTCCGACAAAAATTATCAGATTTATGTCACAAACCGGCGGTTAAGGACGCGGCTCAGGGTTCGGTTCAGGCAAAATACCTTTTTTGCATCAAGAGTCATTTAACTAAATGAAACCCAGAGCTAATCTTCTCGACTTTGATGTCGCACGTCGCCAACTACTCGATTTTGCAGCACTGCCCACAGCCCAGGGAACCGTAGGCTTGCTGCAGGCGCAGGGACGGGTTCTGGCACAAACAGTCACCTCCCCCATCAACGTGCCAGGTTTTGATAACTCCGCAATGGATGGGTACGCCCTGTATATCGAAGATGTAGCGGCTATGCCTGCGAGTTTTGAGGTGGTTCAACGGATTGCGGCCGGACAAACTGGCTTAGCACTCGCCCCAAACACCGCGGCCCGTATCTTTACCGGAGCGCCTATACCTGAGGGTTGTAATGCTGTCGTACCACAAGAGCACACTACGGAATCAAACGGCGGCATTTCACTTACGCACGCAGTTAGTTTGCATCAGCATATTCGCCGCAAGGGTGAGGACATTGCACAAGGCGATACGGTTCTCAAAACCGGCCAGCGCATGGGCCCGGCACAACTGGCAATGCTCGCATCGATTGGTGTGGCAACAGTCAATGTTTTCAGAGCATTAAAGGTCGGTGTTTTTTTCACCGGAGATGAGTTGACCGAACCCGGTCAACCGCTCGCCCCGGGTGCCATATACAACAGCAACCGGTATGCCATTAATGGACTGCTCAAGCAGCTAGGTTGCGACGTCAATGACTATGGAATTGTTCGCGACTCGGTGCAGGCAACGCGCGATGCCTTGCAACTGGCCGCCTCGGAAAACGATGTTGTGATGACCTGCGGTGGCGTATCAGTCGGAGAAGAAGACCACGTCAAAGCAGCAGTGCTCGCGCTGGGTCAGTTAGATCTTTGGCAAATCTCGATGAAACCCGGTAAGCCACTTGCCTACGGCAAAATAGGACAAGCTGATTTTATTGGTTTACCAGGCAACCCGGTGAGCGCTTTTGTTACATTCCTGCTAATGGCTCGACCGTTCTTGCTCAAACGCATGGGTGCTGCCGATACGGCTTTGCGTTATCTCACAGCAGAGGCTGCTTTTAATTGGCCACGCCCCGATAAAAGACGTGAATTTCTCCGTGTAAAACTTGAACGCAATGATTCTGGCCAGAATACTTTGCGCTTGTGGCCTAACCAGGGTTCAGGGGTCATGAGCAGTCTTGCCTGGGCCGATGGGCTAGTCGATCTGCCACCAGAAACGCAAGTTAAGCCAGGCGACAAAGTGCAGTACCTGTCGATCTCCGACCTGTTGAACTTTTAACAACATTAACTGAGCTATCTTTTATGCACCTCAAGGTTCTTTATTTTGCTCAACTGCGCGAGCGTTTCGGTCTGGCAGAAGAGGCTCTGAGCGTGCCTGAGTCAGTCGTCACTGTAGCGGACCTGATTGATCACCTGGGCACACGCGGCGGCGTCTGGCTCGAAACCTTTGCAAGTGGCGCAGCATTTCGTGTCGCAATGAATCAGGAGATGGTGGCGCTTGACGCAACACTCACAGATGGCGCCGAAGTTGCGCTTTTCAGACCTGTCACGGGAGGCTGAGTGACTGTGTCCAGCACCAAAACAAACCTCGACCTGACTGCTGAGCGATTTTCAGTTTCCGTACAGCACGAAGATTTTGATTTAAACACCGAACACAGCCATCTGGTGAGTGACGACCGGGGGATTGGTGCGGTCGTAGCATTTATAGGCATGGTCCGAGATCTCAATCTGGCCGATGATGTCGTAGCTCTGGAACTCGAACACTATCCCGGCATGACAGAAAAAACGCTTGCCAATATCATTAACGAAGCACGCAAGCGATGGACTCTGCAAGCTGCACGCATCGTGCATCGCGTCGGCAAGATGCACCCGGGAGACCAGATTGTTTTAGTCCTTACCGCAAGCCCGCATCGTGGCGATGCTTATGAGGCGAACATGTTCATCATGGATTATCTGAAAACTGAAGCGCCTTTCTGGAAAAAAGAATGGACGCCACAAGGTCCCAGATGGATCGAAGCTCGTGAAAGTGATGATCACGCGCTCACAAAGTGGAAAAAAAATGACCTATGATGCGCTGATTCTCGCAGGGGGGCGTGGCAGCAGGATGTCTGGTCGCGATAAAGGCTGGATCATGTGGGAGGGACACCCCCTGATCGAGCATGTGATACAGAGACTGGGGCAGCAAACCCCGTCACCTGCACGAATCCTCATCAGCGCAAATCGCAACATTGACGCCTATCAGCAAACGGGACACCTGGTTATCTCGGATGATCGCGCTGATTTTGTAGGGCCGCTCGCGGGCGTTGAGGCAGGTCTCATGCGCTGTAAAAAAAATAATTTACTGGTTGTACCGTGTGACACGCCGCTATTACCTGGGGATTTATTTGAAAGACTACAGCAGGCAATGGATGAGCATCCTGAGGCTAAAGCAGCCTATGCCGTGACCGCCGATGGTCCGCACCCACTATGCTGTTTGCTTCACCCTTCCCTGAGCGGCTCTTTAGGTCAATTTCTCGATGCAGGTCATGGCCCGGTCGTCGCATGGCTTGAGAAAGCTCGCGCGGTCGCGGTTAGCTTTAACGAGGCCGACGCCTTCAGGAACTTCAACACACTGGAAACTTTCCAGACCACACGGAATTCGGTATGACTCAGGATCTCACCCACTTTGATGCAGCGGGACAAGCTCACATGGTGGATGTCTCTGCCAAAGCAGAAACACATCGCCGGGCCATTGCTCAGGGCAAAATCACCATGCAGGCCGGAACCTTTGCAAAGCTCGCAAATGGTCAGGCAGCTAAAGGAGATGTTCTGGGGATTGCGAGACTTGCTGGAATCATGGGTGCAAAGCAAACTGGTTCATTAATACCACTGTGTCACCCAATCCCTCTCACGCGTGTCACGGTTGATTTCGAATTACATCCAGAGTCATCGTCCGTCACATGCACGACATGCTCTGAAACCGTCGGTCGCACCGGCGTGGAGATGGAGGCACTGACTGCTGCTTCAGTCAGTTTGCTCACTATCTATGATATGTTGAAAGCAGTCGACCGTGGCATGGTGATTGATGGTGTCAGGCTGCTCGAAAAGCATGGGGGCAAGTCTGGGAGCTGGGTTGCATAAAGCGTAAATATTGATCCGCCATCAAATCACCTTCGAATACTTAGCGGTCGTGCGAGCCTCACGTAAATAACGATCAAAGCGCATGGCAACAATGCGAGCCAGAAACCGCCCCTTGGGCGTAATCCTGATTGCTTCTTGCGATAGAGTCACTAACCCGTCTTTTTCCAGGTCCTGGAGTTGAACCAGATCAGTGGAGAAATAATTCTCGAAATCAACAGCCCACTTCGCCTCAAAATCAGCAATGACGATTTCGGACTGGCATAACAAATCATGAATGACTGCCCGACGGATCAAGTCATCACGCGTCATTTCAAGACCTTTAGCCAGCGGCAGACGACCTTCATTCAGAGCACCATAATAACCATCAAGATCGCGTTCGTTTTGCGCGTATACATTGCCCATGCGACTAATCGATGAAACACCCAGCGCAACCAGATCACAATCAGCCTGGGTCGCATATCCCTGAAAATTACGTTGCAATGTCCCTTGCTCCAGTGCAACGGCTAAATCGTCTTCAGGCAAAGCGAAATGATCCATTCCTATGTAAACATAGCCAGCATTGAGCAGTGTTGTCACTGCGAGTTTAAGCATCGCCAGCTTTTGCACTGGTGCAGGGATTGCCGTGGTGTCAATCCGGCGTTGAGGCATGAAGCGCTCAGGCAAATGCGCATAACTGTAGAGCGCGATACGTTCGGGTCGCCATTGCAAAACCGTTGTTAAGGTCGCCTGCATCGTATGGACAGATTGTTTGGGCAAACCATAAATCAGATCCAGATTAATAGAGTTAAAACCGAGTTTGCGACCACGCTCAAGCACCGCCTGAGTTACCTCCGGGGGCTGAATGCGATTCACCGCCTCTTGCACGCCGGGATCGAGATCCTGAACGCCAATACTCATGCGCTTAAAGCCGTGGTGCGCCATCAACTCCAGCGCACCCGAACTTAATCTGCGGGGGTCAATCTCTACCGAACACTCAGCATCAGATTTAAATGTAAATGCCGCTTTAAGCATCTGCAGCAAACGCTCAAGCTGTAAATTTGTCAAAAAAGTTGGGGTACCGCCCCCGAGATGCAGCTGACTGACTTCAGGTTGCGTAGCAAACTCCCTTCGCACTAAGGAAACTTCTTTTTCCAGATAATCAAGATAGATATCTGCGCGACTGCGGTCTTTGGTGGCAATTTTGTTGCAAGCGCAGTAGTAACAAACCGTGTCGCAAAACGGCAAATGCACGTAAAGAGATAGTGCCGTCTTTGGGCGCGTAAGCTGACGTTCATGCAGTACGGTCAAATATTGCTGTAGAACGGGACCAGTAGCAAAACGATCAGCTGTTGGATAAGAGGTATATCGAGGGCCACTACCATCGTACTTGACGACAAGTGCGGAATCGAACTCAACTGGGGTGAGGTGTTTAATCTGCATAAGTCTTATAACAAATTGCGCTATGCGGCCTGCACAGCACAGACTGGGGTGTGCTGTGCAAGTGTGGCCGGCCTTAAACCACTCAGCAAATAAGTAATCAACTCTCTAACTGGGCGTATTTCCTCGCCAAAGGGAAGTTTGCCCGCGCCGCGGAAAAACAAACCCTTACTCACCTCGCCTTGCAAGGCAGAAACCAGTTTCATATCGATACAAAACTGGCCTGAACGACCGATACCATCTCGCAGACCACATTGAGTCAGGCAATCCGCCCGCTGCGCGCAACGCCTGGGATCTGCTTTGGCACTGGCCTGCATTCGGACCTCATGGAGTTGATATTGTTTGAGCCAATGCGTTGGCACTGCCCTGGCTGGCAACCCCGCCACACTGACAAACTCGGTCAACTCTCGGGGATTAGCCTGGATCAACACTTTTTTAAAATTGACGTGTGCATCGCCCTCTGCGCTCACAGCAAAGGCGGTACCAAGCTGCACACCACTTGCACCAGCATTGAGCCAATGACGAACTTTTTCGTGGCTATCAATACCTCCAGCCAGAATCAAGGGTGGTGCATCCGATCCCAAGCCCAACTCTGCAAACAAAGCCTGGCAATCTTGTAAAACCGTCTCAAATTCAAATTTAGACGAATGCAAGTCCGAGACTTTAGCCGCGCCCAGATGTCCACCGGCTAGTCCAGGATGCTCAATAATGATTGCATCCGGACAGCGGCCCTTTTTGAGCCACTTTTTCATGACGATCGCCACACCGCGCGACTCAGAAAGAATAGGTACCAAAGCAATTTTCGGGTAATCCGCCACCATCTCAGGCAAATCAAGGGGCAAACCGGCACCCATCACCAGTACGTCTGCGCCAGACTCACAAGTTTGGCGCACCAGTGCGGGATGAGCGCGGACAGCTTTCATGACATTGACTGCAATCAGACCGCGACCGCCTGAGACTGCTCGTGCGGCTTTAATTTCCCGGTCCAGTGCGATCAGATTGACGCGATCAATCTCATCCCGATCGCGGCAACGCTCGGTTTGTTCCATCAAATCAGCATGGTGATGCCGCAAGTCAATACTTGCAATGGTTCCCATCGCATTTTCACGCGCGACCGCACCTGCAAGCTTATGGGCAGACACGCCGACTCCCATGCCACCTTGGACAATCGGCAATATAGCTTTGCCAGCAAGCCTGAGCGGTTTAAAGCCTGAGTATTCGGAATCAAGCGCTGAGGTCTGAAGCGCAGCTGATGAGGGTGATGCTAAATAAAGTCGTTCTGGATTTGAACTGCTCTGTGTGAAACGTGAATTCGAGGTCATCAAGGGTTTCCTTACGATGAGCCAAGATAAACCCTAAACGCGTTTCAAGACAAAAATGAAGAGCCAAGTATTTGATCTATAACAAGACTTTTATAAATACCGAACAAAATGACATAAAAAAATCCCCATAGGGGATTAATTTAAAAAAAACGAAGCTGGTGCCCCGAGCCGGAATCGAACCGGCACGCCCTGAGGCCTGAGATTTTAAGTCTCATATGTCTACCGATTTCATCATCGGGGCACAACTTCAGACAGCATTGTAACTAAACTGTAGAAAGTCTTCAGCCCTTGCAGGGAAAACGAATCGGCAGATAGCGTAAAACGGTTGAAGCTGCAAATTCCTTGTTGTACTCAGGGTGGGCCTGCGCCCATATGATGAACTCAGCCAGCACGACTTCGCGAGGCACGCCAATACCGCCCTCAGGCACGCAGACCTTGGGGGCCAGCTTGGAATCAGGATTCACCAGATTCGCCTGATAGACACCCTCGCCAAAACCAAAGCAAAACGTCTGGGCGACGACGTCCTCTTTGTCCTGACACAACTTGACCATCGCTTCGGTTGAGATGTCTGCTTTTGGTAAGGCACTGGTCTGAGCGAAACCCTGTGCGGCGGGCACAATAGCCAAGATGGACATTGCAATAAATTTTTTCATGTTAGTCATTCCATTAACGCCTGAATCCACCGAAATGTCCGCCGCCAAAGCCACCGCGTCCACCACCAAAACTGCGCTCTCCACCACCAAAACCACGCTCACTGCTCGAGCGGTCCTGACTCCAATCGCTACGCCCCTGGCTGCGCAATTGATTTTCCTGACTGGCTTCACGAGCCTGATTTGGATTGGCTCGGTCTTGCGCACGATCGCTGGACGCTTCAGATCTCATCTGGCTAGCCTGTTGTTTCTCCTGAGGCGTCGCATCGCGGTTAAAGGTATTTTGCGCGTTTTGACGAGCCTGCTGGGCGCGCGCTTTATCTTCAGGTGAAGCGTTATTTCTCCAGTCGTTTGCAGCATTTTGCTGGCGCTGGATATCGTTACGATCGATGGCGCTGCGGTTTCCTTCACCATAGCGGTTGTTCAGCGCCGAGTTGCTGTACGGGACACCATCGCGATGCGCTGGGTTGTAATTCCAATTGCTGCTTCCACCCAAACGCTCCGAGGAGAGATTGTTAACAGAGTTGAAATTGCGATTGAAATTATTGAAATTGTTGTTATTGATCGTAATCGAACCACTACCCCAGTGCGGTGTTGACCAGAGTGCCGCCCCGACCGCCATGCCGGCGCCAAACGCCATCAAACCCCAGGCAGGATTATAGGCAGGGTAAGGAGGATAGGCTGGATATGCCCACGCACCATAGACCATCGTCGGGTTATAGGTTGGAACATAAATCACTTGAGGATTAGCAGGAACAATCACGATATTGGACTGCTCGGTGCTCACCTGAACCTGTTGATTGGATTGCAAATTACCTGCCTGCTTTGCCTTGGCACGCAAAGTCTGGATCGCTTGCATCAAATCTTTGGGTTGCGCCAGATAGGCATCGCCAAGTTTCTGGGTCCAGCTCAGATTATTACCCAGTCTTTCGAGCGCCTCAGGGAAAGACACTAAAGATTTCACACTGTTGTCCCACGTCTGGGGCTTGAGGGCGTCCTGTAATTGTGAACCACTCAAATGCGCATTGGTGCGCTGCCAGTTAGCCGCCTCAGCGACCTCAAGCGGATAGGTTGCCGCCATCAGCATTTGGGATAATAACGAATCAGGGTACAGGGCAATCGGTGAAACCAATGACTGCAACTGGGGCTGAGACAAATTAGCGGACTGCTGGCTGGACTGAGCGAAGGCCTGAGAATTCAGGTGAACCCCTGAAAGTTCTCCACCGGTGCCAAGCGTCAGTGCAAGTGCTGCTGTCGCAGCAGACAGGACAAATTTACGCATGAGGATCCTTGAACGCTTAAACGCGTATGAGTGATCCTCATATCATAATTCATACTTGGAATTACTTAAAATAAAATAAGGGCGGGAATTACCCCGCCCATTTTGGCTATTTCGTCCTGTAAAAAACCAAAAATTCGGACTTAACTAGGTAATTGCGTTGAAAACCTTGCCAAAAAAGGCATCTGCATAGGCTGAATTAAGCCAACGAACAATCACAACCAGCTTTTTCTCGGGTTCAATCCAGGTAAAGGAGCTGCCTGCACCTACTGCAAAATAGCTTGAGGCTGGCACGCTCGGGAACACTTTTTGATCTTTATTCAGCCAAACCAGATAGCCATAGAACGGCGCCAAATCGCAGGGAACCTGCATTTGCCGGATCCACTCAGCAGACATCACGCGCTTGCCATTGGCTGCAACACCTTCGTTGAGCATCATCTGACCGATTAAAGCCTGGTCTTCGGCGCTGATTGACATGCCACCCCCCCAGTGGGTACCACCCGGTACAGACTGCACGCGACGTCCGGCAATCTCTACCCAGGCATTGTCATAACCCACCCAGTTCCAATCCTCGGAGGCACCCACCGGGCGCGTAATCGCTTCGCGAAACACCTCAGGCAACGGACGTTGGAACAGATGAAGCAACGCAAGCGACAACTGATTGATCCGGACATCGTTGTATTCCCAGTAGGTACCAGGCGTTTGCAAAGGTCGTGCATCACCTTTTTTACCGTCAGGAGCGGCTGCAAAAGTCACAGCACGATAGCGGTCGGCCTGGTCTGGTATTTCAAAGCAAGTCCCTTCCCACTCGCTGGTTTGCTGCAGCATCATGGCCCAGGTGATCAACGCGTTATGACCCTGATCAAAGCCAATGCCTTTGATACGCTTACCAATCGGCTCGTTGACGTCGGGCAATAAACCACGGTCGTGGGCAACCCCCGCCAACAAGGCGAGGCAGGTTTTAGCCACACTGAAGGTCAGATCAGCGCGCTTGGGTTCACCCCAGGAAATCAGCGTTTTACCGTTTTGAACAATGGTCCCGGACACGGGGCCGCGAGAGTGCACAGGGCCGTACAAGCGATTCCAAGGCGGTGGATCGGAAATATGAACACCCCAATTACCATTGCAATCACGATCCCAGGTCGTTTCATGATCGATCGAGAACTGCACCGCTTGCTTCAACGCATCATTCGACATATATAGCCTCTCGTTGTTTCAACTTTTAATTTCAGAGATATAGCATGATGATGGTCATGGTGCGACAAATTTCAGTGTTTACCAGTAGACTGATGAAAAACTGGCTATTCATATTTTTAAAATGATAAATTCGCCATACAACTTGCTTTGCTACAGATTTGGCATACAACTTGCTTGGTTACAGACATCAGCCTGAGTTATCGCGAATTAGGACACTCATGAAAAAGAACGTACCTTCTCTTGCCTCGAGCATGCGCCAGCTCAAAACCGTACTGGCCCTTTCTGCTTGCGTCTTTGCGGCGAGCTGTTTTACACCCCAGGCGTTTGCCAGTAAAGCAAACAACACACTGGGCATGGCCTACGACCAGGCGCCAGAAAACATTGATCCCTATTTCAATAATGTTCGAATCGGGGTGATCGTCGCCAATAACGTTTGGGATACGCTTGTCTACCGCGATCCGATCACAAACGAATACTCAGGCCAACTTGCCAAGAGCTGGAAACAGATCGACGACCGCACGCTTGAGTTTGAGTTGCGCGAGGGCGTGAAATTTCATAACGGTGAAGAGTTCGATGCAGACTCAGTCGTCTACACACTTAACTTTGTTGCTGATCCTAAAAACAAAGCCACCACGCAGCAAAACGTCCGCTGGATTGATAAGGTCGAAAAAATCGACAAATTCAAAGTCCGTATTATCGCCAAGGAACCCTTCCCCGCCGCAATCGACTATCTTGCTACCACGCTGGCAATCCACCCTGCAAAGTATTACCAGGAAGCAGGTCCTGCAGGGATGAATGCAAAACCCGTCGGTTCGGGCCCATACAAAATTGTGGAAAACATCCCCGGCAAATCAGTCACGCTAGAGCGCAACAAAGATTATTTTAAAGACTCACCTAAAAAACAACCCACGATTGACAAGGTCAAAATCCGTTTCATCTCAGATCGCCAGACACAAATGGCCGAGGTGATGTCCGGCGGTGAAGACTTCATCATGCATGTGCCAAAAGATCAGGCCGAAAACTTGAAAACCCTGCCCCATCTGCAAGTGCAGAGCGGCAACACCATGCGAATGGTGTTTTTACAATTCAACATCCTGGAGGGGACGCCTGCTCCAGAACTCAAGGATATCCGTGTGCGTAAAGCAATCGCACATGCGATTGATCGCGAGTCCATCCTTAAAAATATCGTTGGCGGTGGTGAGCTGATCAATACAATGTGCACCCCCTCGCAAGTCGCTTGCAGCAGCGACGGTGCAGTCGTTTACAAATACGATCCAGCCCTCTCCAAAAAGCTACTCGCTGAGGCCGGCTTTCCTAATGGTCTTTCGATCGATCTGATGTCTTATCGCGAACGCAATCAAACCGAGGCAATGATCAATTACCTGCAGGCGGTTGGCATCAAGGCTAAATTGGGTTTTATGCAATATGCCGCCATGCGTGATCTGGCTCGCGCAAACAAAACATCGATCACACATCAGACCTGGGGCTCGAACCTTGTCAACGATACCTCGGCCTCTACCCCCGTCTACTTTGGTGGTGGCAGTGATGATGTCGCGCGCGATCCTGAGATCATCAAACTACTCGACGAGGGTGATCACACGCTTGACCCCGTTGCACGCAAAGCGGTTTACAACAAAGCACTTGTCATGATTTCGGAAAAAGCACTCGCCTTGCCACTTTGGACCTTGCCTGTCTATTATGTGGCCAACAAAGACGTGAAATTCACACCTTATCAGGACGAGTTGGTTCGTTTCTGGGAAATGAGCTGGAAATAATGAACTTCACGTCCAGCATTAAACGTCTCAAACAATGATTGGCTATCTTTTTAAAAGATTAGGGTTGGCGCTACTGGTAGCGCTGACCGTGTCGATCATTGCCTACCTATTGCTGCACCTGACAGGTGATCCAGCCGTAGCCCTCGCCGGAGAAGGCGCAAGCGATGCGGATATCGCAATGGTCCGTCAAACCTATGGTTTTGACCGTCCCCTGCTTGTGCAGTACGGTGACTGGTTATGGCAAATCATCCGCGGAGACTTGGGTACCTCGGTTTATTTTAAAACTGCTGTAGCGCCGCTTGTTTTCAGCAAGCTTGAGACGACGCTGCTGCTTGCGGTCTACTCTTTGGGCGTTGCGTTGGTGATCTCCATTCCTTTGGGGGTACTGGCAGCTCTCTATAAAAACAGCTGGATCGATCGGCTATGTCTGGCTATCGCAGTCCTGGGTCAGGCTTTGCCAAATTTCTTTTTCGCACTCATCCTCATTATGCTGTTTTCAATATCCTGGCGCATGTTACCCGTCTCTGGTAGCGGCACTTGGCAACATTTTGTGATGCCTGCGATCGCGCTCGGGTATTACGTCGCACCTGCTTTTATGCGATTGATCCGTGCAGGCATGATTGAAGTGCTTGGCGCAGACTATATCCGCACTGCGCGCGCCAAAGGCTTATCCCCCAGTACTGTTATTTTTAAACACGCTCTGCGCAATGCCATCGTCCCTGTCGTGGCGCTCGCAGCGGTGCAATTAGGTTTTCTGCTGGGCGGTTCGGTTGTGATTGAAACCATCTTTGCGCTCGATGGACTAGGTTACCTCGCCTACCAAAGCATTACCTTTAAAGACTTCCCTGTCACGCAAATTATCGTGCTGCTGCTCTCCGTCATTTATATCCTGCTGACCTTGGCCTCTGATATTGCGAATGCCTGGCTGGATCCACGCATCAGGGTGGCATGATCATGTCTAGCGCCACAAATAACTCTATCGCGCATAGTCCCAAACCTGTCGGCAGCCAGGCCTCAAGGCGTCGCACCGTTTGGCAGCGTATCCAACAAAACAAGGCTCTCACCATCGGCTGTGGTTTGTTGCTATTCATCATCGTGATCGCAATCTTTGCACCTCTTTTTTCGCCGTTCGATCCCTATGTTCAAGACCTCGCCTATCGCACCGTACCACCCGTCTGGTTTGAAAAAGGAACCTGGCTCCATCCGCTCGGCACCGATCAGCTGGGCCGTGATTATCTGTCCAGACTGTTTTATGGTGCACGTATCTCGTTATTGATTGGTATTTCCGTCGCCTGTATTTCCGGTTTAATCGGCACGACGATGGGGATGCTTGCAGGCTATTTTGGTGGTCGCGCCGATATGCTTGTTTCATTTCTGGTAACCACCCGGCTCTCGATGCCAGTGATCCTGGTCGCGCTTGCAACCGTTGCGATTATTGGCAGTTCGCTTTGGGTTGTGATCCTGGTACTTGGTTTACTTAAATGGGATCGTTTCGCCGTGGTCATGCGCAGTGCAACACAGCAAGTGCGCTCCATGGAGTACGTAGCGGCCGCGCAATCAGCAGGCGCTTCGACCTTCCGGATTCTGATGACCGAGGTACTGCCAAACGTCATGCCTCAACTGATCGTGATCGCAACGCTTGAGGCCGCCAGTGCGATTTTGCTCGAGGCCGCCCTCTCCTTTCTCGGACTCGGGGTGCAACCACCCCTGCCCTCCTGGGGCCTGATGATTTCAGAGGCTAAAGCGTATATGTTCTTTTCCTTCTGGTTGATCGCTATTCCCGGTACAGCATTAGCCATACTGATTTTTGCGATCAATCTCGCTGGTGATGGCTTGCATCAGTTGTTTTCTCCTGACGAGAGAGCATGACCATGAACAACCAAGAAATTGTTCTGGATGTCCAAGGTCTGTGTGTCGACATCAACACGGCAGGTGGATCCTTGCACGCGGTGCGCGATGTATCTTTTCAAGTCAAACGTGGCGAAACGCTATGCATCGTAGGTGAATCAGGTTGCGGTAAATCCATGACCTCGCTCTCGATTATGGGTTTACTACCCAAGGTTGCTACGCGTCGGACTCGAGCACTGTCTTTTTTAGGCGAAGAGCTCGGCACAGCTGCAACCAAACGCATCAACAACTTGCGCGGCAACCGTATGGCGATGATTTTTCAGGAGCCTATGACGGCCCTCAATCCTGCCTACACCATTGGTGATCAACTGACCGAGCATTATCGCCATCACAAAAGCGTCTCAAAAGAGCAGGCACAAAGGCGCGCGATCGAGTTGCTGGAAAAGGTTGGTATCGCCTCAGCAGCACAACGACTCGGACAATATCCACATCAGCTTTCAGGTGGCTTGCGCCAGCGCGTCATGATCGCAATGGCCTTAATGTGCGGCCCCGAGTTACTCATCGCCGATGAGCCCAGTACGGCACTGGATGTCACGATCCAGGCTCAAATCCTGAGATTACTGGCCGACCTGCAGCAGGAGCTCGGGATCGCGATGGTTTTGATTACCCATGACCTGGGTGTTGTTGCGCGTATCGCTGATCGAGTGGCAGTCATGTATGCGGGCCAGATCGTTGAAGAAGGCACGGCACACGATATCTTTGCTAAACCTCAGCACCCCTACACGCAGGGCCTCATGCGCTGCATACCCGTTCCGGGTAAAACCGAGCCGGGCGGCAAGCTAGGCACTATTGCGGGTGTAGTGCCCTCTCTGATTGGACAGATCGCGGGTTGCGCGTTTCGTGATCGTTGTGAGTATGCGCAGGAAAGCTGTGAACAAAATATCCCTGTCCACCAGTCGAGCGATGGACAGCAGTGGCGTTGCGTGCGAGGTGCAACATGAAGGCCTTGATACAGACTCACAACCTGCACCGTACCTTCACTGTGAGTGCGGGATTATTTAAAGCAAAACAGACACTGCATGCTGTCAACGGTGTTGATCTGACCGTCAATCGCGGTGACGTCATGGGGATTGTGGGTGAATCGGGTTGCGGTAAATCAACACTTGCAAAAATGCTGCTGGGCTTAACGCCCTCGAGTCAGGGGACGATCCAGATCGAAGGTCAGGATATCGGCACAATGGATCGCCGCGAACTCGCCAGGCGTGTGCAGCCTGTTTTTCAAGATCCTTACTCATCGCTGAATCCGCGACGCAGTATTGCCTCAATCGTTTCCTTCCCGCTCGATATTCATGGCGTGGGGACTAAACAAGAGCGACGTAATAAAGCGCTTGATATGCTTGAGCGGGTCGGTCTGCCAGCCAGGTTCGCTGACAGCACACCCGGCCAGTTGTCGGGCGGCCAGCGCCAGCGCGTCGCGATCGCGCGTGCTCTAGTCATGCAACCCGAGATTGTGATTTGTGACGAACCCACCTCGGCACTCGACGTTTCCGTTCAGGCCCAGATCCTGAATTTGCTGATGGACTTGCGCAAAGAATTTAATCTGACCTACGTTTTTATCAGTCACAATCTGGCGGTTGTCGAACATATTGCCACGCAAGTCGCGGTCATGTACCTCGGCCAGGTAGCGGAGCTTGCGCAAACTGCGGAGCTTTTCAAGCATCCGCGACACCCCTACACCCAGGCGTTGTTAGCCTCGGTACTTACGCCTGAAACTGGACTAGGCATTCCAGATATGGGACTGGGCCTATCATTTCCAGATCCTCTGCATCCACCGACAGGATGCACTTTTCATCCGCGTTGCAAACAGTTAATCGCTTGCTGCTCAACGACGAAACCCTTGCTGATCAAGGATAAACAAGGCGAGGTAGCCTGTCATCTCTATGCAAAATAAGCAGGATCCAGCTACAGCATTTATTCTAACTACAGGGCTTATTTAAACTACAGCTGTGATTTCAACAACAGCGCTTATTTCAACTACAGCACTTATTTAAACAACAGGGTTTAGTTAAACAACAGCGCGTCTCCAACCGCCTGCTTGTCCAAAAAAACGCCCGCTCAAAGTACCGTGTACTCAAACGCCCAGAAATATTGCCAGCGAGTAAAAACCGGATTGCTGCCAACACCCTCTATGAGCTCACACAGGTGGGTATCTGTCGGAAAATTTTTAAGTACGCAGTGTTCAGAGCCATCGGCCAACACACGGATCTGGTAGGTATTTCCCTCGGCGTCTAGCTCAGAAATAGCTGTACTACTGCCTTCGACATAGAGGTTGTCTAGCAGGACGACTTTGGCGCCTGGTTTAAGCACTTTGTTTAAACCATTTAAAAACTCACGTTGACGTGCGAGCGGCACATGGGAAAACCAGAAACCAGCAAAAGCAGCTTCATAGGGCGTAGCGGGTTGAGGTAGATCATAGGCATCACCAATGACCCAGCGCACTTGGTCAGCAGCGTCACCCAATCTGCTGCGCGCGACCTGAAAGGTCTCACTGGCAGCGTCCAGTGCAACTAAACTCTGTACTGTTTTAATTAAAAATTGTGTCCAGTAGCCTGTTCCGGCGGCAATCTCTAGGGTTGCACGCTGGGTGAATTTAGCGGGTAACCATGCCTCAATCTCCCGCAAATCCTGTTGGCGTTCAGGTTTGAGATAAATTTTGTCATATTCTTGAGCACGTGCGGCGTAATAGTCTTTCATCCGATAGCTCCCTGGTGAATCATTCAAGACAACACCGCGCCAGGCTCGAATACTCTGATCAAATAGTCGAGCTATACATACAAATATTCAGTGTTGCAAAATCTTGGAGAGAAACTGAATCGCCCGGTCACTCTTAGGCTGATTAAAGAACTGCTCTTTGCTTGCATCCTCAACAATCTCACCCTGGTCCATAAACACCACCCGGTGGGCGACCTTACGGGCAAAACCCATCTCGTGCGTCACGACCATCATTGTCATGCCTTCGCGCGCAAGCTCAACCATCACATCAAGCACCTCACCAACCATTTCAGGATCAAGGGCGGAGGTAGGCTCATCAAACAGCATCACAACCGGATCCATACTGAGCGCTCGCGCAATCGCCACGCGCTGCTGCTGCCCTCCCGACAACTGACCAGGGTGTTTGTCTTTATGCGCCGTCAAGCCCACGCGATCGAGCATTTTGAGACCACGCTTGAGCGCCTCGTCGGGGCTGCGGCCGAGGACTTTGACCTGAGCGATTGTCAGATTTTCAGTCACGCTCAAATGAGGAAACAACTCAAAGTGCTGAAACACCATACCCACCTGGCTACGCAGCTTTGGCAAATTAGTTTTCGGATCATGTAGCGCTACACCATTAATGGTGAGCTTGCCTTCCTGGAATGGTTCAAGCGCGTTGACGCATTTGATCAAAGTTGATTTACCAGAACCCGAGGGACCACACACAACCACGACTTCGCCACGATTGACATGTGTCGAACAGTTTTTCAGGACATTGAAACTGCCATACCATTTAGACACATTTTCGATTTCAATCATTTTATTTGACATGAGAATTTCCGGATATCTGAACGGTATTGATCAAGAGTTATATAAAGAGAATGTATCGCGACTCAAGCCACAGCAATGCGTTTTTGTAATTGTTTAACCAGCAACGAGGCCGCCAGGGAAATCACGAAATACACCAAAGCAGCAAACAAATACATCTCAACCAGACGGCCGTCGCGCTGGGCGATTTTGCTGGCCGCACCAAGAAAGTCTGTAATAGAGAGCACATAAACAAGCGATGTATCCTGGAACAGCACAATCGCCTGCGTCAGCAACAAGGGGGTCATTGACCTGAACGCCTGAGGTAAAACAACATAAAGCATGACCTGATGATATTTCATCCCGAGTGCCTGCGCTGCAGCTGTCTGTCCTTTTGGCACAGCCTGAATACCCGCACGCATGATTTCTGAAAAGTAGGCCGCCTCAAAAAGAGAAAAAGTTACAAGCGCTGACATAAAGGCACCAACAGTCATCGGACGCGCTGAACCGGTAATCCATTGCCCAATATAAGGCAGGAGAAAATAAAACCAGAAAATCACCAGCACCAGGGGCAAAGATCTGATGAGGTTGACATAGCCAGCCGCGATTTTTTGTAACATCGTAAAACGCGATAAACGCAATAATGCGATCAGAGTACCAAGCAGGATGCCTGAGGCCGCAGACAAGCCTGTCAGCATCAAAGTAAAACTCATCCCCTCTTTAAATAAATAGGGCCAGGTACGTGAGATAACTTCGAAATCAAAATTAGTAAACATTGTGTAAGCTCCGCGCCCTGAGTTAATGAACTACCGCATTGGCGGGAGCGCCAAGGTAGCCAGGGACTGCAACAGACTTTTCGAGTTTGCGCATCGCGAAGGTCACCACCATATTGGTGATGAGATAGAGAATGGTTGCAACGGTAAACGCCTCAAAAACCTGAAAAGAAAACTCTTGCATCGAGCGGGCACGCGCGGTGAGCTCCATCAAACCAATGGTTAGTGCGACCGAAGTATTTTTAATTGTATTGAGTAGCTCTGAAGTGAGTGGCGGCAAAATCACGCGAAACACGATGGGCAACAAAATGTAGCGGTACGTTTGAGCAGTGGTCATGCCAAGCGCCGTAGCAGCCATCTGCTGACCTTTGGGTAAAGATTGAATCCCGGAGCGGATCTGTTCTGCGACGCGGGCAGACATAAAAAGCCCTAAACCAATCACTGCAGTATAAAAAGCGGCATTGGGCAGTTGTTTGAGCCAGTTACCCATGGCCTGGGGAACCAGCTCAGGCATAACGAAATACCAGAGAAACAATTGCACGAGCAACGGAATATTGCGAAACAACTCAACATATGAGGCACCAAAACCGCGCCCAACCCGACTAGGCAAGGTGCGCAGGACACCAACACACACTCCAAGCACCAGGGCAACAATCCAGGCAAAAAAAGCCGTCGTGAGCGTCCAGACCAAACCTGAGAGGAGCATCTCAAGGTAAGTTCCTTTCCCTTCAGGAGAAACCTCAAACAGAATGCCCCAGTTCCAGTTGTATTTCATGCCGCAACTCTCTTAAATATGAATTGGGCGCTTGATCATGTGGATGTCACCCATAAAAAAGCGCCCAGAGGACTAGCAATTAATAGCTGGCTGGATCTGGATTATCCGTAGGATTAGCCAAAGCTTTTTTCAACTCTGCGGTCATTGGCTGATTCATATTCAGACCCTTTGGTGGGATAGGTTTTTCAAACCATTTCGCATACAAGGTCTGCATCTCTGGTGATTTATAGAGCTTGCTCACCGCTGCATCAACTGCTTTTTTGAACGCAGCATCATCACGCACCATCATGAAGCTGTAAGGCTCTGGTTTGGAGAATGCGTCCTTTGAAATTTCGTACTCTGCAGGATTTTTAGAAGAGGCAACCAAACCGGCAAGCAGAATATCGTCCATCACAAATGCTGCAGCACGGCCTGTTTCAACCATCAGAAACGCCTCAGGATGATCTTTAGCCGTCAAAATAGTCAGGCCAAGGTTTTGTGCAGTGTTTGCCTCAGAGACCTGTTTAAGATTGGTTGTGCCTGCCGTCGATACAACTGTTTTGCCTTTCAAACTGGCAATATCGGTAATACCTGACGATTTTTTGAATACATAACGGCTGGCAGTCAGATAATAAGTCGATCCAAAAGATACCTGCTTTTGACGCTCAGCGTTGTTGGTCGTCGAGCCGCACTCCATATCAATGGTGCCGTTAGCGATCAGCGGAATACGGGTCGCCGAAGTCACTGGATTGAGTTTGACCTCGAGCTTTGGGAGATTGAGCTGAGTTTTGAGCTCCGCCACAACGAAGTTGCAGATGTCCATCGCATAACCGACGACCTGTTGCTTATCGTCGTAGTAGGAAAAAGGAACCGATGCATCGCGGTGTCCGATCGTGATCGTGCCGGTGTCTTTAATTTTTTTCAACGTACCGGTCAGATCCTGCGCCATCACGGATCCGCTGAGTACGACCCCAGCCAACGTAGCCAGACCGTACTTGATGTAATTACTTTGCATAACCCACTCCTATAAAGTTCTCTGATGCAACAGGGAAAGAGCCCTCATTTTGCACTGCAATGCAAGTTTTGTGCCAATTTTCATAAAAAATACTTGCCATAAACTTGACGGTATCGGTATTGACAAATTTATTCTTGCATATCCGGAACAAACGGCACCAGCATTTCACGAATGGCCCCGAGAGACTTCGTCCACTCAGCGCCTGGCAGATAGGCCAGTACGGCAGAATCATTTTTCACGGAGGCGATAAAAACAGGATCCTCAAGCGTTTCTTTAATTGCCTGCTGGAGTCGCTGGGCAATCTCATCGGACACAGCTTTCGGTGCCGCAATCCCTCGTTCAGAACTGATCAGGGCATTAAAGCCAAGCTCTTTCGCAGTCGGAACAGGCCCCAGCACATCAAACCGTTTGTCGCTTAACACGGCGATAGCACGGACCGAGTCGTTGTTAGCCGCAAGGAACTCCCCCACACTGGCAAACGCATAATCAACATGACCACCCATCAGCGCACTTTTAAATTCCCCTGCGCCCTTGTAAGCAATCGCGGAACCTTTAAACTGTCCGACCTGCTGCAGCTTGAGCAAGGACAAATGCCCGCTCGTTCCACGTCCGCTATTGGCAAAAGATAAAGACTCGGGATCTTTTTTCAATGTTGCGACGATCTCCTGCAAGGACCCGTTTTTCGCATCCTTGCGCGCCATCAGTACGCTGGGATCATCTACAACACGCGCAATGATTCTCAGATCGTCGTTCTGATAGGCGGTTTTCTTATACATCGGAGTGAAAACGAAACCAGGCACGTTAATAAACCCGATGGTGTAACCATCAGGTTTTGCACGTGCGACATAGGTATTGGAGATCTCACCACTCGCACCTGGCTTATTGACCACCACGATGCGGGCACGTCCACCAAGCTTCTTTTCCATGTAAGGCGCCATGGCACGTGCCATCAAATCTGTACCACCACCGGGTGCAAAGCCCACCACTAGTTCGATGCTTTGATCGTCAGGCCAGGCAGCCAACAATGGGGTGCTGAGGGCGCACGAGACCACCAGCAACAAACCTCGAAAAAATCTCGTCAACACAATAGACTCCTGCGCATATCGTTAAAAATCATGCTCACAAACAAACATTAAATCTCACCAGGCAATCTTAGTGGGTTTGGGCTGGTATGGGTAGCGCCGTTTTATAGCGAACCTGTTTCAACGCGAAACTCGAGCGGATTTTTTCAATACCCGGAATAGGCGTGAGCTGCTCAAGTATGAATTTTTCAAGTGCAGCGATATCTGCCACGGCTACACGGATCAGGTAATCGCTGTCGCCAGTCATCAGATAACACTCCATCACCTCGTCGTGTTCGCTGATCCGTTGCTCAAAATGCGCCAACGACTCTTTACTCTGACTTTTCAGGCTGATGCTGATAAATACGTTTAAACCGAGGCCAAGCGCCTTGGCATTCGCAATCGCAACATAGCGATCAATCACGCCCGCGGACTCCAGAGCCCGGACCCGCGCCAGGCAGGGAGAGGGACTCAAGTGGATGCGGCGCGCAAGCTCAATATTTGACAGCGCACCATCCACCTGCAACTCTGCCAAAATCTTTAAATCAATCGAATCCAAGCTCATTATGCTGTTTATTTATAAATTACAGAATTTAATACCAAATATTATCATTTTACTTTTAAATTAAGGCATCTCATGCTGCGTACTAATCATTAAAATACTGTCATATTCCTTGATGGTGTGCACCCAATGAACGCTTCTATCGACCCGCGCCTGAACGCCTGGCGTGAGACTTCCCCCGATACAGATTCCCAGGAGACGGCCGAATGGCGTCAGGCCTTGATGACCGTCATCGCCAACGAAGGTCCCGAGCGTGCAAAGTTCCTGCTTGATGAACTGGTGCGCACCGCGCGCACCAACCAGGTAGGCTGGCAACCCGAACTGAGCACCCCTTACGTCAACTCAATACCTGTCGAGCAACAACCGGTCTTCACGGGAGACCTCGCAATCGAAGAACGCCTGGCTTCGATCATGCGCTGGAACGCGCTAGCGATGGTAGTTCGCGCCAATCAAGCCTATGGTGAACTGGGCGGACATATCGCCAGTTATGCCAGTGCTGCAGACCTGTTTGAGACAGGTTTCAATCATTTCTTTCAGGCACGTCGTGGAACCGGCCCCGGACAACACCGTGGCGACCTGGTTTTTTTCCAGCCGCACAGTGCGCCCGGCGTCTATGCCCGCGCCTATCTCGAAGGTCGGCTCACTGAGAATGACCTGCTGCACTACAGACAAGAAATTACTGCAGACACGGATGGCGCGCGCGGGCTTTCAAGCTACCCCCACCCTTGGCTGATGCCTGACTTTTGGCAATTCCCGACTGGCTCCATGGGGATTGGTCCGATCAGCTCCATCTATCATGCGCGTTTCATGCGCTATCTGACACATCGTAATTTGCTCGATTGCTCTAACCGCAAAGTCTGGGGTGTCTTTGGCGACGGCGAAATGGACGAACCAGAATCGATGAGCGCACTGACGCTCGCTGCGCGGGAAGGACTCGATAATCTGGTGTGGGTGGTGAATTGCAACTTACAGCGTCTGGATGGGCCTGTGCGGGGCAATGGCCGGATCATTGATGAGCTCGAAAAGCTTTTTATCGGTGCAGGCTGGAATGTCATCAAACTAGTTTGGGGCAGCGACTGGGATGGTTTGTTTGCACGCGATCTGACGGGCGCACTGACGCGTGCGTTTGCCAATACCGTTGACGGACAGATGCAGACCTTTGCTGCAAAAGACGGACGCTTTAACCGGGATAATTTCTTTGGTCAGAACGAAGAGCTGGCCCGACTCGCGCAAGGCATGACCGATGAGCAGATCGATCACCTCAAGCGCGGTGGCCACGACCTGGTCAAAATCCATGCTGCTTATGCCGCGGCTGCAAATCACACTGGACAACCCACCGTCATCCTTGCTCAAACTAAAAAGGGTTATGGCATGGGTAGCGCCGGTCAGGGCAAGATGACGACGCACAGTCATAAAAAATTCGATGGCGAGGACTTGATCGAATTTCGTAATCGTTTCAACCTCCCCTTGAGCGATGAGGAAGCAAAAGGACTGGCTTTTTACAAGCCAGCCGCAGACAGTGTCGAGATGAAATATCTACTCGCGCATCGTCAAGCACTTGGTGGATATTTACCCAAACGCGACACCGAATGCGACCAGATCGCGGTCCCTGCCATTGAGCATTACAGTGCCTTTGCGCTGAAGGCCGAAGGCAAGGACATGAGCACCACGATGGCCTTTGTGCGCATGCTTGGCAACCTGCTCAAAGACCCGGTTCTGGGCCCACGAATTGTGCCGATCGTCGCCGACGAAGCACGTACCTTTGGTATGGCCAATCTATTCAAACAAGTCGGTATTTATTCAAGTGTTGGTCAGCGTTATGCACCCGAAGATATCGGCTCGGTGCTTAGCTATCGTGAGGCACTTGACGGCCAGATTCTCGAGGAAGGCATCTCTGAGGCCGGCGCCATCGCGAGCTGGACAGCGGCTGCGACGAGCTACAGCGTGCACGGCCTGGCTATGCTGCCTTTTTATATCTACTACTCAATGTTTGGGTTCCAGCGTGTAGGTGACCAAATCTGGGCAGCCGCCGATCAGCGCCCCAGAGGATTCCTGCTCGGTGCGACCTCCGGCCGCACCACGCTGGGCGGCGAGGGACTTCAGCATCAGGATGGCTCAAGCCATCTGCAGGCAGCAACGATTCCAAATTGCAAAGCCTACGATCCCGCGTTTGCAGGCGAGATGGCAGTGATCGTAGACCGTGGCATTCGTGACATGATGATCGAGCAACGCGATGTGTTTTATTACGTCACGCTGATGAATGAAAACTATGCGCAACCTTCCTTGCCGGCAGGCGTGACTGAGGACATCTTAAAGGGCTGCTATTTGTTTGAAACCTATCAAGGCAAAAACGCCCGTACACCGGTCACGCTGATGGGCTCAGGAGCGATTCTGACCGAAGTCATCAAAGCGGCTGAACAACTGGTCGAGCAGGGTTTTGAAGTCAGCGTCTACAGTGTCACCAGCTGGTCCGAGCTTGCTCGTGATGGGGCCGCGTGCGAGAAAGCTCGCCTGAACAACGAAAGAAACCCTGCAACGCCCTTTCTGTATGAGCAGTTGAGCAAGAGCCGCGGCCCGATCATTGCGGCGACTGATTATGTGCGAATACTGCCTGAATCTGTTCGCGCTTATATTCCAGCTAGCCGTCGTTACATGACGTTAGGAACTGACGGCTTTGGACGCAGTGATACCCGCGCGGCTTTGCGTGCGTATTTCGGTGTGGATGCCCAGACCATCGTACGTGCGGCGCTGTTGGCACTAAAATGACCGGATGACGCCAACACCAAAAGCTTCGACCCAGCCACCAGGTATGGTGCTTGACGCCTGCATCATGATGTCAGGTTTGCTTCGCCCCTTGCTACTGAATCTGGCCCAGGCAGGCGTCTATGTCCCACTCTGGACAGACAAAATCGGTGATGAATGGCAGCGAAACGCAGCCCGCCTCTGGCCGATTGAACCAAGTTTACTCGCTGAGGAATGGCAACGCATGCAGGATCAATTTCCTCAGGCCAACATGGGGGACGTCACAACGTTTGAAACGGAGTTGCGACACACTGATCGTAAAGATAAACACGTGGCCGCTGCAGGCATTGCTGCCGTTAGACGTCAGGTCTCGAGCCCTGTGAGCGTACTGACCTGGAACATCAAGGATTTCAGTCGCTCAGAGCTACGTAAACAGGGGCTTGGGCTGACAGATCCTGACCGGCTTCTGTCGCTCTGGTGGCCAACGCATAAAACCGTGTTGATGGAGCATATCGAGCGCACACTCAGTGAGTTATTTGCTTCAGGCAGAAGACAGCCAGAACCGAGCGTGACCATGCTCAAACGAGACCGACTGTTCAGATTAGCCGGGTGTTATGAAAGACAGCTGGCTGGGAACATGTAAAAACGACCAGGCCACAAAAACGACTGCTCTAACGATCGTTTTTGTTTATTTTGCGCCCGAGCATGTTACAAAATATGTTGGCAACTTAACTAACTACAAGAGCGTTGAATAATGAGCGAAGAGCAGCCCCACCAAGCATGGCAAGAGGACATTTACAACGTCCTCAAGCAAGGCAAAATCCGTCAAGTCTCTTACGTACCCGATGCGGGTCACGCACATGTGATCCGACGCGTACACGCGGACCCTGAGATGCGCGGCATCGTCCTTACTACCGAAGAAGAAGGCGTGGCGATTGCCGGTGGCGCCTGGCTGGGCGGCGTTCGCTCAGCACTCCTGATGCAAAGCAGCGGTGTTGGCAACTGCATCAATATGATGTCCTTACTGCAAAGCTGCCGCTTTCCCTTCCTGAGTCTGGTGACGATGCGCGGTGAGTATGCCGAGTTCAACCCCTGGCAGGTGCCAATGAGCAAAGCGACTCAAGGTGCGATGGAGCTCATGGGGATCACTGTGTTGCGCGCCGAGCGAGCCGATGAAGTCCAGGACATCGTAAGTGCGGCACTCGATGCTGCCTTTGAAGGCGGCGAACAAGTAGCCGTACTGCTGTCGCAAAGCCTGATTGGTCGCAAGAAGTGGCTCCGCAACTAAGGAAAAAACATGACATTACGTGATACGACAACTGCGACCATCGAGCGTCGGGAGTTTGTAAAAGAATTACTGGCTCAATCTCTTGACGCACTCGTTGTGACAGGTTTGGGTTCACCCACTTACGACGTGTTTGCCGCTGGCGACCGCAATAAAAACTTTTACCTTTGGGGTGCCATGGGCGGTGCCGCTCTGATTGGTCTGGGCCTCGCGCTGGCTCAACCAGAAAAACAGGTTGTAGTCGTGACCGGTGACGGAGAACAACTCATGGGCATAGGCGGACTCGCCACCATCAATGCGCAACAACCGAAAAACCTGACCATCGTGGTGCTGGATAACGGTCACTTTGGTGAGACCGGCATGCAACGCAGCCACACCAGTCTGGGCACAAGTTTTTCAGCCGTTGCACGCGCCTGTGGCATTGAAAATTCCTTTGAAGTGCATGCGGCAGAGGATGTAACCAGGATCACCGAGAGCATTCACAAACGGGCGGGGGTGACTTTTGCGCAAGTGTTTGTCAAAGCTGATGACTTGCCACGTGCACTACCCTCACGGGATGGCGTTCATATTAAAAACCGCTTCAGGCAGGAATTGGGATTTACACCACTTTGAAACCGAGATTAAGAGCACTTAGAATCCAGAGAAAGATTTAAAGTTTCGTCATTTGAGGATACCGTTGAAATATCCTGTTTTGCTCGATATTTGATTTAATCACCGCGCAACGCGCGGTATCCTTTCGCGCGTAAAGAAGTCAATATTTCATCGACATGCTCGTGTCCTCTTGTCTGCATCACCAGATCGACTTCGACATCCTGAGCAGGCAGTGAAGTAAATGCTCGCTGGTGGTTGACCTGAGTAATATTGGCCCCAGTATCCGCCACAAGCTGCGTAATCTGGGATAGTGCACCAGGCAAATCATGGATACTGACTCGAATCCGTGCCAGTCGTCCAGCTCTGACCATACCCCGCTCGATCAAGCCACCAAGCACTAGCGGATCAATATTGCCCCCGCACAGCACGATGCCAATTTTCTTACCCTCAAAACGTGAATCATCCATCACTTGAGCATGCAATAGCGCTGCCAGCCCTGCCGCACCTGCCCCTTCGACGACCGTCTTTTCAATCTCGAGCAGCGTCACAATCGCGTATTCAATATCTCGCTCAGATACCAGTACGATGTCATCGACCTTTTGACGAATAATTTCCAGCGTTTTAATACCCGGCGTTTTTACGGCAATGCCCTCTGCAATCGTACGCGTCCCGCCTTTAATCGTCTGCTGGTGCAACGCTGCAGCCATATAGGGAAAAGCTTCGGTCTGCACGCCAATAATTTGAATTTCAGGTCGCAATGCTTTGGCAGCGGTGGCGATTCCGGAGATCAGTCCTCCGCCTCCTATTGGTACGACGAGCATATCGAGGTCTGGTTTAACCTCAAGCATCTCCAGACCAAGCGTGCCCTGACCTGCAATGACAGCATCATCATCGTAAGGATGGATCAATGTCAGCTTTCGTGTTGCTGCGAGCTCGAGAGCCAGGGCGCGCGCGTCATCAAAGGTCTCACCATGCAACACCACCTCGGCACCTAATCTGCGCGTATTAGCGACCTTAACGGTCGGCGTAAATTTAGGCATGACAATCACAGCAGGTATACCCATGCGCTGCGCATGATACGCGACTCCCTGCGCATGGTTCCCGGCAGACATAGTGATCACACCGTTTTTGCGCTGCTCTGCGGTCAAGGTGCGCATGCGATTGTAGGCACCCCGCTCTTTAAATGATGCTGTGAACTGCAAGTTTTCGAATTTGAGCCAGATCTCGGCTCCGAGGATTTCAGACAAAGTACGCGAGTGTGTAAATGGCGTCTGAACAATCTGGCCTTTGAGCGCAGCACGGGCTTGTTCGATTTCTGTAAGCTGGATCATTACGCACCTGGTAGGCAATAGAGACTCTAAGCCTTAACTTTACATTTACTCTCTACCGAACGGGTGCATTAGTATGATGAATGTATTTTTATTTTGTTAGTGATTGTTAACGAAGCCTGAATCAAGCGTTGCAGCAGAACGCCCCAAAAGACTGCTGTCACATCAAACATATTGAGCTGAAATTAAAAAGCCCTGCAAGGCTAGCACCTTGCAGGGCTTTTAACAATCGCTCTAAATTACTGAGCGGCTGGTGGTGTAGCGACAGGCTGTGCTTCGGCAGCAGGAGCGTCGGCGGCTGGAGCAGCGTCTTCGGTTTGCTGTTCGATGCCACCAATTGCTTTGGCTGACAGGCGCAGCCGACCTTTGTCATCGGCCTCGATGACTTTCACCCGAATTGCCTGACCAACTTTCAAGACGTCGTTGATGTTTGCAATACGGTAGTTAGCAATCTCGGAGATGTGCAGCAGACCATCACGACCAGGCAGAACCTGGACGATCGCACCGAAGTCCAGCAAACGCAGCACGCTGCCTTCGTAGACCTGACCGACTTCGACATCAGCAGTCAGCTCAGAAATGCGGCGCTGTGCCTCGTGTGCACGATCAAGATCGGCGCTCGAGATTGTGATCGTGCCATCGTCACCGATATCGATCTGTGTGCCGGTTTCTTCGGTCAGTGCACGGATGGTTGCGCCACCCTTGCCGATCACGTCACGAATTTTCTCTGGATTGATTTTCATCGAGATCATGCGTGGAGCAAATGCTGAAAGCTCGCCCGTTGAGCCCTGGATAGCTTCGCGCATTTTCGAGAGAATATGCAGACGGCCGTCTCGCGCTTGCGCCAGAGCAACCTGCATGATTTCTTTGGTAATGCCCTGGATTTTGATGTCCATTTGCAATGCGGTGATACCGTTTTCGGTACCGGCTACTTTGAAGTCCATATCGCCGAGGTGATCTTCATCACCCAGGATATCTGTCAGCACAGCAAACTTGCCTGCGTCGAGAATCAGGCCCATTGCAACACCAGCGACGTGATCTTTGACTGGCACACCAGCGTCCATCATGGCGAGTGAGCCACCACAGACAGAAGCCATCGAAGAGGAGCCGTTTGATTCCGTGATCTCTGACACAAGACGGATGGTGTACTGAAAATCAGCCGCTTCAGGTAGCAAAGGCACCAGAGCGCGTTTTGCCAGACGACCATGACCGATTTCGCGGCGCTTGGGTGTACCGACGCGACCTGTCTCGCCTGTTGCGAAGGGAGGCATGTTGTAGTGCATCAGGAAACGATCACGGTACTCGCCCATGAGCGCATCAATGATTTGTTCGTTTTGTTTGGTTCCGAGCGTAGCAATGACCAGTGCCTGTGTTTCACCACGTGTAAACAAGGCACTGCCGTGCACGCGTGGCAACACGCCCAGACGAATGCTGATCGGGCGCACAGTGCGTGTGTCACGACCATCGATACGTGGCTCACCAGACAGAATCTGGCTACGCACAATACGCGCTTCGAGGTCAAACAGAATGTTGTCGACCAACACGCTATCTGGAGCAGAGATACCTGCGGCGGCGGATTGCTCAGCCAGTTTGCCGTGCACATCAGCATAAACCTGACGTAACTGGTTAGTGCGCTCTTGCTTTTGACGCGTCTGGTAGGCGGCGTTCAGGCCATCCTGCGCAGCCGCTGTCACGGCAGCGATCAACGCTTCATTTTTTGGAGCTGGCTGCCAGTCCCAGGCGGGTTTGCCTGCTTCGCGAACCAGATCGTTGATAGCATCAATGACGGCTTGCATCGCATTGTGGCCAAAGACGACGCCGCCAAGCATGATTTCTTCGGAAAGCTGTTGGGCTTCTGATTCGACCATCAGGACAGCTGCTTGCGTACCAGCAACCACCAGATCCATTTGCGAAGTTTTCAACTGCGAAGCAGTTGGGTTGATCAGGTATTGACCATCTATGTAACCCACGCGCGCGGCACCGATTGGGCCGTTGAAAGGGATACCCGAGATTGCGAGCGCGGCTGAAGCGCCAATCATCGCTGCGATATCAGGATCGATTTCAGGGTTGACGGACAACACATGAATGATGACCTGGACTTCGTTGTAGAAACCTTCTGGAAACAGAGGGCGAAGCGGACGATCAATCAGACGTGAGGTCAGTGTTTCTTTTTCGCTGGGCTTGCCCTCGCGCTTGAAAAAACCGCCAGGGATTTTGCCCGCAGCATAAGTTTTCTCAATATAGTCCACAGTCAGAGGGAAAAAATCCTGACCTGATTTGGCTGAAGTTTTTGCAACGACGGTTGCAAGTACGACGGTGTCTTCGATGGTGACAAGCACAGCACCTGAGGACTGGCGAGCAATTTCACCTGTCTCAAGCACAACAGTGTGTTGGCCATACTGAAAAGATTTGGTCACTTTATTGAACATCACAATTTATTCCTTACAAATGAAAAACCGTGGACAAGGCGGCTAAACAGCCGCACCGACCACGGTTGATTCACGGGGAGACTGCCCCATGGATTCCGATCAAGGAAAATATCACTTACGCAGACCGAGTTTTTCGATCAGTGCACGATAGGAATCTGGGTTACGGCCCTTGAGGTAATCGAGTAACTTACGACGACGGCTAACCATACGCAGGAGGCCGCGACGTGAGTGGTGGTCTTTCATGTGGGTCTTGAAATGGCCTGTCAGCTCATTGATGCGAGCTGTGAGCAATGCCACTTGAACTTCTGGAGAACCGGTATCGCCTTGAGCGCGCTGGAATTGCGCGACGATGTCGGATTTATTGATATCAGCTACAGACATTTTGATTCCTCAAATTACAAGCGTTGGGGCTGAGGCGCCCGAACGTGATGGTTATAAAGTCGAAACTATAAAAGCAGATAATTCCGGTAAAGCCATAAGATTATAGCTGATTCGCTAAAATCAATCCCAGTGGAGCTACTCTGCCCACCTTGGTCAACACTTAATGGACAATACATGCTCAGCAGAAAGCTAAGTTTATCTTTTTTCTTGGTATTTCTCACAGGCTGTGCCAGCCTGACCAGTATCCCTGCAGGCACAAATATCGATGTAGTGCTCAAACAATTTGGTCAGCCTGCAACACGCTGCGCGGGCAGACCGGGCACGGAGCGCCTGGTCTGGACGACTCAGCCAATGGGGCAACAAGCCTGGGCCACCGAACTCTCCACTGACGGACGCATCAGCGGTTTTCAGCAAATACTGACCGATGCACACTTTGCTATTCTGGCCACTCCCGGACTCACAAAGGAACAAATTCATTGTCTGTTTGGCCCACCAGCGGAAATTCAGGACTTGGGTCTGGGTTTCAGCGACAAGCATACGACCTGGCTGTATCGTTATATGCATCTGGATACGTGGTATTCGTTCATGGTGATCACTTTTGGTGACGATGGACAAACCGTCATGAAATTTGGCCCCGTGCCTGACCCGATGTTTGATGAGGGCTCACGTGGCTTCAGTGTGGACTAACAAAGTTTTACAGCTCAAAGGAGCGATAATGATTAACACTCAACGGAACAAAAAGGCAACACGCATGCACAGCAAAATAAGGTTGCTCACACTGACAGCTATTGCCCTGGCACTGACTGGTTGTGCACAACTGCAATCAGTCCCTGCAGGCACACCCCTGGCGCAAGTTGAAAAACAGTTTGGCAAACCCACAACTGTCTGCACGAATAACGATGGCACCCAGCGCATGATCTGGTCACTGCAGCCGATGGGGCAATATGCCTACGGTAGCTTTATCTCCAAAGAAGGCAACGTTGTCGCAATGAAACAACTCCTGACGGATGCCCACTTTGCCATGCTTTCGCAAGGCAAATGGACAGCAGAGCAAGTAACCTGCGAGTTCGGCCCGCCTGCCAATACAGACGGCGTTGCCAAAGCGAGTGAGATTGTTTGGGCGTATCGCTACAAACAGTCGGACGTCTGGCCTGCTCTGATGTATGTCTACATGGGTGCGGATGGCAAACAAGTCACCCATTTCCATCCCGGACCAGACCCTTGGAGCCTGAGTGGCGAAGGGCGCCGTTAAGAAAAAAACCTGTCAGGCGATGACAGGTTTTTTTAACTTCAGCTTTTAACTTCAGCAGTTAAGTGCGGGTCGTTAACTGTCTGGCGCGGCGCTTGCGCCAGAGCCAGACACCCCAGCCTGAAAGCCCGTAAATGATAAATAATCCGAACAGGACAACTGGCGGATTACTTGAAATAAAAATAAAACCAGCAACAAAAACCAGTATGACCCAGAACGGCACACTGCGCCCCAGCGCAAAGGATTTGCCGCTATAAAACGGCAAATTCGTGACCATAGCAATACCTGCATAGATAGTGATGAAAAAAGTCGTCCAGGCTAGCAACTCATGCGGAACCTGCAGACGATTATCAACAACCAGCCAGACAAAACCCGCCACCAGTGCGGCGGCCGCGGGACTCGGCAAACCTTGAAAGAAACGTTTATCAACCACTGCGATATTGGTGTTAAAGCGTGCCAGACGTAACGCCGCACCGCAGACGTAAATAAAGGCGGCGAGCATGCCCCAGCGCCCGAGGTCTTTCAACATCCACTCATAAACCACTAAAGCCGGGGCAACCCCAAAGGAAGTCATATCGGACAGTGAGTCATACTGTTCGCCAAACGCCGAGGTTGTATTGGTCAGCCTGGCTACCCGGCCATCCATACCGTCAAGCACCATCGCAACAAAAATAGCAATGGCAGCCATTTCAAAACGACTATTCATTGCATGCACAACCGCATAAAAACCAGCAAATAATGCAGCGGTCGTAAACGCATTGGGTAACAAATAAATGCTACGGTGGCGTAACTCAGGGTCGCGAAGAGGTTGATTGGGCATAGGCACCTCAGGCAATGGTTTCTGGCAATTCTGCTAATACTGTACTGGTTGCACTGACTTTATCACCGATCGCAACACGTGGGCGCGAACCAGGTGGCAGATACACATCGACACGTGAACCAAAGCGAATAAAACCATATCGCTGGCCACGGGCAAGGGTATCGCCTACTTTGGCATAACAAAGAATTCGTTTAGCAACCAGACCGGCGACTTGTGTCGCAGTCACCAAGTGGCCCGCTTCGGTTTGGATCACCATGGCGTTGCGCTCATTTTCCAGTGAAGCCTTGTCCAGCGCTGCGTTAAAAAACTTGCCTGGAAAATATTCAACACTTTGTACTTTGCCATCCACGGGACTGCGGTTGCTATGTACATTGAATACGTTCATGAAAACACTGATTTTCAAGGCCTCGCGGTTACCGTAGGGGTCGTGTGTGTGTTCAACCACAACGATCCGTCCATCAGCGGGAGAGAGTACAGCGTTGGCCGCAGTAGAACCAGAGCGCGGCGGATCCCGGAAAAACTGCAAGACAAAAATAGCAATGATCCACAAGGGAATCGACCAACCGGGCGACCACTGTGTAACCAGCAACGCGATCAGGATCGAGCCAGCAAGGAAAGGCCAACCTTCGCGGGCAATAAGGGGGTGGGGATAGTGAGGTGTATTCATCGTAGCCAAAGGTTAACCCAAAAAAACACGCCCCGAATGAACTGCACCGAAAAGTTGGACGCCAATCCAACTCTGGGAGTGCAGTTCACTAAGGGCGTGCTTCAAATTACAGCCTGAAAACTCCAGTTATCTACCCTGTAAACAGGACTTTAACCAGAGTGAGGCGACAAATCAGTTCTTGGTCTGGTCGACCAGTTTGTTAGCAGCGATCCAGGGCATCATGGCACGCAGTTTGGCACCGACCACTTCGATCTGTGATTCTGCATTGATGCGGCGACGTGAAGTCAGCGTTGGCGCACCCGCTTGGTTTTCAAGGATAAAGCGCTTGGCGTATTCGCCATTCTGAATGTCCTTGAGTGCCTGGCGCATTGCATCGCGTGTCGCGTCGGTCACGATCTTTGGACCTGTTTCGTACTCGCCAAACTCGGCGTTGTTCGAAATCGAGTAGTTCATGTTGGCGATACCGCCTTCATAAATCAGATCAACAATCAACTTGAGCTCGTGCAAGCATTCGAAATAAGCCATTTCTGGTGCATAGCCCGCTTCGGTCAGTGTGTCAAAACCAGCTTTGATCAGTTCAACCGCGCCACCGCACAGAACAGCCTGTTCACCGAACAAATCGGTTTCTGTTTCTTCGCGGAAATTTGTTTCGATCACGCCTGAACGACCACTACCAATTGCGCAAGCGTAGGACAAAGCGATGTCACGTGCTGCGCCTGACTTGTTTTGGTGAACAGCGACCAGAGCTGGCACACCGCCGCCCTGAGCGTAGGTTCCGCGAACGGTGTGGCCAGGAGCTTTAGGAGCAACCATGACGACATCGATATCAGCGCGGGGAACAACCTGACCGTAATGCACGTTAAAGCCGTGAGCAAAAGCCAATGCTGCACCTGGCTTGATATTTGCGTGGACGCTTTCGCGGTAGACAGCGGCGATGTTCTCGTCTGGCAACAGCATCATCACCAGGTCAGCCGATTTGACGGCCTCAGCAACTTCGGCGACTTTCAGGCCGGCGTTGACTGCTTTGACCCAGGAGGCGCCGTCTTTACGCAGACCAACGACAACCTTGACACCTGACTCATGCAGGTTCAGGGCGTGGGCATGGCCCTGTGAACCGTAACCAATAATGGCGACGGTTTTGCCTTTGATCAGGGACAGATCACAATCTTTGTCATAAAAAACTTTCATTCTGGGCTCCAGATATTTTGTAAGTTAAATGCAGTGTTTCGTTAAAAAAAGACCGTTTCTAAACAAGCAGCGATCAAAGCTTGAGGATGCGTTCTCCGCGACCCATACCCGAGACGCCGGTACGGACAGTCTCAAGAATGGCGCTACGATCCAGCGCATCGATAAAAGCCTGTATCTTGTCTTGGTTACCCGTGAGTTCGATGGTGTAGGCCTTGTCTGTTACATCGATGATGCGAGCACGGAAAATATCCGCCATCCGCTTCATTTCTTCGCGCTCTTTACCCACGGCACGGACTTTGACCAGCATCAGCTCGCGCTCAATGTGCGGGCCCTCAGTCAGATCAACGACCTTAATCACATCAATGAGGCGATTCAGGTGCTTGGTGATTTGTTCGATCACATCGTCCGAACCCATGGTCACCAGTGTCAGGCGAGACAGTGTATTGTCTTCAGTTGGTGCGACCGTCAAGGTTTCAATGTTGTAGCCTCGTGCGGAGAACAAGCCAACCACGCGTGACAGGGCGCCAGGCGCGTTTTCCATCAATACCGAAATAACGTGTTTCATGGTCATCCCCTTACAGATCTTCAGAACCGAGCAACATTTCGGTCAACCCACGACCGGCTTTGACCATGGGCCAAACGTTCTCTGTCTGATCAGTAATGAAATCCATAAAGACGAGGCGATCTTTTAACTTGAACGCCTCGCGCAACGCACCGTCGACATCTGAGGGCTTGTCGATCCGCATGCCAACATGACCATAGGCCTCGACCAGCTTGACGAAATCAGGCAGCGAATCCATGTAGGACTCTGAGTAGCGAGACGAATAGTCGATCTGCTGCCACTGACGCACCATACCGAGAAAACGGTTATTCAAGCAAATGACTTTGGGTGTCAGGTGATACTGGCGGCAGGTCGCGAGCTCCTGGATATTCATCTGAATCGAACCCTCGCCGGTAATGCAAGCGACGGTCGCATCAGGATTAGCCATCTGCACACCCATCGCATAGGGCAACCCGACGCCCATTGTTCCCAGTCCGCCAGAGTTGATCCAGCGACGAGGCTTGTTAAAACCGTAATACTGTGCGGCCCACATCTGGTGCTGTCCCACATCGGAGGTGATGAAAGCATCGCCACCCGTGACTTCCCAGAGTTTTTGAACCACGGACTGGGGTTTGATCACCTCAAGCGAATCGGCAAATTTCATGCACTCTTTGCCGCGCCAGATATCGACCTGATGCCACCATTTCGCGAGCGCTTCGGTATTTTGTTTGGTTTCAGCCGCTGCGCTCTGATACTGCGCAATGAGCTCAACCAGCACATCTTTAATGTTTCCGACGATCGGCACTTCGACCTTGACGCGTTTTGAAATAGAAGACGGGTCAATATCGATGTGGATAATTTTGCGCGGGTTCTGTGCGAAATGCTTTGGGTTACCAATCACACGGTCGTCAAAACGCGCGCCAATAGCAATCAGCACATCACAGTGCTGCATCGCCATGTTGGCTTCGTACGTACCGTGCATGCCAGGCATACCCACGAATTGCTTATCGCTAAAAGGATAAGCTCCCAAACCCATCAAGGTGTTCGTGCAGGGTGCGCCGATTAGCTTGACAAACTGTGTCAGCTCCTCGGAGGCATCCGACAGAATCGCACCGCCACCGCTATAAATCATGGGGCGTTCAGCCTGCAGCAGCATCTGGACGGCTTTCTTGATCTGTCCCTGATGTCCTTTGACTACCGGAGTGTAGGAGCGCAGGACGGGATCGCCTTTTGCGGGCGTGTATTTGCAATGCGCGACAGTGATGTCCTTTGGGATATCAACCAGAACGGGGCCGGGTCGTCCGGTGCGTGCAATGTAAAAAGCACGACGCATCGTCTCGGCCAGGTCTTTCACATCCCGAACGAGAAAATTATGTTTGACACAGGGACGGGTAATGCCGACCGTGTCGCATTCCTGAAAAGCATCCTCGCCAATAGCGTGCGTTGGCACCTGACCACTGATGATTACCATCGGGATCGAGTCCATGTAGGCTGTGGCGATGCCAGTCACTGCGTTGGTCACACCCGGACCACTGGTGACCAGACAGACGCCGACCTTATTGGACGAACGGGAATAGGCATCTGCTGCATGCACGGCAGCCTGCTCATGCCTGACGAGAATGTGTTTGAATTTGTCTTGCTTGTAAATCGCGTCGTAAATGTAGAGCACCGCTCCACCGGGATAGCCAAAGACGTGCTCTACGCCTTCGTCAGCCAGACAACGCGCGACGATATCTGCGCCATTAAGTTCCATGATGTCATTCCTTTCATTACCGGCATTGCCCATCAGACTGTTCTCCCTGAGTGTGTTTAAACACAACCATATATAGAGAGTCACGGAACCGCGAAAGAAAGCGCAACATGACCCGACGTTTTCAAGCTCACGGAGCCTGGCCACCCGGATACATTGCCAATCCTACGCGCATTCGCCTTCAGGCGTTGCACGCACCCAACAGGGGTGCACTGGATCGAAACGGAAGCGCTGACCACAGCTTTTGGCGGGGGCAGCAGCAAAAGTTTAAATGGCAAACTCGCACAGGGTGGTGACCCAGAGATTGAAGCCATTGCACGAATAAAGCGGTGAGCTTTTTTCGCACGAATCTTAAACTTTACCGTGTTGTGCGCCGCAGCGCAAATCGGACAGGCTTTTTATGCATGGGTCTTTGCTAAAAATTTGGACCAAACCTGCGATTATTCAGTTAATTTGTCAGCAGCAGGATATCTCTATAATGCTAGGGTTAACCCGATAATTCAACGACTTCACCCAAGCGTTTACCCAAACAAACCCTTAGCTCAGCACACACCAAAATTGCCCATGGACCTCAGTATCAGCCAAGTCAGGCGCTACCTCTATAGCCACCATTTGTATAGTGGCCTGCGCAGGGCTGCGGGGACGTTGCTGCCGATCCTGGTGATAGGTGGACTATTTGGTTTGTATCAAGAGGGTCTGGTCGCGACTTTCGGTGCTTTATGCGTCGCCTTTATCGATCAACCTGGACCGCACGAACATCGCGCGCGTGAAATGCTTGGTGGAGCCTTACTGGGCGCTGTGACCGTCGCCATCACGGGGTTAGCCTCATCGCATCCGGTTCTGATCTGGTTTGCGGTCATTGGTCAGTGTTTTTTCTTTTCGATGCTCTCGGTATACGGCAAAAAAGGGGGGCAGATTGGCTTTGCCTGCCTGCTGTTAATGACCGTCACTATGCACTCTCCACTTTCCGCTACCGAGGTCTGGTGGCATACCCTTAATTCTTTGGCTGGGGGCTTGTTCTACACCATATTCAGCTATTGGGTTAGCCGTCTGATGCTGATGCGCGAAAAGGAGCAAGCGCTCTCTATCGCGCTGTTTGCCACCTCGGACTACATTGCGCGACGAGCCGATATGTATAACCTGGACAGCGATCTGGATGACGCCTATCGGGCGCTGATCACCTGCCAGTCGGACATGATCGAAAAACATCAGGCCGCTCGCGACATGGTGCTCAGAGGCCTGACGACTCAATCCACTCAGCAGGATCTGCGGCGCATCATGCTCTGGAATCTTTTTGTCGAGATGATTGCGATTCTTGATACCCTGGTTGCGACGCGCACAGACTACGCGTTACTTAGAAAATCTCTCGAAGACTCAGACGCATTACTTTTCATGCGCGATGCCTTGCATAAAATGTCCCAGGAAATTGAACGCATCGCTCTTGCCGTCGCTCGCCATCGTCCAGTCAGACGTCGCAGTAGCGTCAAAGCAGAGTTACACGCACTTGAGTATGAAGTGCAACGGATGCAAGAAAACGGTTTACCCACACGCGAACCCGATGTCTACAGACTCTGTGTTGAAATCCTCAGACGCTTGCGCGTTAACGCACGTATTGTCGACAGGATGGCCGAATACACCCGCGCCTCACCTGCAACCAAACCCATCGACTCAGTAGACATCAACAACTCGCTGAGCCAGTTTCTCTCTCGTGATCAATTCCGTTTTGGAATGCTCACGAGCAATTTGCGACTGGACTCCCCGATTTGCCGTTATGCGCTGCGCATCACACTGGCTGCCGGTATTGCCATGCTGCTCTCGACACAGATTCCAGTGCTCTCGCGTCAAGGTTTCTGGATTTTGCTCACGGTACTGATCATCATGAAGCCCGGCTTTGCACTGACCAGGCAACGCAATGGTTTTCGTCTTGCAGGTACCCTGCTCGGCTGCGCACTGGCTTTCGCTCTGCTCTATAGTGTGCAAGATCAAACCTTACTGTTTGTCTTGATGGTACTCATCACTATCGTGGGTGCCAGCATGATTCAGTTCAATTACATGGCCGCCTCGACCTTGAATACTCTGGCGATTTTGCTTGCCTTTCATTTTATTGATCCAGGCGCGACAACCATCATTGCGGATCGTGCCCTCGACACTTTTGTCGGCTCGGTGATCTGCTTTGCCTGCGGTTATTTTCTGCCATGGTGGGAATCGCAATTCATGCCCTCGCTGGCGCGTGCTGCGGTCATGGCTAACAAAAGCTATTTGCAATCAGGATTGCACTATCTCGAGACCCGCAGCGTCGCTGGCCGCGACCCACACAATCCTGTCGTCGGTGAGGCTGACCTGAATTGGCGTCTCGCACGTAAAAATGTACACATTGCTTTTAGTAATTTTGCCAGCGCCTTTTACAGGATGATGCTTGAGCCAACGTCACGTCAAAAGCATGTCGCTGAATTCAATAACCTGCTTATACAGAGTCATATGCTGGCCTCCCAGATTGCAGCTGTGATGACTACCCTGTTATCCATGCAGCAGCCTCCAGCATCGGTCATTCATCACCTGGCGGGCTTGCTTGCTACATTGGGCGCAAACAACGAGAAGGCAAAAATTGAGCCCTTGCCGCAAGAAATTCTTGAGCACAAATACCCCGAGCTGACCTACCCGATGAAACAATTACAACGCTCCGTCAATCTGGCTCATCTGGAGTTAGCTGCGGTCAAAATTTAGCAGCGTTTCTCTCGCACGCATCGCACGTCCCTGCTTAACCTGGTGCACTGTCCCTGATTCGGGCACCAAGATGGACCACTCCAAAACCTGCCCGTCGGCCTCGACTCGCGGCTCAGTCTGCTTTTACTAAGCTGGACTTCAAATACCAATCCTCATTGTTATCGCTAGCGATGACTTCAAGCTTTGGCATGCAACTTGCTTGCATACAAGCTTGTACATCAGTTTGATTTGAAATCAAACCTCCCCCTGAGTCGATCAACCTAAGGACATGCCATGCGCCAAACCTCGAAGCGCCGTCGCCAACTACTCACCGCAGGTGCCAGCACCGCACTGATGTCTATGCTGCCAGCGGTCACACGCGCTGCTGGCGGGAAAATTCTGATGGGTTACTGGCCTATCGCTGCGGGCCTGCCCTTTTATGTTGCACTAGAGAAAGGCTATTTCAAAGAAGTCGGCCTGGATGTTGAAGCAGTCAAGTTCGCTAGCCCCTCACAAATTGTCGAAGCCATGGTCGCAGGACGCATTCATGGCTCAGCAAACGGCACAGCCTCCGCTGCCCTGGCCCTGGGAGAAATCAGCTCGCCCAATCTGTTCAAAATTATCTGCTCTAACCCCTCTAATCACAAATACGTATTGGACGAATTTCTAGTACCAATCGATAGCAAAGCGACCTCGATCAAAGACCTCAAAGGTGCGCGCGTCGCATGCGGCCCTGGTATTCAAAACGTAGTACTCACTAAAATCATTCTCGAAAAAAATGGTCTGGGTGATATCAAACCAATTGAATTGCCCGTCGGGCAGCATGTCCCTGCCTTGGTCGCTGGCCAGATCGATGCCGTCTACACACTTGAACCAAGTGGCACTATTGGTCGGATTAAAGAGCAAAGCAAAATCCTTGAAACTGGCGTGATTTCAAAATATGTACTTGATGATGCGGATGCACCATGGTTTGGAGGCACGGCATCCTTGACTACGTCCTTGATTAAAGAAAGTCCCGAGGATGTCAAAAAGTTTTTGGCAGCCTATGCGAAAGGCGTTGATTTCGTCAGAAAAAATCCTGAAGCCGCACGCCCATCTCTTGACAAATACACCTCAATCGATGGTTCGATTGCCAAGGAAGTTCCTCTAGCAAATTTCGTGATGTACAACGAATTCACTCCAAGCGATATCGCGGCGTTTCAAAAATATTTCGACGTGTTTACCGAGAGAAAGATTTTCACGCAAAAAGTCGATGTGAAATCACTCATGTACGGAGTCTGACTGGATGCGTATTCCAAAACTCAATCCCTCACTGCTTTTGCCTCTGATCGGTCCGATTTTATTGCTGGGCTTGTGGGAGCTCGCCATCTCAGCGAAATGGGTCAAGCCCGTCTTATTACCTCCACCAGCCGATACCCTGATTTTTCTCTGGAAATCTCTGCTATCGGGTGCAATGAATCTTGATTTGCTGGCGACACTCAGGAGGACGATTTATGCCTTCGGGGTTGCCACAGTGATTGGTGTTCCTCTCGGTATTGCGCTTGGCAGCTCAAGAAGTATTTATCGCAGTGTAGAGTTTTTGGTTGATTTTTTTCGTTCTACACCCTCATCTGCTTTGATACCTTTGTTTTTGCTTATCTTCGGCATTACAGATCTGAACAAAATCGCCATCGCGGCCTTTGCTGCAGTGCTGGTGATTTTGTTTAACAGCGCCTACGGTGTGATGAATGCGAAAAAAACACGCGTCATGGCCGCGATGACCATGGGGATTCCCAAGCGCTACATTTTTAAAGATGTCTTACTCATGGAAAGTTTGCCTCAAACTTTCGTGGGCCTGCGCAGTGGCATCTCCATGGCGCTCGTCATTGTGATTGTTGCTGAAATGTTTATCGGCTCTGAAGACGGACTGGGCCATCGGATTATCGATGCGCAGCAAGTGTTCAACGTCAAGGAAATGTACAGCTCAATCATCATCACAGGTGCTGTCGGTTATGGCTTGAATGTCTTATTCATGATGCTTGAAAAACACCTGATTCACTGGAGCGGCAAAGCATGAGTAGCATTCTCGAGAACCCTCAGCCTGCTGGCACCCATGTCACCATTCGCGGCCTGAACAAGGCCTTTGGCGGAGCACCACTTTACGAAGACTTTGATCTGAATATTCCCAAGGGAGAAATCGTTTCAATTTTCGGACCGAATGGCTGTGGTAAATCAACCCTGATCAACATGATCTCCGGACTGATGCCGATCGATGGAGGCCAGATTCTTTTTGACGGAAAGTCGCTCAAAGACACCAGCATTGGTTACGTATTTCAAAATTACCGGGATGCGCTCTTTCCGTGGATGAGTGCCTGGGACAATATTGCCTATCCACTCAAGCGTAAGGGCGTCAAAAAAGACGAAGTCAAACGGCGAGTCGATGAACTCATCGCTCTCTTCGAAATACGCTTTAACCTCAAACTCTATCCCTACGAACTCTCAGGCGGTCAGCAACAAACTGTGTGCATCATGCGCGCACTTGCCACGCGACCCGAAGTTTTATTTCTTGACGAGCCCTTCTCTGCTCTCGATTTTGAGATGACCTTATTTATCCGGGGAAAACTTCAGGAAGCCAATCTCGCAACGGGTGTGACGATGATGATCGTTTCACACGATCTTGAAGATGCAGTATTTCTAGCTGACAAAATTTTGTTACTAACGCGCAGGCCAACGCGCATTGCTGAATTCATCGATTTCGATATGCCAAAACCCCGTTCGCCCGAGGCGGTGAGTGACCCTGTGTTTATCGCAACGAAAGCTCATGCGCTAGAAGTTTTTCAAAGGGAGATGCGCGCATGATTTCGCTCTCAGCACTAAAATTTGCGTATCTTTCTGGTCAAAAATCACCCCGGGTATTTATCACTGAACACCTGTTGAGCCTGCGAGCGAGACAGGCAAACAATCCAGATCCCGCATGGATTTATTTAGCGACTGAAGAACAAATCAACGCGCAATTACTCAAGATCGAAGCATCACAGCACAGCGAGTTGCCTCTTTTAGGCATACCCTTCGCGATAAAGGACAACATCGATGTGAAGGACTGGGTCACTACTGCTGCTTGCCCCGATTTTGCGCATCTCGCGCATGAGACTGCAGTAGCTGTTCAAAAACTGATGGATGCTGGCGCCATCCTGATCGGTAAAACTAATCTGGACCAGTTCGCAACCGGTCTCGTGGGAACCCGCTCACCCTATGGTGCGGTACCCAACACCTTTAATCCAGAATACGTCAGCGGTGGCTCAAGCTCTGGCTCCGCCTCAGTGATGGCGCGCGGTCTGGTGTGTTTCAGTCTGGGAACAGATACAGCGGGCTCCGGACGCGTCCCTGCTGGATTTAACAACATTGTTGGTATGAAACCAACCCCAGGGCTGGTGAGCATTGAGGGAGTTCTGCCTGCCTGCAAAACACTGGATTGTTTATCGATTTTTGCAGCGACCGCTGCGGATGCATCCTTGGTTTTATCTGTGATGCAATCAAGCACGGATGACCTTGCGCGAGAACCTCAGTTTCATCCACCTCGCCCGGCGGTCTCAACTTTTCCTGCGAAATTGCGACTCGGCATACCTCGCTCACCTCAATTCATGGGCAACACTGAATATGAATATGCCTACAAATCCGCAATTGCTTCTGCTCGCTCAATGGGTGCAAGTATCGTCGAAATAGATTTTAGTCATCTCGACCGTATTGCAGGGTTGCTCTACAACGGCCCATGGGTCGCTGAACGTTATGTCACGATTGAAAGTTTGCTTGCCTCACATCCAGAGGCGATCGACCCAACTGTTCGTCGTGTCATCGGTTTAGCAGAAAAGTTTTCTGCTGCGGATACCTTCAAAGCGCTCTACGAACTCAAACAACTCGCTATCACTACGCGCGGCATCTGGTCCGAATGTGATGCCTTACTGGTACCCACAGCACCAACACATCCAACGCTGGCAGAGGTTGCGGCGGAACCTGTCCTGCGTAATAGCGAACTTGGCACCTATACCAATTTTGTAAATTTACTTGGCATGTCAGCCATCTCGGTCCCTGCAGGACTGACCGGATCGAACATGCCCTTTGGCGTCACATTTATTGCGCCTGGCGGTTACGATCAGGCCTTACTCAAGCTCGGCGCGCATTGGCAATCGATGCAAACACTAGCACCTGGCGCACCAAATAACGCCAACACCATGGAACTGGAGCAGATACAGATCGCTGTTGTGGGTGCGCATTTACAAGGCATGCCACTGCACCAGCAGTTAGTGGACAGGAATTGTCGCCTCATTGCGCGTACTCAAACAAGTCCGTTCTATCAACTGTATGCCCTCGCGAATACGAGCCCTCCGAAACCAGGCCTGGTCAGGCTAGCGGCAGGCGGCCAGGCCATCGAGCTAGAAGTCTATGCCATGCCTGCTCAGCACGTCGGTTCCTTTTTATCTCTGATTCCGGGCCCTCTCGGACTCGGCTCAATCGAACTGGCTAACGGTAGCTGGGTAAAAGGATTTATCTGTGAACCCTGGGCGATCGAGCACGCACAAAACATCAGTCATCTCGGTGGCTGGCGTGCCTACATTTCATCGCTTGCGAGAGGCTAATGGAGTCCGCATTCATCACAGGATCTATCGGTACAGGCGCGGGCAATCTCGCTGAACATGCCTATACTTCGATCAAACAACAAATTTTTGATTTTTCATTGATGCCTGGTGATTTACTTTCAGAAAATACCCTGGCTAAAACCGTTGCAGTCAGTCGAACCCCACTGCGACAAGCTCTTCAGCGCCTGCAATATGAAGGGTTCGTGATAGCCATACCAAAAGTGGGCTGGCAAGTAATGCCGGTTAACTTTGCCAAGCTTGATGAACTATATGATTTCAGATTACTGATTGAAACGCATTGTGTGGGTGAGCTATGTAAAAGCACAGTCTGTCAGCCTCAGCTCCTACAGATGTTGCGCTACTGGGATATTGACGAGAGGGATATGCCGGCTGTAGGTCTGGAGGTTGGTGCGCTAGACGAACACTTCCACCAGCAGCTTGTTGCCGCACTGGGCAATACCGAAATGATCAGGACCCACGCCGACATCACCGAACGCATCAGACTGGTAAGACGTCTGGACTTTACTCAGCAAAAACGAATTCTGGAAACTTTTCATGAACACACTGAGATCCTGAAAGCTATTTTGCATCAGGATATTCAGCGGGCTCAGGACTTGTTACGCACACATATTCAGGCCAGCAAAGCCAAAGTCCGGGAAATCACCTTGGCAATGATTCAAAACGCAAGACCCGATACGCCACGCTAAAAACCCCTTGTCAGGTATGACTAGCTCTTGTGCTATTGGTGACGATGTACGTCATAATCAATAAAATTCACGCCGGGTGGCGGTATGTCCAGACAAGCAGGGTTCTCAAGAGTGCGTCGCATATCCTCCAGACCCGTGTTCCAGTGATCCTGCATGGTTTCGTGACTGAATTCAAAATCCTTGTAGTGGCCACCTGTCATCTTGTTTTTGTAAATCAGATGAATACAGTTGTATCGTGCACCAAACATTTTTTCATGCATTTCATCAAACCAGGGATCTTTTTTTCTGACTGAAGCCGGGACGCGCTCAATCGTATCCCAGACCAGTTGTCTGAGTCGTTGCAAATCATTGACGTTCTGGGTGACCTCACGCGTGCGACTCGAGTACTGGATATCTTTTTGACGCTCCATGACGCTAAAAATATCAGTTGGCAATTCACCATGCGCGCTCCACAAGTCAACTTGAAAAACCAGCGTATCCTCGCGAGGTAACGTTTTAATGATGTAGTCCAGAGGCGTATTGGAGACGCAGCCACCATCCCAATAGAACTCTCCATCAATTTCCACTGCAGGAAACCCAGGGGGTAAAGCACCCGAGGCGACAAAATGCTCAGGCTTGAGTTTCATCTCGGTATTATCAAAATATACAAAGTTACCGGTTCGGACATTGGTCGCACCGATCGAGACGCGCATCTCACCGCTATTAATACGATCAAAATCCGCAAAACGCTCAAGCGTCGCATAAAGCGGTGAGACATCGTAATAGCTGACGGTTGCAGGATTTCCCATGCCTGGTGCGAACGGTCTGGGCAGGAAAAATCCAGCTTGCCCCTGAATCACCGCTTGCATCGCGGCAGAAGAGCCAAACAGTTTTTCAATATGTGGAGATGTGAGATCCTGCCAGCCTTTGCTTGAGGCACCCAACAGACCCAGCATGGATGACAGCGCACCCTCAATGACAGAAGGGGGACGACAAATAGTCTCCCAGAAAGCTTTTAATTGCGACACTCTTTTGTGCGGTGGATTGCCAGCAATGATGGCGCAATTGAGCGCGCCGATTGAGATCCCTGTCAGCCAGGTAGGCTTGAGTTTGATCTCGTCCAGACCTTCAAAAACACCCGCCTGATAAGAGCCGAGTGCACCACCTCCCTGCAAGACGAGCGCAATACGGGGATAGTCGGGTATATGTATCTTTTTAGTAGTCACGAACTATTCTTCTCTTCGAAATACTAGTTTATCTTCGGATGAAAGCTCTGGCGAAAAAATATAGCCCTCGCTATCAAACTTTTTAAGTGCTTCGGGTTTGGTCACACGATGTTCAATTGCATAGCGAGCCATCAAGCCACGAGCTCGCTTTGCATGAAAGCTCACAACTTTAAACACTCCCTTTTTGCCGTCCTGAAATACGCACTGCACCACACGTGCCTTGAGTGCTTTCAAGTCCACAGACTTGAAATACTCCTCTGAGGCAAGATTAACAATGACAGGTGACTTTTCAGCGACAAGTCGTGCATTCAGATATGGAGCGATTGTCTTTGCCCAAAAAGTATACAAATTGCTGCCTGCGGGATTAGCCAATCGCGTGCCCATTTCCAGACGATAGGGACGCATCAAATCCAGAGGGCGGAGTACGCCATAGAGGCCGCTGAGTATCGCGACATGGTCCTGCGCCCAGAGCAGATCTTTTTCCTTCAAGGTTGCGGCGTCCATGCCCTCGTAAACATCGCCATTGAAAGCCAGAATAGCCTGACGAGAATTAGCCTGGGTAAAACTGGGTTTCCACGCAGCGTAACGGTCCACGTTTAGTTGGGAGAGCGCAGGGCTCAGGTCCATTAGTGCCGAGACCTCATCAGCGGATTTCTCTTTGAGTACCTTGATCAGGGCAGCCGCTTCTTTTACGAACAGTGGCTGAGTATGCGTCTGGGTCGCGACCACGGAGTCGTAATCCAGCTTTTTGGCAGGAGAAAGCAGAAACAGCATAGGGAAAGCCTCATAGGAGATTACAGTCCTAGTTTAGCGGGATTCAAGGAGTTTCTGCTAGAATAGAGGGCTTGACCAGTTAGAAAACTGCAGGAGAGGTGGCAGAGTGGTCGAATGTACCTGACTCGAAATCAGGCGTGGGTGCAAATCCACCGTGGGTTCGAATCCCACCCTCTCCGCCAGTATTATTTCGAACTCTTTCCAAGTCGTTCGAACAATTTACAACCTGTTCGGGGCCTCCTTGCTCCTTGTTGCCTATATGCAGTGTGCTCATACAGGTTCATACCGGTTAGCCAAGCATTTTTTCTCAGCATGTTGGGTTGGTGCATTTCATGGGTAACCATTTACTTGCGGCGATATTTTGGATTTCCAATCCTTGTTTCGTGTGCAGGCGAACCTCCCATGGCTTTGAGTCTCAGAAGATGTCGCGGCAGCGCATGCAAAAGCAATAGCTGAGGGAGCAGTGCCCCTTAAGGAACCTCTCTTGAAACCGTGGGGTCAGACCGTTTCCTATGTCCGCTGTCCCGATGGGACGCTCGTCGAAATTTGCTCCCCGGTAGTAAGCTAAAAAGTAAGCCTTTCTCCTTGCAAAAACTTGTATCATGACGGATCATGATAGATCAAGAAGGTGACATTAATGGCTACAGTTTCACGCGAAAAGTTTTCTTCTCAGGCATCGCCTGACGTGTTGACCGCATTACGTCAAATTGCTGAGGTGCAAGGCCGGCAATTTCAGGCCGTGCTCGATGAGGCTCTGCGTGATTACATCGACCGCCAGCAAAAGAGTCGACCCCGCCGCCACGTGATGGCATCGTTTGCCTCTAGTTTTGATGAGTTTGATCATTTGTACCGCGAACTTGCGAAATAGACCGTGCAGCGCGATTATTTAACCGTGGCCGATGTGCTCGGCATGCACACGATCTTAATGAAAAGGTATGGTGGCGCGGTTGGTGTTCGTGACCCACTATGGCTGTACCCCATTAGTGGGGGATAACAGTATTTATTAAACAGCATCACTCATCAAACACGGCTAAATACGCCGTTCCAACCCCAGTGGGCCAAGACCCTCAGCCGGTGATTTTCAAAGTTCCTGAAACCATATGCCCTTCGGGACATCATTTCCATTTGGTTTGTTGATCCGCAAGCCAATCAAATACGACAAAGTCGACATCCATATTTGTTTATTACAAAATACTTTGTGACCTAAGCCAGCTGCGCTTTTGCACCTTCGGATGGAATACGAAACACATTACGCGCCTCACTTACACCACTACGATGCCGCTTATCTTAGTTTCCGGCAAAATAAGTAAATTACATTTTTTGCCGGAAACAATTTGAAATCACTATCGAATCAGCAGCGACTTCACCAAGTCAATACGCAGCTTTACGAAAACTATCGTGCTGCTCAGAACCATGCCGCGTCCTACACATACGGTATGCGCTGGAAAACGGTACGTGGTTGTGAATACCTGTTTAGAGATCGAGATCGGCGTGGTAACGGCAAGTCGTTTGGGCCACGGTCTGAGCAAACCGAAGAGTTATTCGCGGTATTTTCTGCTGGTCGCATAGCAGCAAAAGAGCGTTTTAATCTGATTACCGAAAAGATTCAAGAACAAGCCAGACTGAATAAAGCCTTGAGGCTGAATCGTGTCCCCCGAGTCGTGGCTCGCGTGCTTCGCGAACTCGAACGGGCCGGCGTGCACGACAGCTTTACTGTCATTGGTACCCAACCAAAAGCAAAAAACCTGAGATTTCAGTACCTAAGATGGTTTGTGATGTTGTCAGGGCTGGCCCGCCAAAACCATTGCCTCAATGTCTTTGAGCCGGTACGTTAATTCCCCACGATTTCAATTACTGCGGCCCTCTCATCTGCAGATGTACAAACGCCACAAGGGATGTAACTGACCGCACCCAACTGCAGCAATCGGGTCAAGGCCCTTTGTCAAGCTACAGGTTCAGTGGTTGTTGACCCAGTTTTCTACAACCAGACCAGCATAGTTAACAAAGTCTGCTTCGTTGTTGGTGACTAGCGTCACGTCAAGAGCAACTGCATGTGAGGCGATGAGCTTATCTAGCGCATCACGATTGCGATCTTTGTACGCGGCACGAATCGGTCCGTAGGCTTTGGCTGCTTGAGCTTCAAAGGGTGCCACCTGAATGTCTTCGAGCAAGCTGTCGAGCGCGGAGCGGTTGGTTATTTGCGCTGCTGCACTTGTGCAAGCGATGCCGAACTCAAGCTCTGCCAAGGTTATAGCGGAAATGACAACGTCACCTACGAAGCAGGCAGCAAAGCGTTCCCTGACCTGAGGTGGCTGATGCTTCATCAGGTAGATGCAGATATTGGTGTCGAGCATGTACTTTGGATTCATAAAGCCTCGCGCGTACCCTCAATGTTCTCGCCACGTCCGTGAGCCATGAAGTCAGACGAAAACTTCGCAAGTTTTCCCAACACATCGCCCATACGCCGTTGGGCCGGACGGATACGCAACTCGTCACCTTGCCGCTCGATTACAAGCTCTATATCCCACGAGTTGTAGGCAAGTTCTGCAGGAATGCGAACAGCTTGTGAATTGCCGTTCTTGAATAGTTTGGTGTTAGCCATAGCGATTCTCAATGGATGTACGTGTACATCTTAACGCAAAATAAATTCAATGTACATACATGGATGTACGTTCATGATTATTGGCAGCGATTTAACGCAGTCTTGGAGGAAGCAAAACGTTCGCGTCAAGAACAGCGTATGTCTCACCGCCGGGAGAAAGCGGATGATCAGCCACGCTTGCTAGCCTTTTTTTCTGCTTTAACGTAAGCAGACTCAGGTATTGCATACATGCCAGCCTCTCGGGCGGCTTTGCGGTAGTCAGTTTCACCAGTCGAGGCGCTCTGGGCGTCGCGCTCTTGGATCCAGGCGCGCACGGACGCTTCGGGAACACGGCGATGCCCTTTGGGCGTGATGGTGGCTCCAGCCAACTTCTGAGTGTCGATCAGCATGGCCACGTGCGGGCGACTTCTACCCATCAGTTTGGCGGCCTGCTCTGTGGATAACATTTTCGGTTTTTTTGTCACTAAAGTGAACGTAGACTCGTCATCCGCACAAATCAAATAAATTTGAACATCCCGCCGCAGGCTTCGGGCTCGCTCGTCTCGGGCACCCAAAGCGCTCTTAAGGGCACGCATCAATTCGGCTTTACCTACCTTCGCTAAGGAGGGGGTCTTCTCAGCCATAAGCTGCGCCAGCGCGCCAAGTGGGTCGCCGATTGCAACTGAGCCGCCTTTGCCGTTCTTAATTGCGGTCGCTTCCATGGTTGTCATCTACGTTTCGTTTGTTTTTCGATTTTAACAAATAAAACGAAACTGTAAAAGACAAAAAAGAACGGTTGAAAAAATGAATTGCACCTAACTCATTGAGTCATTGGCTCTGAACCACTGACAGCAACAGCTTCATTGAGCCGTGCGTTTCTGCGTTTCTACATCTCCTTTATTAGAGAAAAATCTTGTCATCGTAATAGCGAAACACAACGAAGAACACCCCTCCTTCGCAGGATAAATCTCTCCTTACAAATCCTGATTGTCTATTGAAATAGCTCCTCGCCGCTGAGCCCAAAAAAAATCTCCAAACAAATAACGACACTAGGCTAAATATTTTTGTTGCTCCATACCTTGTTAGCAGGTTCAAATGGGTAAGTAATTGCTAACTGTTAGTTGTCATGGAGGTCGTTATGCGTAAGCTCATCCTTAAATGGTTAGGTTCACTTTTGCTACTGGGTGGTCTGACGAGCATGACGGCCTTTGCAAAAGATGCACCGATCTACACCGGTCTTTTTAGTAAAACGGCAGTCAGTGGTTTCGATGTAGTAGCTTACTTTACAGAGGGCAAACCCGTTAAGGGTGATTCTGCGATCACAACAAACTATCAGGGTGCTGAATGGCACTTTTCAAGTGCTGCCAATCGGGATAAGTTCTTAGCCGACCCTCAAAAATATGCTCCGCAGTATGGTGGTTATTGCGCCTGGGCTGTTTCACAAGGCTACACCGCGTCCGCGGATCCTCAGCGCTGGACGATCGTCAAAGACAAGCTCTATCTGAATTACGACGAAGATGTACAAAAGAAGTGGGAGGTCAATATCCCTGACTTTATTCAGAAAGCAGATAAAAACTGGCCAAAAGTTTTGGACTAACCACGATCATCAAAGAGGTTCATTATGCAAAGCTCGCGTACTCAAAAAATCATACTCTGGATTCTGAGCGTTTTTATTATTGTCGTGTTTGTTCAGTCTTTATTTTTCAAATTTACCGACTCGCCTGAAACCCAGTATATTTTTGGAACCCTTGATAAATGGGGCGCGAGTCTGGGCTTTCCTGGACTGTTCGCACATTCGGGTATTTTTAGCCAGTATGTTGTAGGTACTGCTGAGTTAATCGCGTCAAGTTTTTTGTTTCTCGGCTTAATCACTAAAAAACCGCTCATCCATTCGCTCGCCGCCATGCTATCGCTTGGCGTGATCAGTGGTGCGATATTTTTTCATTTGTTCACACCACTTGGTGTGCAGGTTCTTAATACCGATGGTACTTATGATGGTGGAGAACTGTTTGGTCTTGCTTGCGGTGTCTGGCTCTCCTCTCTGATTATTTTGTTTTTGCGCCGAGAGGTAATCCTGCAACGGGTGCGTCAATTGACACAACGAGGAAGATAGGCGCTGATTGCTTTATTTGTTGCCTCATATTTCCTGTCTGATAAAAATGTTCGCCAGATCTTTTTCCGCGGTCACGGTCATGCTGGCTGCTTCAGGCTGCACGAATCAAGGCCCGAATATCCCCAAGACTAATCTTGAGCACCTGCGGCACTACAAGATGGCGGATAAACCCTTGAGCGGTCAAATCAGTTACTTGCAATCCGCGCAGGTCACGGGTGTGCCTATTATTTACGTGCATGGCACACCCGGCTCAGCACAGGCCTGGGCGAATTATGTAGAGCATCCGGTCAAAAACTCTTTCTCTATTGCGCTCGATCGGCCAGGTTTTGGTCAGAGTTCCCCCGAACAAGCCGTCACGAGTCTGCATGAGCAAGCTGCTGCGGTGATGACTCTCATGCCTGCGGATGGACAACAGGTCATTCTAGTTGGGCACTCGCTGGGTGGTGCTGTCGTTGCACAAGTTGCAGCAGAGTATCCCGAGCGGATCAAGGCACTTGTTCTAGTAGCAGCATCACTCGATCCCGGTCTTGAAGAGATCCATCCTCTCCAACCGCTTGGCAAGTATTGGCCTGTCAGAGTGCTGCTGTCGGACAAGCTTCGAAATTCAAACGATGAGCTGATGGCATTAAAGACGCATTTGTTGAAACTCGAACCTATGCTCAAAAATATAACGGCACCTGTCATCATCGTGCACGGGACACAAGACAGTCTGGTGCCGTTTGAAAACGTCGTTTTTATGGAAACAAAACTGAGTCAGGCGAAATGTCAAAAAACAGTTGTGCTTGAAAAGCAGAATCATTTTTTACCCTGGAATTCTGAAAAAATTGTCAGGGATTCAATCACCAGGGCGATCGAGAATCAATGTTGACTGCAGCCTTGAATGGAATGGGTGAACCGTGGTTTATCGGACTTGCCTTGATTTTGACGACGTTTCTACTTGAAGACGTCGCGATTGCAGCGGGGGTTTCCTTAGCCTCCCAGGGGATCCTGAGCTGGAGCTGGGCACTAATAGCCGTAGCCTTTGGTATAGCTTTAGGGGATATCCTTCTTTATGGCTTGGGGTTACTGGCTCGTCGGGTCAATTGGCTCGAAAAACGCTATATCAAATCAGATACATCTAAAACGCTGACTGATCGGCTACAGAATCATTTATTCAGTGCCGTGTTGCTTGCTCGCGTCATACCGGGGCTGAGACTTTTAACCTATACAGCTTGTGGTTTTACTAGAACTCCTCTTGCCCCCTTTACGATTTTTGTTTGCCTGAATGTGGTGGTATGGACTGGAAGTTTGTTTTGGTTAAGTGCGACAACCGGACATGCCTTGGCGTCATTGTTAGGCATACCTGCAAGCATCGCTGTGACAATCCCCATTTTGCTCCTTGCCCTTGCGTTTCCCCTCATACGACGGCTTAGAAAAGTCTCTCCAAAGGATGAAAAACCTAGTGATGAATGATGTAGTCACCAAATCAATAAAACCACACGAAGGAATGCCTGCGTTCGACGACGAAGGCGAGGCGTTGAGTTTTTTTGAATTTTGGCCAATGTGGGCCTTTTATCCACCCGTATTCGTCTATGCCTTTTATCTCATGTTGCGTTATCGCGGGGTGTTACTGCCGACTGTTGCTAATCCGTCGTTTCCTGCAGGGGGATTCGTTGGCGAGTCAAAAGCAGACATCCTCAAGCTCGCCGCAGAACATATGCCGGGCTGGGTCGCTGATTTTTTTACGGTCCAGCGTCCTGATTTCAAAGATGCAGAACAGTTAATGCGACTCAAGCAAGCTGTTCTCAGCAACATGGAGCAAAAAGGTTTGTTTTTTCCGGTGGTGGCAAAACCAGATATGGGATGCCGTGGTGTCGGAGTCAAACTGTTACGTACCGAAGCAGATCTAGAGAGTTATTTGGAAAAATTTCCCGCCAAGGCAAATTTCTTGATTCAGCGCTTCGTTGATCTCGAAGGCGAGGCCGGTGTTTTTTATTGCCGCTTGCCCGGACAAAGCAAGGGCAGTCTGATCTCCCTGACCTTGAAGTATTTTCCCTATGTTACGGGTGATGGTGTCAGCACCTTACGCCAACTTATCATGGCTGACAAACGTGCAGGTCAGCTCACTCGACTTTATTTTCATCGTCACCAGGCTAGGCTTGATACGATTCCAATTAAGGGCGAATCAATTCGGCTGGCGTTCGCGGGTAGTCACAGCAGAGGAGCGATCTTCAGAAATGGTACGCATCTCATCACACCCAAAATGGTCGAACGCTTTGATGAAATTTCACAAAATATGCCTGAGTTCTATTTTGGTCGTTATGACATTCGTTTTGCCGACTTCTCTAAAGTACAACAGGGTGAGGGGTTCACGATCGTTGAGGTAAACGGTGCCGGTGCTGAAAGCACGCACATCTGGGATCGTAAGACGACCTTGTTCACCGCGTGGAAAGACTTGATGACTCAATACCGATGGCTATTCCAAATCGGTTTTGCTAATCGAAAACGCGGATTTAAACCTATCTCGTTCAAGGACTTTCTGGCGGGCTATCGCCGCGAGAAAGAGCTGACACCTCTCTATCCTGCAACAGATTAAGAGGCGAGCGTATGAACAGAATAGTTTCAAACATAACCCTGTCTGGGCCACAGCGGGACGAGCTTGAAGGCGGCGTTGTATCCAAGCTATGCCTCTACAACAGTGAGCTGCTCAAGCAAATGTTTTGTGTGATTGAGTTGAGCCAGCCAAAAATTCCTGCCGCTATGAATTATGCTCAAACCGTGGGCCCTCATCTCAGACACGTCATTGAGCACTACTGCGCGTTATTCAATGGTTTAGCACATCATGATTTTTGCGTTAACTATGATGTTCGCGAGCGCAATTTAGCAATTCAGTCTATCCCAGACATTACGCTGTCGAAAATTCAAGAACTCGTTTCCCTGTTTGAAATACTTGCCGCTCAAAAAACGCTACGATCAGATCAGCCTCTAAAAACCTGTTTCAAATCAGGTTTGGCTGGCGAGCAAGCCTTTAAGGTTGAATCCAGTCTGGCACGTGAACTTTTATTTTTGGCATCTCATACAGTGCATCATTTTGCAATCATTCGTCTTTATTGCACTGATGCAGGTATTAAATTGAGGGATGATTTCGGCAAAGCGCCCTCAACGATTGCCTTTGAACGCAGTCAGCATGGCTAGCTATTGATTTAAGTTTTCTCACTGATAATCTGGCCACCATCATAGCCACAAGCAATACGCCCAAGCGCAATGCGCATCTCAGGCGAACTAACCTGATCAAAGGCAGTTGTATCGCTAGCGCGCTTTCCCCGAGCAAGAATATCTCGCAAGACCTCCTGGTCTAAATGCGGTAATGCTGCCCAAAAACCTCGTCCAAGTTGCTGTGCCAGCGCAAAATCCGGATGGTTCGCCATCTCTGGAGCGCGCCCGATTTCATACATATGAGTCACCTCATCCCAAGGTGCGCGCTCAGCGGGTAAGCGCTCAAAAATCTCCGGACATTCTTCTGCGACATAAAAGCGATTCAACGTATCAAATAAACGGAATTTGTAACCACTCGCCAATAACAGCGGCTCGTAGGCATCCCAGGCGGGCTCACCCTTTCCAGGCGTGACGGCTTCAGCCACAATCACTTTAGGGCGAAAACGATTGAAATCATTACCAGCCAATACATCGCTTTCTGCGCCTTCGACATCTATTTTCAGAAAATCAATTTGTTCAACCCGATTCTGCTCACAGAGTTTGGCCAGGGTAAGCATTGGCAAAGTCAGGCGCTGATAATCGGCGCCAAACTCTTTGGCAACATCAGCATGCAACTCAATAGTTGTTGAAAAGCCGTGCAACCGATTTACATGAAAAAAATCAACCTCGCCATCAGTCCGCCCAACCAAGCCTTGATACAAAGTATCCCGGGGTCGAATTTTTTGATACAGGTCGGCAAGTTCCGCAATTGGTTCTGCAACAATACCGCGCCAGCCCCGCTCATAAAACCAGAGCGAGACATTGTCAGCTACAGGATGCCCTGCCCCGATATCGATATAAAAACCTCGCTCCTGACCGGCAAAGGCAAGGGACAGGTGGTAATCCTCAAGGTTCTGTGTGTAGGACAAGGGCATGTGGGTGCACCAGTAGATTTGGACATATTGAACAATATCTCAATCCTGTCGCATACGCTAAGATTTTTTGTTGTATGCGTGCCTGAAGGCTTTCTACAACCAGAATCCCGGAGCTTAGAGCCAATCCGCTTTCCAGGACGCAGTCAGGGAAATCAGATTAACTTGCGTCTGGTCAATATCCGGTGTGTGCCAACCGTAAATAGCCATAGCAGCCTGGCGATGCTCTGAATCAAGCTGTGCAGAGGTTATTTCTGGAAGTGTGTTTGCTTCAAGCGTTTTGGCAGCAACCAGATGACCGGCAACACTCAGCAGTGGCGCAGAAGAACAAGAGAGTAAAAAAGATCTCCGACTAGTCATACCCTACTCCCCATTTCGCCATGGCATCACGCGATAATTTCGCGACTACCTCCTGTTGGCCAGTTGCTTGTGCGGCCTCATGTGCAAGAGCGTAGGCGCGTTTCGTGGCGCGGTTATTTAAATTGTTTAAGGATAATTGCAGCGCCCGCTCAGGGTTGAGGCCACCACCCAGATAAAATTCTGCAGCATGGTCAGCAAAAGCCAGTTCATGGCGCGACAAGAGGTCTTCATACATCGCAGTCGCTATTTCTATTTCTGCCGTTGCTGCAGTCTGATCACCTTGTGCCGCCCAAAGCTCTGAGAGTCTCCATCTGACTTCAGGATCACCACTCTGCAAGACAGAGAGGAGTAACCTGTGGGCATCGCTGTACTCGCTTTTTTCCAGATGAATTTCAGCCAGATGAACTGCTGCGTGGGTATAACCAGGCAAATAATTCACTGCATGCTCGTACCAATAGGCAGCTTGCTCTAAGTCTGGCTCAGCCTGCAACTCACCCCACAGATAACCTAATTGAAAGCATGCCCAGGCCGGGCCAAGCGGTGATAGACCCACCGAAGAACTCAGCGCCTCTAAATAGACCTCCTGTGCAGCCTCGTAGCGGCCAAGGTCTGCCAGCAGGGCGCCCAAAGGAATCAGGTTCTCCGCGGTTTGATTTTGTTTGACCTGAGTCTCGCGTTGTGCAAGGACTTTCTCTAAATCAACGCCGAGCGCTTGTTGAATACTGAGCTGGAGTCTTAGGACCTCTTGCGGATTTGCACCAAGCACTTCGGCGCGGCTCAACTGCTGCTTCGCCTGCAAGAAAAGATGTCGCGCAGCACTCACACGCGCAGCCAACAGCTGCGAGGAGGCAAGACCGCTGTGAGCATGCAAAAGCGTATTCGCTAAGCCCTCAAGCCGATCGAGCGCTGTGTAATCGCCGAAAAATTGTGCGAGATTAGATTCACCATCCAGGAGCGAGTCCAACACGCCAGCTCTTTCAGGGTAGTTCTGAAACAAAAACCACTGATGCGCGAGCGAACTACGCAGATTCAAAGTAAAAAGCTCACCATCAGTCGCCTCAGGCAAAGGTTCCAGTACCTCTATCATTTCGCCTGACCAAATTTTTCTTGTAGTGCTTTTAAACTACGCTCAAGCAAAGACTGAATGATCAGACGTACGATCAACTCTCCTTGACCTGAGGGCCGGTAATCCACAGTCCAGATAACCAGACAGCCTGAATCGCTAGGCACGACCTGGATTTTTCCGTTGTAGGGCTTCGCAGGGATACCGCTCACCATAGAATAGGTAAGCGTTTGCTTCATCGCATCGAGACTTTCCAAACGCTCAACGATAGTTTTACCATCCACCGTTTCAATTTCTCTGAGCTGCCCCACGCCCGAACCCGTGACTCGAATCGAAGCGATCAGAGGACTCCAGGCACTATCAAATTGTCCGACCAGGGACCAAACCTGCGCTGGCTTGGCCAACAGTTCTACCTGATGCGACACCTGAAGCATTTTTTTATTGGGTGGCGCCAGATAAGGAAACGTCGTTAAACCCGGCTGAGTCGCCTGGGTCGCCATACTCTGATAGAACTTGCCCTGATCGCGATTGATCAGATAGGTCACCAGGATATCGATCGAGTTTGCGTCGATAGTCCTGCCACCACCCGTGGTGTAGGGCTTGCCTGCAATCGTACTTTTTTCGATTTCCAGCAGGCTGTCATTGGTGATGGGTTTCGAGACATCAAACACCAGGAAATCATCTAACCGCACGTTGATATGTGCATTCAATGCGGCAGGATCCCAATTCACTTCTCCATCACGCTTATCCCATAATTCAAAGCTGTCACGCAAGCGTTTTTGAAATAGAGGTGCGAGCTCTGGTGGCAGACTTTGAAAAGGTGTTTGCTGATTCCACAGATCACGCAAATCAACCGAATCGGGAACGACATTCATAATGAAGTTTGTTTGTTCGGGTCTTCCCACCCAATCGTAGCGCGGCACAGCAAGCGATTCAGGACCGCGCTTGCGCGGGCTAGTTTCAGCCACCACACCAAAGACACTGCCCTGGCTCAGTGGTAAAAACTGATCAATATTGAGCTCGACGACTAAACCCATCACGTTATCGTCTTGCAGGTAATTAGGCACTGACTTCATATTATTCAGCAGCCAGCCGATATAAAAGGGATCCGAACGCACGCCAGCGAACACCCTTATAGAGCGATCCTTGCTATAGGAGCCCTGCTCATCGCCAACAACCAGTGGTACGACCTCACCTGTTGGCAAGGTGCATGAACCACTTTGGGATTTCGGATTGACTCCAGACAACTCAGTCGGCTTTAAGGTATCAAACTGAAAATTAAAACGTATTTGATCCCCGTAAGACTCAAACTTTGCATTGATCCCAAGCCCTGCCACCTTAACGCGACGCACAATAATGCTGTAATTGGCCGCATTAGAAAATACGCCTGTCTCGCCAGCAAAAGGAAAAACATCAGCAATTAAAACAAGCCGCGTGGGATCAGCAGGCTTTGTGAATGCGAATAAATCAGTTAAATCGATCGTAGGATCCGCGGTCGTTCTAGGTCCATCAATGTGATCTGACATAATTGCTGGCCTCTTGACCATTAAAGGGGTGTTTGAAGTTAAACCAGCTTTGGTCTTCGTTCGCAATCAAGGGCTGAGCGGGGCCGCCATAGCTTGTGACCCGACCCGCCTCAGTTGGAATCGATTTAAGGTATTCAATGATGGCGTAACGGTCCGCGGGTGAGAGCTCAGGACCGATCACTCCGTTACCTCTGGTTTGTGCATAGCTTTTTTCAAACGAGTGACCTGCATTTGAATTGCCAATCAAGGTGGTGTCGAAGAAATAGTCTTTCGGGCTAACGAGAGTCGTATTGATGCCGAGCTTGACCGGATCAAATTCGCGCGTCACGAAAAACGATGTTGGCCGCTCGGCAGCTGGTGTCAGCAAATCATAAATAGTTGGCACGGAACCATTATGTAAAAACGGTCCAGTCGCCCACACTCCGTCCCGAGGTGCAGCTTTATAGCTAGCTCGTGGAGTTTGCATGGGCGGATTATTCAAATAATTCGTATAGCTATTCATCTCGGCGAACTCTTCTTTTGAGAACGGCCCGGCCTTATTAACCGCCTTCTCAATGATTTTTCCCTGAATGATCTGAACGAATTCTCCATTCGGTACTTGAGCTTTACCCTTGAAATAAGGAGCCAGGTTTCCTGTATAAATGACAGGCTCTGGACTAAAACTGATTCCTTTTAACTGGGAATCATCGGTCCCTACAATTTTTTGCGGAACCATTGCATTTTCGATAAATCGTTTGCCTGGCGCACGCTCAGGGCTCCAGCGATAAGGATAAGTGGTGTGACATTGCTGACAATTGTTCGCAAACAATTTTTGTCCGGCCATGACCTTCGCCTGGTCCAATTTACCCAGAACTTCTTCAGGCCATTTAGGCGGAGCAAGCTGTTTCAATAAAGCCTCGAGTTTGACGACGCCCTTGACATCTGAGGTCGTATCAAACAGACCTTGTTCGGGTGTAGCCGACTTCAAGTCATAACGCGTAAACACACCTAAGGTTTCACCAATATTTCTGCTCAGTGGATTCGCGGCAATGCCACTCCATTGGACCCAGGCAGATTGCGGTGCATTCCATAAAAATGGAGGCTTGACCGGGGCGAGCGACGGATAGACATTTCCTAACTCACCGGTATTAATACCCGTAAAACTGTTATGAATACTCGCTAGAGCATCCATACGTCCAGGACCGGGGAGCGAGGGCAACACAAAAGAGTGTTTCGCCTGCGCCTGCACAATTTGCGCATCTTGGCGCAGTCGCTTTTTTAAGTCCGCTTCGCTGATTGAGGGATTGGTCTTTTGAATTGTTTTTAACATCGTCTCAAAGCGTGCTGGCTCATTCACCGTAGCGGTGAGGGAGTCGGCCAACGTTCTAATCCATTCGACAATATTCAGGCGTGTGTTAACCCCACCTTCGATACGAATCTGCTGACCTTTGTATTGCACTTGCCCTGTATGACAGGCCGCACAGGTCATCCCCATGTAGACACCGGTATATTGCCCTGTGCTGACAGTGGTTTTGGTAATTCCTATCGGCAGCGCGTCAGGATTATTTTTTAAATCCGGCTGCTCCATTAATAAACCGACCTGATCGGCGTGCTCGGCGCTATTAAATAAGGTCTGGCTACCTGGCAACTGAAGCGCAAGATAAATATCGTAGGAAATTAAAGCCGAACCTTGTGATCCCCAGTAATAATCAGCCCGCTGTTGCGCTGTCCAGGCTTGATTGAGATAAATAGTGGAGGGTCTATCTGCGGCCTGGGCCTGACTCAAACCTGCCAAAGTCAAAACCAAAGCGCTGCCCAGAGACCTTATAAATGGAGCAAAACCAATTTTTTTCATATTTATACTCATCAAGTTTTGAAATATTAGGGCGCAGACACTTTAACAGTGTTGTTAGACCCGCTAACGTGACTTATCCCAAAAACCAAGCACAAATCTAAACTCATCCGGCGGTATGGAGTTGGGACCTACAAATGGGTTGTTATAAGCCAGAATCAAAAAATAGACCAAACCTAAAGAGGTAGCTAACAACAAAATCATGACAGCGTGAAGTCTTAAATTTTTCATCGAATACAAACAATGATAAAAAATAAAAATGACAGCACCAAGTAACAGGGAGAGATACATCGGCGTATCGAGCATCGGCTTCGCGCTCGAAAGCCGGTTCAAGCGCAAATTACGGTAGTCCGCAAGCAGCTTTAACTCTTGCTGCTGAGCGGCTAACTCAGCATAGTTACTCAAATTCTGTCTGATAATCAGTTTATGAAAGTCGTCGAGTACATAATAGGCTTTCGAATCGTGATCCCCGCGTTTCATCGCAGGCCATTCTTTGTTGACGACTTGTTCGACATAACTAGTCAGGATTTTTTTACCCTTAATCTGGATATCTTCAGGATAGGCATCCAGAATTTTGTATATCCCCATTAAAGAGTTCGCCTCTTGTGAGACGGCGGTGCTGACGTTGTTATAGTTTTGCCAGATCGCAATGGTGACGAAAGCAAGAATAAGGCCGAAGATCGTTCCAATCTGATCAGAAAATATCCCGGCAGATTCGGTATGCTCGCGAAAAATCAGTCAGGATTTTGTGAGTTGCACAAAAAACAGCATCGCTAAACTGACAGAAATAAAGCAAAAAAGGATAATTATTAAAACAGTCACAACAGACATGTCCATAATTGCCGAAATCATTCACGCCACCTGAAAATTGGGTTTGATTAATGAAAATACTTTTAACGGCTGCAACACTTGCTAAATTTGTAAGTACATAATCTAGTTTAGTATGTTTCTGTATGATGGCCTAAGTTAAGTCTAGACACCTAAACAAAATTTCAAACAGAGGGCATGGCCAAATCGCAAAAATTAATTACTGAGGCCAATATCCGCCTGGACTGACCTTGCCTGAATCCCCTCAAAAACAGATCTAAAAAATAGGCGTAAAGTATCTATCGGGGTAAACCCCGAAAAACTGCTGCAACCCCAAGAGAACGCCTGATGACTGAAAGCACCTCCTTGCAAGAAAACCTAAGCACCCAAATACGTGACAAAGGTTTTACCAAGCTTAGCGTTGAAGATTTATCCCAGCTTGCAGGGTGCAAGAGCAGCGAAAGCTTTATCCAGCGCTGGGATAGCTTGCATACATTTTGGGGAGATTTGCGCCGCGATCAGCACCTGAAAGATGGCGGCGCCTACCGCCAACGCCGTCACAGTTGCTTTATTCAGGACCTTGATACAAACACACTCACACAGACACCCCATCGCGCACACTGGCAACCGACGGTATTTAATGCTTTGCATGGCGGTTATGACAGGATGTTTGAGGCGATCGAGCCTGCTGTCGCCACAGACGAGTCTTTTTTAAACCTGCTCTCGGTACTTGGTCAAACCTTCGCTCAAGTGCATACTGCTCGACGCTGGTTTATCGAAGCGCACCAGTTTCGCATCAATACCAATGGAGGTATAGGCCGACCCACACCAGAGGGTGCTCACCGTGACGGCGTTGATTTTGTCGTGGTTATGATGCTGGCTCGTCATAATGTGAAAGGCGGTGAGACGCGCGTATTTAATGTCGATGATTCGAGTGGCGTGCGCTTTGTGATGCAGGAGCCTTACACCACCATATTGCTCAATGACGCGAGAGTGATTCACGAAACAACACCCATCCAGCCCCTTGAGTCAGGCCTGACAGATTGCTGGCGTGATACGCTCGTGCTGACTTATCGTGCGAAAGGTTTTCAGTCGCCCGAAACGCTGTAAACCCGAGCCCTACAAGTTATTCAATAAAAATTAAAAGAGTACGGAGATATTGTTTTGACCAAGTCATCAATCAAGGCAGCCCCTCAGATGACCACCAAGGCTGCTGCAGGTAGGTGGTATTTCGGCTGGAATATTGTTGCAGCCTCCGCGTTTCTCACCCTTTTGACGGTTGGCATGCGGATGGGCATTGGCCCTTTTTTTCTGCCTATGGCCGAGGATCTTGGTTTTAGTCGCAGCCTGCTGGCAGGCATTGTCGCCATCGGTATGCTTTGTTATGGACTTGCCATGCCAGTCGCGGGTTTTCTGGTGGCGCGACACGGCACACGCTTTGTCCTGCTGACTGGCACAGCCATTGTGTTGCTCTCTGTGATCTGGACCATCTACGCGCGCAGCCCGCTCTCTTTCTTTCTGGCCTTTGGCGTATTGATGTCGGCTGGACTTGCGTTCACAAGCCCTGTTGCTGTGACACCCGTCATAAGTCGCTGGTTTACGCGTCAGCGCGGTATGGCGCTATTTTTTCTTTCTACGGGGTCGATGGCGGGTATTGCAGTGATGACTCCGATCCTGACGCTGGCCATCAAAGCGGTTGGCTGGCAGACAACCCTACTCTGGTTCGCGATCACCTTTACAGTGGTCACCGTACCCATCGCACTTTTTGTCATGCGTGAGCAAGCACCAGAAGGCGCGGATCGTTTACCCACCCAGGCTGACGTAATAAACCCCACTGCTTCAAATATCCGCACACAGGTCAAACAGGTAGACATGACGTTTGGCCAAGCGATCCGCACTCTTCCTTTTATCCAGATCTGCCTGGGTCTATTTACCTGCGGCTTCAGCATGAATCTACTGGGTACGCATGGCATGCCGATGCTCATGGATCATGGTTTTGATGCACTGACGAGCTCTTACGGTATCGGGCTGATTGGCTTCGTTGCGATATTCAGCACGCTCGTACTGGGTCGTCTCGCTGACAAAATCCCACGTAAATATATTCTCGCTACGATTTATCTGATTCGGGGCCTGGGATTTTTCGCGCTTCTGATCGTGGGGACACACTATGAGCTTTATATCGCAGCGGCGATCGGCGGCATTGTCTGGGCGGGCAGTATCGCGATGTCCTCCGCCATTCTCGCTGATGTCTATGGTGTAAAGCTTGTAGGCATCCTCTACGGCTGGGCCTATGTCAGTCATCAAGTCGGCGCGATGATCAGCTCCTGGCTTGGTGGCTGGGGCTATGAGGCTTTTGGTACCCATTGGGTCGCATTCGGTATGGCTGGTGTGTTGTTGCTGATGGCCGCAGGAATATCGCTGCGTCTGCCACGTCAACAGACACACTGAATCAGGCTGGATTTTTTATCTCCGGCACAGTGACCGTCTGACAGCCGTCACCACCTGCCTGGATGCTCAGGCTCTTGGCACTGTCGATGCGTTCAGAGAAACCAGGATGGGTGGAAAACCAGGTAAGCGATGCGCCTTTATTCAAGGCTTGCAAACGTTGCGCAAAACGATAACTGCCACACGGCGAATAACCTGCTTTGATTGCCCACTGCATACCCTGTAAATCTGAGTCCCGCTCATCATCGCGACTATAGGATAGCCCAGCGGCCTTGACAGCGTTACCTGTAATCAAACCACTAAACGGAATGAAAAAACTCGAAATCATACCGACCGCGGTACTCATAGCCTCGACGGATGTGTTGCGCTGCTCAAGATAACCTGGTTTGGTATGTCCTAACTGATGATGTGCGAGCTCGTGGCCCATCACACTTGCGAGGACATCCTGGTCACCACCGAACTCGCTTAAAAAACCTGTCGTCATGATAATCAAGGGCTGCCCTTTTTCAATCACTGCGTAAGCATTGATTTCCGTATCAACCGTCGTCCCAAGCATAAAAGAGCGCCCTGAGACCCGCAGAATATCGAGTCTGACTTGCGCAAGTTTTCTGGTGTTGGCATCCTCGCTCGCTAAGGCTGCAATCCACCACTGATTGTTAGGTAAGCTGATCTGCACCTCTTTTTTTGGTTTCGTGGCGCAACCAACCAGCAACAGGCTAGCCAGTATAGTCAGCACTTTACGCAGGCAGAAACTAAAACCCAAGGCTCTTACCCGCGCCAAATAAGGTCGCCACACCCATCGCAGCGAAAATTGCTGCCGCAATCGAATGGACCAGTTTCATTGGGATCTTGTTAGCAAGCTTGTCCCCGGCAAAGACTGCGGGAACATCCGCAATCAGCATACCAAGCGTCGTACCGATCACAACGAGCAGTGGGCTACCATAATGTGCAGCCATAGCAACAGTTGCAATCTGGGTTTTATCGCCCATTTCTGCTAGAAAAAAAGTGATCAGGGTCGCGCCGAACACACCAAATTTTTTAGCGATCTGAGTTTCTTCGTCTTCGATCTTATCGGGGATCATGGTCCAGATCGCCATACCGATAAATGACGCACCTAATACCCAGCGCAGGATTTCCGGAGTCACGGCAGAAGTAATCCAGGCGCCTAGTGCGCCCGCCAAGCCATGATTCACGATGGTCGCAAGCAAAATCCCGAGGATAATCGGGGCAGGCTTTTTAAAACGGGCTGCGAGAATAAAGGCAAGCAACTGAGTCTTGTCGCCAATTTCTGCTAAAGCGACTACGCCTGTCGAAACGAGTAAAGCTTCCATAAGGATTTCCAGCGATCAGCGAAATATTGCGCAAAGTTTAACCTGTGGTGACAACGGGGCAGCTATTACTCTAATATCAGCGAATTAGCAGATCGCTGTATGCGCGATACATGCAGATCAGAGTATGTATACGCACCTGGCGCACACTCTGTAAGAACTAGCCTTTTAATTAAAAATCGAGACAAACCGTGAAAATCCATAGAATTTTTACTCTCCCCTCGGGAGATTCTGCCGTTGAAATCCGCCTCGTGCCACTCAAAGGCGACGGCCGCCCGGCCTCTGAAGTGTTCGAGGCACAAACTATGTTTTTTCGCGAGACACCAGAGGGACATGTGCAGGACTATCACAACGCACCGCGTCGTCAGCTTATTTTCATCACTTCCGGGATTCTTGAGCTCGAGACAAGCCAAGGCAAGCGTTATATCATCCGCCCCGGCGACATCTTATTTACTGAAGATTTTGAAGGTAAAGGTCACATCACAAGGTCACTGCGCGACGTGCGAGGTTTTTTCCATGTCATCGTACCTGACTCCTTCAAAGTATCAGACTGGCCGCTCGCCTCCGAGCATCAGGAGGCATGATGCGTAAACGAACCCTATTACTCAGCGGCCTGATCTCCCTAATCTTCAGCCTGACAGCCCAAGCACAGTCTCCTGTCAAACCCATGCGCATCATCGTGCCTTTTGCTGTGGGTGGTGCGAGTGACACTTACACAAGACTCGTTGCACAAAAAATCACCGAGCAAACAGGCAAGACCGTCATTGTTGAAAACAAAACAGGTGCCGGAGGCAGGATCGCTTTTGATTTTGTCGCACACGCAGCACCTGACGGCCTGACGGTTGGTCTGATTGACGCAACCTACGCGATGCTTCCAGGCTTATTTCCTGTTTTACCCTGGGATATCAATCAGGATTTGATCCCGGTTGTCATGGTGGCACAAACGCCCTTCGTCATTGTGGTCGGAGCTGAGGCAAAATTTTCCACCTATCAGGAACTCGCGCGTGCGGCGCTTGCTCAACCAGGTCGATTAAATTATGGCTCTGCCGGGGTGGGCAGTGTGAATCACATCGTGACAGAAAGATTCCGCTCCAATGCAAAAATTGATATCACTCACATCCCCTATAAGGGCATGAGTGAGGCGAGTGTCGCCTTACTCTCAGGCAACGTCGATCTGATTGTTGCGGCCTCGCCCACCGCGATTGGACAAATTAAAAGTGGCAAAGTCAGACCGCTCGCTGTCACAACAGCAAAACGCTCGCCTGTTTTGCCTGACGTACCAGCTGTGACTGAAGTGGGACTGTCAGACTTTGTGGTGACAAACTGGTTTGGTTTTGCCGTCCCTAAAGGCACACCGAAAGAAATGATGGACACTTTGCATCAGGATGTCATGCGCGCTGTGGCAGCACCTGATGTTAAGGAAAAACTTTTACTTCAGGGCGCTGAAGCCTCAACATTTTCTACACAACAATTCAGTGATTTCGTAAAAAATGAAACGGCCTTGTGGACTAAAGTTACAAAAGACAACAACATAAAAATCGAGCCCTGAAGTCAAAAAAACGAATTGTCAGGCATGAAATTTGCTTTGTTTTAACTTGCACTCCTGCATTATTACCTAAGGAATGATTGTGACGCTTGCATTGAAAAAACTTTCTCGACTAGGCGTAAGCTTTGCGCTGACTGCTTTTAGCCTGACCGGTATGTTCCATAGCGCACTGGCACAAGAGAGCTACCCCAGCAAAGCAATTAAGGTTGTTGTGCCCTTTCCTGCGGGTGGTGCGACCGATATGCTGACACGCGGCATCACAGAAAAACTGAGTCAAAAACTGAATCAGCCAATCGTCATCGAAAACAAGCCCGGTGCGGGCGCCAATATTGGCGCCGCAACTGTGGCCAAAGCGGCTCCTGATGGCTATACCCTGCTGATGGGATCGATTGGCTCACACTCGATAGCGGTCACCTATTACAAAGATCCAGGCTATAGTTTTCAGAAAGACTTGGTGGCGGTCTCAGCCGCAGGCACCCTACCCAATATCGTCGTGACTGGCATGGAAGTGCCTGCAAACAATCTTAAAGAACTGGTGGCCCTGGCAAAAGCCGAACCAGGCAAATTAACCTGCGGATCCTCGGGAACGGGAGGGCTGATTCACCTGACCTGTGAAATGTTTAAAGTCGCAGCAGGTCTAGACATCCTTCATATTCCTTACAAAGGTACCGCCTTGCTCTTACCGGACCTGATCGCTGGTCGGGTGACCATGGCGCTTGATACTTTGCCACCTTACATCCCCATGCTTAGGGACAAGAAAGTCAAAGCCTTGGCCATCACGACAGCCAAACGCTCCGCACTCTTTCCTGAAGTACCCACTGTTGCGGAATCTGGTTATCCAGGGTTTGAGTCGGTCGCAAGTTATGGTTTTTTTGCTCCAACAGGCACACCACCAGCCATCATTGCGCTACTCAATCGCGAGATCAATCTGGTCCTGCAGGATCAGGAGTTAAAAGATAAGCTTTTAAAACAAGGCATTGAACTCGGTGGCAGCACGCCTGAAGCCTTGCAAGCTTTTGCCGATGGTGAAATCACCAAATGGGCGAAGGTCATCAAAGACAGCAAAATTCAGCCTGAATAAGGTATCGCTGAATCTTTAGTCTTTGTACCTCTGAGTCTGGCAGGCAGCATCAGGGGTACAAAGACAAGCAACCAGGCGATTCTGGTCTGGTAGCGGTAGTGCGGTTTGGACAAAGCTCCAGTCGCAAAAGCGTTGGCAAGCAAGCCGGCAAAGATCATCGCAATCAGCAGGGCGCTTGCGGCCTGACGCTGAACCCAACTACGCCACAGAAAATATAGACAGGCTAATAAGCCTGCCACAGCACTGATTTGTCCCAGCACATTAAACACAGTAGACGACGGGGCAAGCTCATCGCGCAGTTGGCGAGACTGTTGATATCTGACTAACTCAGCTTGAGGAAAATAAAGTTTCAAGCGTTCACCCACCGTTGAATCCAGATGCTCAGGGTGTAGCGTATCGCCCAAGCCGACCATCCATAACTCGCGCCAGGTGTTTTGCACCAACGAATGGAACACACCCAAGGGGTTTTGTTTTACTGCCGCGGTGACCAACTCAGAAGCCTCTGGAGCCAAGCCGATTGGGCCACCCGGATGACTCCATACAGGCCCCTTGCCATCCCACATTAACTCGTCACTATCAACAGCCAGGCGATCTTTCCAATCGCAGAGGTAAATTTTGCGCTCGGCGCAATACAATTCCAGTACAGGTTTGATATGCCCATCAGCGCCTAACCTGGCCAGCAAAAAAACCGAGCCAAAAGGCGATACTGCAAATTTTTGAAAGCCGTACAAATTAGTGCAAACCAGGGCTGCCAAGGCGAACAGCAATGGCAGCACTGCGATTTTGAAGCGCTTGAAACCAAAAAGCATTACAACGACCAAAGCACCGGCTGCAATCACCAAATGGGACAAATGTGAGGCAATCGCAAAAGTTCCAACCAGCAGCACCCATACCCGACTGGCGAAATCCAGATCAGTGCGAACTGCCAGAATATATAGGCAAAGCACTGTGATGGGAGCGAATATATCTGGCATTAGCAATGACGTCACCCACGGCAAGGCAGTGATGAGCGACAACACGAGGCAGCTCAGGAAAAAACGCAACGCACTGACAGGCTGACTCTGAACGGCAGGCAAAGCGGATTTGAAACCTGAAACTACAGAAATGTGAGCAGCTTGGGCTGTGATCCAGAGGATACTGGAGACTGTCACGGCTTGCGCAAAAAGCACTGGCCAGAGACTGAATTGCCAATGAAACAGCGACATCCAGGGACCGTAGATAAACGGCTTATCCCAGATAAAGAAATGCAAAATACCCTGCACCATGAATGCATTGGTATCACTGTAGAGAATCGGGTAGCCGTTCCAGAAAGCCGGCCACATGAGCAATAAAGCACCCAGTACGATTGCTCGCACTGAGCGCATATCAGGCAAGTTTGACCATCCAGCCATGCGGATCAGGGGCACGACCGTGCTGAATATCGGTCAACTGCTGGCGTAGTGACATGGTAAGTTTACCGGCGGGAGCCGCCTCATCACCTGCTATGAAGTCACGGCCTTTGAGCGCAGCGATGGGGGTGACCACTGCAGCCGTTCCACAGGCAAACGCCTCCGCGACCTCACCCGTGAGCATGCCAGTTTTCCATTCTTCGAGGGTGACACGACGCTCTTCTATTCTGTGGCCACGATCACGGGCTAATTGAATAATACTGGCGCGGGTCACACCCTCAAGAATGCTACCGGTGAGCTCTGGTGTAACCAGCGTGCCGTCTTTCATGACCAGAAAAACGTTCATTCCACCGAGTTCTTCGAGATATTTTCCTTCAAGAGGATCCAGAAACAGCACCTGGGGACAACCGTTTGCGTAAGCCTCTTGCTGGGGCAGAAGAGATGCCGCATAGTTACCACCGCATTTTGCTGCACCCGTTCCGCCCGAGGCAGCACGCGTGTAGTCGGTCGATACCCAGATAGAGACGGGCGCTACGCCCTTGGCAAAATAAGCCCCGGCAGGACTTGCAATCACGTAATAGGCGGCTTTCTGTGCCGAGCGCACACCGAGAAAACTCTCGTTCGCAATCATGAAAGGACGCAGATACAGACTCGTCTCACCACCGGTCGGTACCCACTGGGCATCGATTTTGACGAGTTGCCGGATCGACTCGACAAACATTTCGGTCGGCAATTCGGGCAATGCTAAACGGGTCGCGGAGCGTTGCATGCGCTCGGCATTAGCCTGAGGACGAAAGGTCCAGATTGAGCCATCAGGATGACGATAAGCTTTCAGGCCTTCAAAAATCTCCTGAGCATAATGCAGGACAGAAGCTGCAGGATCAAGTAATAACGGGCCATACGGCTTGACATGGGCATCATGCCAGCCTTGGTCAATGGTCCAGTCAATCGAGATCATATGATCTGTGAAATGCTTGCCAAATCCTGGATTAGCAAGAATCGCCTCACGTTCAGCCTGTTGCTGAAACGCCGTGGAGGGAGTGATTTTAAAAGCGATGTTGCTTTGTGCAGTCATGGTGATGGTCAATTGAAAAGTGTCATCTATTCAATTGATTATAGCCAAGGGCGGGCGCAGGCACAGGTACTAATTTTTGTGCATTGCGGCGACCAGGACCAGGATGTGGGTGATGGTGGCAAGTGAGCTTGCCCTTAACGCTCGCTCAAACGGCGCAAGCGCTCTTCTTCCTCGCGCCTGGAGGCCTCGATTTCACCCATCAGATCCTCCATATCGACAGGAGTCGTATCCGCCTCGACGTGTCCGGTCAGCTCGGTTTCGGGCGTTAACTCTCCCGACTCATAAAGCTGCCAGATTTCCTTTCCGTACTGCGTTGTGAGCAGTTCGGGCGCAAACTGACCAAAATAAGTCGCCAGATTACGCACATCCCGATAAAGCATGGTGGCGGCCTCGTTATTTCCGGCAGCATCGACAGCCTGGGGTAAATCGATAATGACAGGCCCTTGCGTACCGAGCAGGATATTGAATTCTGACAAATCGCCATGCACAATGCCGGCACACAACATCCGTACCACCTGATTCAGTAAAAAGGCGTGATACTGAAGTGCCAGTTCGTGCGTCAATTCAACGTCATTGAGCCTGGGAGCGACATCACCCTCGGCATCAGCCACGAGCTCCATGAGCAATACGCCATCGGTACAGATATAAGGCTGGGGTACGCGCACACCTGCATTCGCTAATTTGAACAGCGCATCGACTTCGGCGTTTTGCCAAAGCTCCTCTTGCATTTGTCGCCCATAGCGCGTGCCTTTTTCCATGGCACGCGCCTGGCGGCTATTTTTAACCTTACGGCCCTCGGTATAGGAGACAGCTTGTTTGAAACTGCGTTGCTTGGCGTCTTTGTAGACTTTTGCGCAACGTGTCTCGGCACCACACCGCACTACATAGACGGTCGCTTCCTTACCGCTCATCAACTGACTAAGGACCTCATCGACCAGACCTTCTTCAACCAGCGGCTCAAGCCGTTTGGGTACTTTCATTGATTCTCCTGCCTGTGTACTTTGCAACACTGTACAGGTTTGTACAGACTAAAGCTTAACCGCGATGACGCTCACGGTAGACGTTCTGATGCTCATGATATTCATGGCGATAAACAGGAACCGGTACAGGGCGATAGTATGGCGCAGGCCGATAATAAGGCGCGGGCCTGTAACCATAGGTCGTACCGACCACGACAGGTGCGACAATACCGGCGCTATAACCTGCAGGGTAGGTTCCATACCCATACCCGGCAGTCTGATAGGAGTATCCCACACAACCTGTCAGTACCAGGGCCAAACTCAAGACCGCACTACGAAGGATAAGCATGATCATTCTCCATTGTTGGTGTGAATGATTCATACATTACGCCTGCTTAGTCCGGGCTGAAAGAGGCTTTTCCCTGCAAGATGTTTCTATTGATTTCAACTATTTTCAATCTGTTTAATCCATACGGATATTCGCGATTTTAATCAGGTCACCAAGTTTTTTATATTCAAGTCTGACCATCTCCGCGGTCTGCTCGGGCCCAGTAAACTCAGCTCGAATACCCATATTGGCAAATTTATTGCTGATATCCGGGTCGGCGATTACTTGCTGCAGAACAATACTCAATTTATTTTGGATATTCTGAGCAAGACCGGCTGGTGCGAACATGGCTACCCAGGCCGTCACGACACCTGCGGTCAAGCCCTGTTCCGCTACAGTTCTGACCTCAGGTAAATCCGGCCAGCGTACCTGCGATGTCACGGCGAGTGCCTTTAACTGACCTGATTTCACTCTTTGCGCAGCACCGAGCACCGTATCAAAACCAAAATCTACTTCACCCGACAAAATAGCTTGAGTACTCTGCGCCCCGCTTTTGTATGGAATGTGAGTAATTTCTACTGCGGCCTGCGTTTTGATACCTTCAGCGGATAATTGAGCTGAGCTACCCGCACCAAATGAGGCATAACTTAATTTGCCTGGCGCTTTGCGTGCGGCAATCACCACCTCCTCAAGGGAGTTAAAAGGCGAGTCGGGTTTGACCAGAATTAAGTTTGGAAAGGCAGCAAGCGTTCCAATCGCTGCAAAGCTTTTTAATGGATCGTAAGCTGGCTTATCCATTAATTGAGGAGAAATCGTAAACGCCGCATTCGACCCTAATAACAACGTGTAGCCATCAGACTCAGCGCGAGCGACGTACTCCGCTCCAATCATGGTACCCGCCCCGGGCTTGTTTTCAATCACCACGGGTTGACCGAGTCGGGCAGACAACGCGGGGGCTATTAAACGTGCCATCAGATCGATCGTACCGCCAGCGCCATAAGGCACGACGATTTTGACCGCACGACTCGGAAATTCCTGAGAAAAGGCGCCGGTGCCGATCCCGGCAAATATCAAGCCCAAAATTAAGAAAATAACGCGTTTAAAAAAACCGCTTTGTCTGTTGCGCGCTCCAGCCATCTCTGTCTCCAAATCAGGAATTCACATTTTATTTTTATGAATAGCTATAACTTTTGTGGTTATTACAACTCAATTGAATAGCTCTTTACGCTGTGCCTTTTCTATGAGCAGACTGGGCGGATTGAAACGCTCACCATACAACGTGGCCAAAGTCTGTCCTCGCTCAACGGCTTTTGATAAGCCATATTGATTCAAAAACTGAAAAACCCCACCGGTCCAGCGCGGATAACCCACACCCATAACAGAGCCAATATTGCCCGCGCTCACATGGCGCAACTGTTCCTCGTTGAGCATATGCACAGCTTCGAAAGCCAGGCAAAACAGCAACCGGTCCACCACCTCTTGCAAAGCGAGAGGGCCGCTTGTGAGATGCGCACTGGCAGCCGGCGGCACATCGCTGTGTCCGACCGAGGGTGGCTTGGTAAAACCAGCCACTCGCGCGCCCTCTTCAATTAAAGAAATATCCTGACCATCAGCCAGCAAGGCCTGCCCCTCTCTGACATAGCAGGACTGAAGGCGTCGCGTAAAGAACTGCGCACCATCGCGCACAACAAGGGGGATCTTACCAAGCTGGAGTACAAAATCCAGCGCATGCGCCAGGGTCTGTGGGGAGGTCTCGTGGCCCTCGAGAATTTCGACAAGAGGCGTGCGCTGCAGGGGTGAAAAAAAATGCAAGCCAACGGTATCTTCTGGCTGGCCTGAGATTGGTAGCATCGTTGCTCTTAAAACCAGGTCCTCGGGCCCCACCGCAACCCTCAGTTGTGCATCAGCGCAAACCTGAACATCTTTGACATCGAATGAAACCCCTGCTGCAACCGTTTCTATTCGGCGTGAGCCAAGTAATGCAACCACCTCATCACGTATCGCATCTGAGCCAGACAAAACGATTTTAGAAAAACGTTTTGGTGCGATGCCTTCAGGACGCTCTGCTCCGGCCTTTAAACTATTGAGCTGAAACCAGAAAGTGCCAAGCAGGTTTTTAGCCACAGAACCTGTCACAAGCTCAATAAATCCTCGTGTCTCAATCAGATCAGCCTGCTCGAAGTCAACGCTCATTCCGGCAATCGAGCAGGACAGTATGATTCCGGGCGCAGGGTAACAAGCCTGAGGTTTTGTCCGTAGCGCAGCCGTCGCCGTTGCGATCCAGGTCTGAAGTTCTGGTGCCCCTGGACGACCGCCAGGCACGAGATAGCTCTCCCTGTCCCAGGGCTGCACAGCCTCAGGACCTGACAAAATCCATGCACGCGCAACCCGCATCAGTTCGTCAGAGTCTGCAACCAGTTGATCGACGAGTCCCGCTTTAAATCCGTGTTGAGGATTGAAAAGCCTGCCTTCCTGCAAATAGGACTGGCTCTCGATCAAACCAAGTAAAAGATTCATCCTGACTACACCACCCAGACCTGGCAACAAGCCCAGGGTTGCTTCAGGTAAGCCTAGCTGTATTTTGGGATCAGCAATACAGATGCGGTAGTGGCAGGCCAGAGCCAACTCAAAACCACCACCTACTGCAGAACCATTAATCGCTGCGACAACCGGTTTGCCTAGCGTCTCGAGCTGCCTGAAGGCGCGCTTGACTATAGAGATCTGCTCGAATAACTGATCAGCATCCTCTGCTTTAAGCTGATAGAGGTAATTCAGGTCACCACCCGCGAAAAAGGTACTTTTTGCTGAAGCGAAAATAACACCAGCGATAGAGTCTTTTTCACGGACCAGGCGCTCAATGGTCGCGACTAAAGAGTCCCGCATCTCGTCGTTCAAAGTATTGACGCGCTGACCTTCAGAATTCAGGGTCAGAGTGACAATATTGTCTTGATCCTTGGAGAACCGGACTGGCAAAGTCATTTCAATGTCGCTTCGATCGCCAGTGCGACTGACGCGAGTCTTGCATCCTCACCATTGACCGAAGATACCATCAGACCGACTGGCAACTCGCCCGCTTGATGACATGGAAGACTGAAAGAGCAGCCATCGAGCACGTTGATGGTGAAGGTATTGCGCAGCAACAGTCCGTTTGCTTTGAAAAACGCCTCGTCCGAAGCTAGCAAATCGGCGATCACAGGTGCGACGACAGGAATGGTCGGACTAAGCATTGCATCAAAGCCTTCTACTGCACGCTCCACACGCTTGATCCATTCGCGACGTGCATCCAGTATGTGAATGTATTGCTGAGCCGTCACCGTCGCGCCGAGCAGCATGCGCTGGGCTACCCTGTGATCAAACTGATCCTTGCCACGAGCGAGTCGCGCGTGGTGTTCAGCATAACCCTCGATCGGAGAAAGACCGCCTGGTGTATTGATTTTAGGAATTTCCGAAAGCTCAGTCAGCGGTATCTCGATAATCTGCGCGCCAGCCGCCGACAGGGCCGATAAGGTGCGTGCAAACACGCGCGCTACGTGCTTATCCATGCCATCGAGCACAAGCGTCTGTGGCACAGCCAAGCGCATACCGCTCAAGGGGCGACGGCGAACGGGCAGCAGCGCACCTGATAAGACCGCATCCACTGTAATGCAGTCCTGCACACTTCGGGTCATGGCGCAAACGGTATCGAGAGTGCGCGACAGCTCAAGCGCACCGGTCAACGGCACACGATTTTGTGTACTTTTAAAGCCAACTATTCCACATACCGCCGCAGGGATACGGATCGAGCCGCCCGTATCAGAACCGAGCCCAGCCACCGCCAAGCCCAAAGCGACCGAAACGGCCGCCCCCGAGGAAGAGCCCCCGGGAATACGGGCAACCTGAGAGTCGGTCGGATTGACCGGCGTGCCGTAATGAGGATTGATCCCGATGCCCGAAAAGGCAAATTCAGTCATATTGGTTTTACCAATAATGGCAGCACCCGAAGCGCGGATACGCGATACGACGGTCGCATCCTCGGTCTGCGCAGGCTCTCCTTTGCATACGATAGAGCCCGACATAGTGGTTTCGCCGGCGACGCCATAAAGATCTTTAATCGTAAAAGGCAAACCAGCCAGAGGAGGTAAAACCACGCCTGCCGCCTGTGCGGCATCAGCTGCGCGCGCACTTGCTAGCGCAGCCTCTGGATAGAGTTTAGTAAAAACACTCTCTGCAGCTTTAGTTGCAGCGCCCTCAAGCGCAGTCGCAACTAGTTTTTCACGTGTTGTGCCGCCATTTGCCAGGCGCTGATTGAGCGTATCAATCGTTTCTGTAATGTGTGTCATAGTGATTTTTTTAAAATTTTAAACAACTGAAAAGCCGCATCACGCGGCTCGTGTCTGGTACTGAAAACTTAGTCAGGCGATGACTGGAAGCATGTCCACCGCATAGCGATGGATAATGCTGCGCTGGCGTCTCGGATCACGGATCTCAAGCTCCATTTGTGCGGCTGGACGGATACCCTCTCCGGCTGCGTTTTTAATTGCAGTCAGCGTGCCGCAGGAAACAAAACTACCAGCATCAACGGCTTCTCCCGGGTAGCAACCATCGCGCAAAGAATCCAGAGGACGGATCGAAGCAAATGTACCTTTTTGATAATCCACCCATTTACCGTGTTCAAAGATACGGGAATGCAGTTCGAGCTCATCCTGATAGCCTGCAACATCAGTCCAGCGCCAGGCGGCTTTTGCAATAGGTTTGGGACACATTTGTTTGGAAACAGCAACGGAATAGGTCTCAACCTTGCGATCGGTATGGTCTGAGCCTACGGTCAGCCACCACTCCCCCGAGGCATGAAACAGCACAGGTTCGGCTTCGCCAGAACTTTCAAAACCAATCACCTCGATCGTGTCTGCCTGGGTCAGCAGTGTGGCACTCCCGCGGTAATAAAGCGGCACGGTCGAGGGGGCAGGCACCCCTAGCAACTCCAGCTCGTGGATATGGTGTTGAATCGCATCGGCATCACGTCCTGTCCAACCGGCAATGACAAAATGCGCTGGCGCAACAGCCTTAAGCGTAGATTGAGTCGTGCCGTCTGCTGCTAAAGACTCACAGGAAAAATATAGTTGGGGCGTCATAAAATCAACCAAAAGAAAAATCAGCGAATGGAATAAAGTTTAAACAAGCACTGCGATTACGAAAGCACCGCGGGTAACCACAAAGCAATCGAAGGAAACAGCATCAGGATGATGATCGCCAGCATATAGACAAACATAAAAGGCATGACGCCTGAAAAAACATCAGTGATCGGACCAGGCTGTCTGCGCATACCTTGTAAGACATACAGCACCGTTCCATCAGGCGGACTGATCATTGCGATTTCAACCAGCATGGTGATCACCACGCCAAACCAGATCGGGTCATAGCCTAAAGCCTTGACCACAGGAAACAACAGCGGGATGGTGCAAATCACCATCGACATGCCTTCCATGAACGTACCGAGCGCAAGATAGAACCCGATAATGACCAGCATGATCGCCCAACCCGGCAAAGGTAAATCGGTCAGGAATTTGGCTAGCATCTGGGGCACGCCAAGTGAAGACAGTATGTAATTCAACACATAAGCGCCAAACAAAATCAGCGCGATCATCGAGGTAGTTCGTGCCGTTGCGTGCATCGACTCGACGAGCATTTTCCAGTTCAGTTTGCGATCAATCAGGGAGAGGATCAGACTGCCTGCGACACCAAGCGCCGCAGACTCGGTGGGCGTCGCCACACCCGCATAAATAGTGCCGAGCACCAGACCTATCAATAATGCTGTGGGCAATAAATCCGACAGGCTGGCCAGACGATGCCGCCATGTAACGACCTGCGTTGAACCATCATCATGCAACTTGAGCTTATAGCTGTAATACAAAATAACCAGGATAAATAACAGCACCACCAGAATGCTGGGGCCGATCGCAGCGATGTAAAGCGCGCCGACCGAGGTCTCGGTTATCAGACCATAAATAATGAAAGTAATACCTGGCGGAATCAGATTACCCAGTGCCCCACCCGCAGCGAGTGAACCCAGCACGAGCTTGGGCGGATATTTACTTTTTTCAAAATAAGGCAGCGCAACCGACCCCATCGTCGCAGCCGTCGCGACACTTGAACCTGCTACCGCCGAAAACACACCGCAGGCAAGGATGTTAGTGTGCAGCAAACCACCTGGTAATCGTCCCATCCAGACATTGAGACCTCTATACAGTCGCTCAGAGAGTCCCGCGCGCAACATGATCTCACCCATCAACAGAAATAACGGAACTGAGACCAGTACGAAATTAGTCGATGGTCCCCAAATCATTTCTCCGATGAAATTCCAGAAAGGCCGATCGGACAAACCAAAACCCGCCAGCAACGCCAGTGAGGAAAGCGCTGCACCGACATAAATACCACCAGCAAAAAAGCCAGCGAAAGCCACCAATACTGCTACAAGCGCCCACCAGGGCACTGACGCTGCAGAGACTGCCGCCGCACTGCCCGTCCCACCGAAGAGCGTCACCACACCAATCACGACCGCCATCGCGACAATAAAGATGATCGCGATCATTTAGGCACTCCCCCGCTGGCAACCGGGATATGCATCGCCGTTTGAGCCTCGGCTACGGCCTCGAGTGTTTCGGCCGCCTCATCCTCATAGGTTCGAGCCATCAAGGCGCGATCCATCGCGTCGAGTTCACCAGTCACGAGCTGTTTGATTGCGCGCAGTGCCAGGGCAAGCGCTGCGAGCAATAACAAAACAAAGCCGGCGGCCCACAGGCCTTGCGGTATGACTAAAGGGGTACGCAGTGTTGTCAGATCCGTGGCGTTAAAGGCCAGCGAATCATTGGCCAGACTGAAAGAGCCCCAGACATAAAACCCGGTCGAGACGATCAGAGCAATCAGCGATAGCATGTGCAACCAGACACGAACACGCAGTGGCATTTTTTGCACCAGCACATCGATGCGCACATGCCCCCTTTCAAACAGCGTCCCTGCCAACCCCCAGCTCATGCCAACCGCCATTAAATAGCCTGTGAGCTCGATAGTCGCCTCGGTAGAAAACCCGAGGAGCTGGCGAGCACCGATATCGAAACAGATCAATACAGTGATAATCAGATAACAAAATCCCGCGACAAACATCGCGCGCTGACTGATCCATTCCAGACACCGGTACATACTTATTTGCCCGCCGTGTACTGAATACCAGTGATCGGTGCAATCACTTCGTTGTACACCACGCCACAACGATCACCGCAACGCTTGACCCAGGCGGGTAAGACTGTTTCGGCCAGATCTTTTTTCACAACGCCTGCCTCGCCAGCCTGTGCCTTGACTTCAACCATTGGTTTTTTCACCAGTGTGGCCAGTTTGCAGCCTTCGGCGCGGCCAACGTTGCAAGCGATTCCGTCATCGGTGGCTTCAAGCCCTAGTTTCCATTGAGCATCCTGAATCGCAGCAAAGGTCTTTTCGAATTCGCCACGCACGCTAGGCTCGAGCTTGTTCCACCAGGCGAGGTTGACGAAATATCCCGCCGTAGACCAAGACAAGGACATGGTGTAGAGGTGCGTGGTGACTTCTGGCCACTTGACGCTATTACCCGAACCCGAACCAGTGATGCCACAGTCCACAGTGCCGCGCTCAAGCGCGGTGTAGACCTCACCGAAGGCGAGCGAGACGGGTTGTCCGCCCAGCGCTTTGACCAAGTCTGCTGAGGAAGGTCCGTTGGTGCGTACCTTCAAACCTTTCAAATCAGCCAGGCCAGTAATCGGTTTACGACAAAACAGCATTTGACCGGAAAACGGATAGGTCGCCACCAGTTTGATACCGAGGCGCTCCAGCTCTTTATTGGCAACAGGCATCATCGCATCAGCGACACGTCGGGCCTGTTTGATATCTGGATTCATACCCGCCAGATCCACGCCGTCAAGCATAGGCACATCACCCGAAACAGTCGTCAGTGGCGCGGCAGCGATATCGACCTGACCAGAGCGGACCAGACGCAACACCTCAGGACCATTCACATTGCGCTCCGGCCAGGCGGCGAGTGTGACCTCAACACGACCATTGGTGGCTTTGGCCATCCCGTCGCGCAGCAGAGGTTGGTCAACGGTTGAGTATTGCGGCATATTTGCCGTCACCTGTGTAATCGCCTGCACAGCAATTTTAGGACCTGCGCCAGCCGTTTGCGCTGATGCGCCTGAAACGGACAGGACAGTCAGCATTGCTGCAAACAGAACCGATGCTTTAAATGATTTCATGCACGAACTCCTCAAAAATCTCTAAACGGTTAGTAAATCAGAAACTGGCTAAGCGGTGATTCAACAAATCAGTAATCAGCATCGCACCTGGCGAGTGCGTAATACAAAATGGCGGACGTGCAGCCATCGCGACGGACTGAGGCGTCACACCACAGGCCCAGAAAACGGGTAACTCATCGTCTTTGAGCTCAACAGGGTCGCCAAAATCTGGCCGGCCAAGGTCTGAGATACCAATCATGTGTGGCAAGCCAATATGCACAGGTGCACCGTGGACACGAGGAAACCGCGACGTGACTTGCACGGCCCGGACGACGTCGGCGGGCTTCATGGGACGCATCGAAACAACCATGGGCCCATGGAAAACACCAGCCGGGTCGGTTTGAATATTGGTGCGGTACATGGGGACATTGCTGCCACAGTCGATATGACGCATTGGAATACCCGCCTCGATCAGCGCTTGCTCAAACGAAAAGGAGCAACCGAGTAAAAAACTCACCAGATCATCGCGCCAGACACTTTTAATATCAAAAGGCTCATCGACCATCACGCCGTCTTTCCAGACACGATAGCGAGGGATATCGGTGCGTATATCCAGATCCTGACCGAGTGCGGGGATCCTGGGATTACCGGGCTCTGAGACAGCCAAAACTGGGCAAGGCTGGGGATTGCGCTGGCAAAAAAGCAGGAAATCATTCGCCAACGCAGCGGGCAGAATCATCAAGTTTCCCTGCACATAGCCCGGAGCCATTCCAGCAGTATTGCCCTGCCACTGCTGCTTACGAATCCGCAAGCGTGCTTCATAGGCAGGATTCAAACCCGACTCCAACATGATCGATCCTGAAGGGCGAACGTCATTCATAAAATAGTCCTTAAAGGGTAGCCATGACTACAAGCAATCTTTGTACCAACGCCTCAAAAATATTGAGCAACAAGACCTTAGTGTCACGCAGCTTGGATTCTGGGTCAAGAATATCATCATGTGCATCCTGACCAAGCCAAAACCCAGGCTCTTGCTGCGCTCAGTCACCCAAGACTGTTTAACAGGGATTCTTGCGGGTATTATTTGACTGGAATTGCCCCATCAACGATACGCAGGCAATGAGACCACACCCACTCCCGCCTTTTGACTAGAGGATTCCTTTTCATGTCGAGCAACAAACCTGCAAAACTGCATGCCCGTCTTCAACAACCCGGCCTGGTGACCGCGCCCGGAGTCTATGACATGGTGTCTCTGAGACTAGCGGATTCCTTTGGCTTTGATGCCCTGTACATGACCGGTTTCGGTGCCGTGGCTTCACACTTGGGCCTGCCTGATGCAGGTTTAGCCACCTACAGCGACATGGTAGGACGCGTCAATGCAATGGCAAACATGGCACGTACGCCTCTGATTGCCGATGGGGACACTGGTTATGGTGGGTTATTAAACGTACGCCATACTGTGCAAGGGTACGAAAAAGCTGGCGCCTCAGCGATCCAGCTCGAAGATCAGGAGTTCCCCAAAAAATGTGGACACACTCCAGGACGCAGGGTGATTGCCACTGAGGATATGGTGCGCAAAATCCGCGTGGCCGTTGAGTCACGGGAATCAAAGGATTTCCTGATCATCGCACGCACAGATTCACGCACAACACTCGGTCTGGATGAAGCCCTGCGTCGTGCGGAAGCCTATGCGAAGGCCGGTGCTGACATATTGTTTGTTGAGTCTCCTGAATCAGAGGAAGAAATGCGCAAGATCGGCGCAAGCTTTGATTTGCCTTTGCTTGCAAATATGGTCGAGAAAGGTCGCACCCCTGTGCTCAGCAAAGCCGATCTGCAAGACATCGGCTATAAGCTCGCCATTTTCCCTGTCACAGCCTTGTTGGCTGGTGTACAGGCCATGACTGCGGTCTATCAGCAGTTTAAGGACACGGGCTCATCGGTTGGTCACACAGGTGAACTGTATGATTTCACCGCACTGACCAAACTGATGGGTTTCGAGGATGTGTGGGAATTTGACAAGCGCCACGCTGACTAACTGCAAACAAATTGCAGACTAACAATTGAGAGACTCAATATGATCCTGTCACTGAAGTCCCGCGCAAGGCGAGCTTTTTTAACAACTCTGACGCTCTGTGCGCTCGGCTTGGCAACCGAGCTGTCCGCGCAGGAAAGCTTTCCCACTAAATCCATTCGTCTGATCGTCCCCTTCGCCCCTGGAGGCGTTAGCGACACAAGCGGTCGACTGATTGCGGAGAACCTCTCCAAACGACTGGGTCAGCAGGTTTATGTAGAAAACAAGCCAGGTGCGTCTGGAAACATTGGCACAGCACAAGTCGCGAATGCCGAACCGGATGGCTACACTTTGGTCCTGGGGTTTGACGGGACGATGGTCATCAATCCTCACGTTTTCGACAAAGTACCGTTTGATACGCTTAAGGATTTTGCGCCTGTCGGCAAGATCGGCAATGCAATTTTAATTCTTGTCGCTAACCCGGCACTGTCAGCAAAAACCTTGCAAGAGGTCGTGACCCTATCCAAGCAACAAAATGGCGGTCTGAGTTATGGCACCTCGGGTGTAGGTGGAACACCACATATCGCTGGGGAGCTACTGAACCAGCAAAGCGGTGCCAAACTTGTGCATGTACCCTACAAAGGTGGTGGACAAGCCTTGATTGACGTCCAGGGCGGCACGATCCCGCTTGTCTACACTGCGGTAGCGGGTGCTTATCAACTCGTCAAAACAGGCCGTGTCGTTCCTATCGCTGTATCCAGTGCACAACGGGCAAGCTCAATGCCTGAGGTTCCTACTTTCATTGAAGCAGGTCTAAAAGATTTCGTGGTGGATTCCTGGGTGGGTATTTTTGCTCCGGCCAAAACACCCCTGGCTGTCGTTACGCGCTTAAATGACGAATTAAATCAGGTGCTTAAGGACCCTGAAGTCATCGCCAAGCTCAATACGCTCGGCATTACTGCAACCCCCGGTTCTACGGAAAAATTCAGAGAAGAAATTAAAAATGACTTAACACGGTATGGTGTGGTCGTTAAAGCTGCTGGTATCCGAGTTGACTAAAAAAGTCGACTAATCGAGGGTTTTCACTAGGTACTGCTAAAATAGTCGGCGCTGCTTCTATGGGGAATCAGCGTTACTTTCAGGATACAGACATGAAATCATCACGTCGCCAATTTATCATTTATTCAGCAGCAGGCGTAGCCTCACTGTCAATGACCAATCAAGCTAGTGCACAAGCTATGGTTGCAGAGACCGACCCACAAGCGGTTGGTTTGGGCTACAAAGCGGATGCATCAACCGTCGACAAGGCAAAATTTGCCAAATACGCTGATGGCAACAACTGTTCAAACTGCCAGCTCTACATGAGTAAATCCGCTGATGCCGGTTCCTGTGGAATTTTCCCAGGCAAGTTAGTTGCTACTAAAGGCTGGTGCAACGCCTGGGTCAAAAAAGCCTGATACAGTGCTTTTGACCGATACGGTTCTTATCGTATCTGACTGACGTAAAAAAACCGCTGTGTTTCAATGAAACGCAGCGGTTTTTACTTAACAAGCTGTGATTACTGGGCAACCACGCGCGCTTCGGTACCTGAGCCTTCGATATATACATGCTGACCAACGCGCAAATTACCCGTGGGCTGCGTGACTGTCACAAGCACACCGTTGCTGGTGCGAACGAAAATTTGCTGACCTTCGACAGGCTTGTCGTAATGTTTTTGAATTTCATTACCTGCAACAGCACCACCGATAGCACCCAGTACCATCGCTACAGCCTTGCCAGTACCTGAGCCAATTAACGCACCCACACCTAAACCACCGAGACCACCGATCACAGCACCCACGCCTGTGTCATGACTGGATTTAATAGTTGTAGCAGTAATCTGCTCAACAACACCCTTACGGATTTCAACGGGTCCAGTAGGTGCTGGGGTACAGGCGCTCAAACCAACCACCATCATTAATGCGATCACTGCGGTAGAAATTTGCTTTAACATAATCGGTCTCACTTAAAGAATATTTGACAACTACAGGTGTAAAGTTAACACAGAGTTAGTTAGTTGACTTGCTCTTAAATTAAGGGCGCACGTGAATACGATTGACCACTTTCACTTTGAGAACCTCATGAAAAAAATACTTGCCCTCACCTGCATCGTGCTTGCCAGCTCCTCGGCGGCGATGGCCCAAAGCACAAGCAAAGCCTCTGCCGCGATTCCAAAAGCCCACACCTCGACAGAAACATTCGTACAGATGTGCGCAAATAAAACGGATGGTGCTGCGCAGAATTTTTGTAACGGTTTCGGACAAGGCGTGTATGAGACCTATTTAATCTCTCGCAGCCCTAAAAAAGCTCGTCCCTTCATTTGTTTGGATGGCGTCACTCTGACGCGTCAGGAGCACATTGACGCCTTCGTCAAATGGACTGCGATCAATCCAAAATACAACCAGCTCTCTGCGGCCGATACGATCTTGCGTTATTTGGGCGAAACCTATCCCTGCAAGAAATAATTCGGTTGTCTTATTTACGCATTTGACTGAAATTCAGGAGCTTCATCATGAAAAAATTCTTTTTACTCGTGCCAGTTTGTGCAGCCCTCACTCTGTCAGGCTGCTCCAACATGAACACTACACAGCAACGTGAACTCTCAGGCGGCGCAATTGGTGCAGCGGCAGGCGCTGGCATTACTGCAATCGCTGGTGGCAACCCAATCTGGGGAGCAATTGGCGGCGCAGCGGTAGGTGTATTTGGTGGTTATCTTTATGACAAAAATCAGAAAGGAAACTAACACCTTCTGAAAACCTGTTTCGAACAGGCTTGTTTGTAAAAAACCGGCTCAGTGCCGGTTTTTTTTATCTTTTGCGCTTCATGTCTTTCCAGCGACGATGCACCCACCACCACTGCTCAGGATGTCGCACGATCGCAAACTCTAGCGCCGCGTTATAGGCGCGTGTATTACGGGAAATCTCAGCCCCCACGTCATCATCCAGCACCACAGGCAAGGCAGGCCAGAACTTAAGTACGTGCGTACCATCTGGCTCCCGCCATGACGCAGCTGGCATCACAGGTGCACCTGTGGCCAAGGCAATTACGGCCATACTTTTATAAGTCCCAGCCGCGTGACCAAAAAATTCAACGGGTATGCCCTCTGGCTTGCGCGCAAACTGGTCAAAGGGAAACACGATCGCATCACCCTTTTCGATCGTTGAGACAATCTCCTCAAGCGAGCCGCGTCGACCCACGACGCCGAACCCAGCCTGATTAAAACGACGCGTCAACAGGTCGCTTAACCACTTCGGCTTGATTGGACGACGCAAAAAATGAATACGGCCCTTTACTTGCGGAAAATGCTCAATCCCCGCAACAGTGGAGACCTCGAAATTACCAAAATGACCGGTCAGAATCAAAATCCCGCGACCCGCCTCGAAAGCCTCAATCATTGCAGGCACGCCCTCGACGCGCACCAGGGCTTTCTTGCGGGCTTCGGAGAGAAATCTGAAGACAATCAATTCTTTGAACAAAGACAACAAATGTCCGTAATGCGCCTGAGCAAGCGCCTTTATCTGATCCTGACTGACATTGGCACCATAGACACGGTTCAGATTTTCAAGAATGACTGCTCGGCGATAAGGCAAAAACCTGAAAAGAAAACGTCCACCAAACGAAGGCACAATCTGCTTGGGTACGCGTAAAGCAACAGCACTTGCAGAGGTTGCCGTATGTGTCAGGGAAATTTTAATTTCACCAACAAGATGTCGTCCCATCACGATTTCAGCAGTCGGACTAGGCTGAATGTGCGGAGCACCATACTCGTCGCGCACTACGGAAAAATCCATCGCGACAATCGTGTTGAGTGCTGTTTCTCTGGGAAATAATTTGAGGCAAGCTTCTTTTGCAGCGAAGCGTGCAGCCAGACTTGCCACCTGCCCGGGACCTGTTCCTGCGTCGGCGATTTCCTGTGCAGAAAAAAGTTTCAGCAAATCACCCGGCATTGCCTGAATCAAGCGTTCGATGCGCGCGATATCCACCGTATCGACAGCGCAGCCATCAGGCAATGTATCGGTGTGCGTCACGTCATTCAAATTTTATTTGACGGCGCGTAGTAACAACGCAGCATTAGTGCCAGCAAAGCCACGACACAGAATCAACACAATATTGCTGCGTGGCGCACGTGATTGTGTGGAAACATTAAGGCCCTCGCAACCCTCTGCAAGTTTTTGCAGAGTGGCGATACCCGGCACCACCTGTTGACGACAAGCCTCTAGTCCAACCACAGCGTCAAGCAGACCCGAGGTCGCAAAAGAATGTCCGTAAGACCATTTAAAGGCCGTAACTGGCGGCATAGCTGAACCAAAAATACGCAACAACGCTGCGGCCTCGGAACAATCTGATTGTTCGGTACCATTGCCATGCGTCACGATCATGCCTACATCAGCCGCACTAATACCTGCATCGAGCAAGGCAGCCTCAATGGCTCTAGACAAGCCGTCACCATCGCTACGGATAGTAAAGATTCCTTCGCCCTCAGAGGCATCGCCCCCACCAAGATACTCGGCCAACACCGTTGCGCCACGGGCCGCCGCAGAGGCCTCGGTTTCAAGTACAAACGACGCCGCGCCTTCACCCAGTACACAGCCATCATGTGCCGCATCAAAAGGACGCAAGGCGCCTTGACTGATCAAACCCACACGATTTAGATATTGCAGGGTCTGAGGTTCAATCGGGGCGTCGTGACTGATGGCTACGACGCGCTCTGCATCCCCCTCACGCAAAGCCCAGGCACTCTCAATCACGGACAACATGCCACTGGTTGTGTGATTAGTAATGCAACCGTTCGGCCCTTTAAGTTGATGACGAATGCTGACATGGCACAGAACGTTGTTTGGTAAGGAGCGCAATAGCCACATTGGGTTGACCATATTCGACAGTTCTTGGCCGAATTTTTGCAGGCTATCGCCTGTCTCGGCCATCAGCGGAAAATAATCGTAATTGACTTCAAAAGCTCCCCCGCCTGAGCCAACATAGCAACCTGTCTGGTCTGAGTAAAGTGCCGCTGCATTTTCATCAAGAGCGGCCAGCGCTGCGGGCAAACCAGCTTGTTCGATCGCCTGCCCTCCAGCGTAAATACCAAAGACATCCGAGCGTCTGACCAGTTTGAGCAGTTTACGGTCACCTAGCAGTTTGCCGCCATTGTATTCAGGGACCTCGGAGGCAACTTTGCAAGGCCAGGACTCTGCATCCCAGGCTGTGATCGGCCCAACCGATGTCTGGCCTTGAACCAGCGTCTGGACAATACTCGCGGGATCGGCACCTGCGCCACAGATGGCGCCAGCGCCTGTAATGACGATACGTTTCATAGTGATTACCGTCCTGCGGCGATAAGCGCCGCGGTTTCATCAGGATGACGGAAAGCGAGACAGCTGTTACTGCCGCCAAATCCGAGTGAGTTGGAGAGCGCCATGCCAATCCGCTGTTCGCGAGGTACATCGCGCACAATATTCACATCGCAATCGGGGTCGAGTTGCTGCAAGTTAGCATTGGGCGGCATCAATCCATCGCGAATCGCCATGGCGCAAATACCGGCCTCAACTGCGCCCGCAGCTGCAATCAAATGTCCCATCACGCTCTTTGTTGAACTAACACCAACTTCTTTGGCACGCTCGCCAAACACTGCGTTGACTGCGGCGCATTCGCTTCGATCGTTCATCGGCGTTGAAGTGCCATGCGCATTCAGGTAATCGATCTCTGAGGTCGTGGCGCCCGCATCGGCAATGGCACGTCGCATCGCCTGAATCGGGCCGTCCCCTGAGGGATGGGAGTCTGTAATCCTGTATGACGAGAGTGAATTACCATCGCCTGCGAGCTCGGCATAAATCGTGGCACCGCGTTTGACCGCACTCTCCCATTCTTCGAGCACCAGAAAACCAGCACCTTCTCCCAGGACGAAACCATTGCGAGTCAGATCAAAGGGGCGACTGGCTCGCTCAGGATGATCATTGTCAGAGGAGACAGCGGAAAGCAAACAAAAACCAGATAAGCCAACAGGAGAAATCATCGAATCAAAACCACCCGTCAGTACCCGATCGGCCAGTCCCCTGCGTATCAGACGCATAGCGGTACCAACAGCCTGTCCACCCGAAGCACAGGCGGTATGAACCGTCGAAGCATAGCCACGGATACCGAAACGGCGTAAGAGCAACGACACCCCCGCCGTAGACAAGCTGCGGCTAAACGCCATCACATCGTTGGCAACCGGCTCATCCATAATGTTATTCGGGATTAACTCGCCCTCGGGTGCTGCGGCTTGCTGAACTGCAGCGATCTCAGGATGCGCCACAGTCATCATGCCGGCACCCACGACGCAGCCCCAGCGGGTCGCGTCTTGCAAGGTCGGACGAATCCCCGCATCAGCGATCGCCTGATCCGCAGCAGCCAAAGCAAAGCGGTGCGCGCGACTCGCGTATTTGAGTAATTTGCGATCATCAATGGGTGGCAGGCTATCAAAGCCCTTTACCTCGGCAGCGATGCGCGTTGAAAAGCCGGAGGCATCAAAAATCGTGATCGGCCCCGCACAGCTTTTAGCGGCTTTAATACGGGCCCAGGTCGATGCGGCATCCAGACCAGCGGGTGTCACCAGGCCAATTCCTGTAATTGCGACGCGACGTCTTGCACTCATGCGTGTTCTCCGGAATCTGGAGCAAAATACATCTTGGCTCCAGCAATCGTGCGGCCATCAGCTTGAGCTCCGACCTTGATCAGGATGGGTTCGGGATCATCCTCGCCCGGAGCAGCCGACTCGGCAAATAAATTAAGTGTTGCACCAGGCGAAGTAAAGGCACGAACCTTTACATTGGTGATGCGTGTGACGTGCACAGACTGCCCCGCGAGCTCTTGCGCGATACGCGCCGCCAGTTGTAACTGTGCATCAAGCATGAGTGTGGCGGGAAACACCGGCCGTCTGGGGAAATGATCATCAAAAAATGGCGCTCTGGCTGGAACAACGAGTTGCGCGAGCAGTTTTTGAGCTGGTTCGTGACTGGAGTCTGTCAGTGCGGGAAAAGGGACACCCTTAAAAGCGCCGGGCACACGCCCACCAGTCGTCAAACACGCAAAATCAGCAGCCAGTGCTGCAGGATCATCAAACTCGGCGATATCGAGCATGGAGCCAAGGGTATCAAGCAACTCCAGGACACGTTTATCACCCACCAGTGCGTGACCGCGATAGGTAATCGACTCCTCGTCGCAGGACTCGATATCAACAATCAATTCGAGTGTGTCGCCAGGCTGCGGACGCGCAAAGATACGTGTATCACCCGCTAGCGCGGCAACAGGCCTGAACCGAAAATTAACGGCAGACATCGCAACCCAGGCAGCAAGCTGACCAATGGCCTCGGCCACTAAACTCACTGGGAAGTAGGTGACATCTGAGGGGATCGTGTAGCGACCCGTTACTCGTTTAACGCCGTCGATCTGTGTAATGCAATCTACAAACGAAAAAGCGGCGAACCGGTCAGCAGATAATGATGGCGAGGACTGGGACGTCCCCGCCGAATTCACCGCCATCAACCAGCAGCAGGGGTCGCGCGCTGCGCACGAACCACGAGCTTGCAGAAAGTTTCTGGTGTGTAGAGGCGCGCGATGTGATCGACACGCATGGGGGTCTTGAAGCGCGACTCATCGATCTCGGAGAGGTAAACGCGCAGGCGTGCGAGACCTTTTTCGGTCAGGATACCGCCCTGCTCAAACTCCTCAACAGGCATGTCGCCCCGGACATCTTCGATAATCTTGCCGCGTGGCACTTTGATTTTGAAGGCACGCTCAAGACGGAACACCATATCGAGAAAATCGATGGATTCGGCATCCAGGCCTTCGATCAGGGAAACGTCAAGCTTGATGTCATCCACATCGCAACCGAGCGCATCGGCCATCGTTTTCTGTACGGTCGGGAAAACCGCCATGATTTCTTCTTTAGTGATGACTGTTTCAGCCATGATGAACTCCGCAACGTGGTGCATGCCAGTTGAGCCTTGCGGAGACCTTGCGCGATGAATAACGGCAAAGTACTGCAAACCCACTGCTGACTCGCTATATTTAATAACTAAATGGATAAAAAAGCGCTTTATTTTAACCTAAATGTGAGGAAAACCCTTGCATTTAGTCCATCTTGAAGCCGCCATCCACATACAGTACTTGTCCGGTGATGTACGAGGCCATATCCGAGACCAAAAAGCCGACCGCCTGGGCGATTTCCTGAGCTTGACCATAGCGTTTGAGCAAAATACGGGACTTAACCTGATCGTCTGCCAAATCTCGCACTTGTTGCGACATTTCTGTCTCAATCACCCCTGGTGCGACAGCGTTGACCTGGATTTTGCGTGGCGCAAGTTCAACGGCCAAGGCACGCGTTACTGCATCCACAGCACCTTTACTGGCCGCGTAATTAGACTGTCCCCGTCCGGCTTTGTTCCCGGCAACAGAAGATAAATTGACAATCCGTCCGGCGCGCTGAGACATCATGTAGGGGATGACGGGACGCGTCACATTGAAAATCCCTCCGACGTTGGTGTTGAGGACGTCGCTGATTTCCTCATCCTCCATCGCAGCCATCAGGTTATCGCGAACAATACCAGCGTTATTAACAAGGATATCAATCCGCTCGCAGCGATCGGCAATTTCCTCGACGGCCGCTGCACAAGCGGCCGAATCCGCGACATCGACCTGGATTGCAGTCGCCTGCCCACCGGCCGCAGCCACAGCCGCGACAACCTCATTGGCCGCAGCCTGATTACCCCGATAAAAGAAATTAACCACTGCTCCCTGGGCGGCGAGTAATTCGACGATTGCACGGCCAATACCGCGTGAGCCGCCAGTCACAATCGCGACCTTTCCTGCTAGACCTGATTCAAAAGCCATGTTGTTCAACCCGAAATACAAAAACCGCCGTCAACAACCAGCGTATGACCATTAACCCATGCAGCCTCGGGCAAACATAACAAATAGACAGCATCTGCGACGTTGGCTGGCAGCAGGCTCGGACCCACAGGCGTACGGGCGGCGAACTCTGACAAAACCTGATCTCGGTTGGGAAAATGGCTCAAAGCATCTGTATCAACCACACCTGCTGATACGGTATTGACGCGAATGCCGCGAGGACCGAGTTCCTGGGCCAACGTACGCACCAGAGACTCCAGTGCGGCTTTTGAGGCGCCAATAAAGCCATAGTGCGGCATGGCTCGCTGAGCCCCCAGGCTCGACATGGCGATAATGCGACCACCGTTTTTCATCAGTGGTGCGGCATGCTGAGCCAGCAGATTGACCGCAAAAGCATTGGTTTCCATGCACCAGCGGAAATGTTTGAGGGTCATCTCCATCGCGGGTTTGAGCACGCCCGAGGCTGCATTGCTAATGACAATATCGAGATGACCAAATTCCTTAGTGATCACTTCAAACATCTCGGTCACGCTATCGGGTACACCGACGCTGGCCTGAACGGCGACAGCACGGCGCCCCATCGCCCGGACCTCGGCGCATACGGCTTCAGCTTCGTCATAGCTGTTGTAGTAGTTGGCAACGATGTCGCAGCCAGCCGCCGCGAGTTTGAGGGCGCAGGCACGGCCGATTCCACGCGCGGCGCCGGTAACAAGAGCTACTTTGCCAGACAAGGGCTGAATCATGATAAGGGGGATGCTCCGTAGGGATTCATAAAATAGGACATTGAGTAAAATTTTACCCAAGTTCAGGGTTATCCACCCAACCATCTTACAATTGAGCATCTTTAATAAGGAATGAGCATGTCCAAACAGCCCCCGATGCCCGCAATGTCCAATATCGTTTCTCACTGGATTGACGGCAAAATTGTGACTGACGCCGGTGCCCGAGCGCAGGATGTCTTTAACCCTGCAACTGGCCAGGCCACCCGCAAGGTCGAACTCGCGACGCTCGCCACCGTCGATGCTGCTGTGGCTAGCGCGAAAGCGGCCTATCCCGCATGGTCTGACATGCCACCGATCCGCCGCGCGCGCATTATGAATAATTTTCTGGCGCTGCTTAACGAACATAAAGACGAACTGGCTTCGATCATTACGCAAGAGCACGGCAAAGTATTTACCGATGCCCAGGGTGAAGTCATGCGCGGCATTGATATTGTCGAATTCGCCTGCGGCGTGCCACAACTGCTCAAGGGCGATTTCACCGATCAGGTTTCAACCGGCATTGATAACTGGACCTTGCGCCAGCCTTTGGGTGTGGTGGCTGGCATTACCCCCTTTAACTTTCCTTGCATGGTGCCATGCTGGATGTTCCCCGTCGCAATCGCAACCGGCAACACCTTCATCCTGAAACCAAGCGAGCGTGATCCTTCGGCATCCCTGTTCATGGCTGAATTGTTCAAACAGGCCGGTTTGCCAGACGGCGTGTTCAACGTTGTGCAGGGAGACAAAGTTGCAGTCGATGGTCTGCTTGAGCATCCTGATGTGCGGGCAATCAGTTTTGTTGGCTCGACCCCCATCGCGCAATACATCTACTCACGTGGCGCGGAACTTGGCAAACGTGTGCAAGCACTTGGTGGCGCCAAAAACCACATGGTCGTGATGCCAGATGCAGATATTGATCAGGCTGTTGATGGACTGATCGGTGCAGCTTATGGCTCTGCCGGCGAACGCTGCATGGCAATTTCTGTTGCTGTGCTGGTTGGCGATGTCGCAGACAAAATTATTCCAAAACTTGCCGAACGCGCCCGCTCACTCAAAATCAAAAATGGTATGGAGCTTGATGCAGAGATGGGACCGATCGTGACCCGTCAGGCACTCGAGCGTATCGAAGGCTACATTGAGACGGGTGTCAAAGAAGGCGCCAAGCTCATCGTTGACGGTCGCGGGCATAAAGTGCCTGGACACGAACAGGGTTTCTTCACGGGCGGCACCCTGTTCGATCAGGTCACGCCTGAGATGCGTATTTACAAAGAAGAAATCTTTGGCCCAGTGCTCTCGTGCGTTCGTGCGAAAGACTTTGCGCAAGCCGTTGAACTGATCAATGCCCACGAATTTGGTAATGGCGTATCTTGCTACACGCGTGATGGCAACGTCGCACGCGAGTTTGGTCGGCGTATCCAGGTCGGTATGGTTGGTATTAATGTGCCGATCCCTGTACCCATGGCCTGGCACGGTTTTGGCGGCTGGAAAAAGAGCCTGTTTGGTGACATGCATGCCTACGGCGAAGAAGGCGTGCGTTTCTACACCAAGCAAAAATCAATCATGCAGCGCTGGCCCGAGACGATCGGTAAAGGCGCAGAATTCGTGATGCCAACGGCGAAGTAAATTGAAAAAAGCAGTATGTCTCCTGAGTGGTGGCTTAGATTCCACCACCTCGCTTGCTATCGCTCAAACAGAAGGCTTCGAGGTCTACGCCTTGAGCTTTCGATACGGCCAGCGCCACAGCATCGAACTCGAAAAGGCCAAAGACTTTGCGATCGCCCGCAAAGTCGCGCGTCACATCATCATCGATATGGATATGCGCAGCTTTGGCGGCTCAGCACTAACCGCAGAGATCGAGGTACCGAAAGGTCATAGCGTAGAAGACATCAGTGCTGGTATACCGATTACCTATGTGCCCGCGCGCAACACTATTTTCCTCAGTTTCGCACTAGGCTGGGCTGAAGTACTCGGCGCTGAGGATATCTTCGTCGGCGTGAATGCGATGGATTACAGCGGCTATCCCGACTGTCGTCCAGAATACATCGCCTCCTTCGAAGCGATGGCCAACCTGGCGACAAAGGCTGGCGTTGAGGGACGCCAGAAATTAAAAATCCGTGCCCCGCTGATGACGATGACCAAAGCCGACATCGTGCGCAAAGGCCTGGAGCTTGGCGTGGATTTTTCAGAAACCACCAGTTGCTATGACCCGCAGCCAACGGGTGCGCCATGCGGCCAGTGTGACTCGTGCCTGCTCAGAGCAAAAGGCTTTGCAGAGGCCGGCGTGACGGATCCGCTCTATACAAAGTTCGGACTAATTTAAGTGAAAGACTATTTACTGTATGTCGCAGCAGTCGGCTTTGAAGCCGCCTGCAAGGTTGAGTGCCTACCCATTGGACACCGTGCGGCAGGTTTGCATGGGCACAGCTTTTTAGGCGAAATCCGCGCCTGTCTGCCGACTGGCTGGGCGCCGTTTCCTGGTGCTGAAGTCGATACACTGAGACAGCATCTTGAACAATGTATCGCCCCGCTTGACTACAGCCATCTGAACGACACCATCGCTCTGCCGACTGATGAGAACATTGCGCGCTGGATACGTCAGCGCCTGACTGTGCCTGGCATTGAAGCCGTAGGTGTCCAAAGCACAACACACTCCGGTGTCGATCTCGATGCGCGCGATCACGCGCACGTCTGGCGCCGTTATGTATTCCAATCTGCACACCAGTTACCTAACGTGCCTGCCGGACATAAATGCGGCAGGATGCATGGCCATGGTTTTGAAGTAATCCTGCACGCGGATCAAGACATGGGAAGCCGTGATCTGTCGATTGATTACGACCATCTCGATGCGCTCTGGCAGCCATTGCATGACGAGCTTGACCACGCCTGCCTCAACGACATTCCAGGGCTTGAAAACCCAACCAGCGAAACAATTTCCGCCTGGATCTGGGCACGTCTCAAACCCCTCCTTCCCGAGCTCTCCTGGGTCACAGTTTATGAGACAGGGAGTTGCGGCGCCCACTTTGACGGCCACCACTACAGAATCTGGAAAGAGTTCACGCTTGATAGCGCGGTCCAACTCAGCGCTGCGCCTGAAGGCGATCGCAGGCGCCGCATCCACGGACACACCTTCACCCTGAGATTACATCTGCATGCCCCACTCGATCAGGTAAAAGGCTGGACGGTTGACTTTGGTGACGTCAAGACTGTGTTTGATCCTATTTTCAAACAACTTGATCATCAGCCACTCTATCAACTGATGGGAGAGACTGGCAGTGATGTGGCAAGTCTGGCGCGCCACATCAAAAAATTAGCTTCACCACTAGTGCCCGAGCTTGATCGCATCGACCTGAATTCAACGCGCGGCTGCGGCGTGATCCTGCACTGGGGCGAACTTGGCCCAGCCCTTCCGGTTTAAAGATCCATGACTTACAGCGTCAAAGAAATGTTTTACACCCTGCAAGGTGAAGGCGCTCAGGCGGGTTACCCCGCGGTTTTTTTGCGCTTTGCAGGATGCAATTTATGGTCTGGTCTTGAGAAAGATCGAAGCGCTGCCGTGTGCCAGTTTTGCGACACGGATTTTGTAGGCGTGGATGGAAAAAATGGGGGTAAGTTTAAAACAGCTCAAGCACTCGCCCAGGCTGTGACAGAACTTTGGCCAGTCAGTGATTTAAAAAATCGCCTGGTCGTATGTACTGGCGGGGAACCGCTGCTCCAACTCGATCCCTTGCTGATCAAGGCACTACAGGTGCAAGGTTTTCGTATTGCGGTTGAAACCAATGGCACTATTGCGGCGCCAGAGGGAATTGACTGGATTTGTGTGAGCCCGAAATCCGCTGCGCCACTCAATCAAACCTTTGGCCAGGAATTAAAACTGGTTTTTCCGCAAAGCAACGCGACACCGGAAAAGTTTGAACATCTTCGTTTCGACAACTTTTACCTGCAACCGATGGATGGACCCGCGCGTGAGGCCAACACCCAAAACGCGATCCGATATTGTATGGAACACCCTCAGTGGCGTTTAAGTATCCAAACCCACAAGATCCTCGGTATAGACTGACCTTTGATGCCGCTTAACACCACCTCCAGAATAACGAACACTCTGAGTCATCAAACGCCCGTCAGGCCTTAAAAGGTGCAAAGTCGTAAAGGATTTCCGGATTTTTCACCAGGATTTTTTCTCTCAGTTCGGCATCGGGCAGCCATTTAAACACTGCATCGGCGATGTCGCCATCATTGGGCATCGGCGCAGGGATATTCGGATGCGGCCAATCAGTCCCCCACACCAGACGATCAGTTCGTGTGTTGAGCATGGCCTCCACAAACGGTGCGATGGCCTCCCATTTGTTGGCAGGATCAACAACACGATAGGCACCGGAAAGCTTTGCCCAGGCTCCGCCTTCCCTGATCAGGGCGCACATATTCTTGAACCCGGGGTTGTTCACATCAGGCACACCCGGGTGTCCGAAATGATCAAACACGACGGGAACGCCCAGCTTGGCAGCCCAGGCAGGGATTTCAGGTTGAGCCGCCACATCAACTAAAAACTGAAGATGCCAGCCAAAAGGCAGAATACGTTTTGCCAGCGTTTGCGCATCGGCCAGCTGATTACCACCAGCGTTCAGGATATTGACCCGCGTTGCCCTGGTTCCGGCACGGTGCAACTTTTCGATTTCGTTTTCTGTTGCCTCCATGGACAACACACCAACCGCACGCAAACGCTCCGGATGCGCAAGCAGGGTGTCATACAAAGTCCGGTGATCATGACCATAAACCGAGGGGTGAACAAGCACCGCGCGATCGGCTCCGATCGCATCGTTCATTTTTTGAAAAGCAGCCCAGGGCGCCAAGGATGGCGTGTAGGAGCGATTTGCCGTAAACGGATACTGAGCAGGATCTTCAAAAACATGAAAATGGCAATCCACAGTGCCAGCCGGTAGTTTGTTTTTTGGCGCAACGTGCGGATCAAAGGGTAAATATTCAGAGGTCTGCATGGTTATTGTTTTGTCCCTTAATTTTTTCACTTGGTTTTATCTTACTTTTGTCTCTCAATAATAGTGCTGATCAAACCTTGCGCTTGAGCTCCTCAAGAATTTCCTGCGTGTGCTCGCCTAATCTTGGAGCAGGACGGCGAAAAGCGCCTGGCGTTTCTGAAAGCCGGGGGATCACATTGTGCATCGGTAAGCTACCCAACTCCCTGTCCTGCATTGCCACAATCGCTTCACGTCCCTTGACGAAAGGATGCTCCATCAAATCCGCCACTGAGCATACTGGGCCGACCGTCACACCTGCCGCCTCAAAGAGGTTGAGATTTTCTTCCTGAGTCCGTGCGCCTATGAATTGACCAATAATCGCATCAAGTTCGTCGCGGTTTTTGACCCGCGCGTCATTGGTAGAAAATTTGGGATCGGTTTTCAGATCAGGCCGACCCATCGTGTCAAAAATTTTCATGGCCATCGACTGCATTGATCCTGACATCGCGACAAAGCGTGCATCGGAACAGGCGTAAATATTGCGTGGTGCGGTATGACTCGACTGATTACCCGCACGCAAGGTGGCCTCACCGGTTACTTTAAATTTAGCAGCCTCGGAGGAGATGACGGAAAAAATTGGCTCAAACAAAGACAGGTCGATCACCTGCCCACGACCTTCTTTTTCGGCCACGCGCAACGCAGTCAATACGCCCGCAGCGCCATAAACGCCTGCAATCATGTCCGCGAGCGCCAGTGGAGGCAATACAGGCGGACGATCGGGATAACCGTTCAAGTGCGCAAAACCTGACATCGCCTCGACCAAGGTGCCAAAACCTGGCTTATGGCTGAAGGGCCCCGTTTGCCCCCAACCTGACACACGCACAATCACTAGCGCCGGATTCAAGGCGAGCAACAGGTCAGGCGCTAACCCCATTTTTTCCAGACCACCCGGGACAAAGTTTTCGATCAAGACCTGCGAATGGGTAATCAGCTTTTTTAAAAGCTGCAACCCCTCATCGGCTTTCAGGTCCAGCACCAGCGAGCGCTTATTACGACCGTAAACTTTCCAGTAAATATCCCAACCTGCCTCTCGCCAATTGCGCAGATCATCTCCTGTGCCCTCTCGTTCGACTTTAATAACGTCAGCGCCAAAATCTGCCAGATAAGCAGACAGCATGTTGCCTGCAACAAGGCGGGAAAGATCCAATACTCTCACATCTGAAAGTGGGCCAATCGCATTCGGGTCAAATTGTTTCATGCCGGATTCCTGATTTTTTTGCAGAATAACAGTTGTTATAGCTTTTACTTGGTCAAACAGCGGTAAAGCAGTAAAGTGGAATTTATAAAGATAAACGAGGAGCTCAGTATGAACAACACCACCAACCTCTCGCGCCGCCGTTTGCTGACTACTTCTGCAAGCTCTTTGGCTATTGCCGGGCTTGCACCTGCGTTGTCCGCTGCACAAAACGCTGCAGCACCCGCCGCGACACCCGCTGCCACCACACCCAAAGCCTTACCCGCGTATGTCAGCTGGAAAAATGCGGAAAGTCTGATTGTTCATACGCCAACGACGATCGAAACCAAACGCTCAGCCTTCGGCACCAGCATTATTACGCCCTCAGACCGGCTCTATATCCGTAATAATTTACCTGCCCCAACGGCAGCGGTGATTGGCGACCCGAAGGACTGGAAGATCTCTGTCGAAGGCGTTGGTAAACCTGAAAGTTTCACTATTGCACAACTCAAGACCATCGGACTGGAAACGATGGCTACAGTACTGCAATGCTCGGGCAATGGCCGTGGTTACTTTGCAGGCAAACCGAGCGGTACCAAATGGCAAGTCGGCGCAGCAGGATGCGTCCTGTGGAGTGGTGTCAGCGTGCGTGACGTCATCAACACACTTGGCGGTGTCGCTAAGGGCATGGTCTATATGACCGGCACAGGGGGTGAGAAATTACCTGAGGGTATTGATCCGCTGAGTGTAATCGTCGAGCGCTCGGTCCCTCTGAGTGCCATGCAAGATGCCATGCTGGCCTGGGAAATGAATGGCGAACCCATACCATTGGCTCATGGCGGCCCCTTGCGCCTGATCGTGCCTGGCTATAGTGGCGTGAACAATATCAAATACATTAAGCGACTGGCGTTTACGAAAGAGCAAACGCAAGCAGCCATTCAAAAAACAGGCTATCGCCTCTCTCCTCCTGGTCAGAAAGGTGATCCCAGTCATCCCGCTGTCTGGGCAATGGATCCAAAGTCCTGGATCACTTCGCCAGACCCGGATGGTCAAACCGTCAAGGCGGGCGCAATACAGATCATGGGTGTTGCGCTAGGTGGCCAGAACGCCGTAGCCAAAGTCGAGGTTTCACTCGATGGCGGTAAAACATGGAAAGCCGCCAGACTGGTCGGTCCCAATCTTGGCAAATATGCTTGGCGTCAGTTTGCCCTAGCCGCGACGCTTAAAGCTGGCGAGTATCAAATTGCTTGCCGGACAACTGACGTGACAGGAAGAGTACAGGTGTCGACCTCGCCAGAAAATACAGGCGGCTACCTCAACAGCGGCTGGATTTCTCACGCAATCAAAGTCACGGTGGTCTGAGTGCCATGGGAATTCCTAACCATCACATGAACAAACTAAAAAGCTTACTCATTGCTACCCTGCTTTACCTGGGGCTCACTGCCTCAGCAGTCTGTGCGGCGGACGCAAATCTGGAGGCTGGCAAGCTGCTCTTCACTCAGGGCGCAAAACCTGCTTGTGCGCTCTGTCACACGCTGGCTGATGCGGGTGCTGCAGGTGAGATCGGACCATCGCTCGATGAACTAAAGCCGGATGAGGCCCGTGTACTCAAAGCCTTAAAAACAGGAATCGGACAAATGCCTGCCTTCACTTCGCTCACAGAGGAGCAGATGCAGTTACTCGCAAGCTATGTCTCGCAGGTCACCAAGGCTAAATAACAAGCTTATTTCCGCTTGCCTGTTTCAGCATCAAAATAATGCATACGATCGGCGCGGGGTTTGACAAAAATCACCGCACCAACCTGCGGTGCGCGCTGATCCTCCTGCGTCCTGACAATCAAGGCGTCCGAGCCCATTTTGCAATAGACGAGACGCTCGGCACCCAGCAATTCAACTGCCTCGACGGTGACCTCCCACCCTTGATCTGCAATGTCCAGATGCTCCGGACGCACACCCAGTATGCTTCCTGCGGGAGTACCCGGCACATGGCGCAGTAAATTCATGGGTGGTGAGCCTATAAAGCTTGCGACGAAAGTTGTCGCTGGCTGGTTATAGACCTCCTCCGGTGTACCGAACTGCTCCATCACGCCAGCGTGCATAACAATCATGCGTTGCGCAAGCGTCATCGCCTCGACCTGATCATGGGTCACAAAGAGCGAGGTAATACCTAGCTCACGATGTAATTTCTGGATTTCCAGTCGGGTCTGCGCACGCAGCTTGGCGTCCAGATTAGACAACGGCTCATCAAACAGAAACACCTGAGGCTGTCGCACAATGGCGCGTCCCATTGCTACACGCTGGCGCTGTCCACCAGACAGGGCTCGCGGTTTACGCTCGAGAAAAGGCATGAGCTCCAGAATCCCTGCAGCTTTTTCAACACGCAGGCGAATTTCTTCTTTAGGGACCTTGGCGATCTTTAAACCATAGGCCATATTGTCATAGACCGACATATGCGGATACAGCGCGTAATTCTGAAAGACCATCGCGATATCTCGCTCGGCGGGCTCCAGCTCATTGACTACGCGCGAGCCGATTGAAATCTGTCCAGAGGATACTTCCTCAAGACCAGCGACCATGCGCAACAGTGTTGACTTGCCACATCCCGAGGGTCCGACAATGACAACAAACTCACCATCATTGATTTCAGCCGAAACCGCATGGATCACCTGAACCTCGGTTTTGCCTGAGCCATAGCGCTTAACAATATTTTTAAATGAAATCGCAGCCATATTTATTTCTCAGTATCCACCAGGCCCTTAACGAACCATTTTTGCATCAGAATCACAACAATCGCAGGTGGTAACATCGCCAGCACTGCTGTTGCCATGACCACATTCCACTCGGTATAGGCGTCGCCCGAGATCAAGCGTTTGATCCCCATCACTACCGGATACATATTTTCGTTGGTGGTCACCAGCAATGGCCAGAGATATTGATTCCAGCCATAGATAAACTGAATCACAAACAAAGCGGCGATGCTGGTGCGAGAAAGCGGTAACAAAATATCCCAGAAAAACCGCATAGGACCCGCACCATCCATGCGCGCAGCCTCAACCAGCTCGTCGGGCACGGTCAAAAAAAACTGTCTGAACAAAAAAGTCGCCGTAGCAGAGGCGATCAAAGGGATAGTCAAACCAGCATAAGTGTTCAGCATGCCGAGGCTAGCGATCACTTCATAAGTCGGACCAATTCGTACTTCGACCGGTAACATCAGCGTGACAAAAATCATCCAGAACACAAGACCGCGAAATGGAAAACGAAAATAAACAATGGCAAAAGCCGAGAGCATTGAAATAGTGATCTTACCGATCGTAATCACCAGTGCGCTCACCAGGCTGACCCACATCATGGGCCATGCGGCAGCAATATGACTGCCTGCAGCCGTCTCGCCACCAAACAAAGCGACACGATAGGTCTCAATCATATTGGAGCCTGGTAGCAGCGACATAGGTATGGACTGTGCAATCTGTAGTGACGATTGTGTCGAGGCGACAAGTGTGATGTAGACGGGAAACGCCACAATCAGCACACCGAGCAACAACACCAGATGGGAGAGGATAGTCAGGCCAGGGCGACGTTCAATCATTAATATTGCACCTTGCGTTCAACAAATTTGAACTGCACGACTGTGAGCGTCACAACGATCAGCATCAGGATCACTGACTGCGCAGCTGAGCCGCCCAGATCCATTGCCTTGAACCCATCGTAATAAACCTTGTAGACCAGTATCGAAGTTGCCTTACCAGGTCCTCCATGGGTCGCGGCATCGACGATCGCGAACGTATCAAAAAATGCGTAAACCACATTGATCACCAGCAAGAAAAACGTGGTTGGGGAAAGTAAGGGAAATACGATTGTGCGAAAGCGATACCAGGGCGAGGCGCCATCGATTGCAGCCGCCTCGATCAATGAACGGGGGATAGATTGCAAACCAGCCAGAAAAAATAAAAAGTTGTAAGAAATCTGCTTCCAGACAGCCGCCATCACTATCAGAGCCATCGCATCGGCGGGGTCAAGTAAATGATTCCAGTTCATACCCAGTGCGCGCAAGGTATACGCCACAACTCCCATGGGCGAGGCAAACATGAACAACCAGACGACACCCGCTACAGCTGAAGCCACCGCATACGGCCAGATCAGCAAGGTTTTATATACCCCGGCCCCACGCAGGACGCGATCAGCCATCACGGCAAGCAACAAGGCAAGCGTCAGGCCGCACACAGCAACCAGCAGGGAAAAGATCGCTGTTGTTTGAAAAGACTGTAAATAGGTTGCGTCGTTAAATAAACGCGTAAAGTTTTCCAGACCTACGAATTCCGTGCTCGTACCAAACGCATCCTCATTGAGGACGCTTTGATAAATCGCACGTCCCGCTGGCCAGAAAAAAAAGACCAGCACCACACACATTTGCGGTGCGATCAGCAACCATGGCAGCCAACAGGAATTAAAACGAACCTTTTTTTCCATTACGACCTGAAACTCAACGACTATTGGCTTTCTGAAAACGTTCGAGTTGTTCATTACCGCGTTTAACCGCCGCATCCAGTGCCGCTTTCGGAGCGACTTTGCCAGACCAGACTGGCTCGAGCTCTTCGTCAATAATGGTGCGGATCTGGACAAAGTTACCCAGACGGATTCCGCGTGACTTATCAGTTGTCTTGCGGATCATTTGCGTGACGGCAACATCAGTACCCGGGTTTTCTTTGTAAAAGCCGGACTTTTCAGTGAGTTCAAACGAAGCCAGCGTCAAAGGCAGATAACCAGTTAGCTGATGACTTTTAGCAGCTTGCTCAGGTGTCGAGAGGAACGCAAAAAACTGCGCGACGCCTTTGTATTCGTCTGCTTTTTTACCAGACATGACCCAGAGACTTGCGCCACCGATCACTGTGTTTTGTGGTGCGCCTTGCACATCAGCGTAATACGGCAGAGTCGATATGCCGCTCGCGAATTTGGCATTACGCTTGATGTTGCCATACAGGCCCGAGGAGCCCGTCATCATGGCGCATTCGCCCGAGACAAACACCGCATCGGCGGCGTTACCCCGCCCCTTATAGACGAACTCGCCCTTTTTTGCCATGTTAGCCAGATTTTCAATATGTCTTACATGCAAAGGGGAGTTAAAGGTCAGACGGGCATCGATACCATCCATGCCGTTGCCTTTGGTCGCAAACTCGTTATTGTGCCAAGTACTGAAACTCTCGAGCTGTGTCCAGCTTACCCAGCTTGTTGTGAACGGACACGCATGACCTGAAGCCTTTAACTTTGCTGAGGCATCGGCAACCTCCGCCCAGGTCTTGGGTGGTTTTTCAGGATCAAGCCCTGCTGTTTTGAAAGCATCCTTGTTGTAATGAAAGACGGTTGTCGAACTATTAAAAGGGAAACTGAGCATCTCGCCATTAGGTGCGGTGTAATAGCCTGCCACGGCTGGTACATACGCTGCAGGATTAAACGCTACACCTGCTGTTTTCATGACCTCGGCAACGGGCTGTATAGCCCCCTTGCTCGCCATCATGGTGGCAGTCCCCACCTCAAACACCTGCAAAATATGGGGTGCATTGCCAGCCCTGAAGGCGGCAATCGCTGCAGTCATCGCCTCATCGTAACTACCTTTGAATACCGGTACGATTTTGTAAGCTGTCTGCGTCGCATTGAAGTCTTTGGCCAGATCGTTGACCCATTCTCCTAAAGCACCACCCATCGCATGCCACCACTGGATTTCGGTTTGCGCCTGTACTGGCTGGCTGAGCAAACCAGCAAAAGTCAACGCTAAGGCAGCGGTCATATTCGATGTTGATTGTTTCATGGTGTCCTCAAGGCAGTAAAATAGGTCTTTGCAATATAGCCATCATTTATGACACGAAATACTGCATATTTGTCGCATACTTGTAACATTGAATATCAGTGGGATGCAAAAGATTGTGTACATTGAACAAGTGCATTGAACAATATTGCGCATGCGCCTGCGAATACTAATTATTAAGTCCTAAAGTGTCTGGAAATTTTGATGAAATACATTCTCGCCCTGGATCAAGGCACTACAAGCTCTCGTGCCATTTTGTTCGATATAGAGGGTAAACCCGTACAAACCGCACAACAGGAATTTCCGCAAATATTCCCGCAACCCGGTTGGGTCGAGCACGATGCACTCAAAATCTGGTCAACTCAGCAGGCCGTCATGCATCAGGTTTTTAAGCAACGAATGCCTGAACTCAGCCCCCAGGACGTTGCAGCGATCGGCATCACCAATCAGCGGGAAACGACTGTATTGTGGGATCGCAAGACCGGCCTACCCTTAGCCAATGCCATCGTCTGGCAAGACAGACGTACAGCTGCCTACTGCGACTCAGTACGAGAGCAGGGTCATCAGGCGATGATCCAGACCAAAACCGGGCTGATTCTGGATGCATATTTTTCTGCCACAAAATTACGCTGGTTGCTCGACAACATTCCTGGTGCGCGCGCACGGGCCGAAAAAGGCGAGCTCGCTTTTGGAACGATAGACACCTGGCTAGTCTGGAATCTGACCGCTGGCCGAGTGCATGCAACCGATCCGAGCAATGCTTCACGAACAATGCTGTTTAATTTACATTCGCTCGACTGGGATGAGCAGTTGCTTGCGCTTTTCGATATACCCCGCAGCCTCTTGCCTCAAATCGTTCCCTCCTCAGGATTACTGGGAGAAACAGAGCCCTCGCTGTTTGGCCGAGCAATACCAATCGGTGCAATGATTGGAGACCAGCAAAGCGCAACCTTTGGACAGGTCTGCCTCAGTCCTGGGATGGCTAAAAACACCTACGGCACAGGCTGTTTCCTGTTGATGAATACCGGACATGAGCCCACACCAAGCATGAATCGGTTACTGACAACTGTTGGCTGGCAATATCCCGATGCGACGACCCCTCAGACCCAAGCCGTTGGCACTATCGACCCGGGCTGCTGCGGCGGTTCAACTCAAGGCAGCACAAATGCTCCGAGCGCCGAGAACTCCACTGCCGGCGGATGCTGTGTAACTGGCTGTGGTGCGGGTAGCTGTGGTGCGGGTAGCTGTGGCTCGACACCCATGCGTACTGACACTAGCTATTGCCTGGAGGCATCGGTGTTCATGGGGGGCGCGACGATCCAATGGCTTAGAGATGGCTTAGGCATTATTGCTTCGACCTCCGAAGCCGAAGCACTTGCCGCAAGTGTGACCGATGTTGACGACACCTATCTTGTCCCGGCTTTTACCGGTCTGGGGGCACCCATCTGGGATAGTCATGCGCGCGGCACATTGATCGGTATGACGCGCGGAACCACGAAAGCCCATATAGCCCGCGCAGCCCTTGAAGCAATCGCCTTGCAAGTTGCAGATGTCCTGGCAGCAATGCAAAAAGACTCAAAAATCAAACTCACCGAATTGCGAGTTGATGGCGGGGCATCAAAAAATAATTTGCTGATGCAAATGCAGGCCGATTTTCTAGGTATACCGGTTGTCAGGCCGCGTATTACTGAAACCACAGCGTTAGGCGCTGCTTATCTGGCTGGACTGGCTGTTGGGTTTTGGAAAAGTACGGAACAAATCTCCTCGCAATGGGCGATAGACCGTCGATTCGAGCCTGCACTATCCGAGACCGAGCGACTAGCCAAACTTTCTCGCTGGCATCAGGCGATTGAACGCGCCCGTGGCTGGACCCGGCAATAACACTTTCGCGCAGAAATCATCCACATGCAAAACGACACAACTCAAGCTCCTCGCGCCTGTTCCAGGATTGAAATTCTGGAACAACTTTCTCAACCCAAAAAATACGATCTGGCAATCATCGGAGGCGGCGCGACAGGTCTGGGCGTCGCACTTGATGCGGCTGCTCGCGGACTTTCAGTTGTATTGCTTGAGTCAGATGATTTCGCAAGAGGCACCTCTTCCCGTTCAACCAAGCTCGTTCACGGAGGCGTTCGCTATCTGGCGCAAGGCAATGTCCCGCTGGTCTACGAAGCCGTGCACGAGCGTGCAACTATTTTGCACAATGCTCCCCATATCGCTCAGCCGCTAGCGTTTGTGATGCCTTGCTATAAATTCTGGGAACTCCCCTTCTTTGGGATTGGTCTGGTTTTATACGATGCGCTCGCAGGAAAACGCAGTCTGGGTCGTACCCGTTTTTTAAACAAGCTTCGTACTCGCGAAACACTCAGCAATGTTCATCCAGATAAACTTAAAGGCGGTGTTCAGTACTGGGATGGACAATTTGACGACGCGCGTTTAGCGCTTGCACTCGCACGCACGGCTGCCCAGCATGGTGCATTGCTCGTCAACTATTGCAAAGTCACCCAACTGACTCATGAACAGGGCCGCGTCAGTGGCTTAATTGCCCAAGACCGCGAGACCAAACAAAGCTTCAGGATCGAAGCGGATTGTGTCATTAATGCGACAGGTGTCTGGGTCGACGAGATCAGACAACAAGATACACCTGATAAAAAAGTTTCTGAAATGGTCGCTCCCAGCCAGGGCGTACACGTCGTAGTAGATCGTGCGTTTTTACCCGGGGATCAAGCGATGATCGTCCCGCATACCAGTGATGGTCGGGTCTTGTTTGCCGTTCCGTGGTTAGGCAAAGTCATTATCGGCACCACAGATACGCCCAGACATGATCTGAGTCGAGAACCAGATCCTTTCAAAGAAGAGCTGGACTTTATCCTCAGGGAATCCAAAAACCATTTACAGCATGCGCCAACGCGTGCCGATATCAAGAGTATCTGGGTTGGTCTACGTCCTCTGGTCAAACCGCCTGAAAACGATGGCGGCAACACAAAGAAAATCAGTCGCGGCCATACTGTCATCGTGAGTGCAAGCAATCTTGTCACCGTGACGGGAGGTAAATGGACAACCTACCGAGCGATGGCAATTGACGTGCTGAAACACTGTCAGGCTCATCAATTGTTACCCTCCGACTCTCAGTCGATGACTCAAAATTTACCACTTGTCGGCGCGCAGACTGGCAAACCCGTCGGACACAAGATGAGTGATGAACCAGGCTATGCAGCCTACGGGGACGAGAGCGGGTTTGTCCAGAGTCTGCCCGGTGCCGACCATGCGCTTGGCGGTGGCCTGACTGAAGCGATGGTGCGCTTCGCGGCGCGTTACGAATATGCGCTCTGTGTCGAGGACATCCTGGCAAGACGTTCGCGTATGCTGTTTCTTGATGCCAAGCTCGCGCACACAATGGCCGAAGCGGTCGGAGCGATCCTGGCCGAGGAGACCGGCCTTGATCCTCAGGTGGAAGCTTTCAAAACGCTTGCCCTGCATTACCTGCGCTTGCCGTAATAACGAGGTTTATCCCGCCATATGCAAACCACCGTTTGCATTGATCACCTCACCAGTAATAAAGCTGGCTCCATCGCTGCACAGGAAAGCAATCACCGAGGCGATCTCGCCAGGCTGGCCCACTCTTTGAAGAGGCGTCTGATCAATCGCTGACTGACCACGCGCACGAATCAGCTCGCGGGCCATGGGCGTATCAATCATTCCTGGAGAGACTGCGTTAACACGTGTAGCGGGACCTAATTCACGTGACAAAGAGCGTGTCAGACTGATCAATGCACCTTTAGTAGAACTGTAATGGGCGTTGTAAAAAGAGCCGCGGTGACCCGCCATGGAGCTGATATTCACAATCGCACTGTTTTCACGCAATAAAGGGAGCGCGCGTTTAATCAGAAAAAAAACACCGTCCAGGTTGATACTCATGGTTTGCCGCCATTGCTCATCTGTCATCTCTCGAATCGGATCAGCCTTGTAGATAGCAGCACCCGGCACAAGAAAATCAATCCCACCGAAATGTTTTTGTGCAAGTGCTACCAACTGATCGCAGTCTTCTGGCCTGGAGGAATCCATCTTCATGGAAACGATACGACCAGCCTCGGGCTCAAGAGTCTGTATGAAGTCGTCCAGCGCTGAAATATCCAGATCGGCTAGTACGAGATTAGCGCCTGCATCATAAAACTGCCTGACGATTTCACGACCTATCCCACCTGCGGCACCCGTAAGTACGAGGGTTCGATTTTTAAAGTTATACATGTTCAGGCTCTCTTTGCGTCTTGCAAAATCAAATCAGCGCCGCGTTCGGCAACCATCATGACAGCACACTGGGTATTGCCTGAAACCATCGCAGGCATAACCGAGGCATCCACCACACGCAGTCCTTCAATACCTTTAAATTTCAAAGTCGGATCGACAACCGCCTGTGAGTCAGTCCCCATTCTGCACGTACCGATCGGGTGATAAATGGTTTGACCATTATCTCGTGCGAAATGAAGCCATTGGGCATCTGTCTGCACGTCCGGGCCCGGACTCATTTCAAAATCCACATACTCATGCATCGCGGGTTGCCCAACAATACGGCGGGCGATCTTCATACCCTCGATGAGCGCCTGCTGATCTTCCTGGGTGGCTAAAAAGTTGGGACGAATCGCCGGGCCTGCGAGGGGGTTGGCTGACTGGATGTGAATACTGCCCTGCGAGGTAGGGCGCATCCCTGTCACGCCCATCGTCATACCTGGCGCAGTGTCGAGCTTACGGATCGCGGCATTGGCATAGCTGGCATGCATGAAAAAATACTGTACATCGGGTGTGGCCATTTCCGGCCGGGACTTTACAAAACCAAAAGCCAGGCCGGTACCCAGGGTTAATAAACCCTGACGCTTTGTGAAATACTTCAAGACAGCCGCACTCAACCGCCAGCCTTGCGCGAGTTCATTCAGTGTTTGCGTATTTTTGACGCGCCAGTTCATGCGAGTCGCAAAATGATCGATATAGTTTTCACCCACGCGCGAGCTGGCATGCGTCAGAGGGATTCCAAGGCGTTGTAACAGCGCTGGATCTCCAATCCCTGACAGCTCGAGGATCTGTGGTGTCTGAACAGCGCCAGCAGCCATGATCACCTCACGCGCAGCCTTTACCGTGACCAGCTTGCCGCGTTGACGGTAACTCACACCGGTACAACGACCGTTTTCTACGTTTACTTTAGTGACATGCGCATGTGTTCTGACGCTCAGGTTCTGGCGATGACGCACAGGACTCAGGTAGCCCTGGACCACGCTCCAGCGCTGACCGTTTTTCTGCGAAACCTGATAGTGACCAAAACCATCCTGTTTCTGACCGTTGTAATCCTGATTGATCTCCTGACCATCTTGTTTGGCTGCCCGAATCAAGGCATCAACAATCGGATAACGCTCACTCACCTCATTCACATTCATTGGTCCTGACTTACCGCGCGAGTCATCGCCCGCCATATAGGTTTCTATTTTTTTAAAGTAAGGTTCGACTTCTTTTGCTGACCAACCTGTGGCGCCCATCTGGGACCAATGATCGTAGTCCTCGCGCTGCCCTCGAACGTAAATCATCCCATTGATCAGCGTCGAGCCTCCCAGGCCCTTGCCACGCGGGATTGCAATCGTTCGGCCGTGCACATTGTCTTCAGGCTGCGTCTCAAAACGCCAGTTGTAAACCGGATCGATCAACAACTTTGAAAAACCGGCAGGGATTTTGATCCACATGCTTTTAGGCTCACCGCCCGCTTCAAGCATCAGAACTGTATGTTTGCCATCGGCACTCAAACGATTTGCCAGAATACAGGCAGCTGTACCGCCCCCCACGATCACGTAATCAAACTGTTCCATTATTTTTCTATCCCCATGAATTCAGCCATCAATGCAATCTGACTCTGCAGCATTGGCAAGCCATAATGAATGCGGCAACCTTTTGACTGGGCCGCCTCAAGCAAAGGTGTCAACTCGGGTTTCATGATGATCTCTGCCACCAACTGGTCTGCTGTCAGGCATGAGACATCAAGCGGCAAGGGATCAGTTGGCGCCATACCAAGCGAGGTAGCGTTGACAACGAGATCGTGCCCCGAAGGATCCTGCGTTCCCACAGAAATTTTTGCCTCTGGATAAACTGCTTTGATGCGAGCAATCATTTCTTGTACTTTCGCAGTCGTGCGGTTGTAGATTGTCAGACGCGAGACTGCGGCCTGCACCAAACCAAAGGCAATCGCATTGGCCGCGCCTCCTGCACCCGCCAGGTAAGCTGAAGCCCCCTTGACTGCTATGCCTTTGGAGGCAAGACCTGTCACAAAACCTTTGCCATCCAGGATATCCCCCACCAAGCGGCCATCGGCCTCACGACGCACAATATTGACCGCACCAACCGCTTGTGCCACAGAAGTAACCGCATCACAGAGATGAGCCATCGCTGTTTTGTGGGGAACAGTCACCACGACACCCCCGAGATTTTTAATACCTCTGAGACCCGACACAAAATCAGCGAGTGCGTCCGGTGAGACATGCGTTGGCACCATGACCCCATCAAGCTGACGCGTCGTCAACAACTGATTGATCAGTTGGGGCGTCTTAACTTGTTGAATCGGGTCTGCGACGATGAAATATATTTTTGTTTTACCTGTGATTTCTGTCATATTCTTCTCTTTTGATAGCTCAACCTTATTACAAAAATGCACCTCGCGTCCAGACTCCATTGGCTTATCTGCATTTTGTTACTGTGTTCAAGCATTCCGCTTGTCGCTTGCAGCGCAGCCGAGCTAAGTCGTCAGCATTTCAAAACCTCCGATGGTGTGACGCTAAGCTATCTGGAGGCAGGAGCTGGAAACCAGACCATAGTATTCATACCGGGCTGGGTCATGCCTGCTGCGATATTCCAAAAACAGCTTTTAACTCTCTCTGAAAAGTTCCGTGTCCTAGCGCTGGATCCCAGATCCCAGGGTCAGTCGGAATTGACGCAATTGGCTCATGATCCTGCGCGTCGCACACAGGACATGGACGAATTTTTAAAGTCTGCGGGCGTCAAAAATTTCATTCTTGCCGGTTGGTCACTGGGCGTACTGGAAGCACTGGACTATGTTGCCCGTTATCAACCACGTGGTCTTAAAGGTCTGATGCTGATTGACAATTCGATTGGCGAGGGCAAACCACCCGCAGCAAGAGGCTCCAACTTTCAACAAACCATGAACGACCCAAAGAAACGTGAACCGTATTTGCGCAAATTCAGTCTGGCTATGTTTCACTCCCCGCCACCGCCAGAAATGCTGCAAGCCATCATAGACTCGACTCTGCGGGTTCCACCTAAAACCGCAATTCAGTTAATGAACCAGCCCTACCCTCGCACATACTGGCGAGAAACTGTGGAAAAGCAAAACATACCGGTCATGTATAGCGTGACGCCAAGGCTGACCGAGCAAGCAATGGCACTCAAAGCAAAACGGCCACCAGAACTAGTGACCGTTTTAATCTTTGACAACGCAGGGCACGCCCTGTTTGTTGATCAGGCGGGGAAATTTAATCAGGCAGCTCTGCTTTTCAGCGAAAAAGCGTTTGCCCGTTAATTGCCCGAGGTCCTGCGCACCACCTGCACGCTACGTCGCTCAGTCGTTTTGTTATAACTAAAGGCGAAAGGCAGCGGCTTAACCGTTTTGGATTCCTTATAAGCAAGCGCCAGAGACTCTTGTTTTTTTCGATTAAACAACTCGTGCGGATATAAAAAACCTCCATACAGGTCGACTTTACCAATCTGGGCAAGATAGCTGTAATTCAACCCAGTCTCGTCTTGCACAACCATTTTTGCGTTGGCAACAAGCTGATCCCGCAATATTGAAAAATAAGACTCCTGCAACAAATGCGATGCTGCTTTAATCAGCACAGGATGCTGTGTTTCGCGATTGAGCCAGTTGCGCATCGGCTCATCCTGACTCAGATAAGAGTCAGATAAATTCAGGCTCACATAGTCCACGATGACGGGTTTGCCGGCCTTGCTAAGAGTCAGGCGAACAGATTTCCAGGGTCCATCAGATTTAACAAACTGATTCGTACCCGGATCCAGCGCGATAGGGTAGACATCCTTAACGTCATAGCCTGAATACAATGCGAAGGTAATCAGTATCGTTGTCACACCAATTTGAGCGTACTTGTCACGCAAATCCTCATTCAGATCATCCGTACGGAAAAAACCGAGACGACTGAATTTCATCCATTCGCGTAAAAATTTAGACTGAAAATTTTGACTGCGGATCGCCGACATATTCTCCAGGGAGGCAGGCTCACCTGCCAGTTGCATCGCCACCATCACGTAGCGTTCGGCATTTGGATACAGCTGCGAAACCGTGACAAAATCTGGTCCCGAAAAGGGATAAAAAATCGTTGCCTGTACGCCAGCATGCACTTCGTCATGCGCCCAGTGTTTCATGGGCTCACCCATATTTTTTTGATAAAACTGCCAGGCGGTATCGGCTTGCTGTTTATTAGCCCCAGTTAAAAAAGGAAAGGCCGGCGCGGGACGCGCAGCAGTTGGCAGATATTTGCCCATCGCGAGCTCTTGTGCGCTGGCGGTAAAACCCAACAACACCGGTGAGAGGAGCAATGTGCAGCAAAGCAATACTTTTGAAATAAACCGCATGAACAGACTCATCTTATAAATTTATGATTAATCAGGCTTTTTTACCGCTCTGTTCGCCAAAGCGATACCGAGAACGATCAGTGCCAATCCAATCACGTGATACATCTCAGGAAACTCACCCAGCAATATTACCGACATTAAGGCTGCAAAAACGGGAGTCAGGTTAAGAAAAAACATCGGTAATTGCGAACCTGTTCGTGCCACGGCCTGTTGCCAGCAGATATAACCCAGTAATGCCGGAAACACCGCAACATAGAGCACCAGACCAACAGAGACAGAATTCCAGATGATCGGGGCGTATCCCCCCCACACTATTTCCGCTGCAACCATGGGGACAGCAAACAAAATACCCCAACAGATCTGAACCGTGAGGACGCTGTAGCCAGACATGGTAGCCGGACGATTGCGTAGCAACCACGTGTATACGCTCCAGAGCCCGATGGCAAGCAGCATGAATAAATCACCCGCCACAAAGGCAATTTTGAGGATGTTGTCAAGATCACCACGGATCAAGACCCAGGCAACGCCTAACAGAGAAACAATAGCCCCCAGAGCGGCTGAACGCCCGATCGGCGCATTAAAAAACGCACGGCCAACCAGCAATGTAAAAATCGGTCCAGAAGCAGTAATCAGGGCAATATTGATAGGGCTTGAGGTAATTAATGCCAGATATTGGAGCGCGTTGTAGCAGGTCGCACTCAGAAAACCTGTCACCGCAAACAAAATCCAGTGTTTTTTAATTAATTTCCAGTCTGATTTGAGTTCCCCATACACAAAAGGCAACAAAATCAGGAGCGCTACGACCCAGCGCAGAAAATTCAGGGTGAGAGGAGGAATCGCTCCTGCAGCCATGCGTCCGACAATTGCATTACTTGCCCACAACAGCGGTGGGAAAATCAAAAAAGCAAGGGTAGCTGCGCGCATATAAGTCGCTATATTCAAAGTTGCAAAAAGCACTATAAACCGCTTTTATAAACTGCGCCCTCGACCTTGGGCATCAGGCCAGGACGAGAGAAACATTTCTTAGCTTTAAGCGCTGAAATAGACTGAAATCAGTTGAAACAATTCTTGAGTCATGAACCCTCGAATTTTCGAAAGTTATCACTAAAATACTAACTATGGAAAAGCGTCATGGTGACGCCCCTTCTGGAGAGATTTCCATGAAAAAGATTCTGATTACCGTCTCTGTACTCTTGGGCATGACGCTGGCCCAGTCTGCGAGCGCCTGGGTGGTCGTGGCCAACCCACAGCCTGTCTATATAGCTCCTCAACCACCAGTGGTTTATGCGGCACCCCAACCCGTCTATATGCCGCCGCCTGTCTATGCAGCACCGCCAGCCTACACGCCACCACCGGTCTACGTCGCACCCCAGGCGGTCTACACCCCTCCACCCGTCTACGTCCAGCCTGACAACACTGCGGCCATCATTGCAGGCGCTGCGATTGTGGGTGGCGCTGCAGCCTTAATCGCTACCAGTAACCGTGGTTATTACGGGGGTGGCTATGGCTACAGAGGCTATAACAACGGCTACTACCGTGGTTATGCTAACGGCTACAGAAACGGCTACTACCGCCACTAAGCTTATTTCCGTTAGCTGAGACCGTGGTTAGTTCGTGAAACTAGCAATTAAGGCCCTTCTAAAGGGCCTTTTTGCTGTGTCAGACGATCAGCTTAGGCTTAATGAAAGATCCAGCCTGGGTCAATCAAAGACCCAGCTTGGTCAATCAAAGACCCAGCTTGGTCAATCAAAGACCCAGCTTGGTCAATCCACCCATATAGGATCTGAGTACCTCAGGAATGATGATCGAGCCATCAGCCTGCTGGTAGTTTTCCAGAACAGCCACAAGTGCGCGCCCAACCGCCAGTCCTGAGCCATTCAAGGTATGAACATACTCTGGTTTACCACCCTCAGCCCGCATACGTGCCTGCATGCGTCGGGACTGGAAGGTTTCACAATTAGAAACTGAGGAAATCTCGCGCCAGGTGTTTTGCGCAGGAAGCCATACCTCGAGGTCGTAGGTTTTAGTCGCACCAAAACCCATATCACCCGTACAAAGCAACATGACACGATAGGGCAGACCTAGTAGTTGCAAAACTTTTTCGGCATGACCCGCCATATCTTCGAGTGCCTGATAGGAGGTATCAGGTGCGACGATCTGGACCATTTCAACTTTATCGAACTGATGCTGGCGAATGAGTCCGCGGGTATCGCGTCCGCCACTGCCGGCCTCGGAGCGAAAACATGGGGTGTGTGCCGTCAACCGGATAGGCAAGTCTGCCGCAGGCACAATGGTGTCGCGCACGAGACTGGTCAAAGTGATCTCTGAGGTAGAAATCAAATACTGCTCTTCACCCGCGATCACATTACCCTGTTCATCAAGGGTAGGCTCATCCCCGCCACGAGTAACCCAAAACATATCGTTTTTGAATTTCGGTAACTGGCCTGTTCCCATCAATGTCGAAGCATTGACAATATAAGGCGTATAGCACTCAGTGTAGCCATGCTGCTCTGTCTGTAAGTCCAGCATGAATTGCGCCAGGGCTCGGTGCAGACGTGCGATCGGACCGCGCATAAAACTGAAGCGTGCACCGGAAAGTTTGGCCGCCGTATCAAAGTCCAGCCCGATGGACTCTCCGAGCGTGACGTGGTCACGAGGCTCGAAACCCAGAGTCTTGGGATCACCACTAGCAGGATCAGCCTGAGGTACCCAACGACGCACTTCGATGTTTTGCTCAGCATCGGCGCCTACCGGTACAGATTCATGCGGCAAGTTCGGAATCGCCATCAACAACTCGGCGAGTTGCGTTTGCACTTCTGCCAAATCCTGCTCCAGTGCCTTTAACCGGCCCGGAATAGCCTGAGACTCTGCCATCACTGCAGAAGCATCCTCACCCTTTGATTTGAGTGCACCGATTTGTTTGGCTAAAGCATTACGCTGAGCTTGCAGACCTTCGGTTTCAGTCTGGACGGCCTTACGACGCGACTCCAGAGTATTGAACTGTTCAACAGGGAACGCCACACCGCGACTGGCCAAACGGCGTACAACGGCGTCAAGATCTTTACGCAACAAAGCAGGGTCAAGCATGATTAATCAGGTTCGCAAGGCTAAGGAAGTCAATATTGTAGCCGCCTGCGCTGATTAAGGCCTGATCAGCCAGCGCAGCAACCAAGCCAACAGGCCAAGCGCAGCAACACTCAAAATCCAGATCAATACAAACCAGAGCCACGGTTTCAAGCCTGAAGACTTGCCAGAGGAAGTGAGGCTCATCGCTATTGGTCCTTTTCTTTTGCGCTTGCCTGCTGGTCGAGCTCGCGCAAATAAGCCAGTTTTTCAGCGATTTTGATCTCGAGTCCACGCATGACCGGCTGATACCAGCCAGGTTCTCGCATGCCGTCAGGCAGATAAGTTTCACCTGCGGCATAAGCGTCAGGCTCATCATGGGCATAGCGGTAGGCATGTCCGTAACCAAGCTCTTTCATGAGCTTGGTCGGTGCATTACGCAAATGCACGGGCACCGGACGAGACTGATCTTGTTTGATAAAAGCTGTGGCCTGGTTAAAAGCCACATAACCCGCGTTACTTTTGGCAGCAATCGACAAATAAATAACGGCCTGCCCAAGAGCGAGCTCTCCCTCTGGCGAGCCTAGACGCTCAAACGTCAGTGCCGCATCGTTTGCGATCTGCATGGCCCGGGGATCTGCCAGACCGATATCTTCCCAAGCCATGCGAACGATACGGCGCGAGAGATATTTAGGGTCGGCACCGCCATCAAGCATGCGAGTCAGCCAGTACAGCGCCGCATCTGGATTGGAGCCGCGAACCGATTTATGCAAGGCAGAGATTTGATCGTAAAAATTATCCCCACCTTTATCAAAGCGTCTAGCATTCATACTCAACGCGTTTTCGACCAGAGCTGTGTTGATCACAGCAGTGTTCGAAGCCAGCGCAGCGCTTGCCGCTTGCTCAAGCAAATTCAAAAACCGGCGCGCATCCCCATCTGCATAGCCAATCAGCGTATCGACCGCAGCATCTTCAAAACTCAAGCCTGTCAGGACCTTGCTTTGGGCGCGTGAGAGCAACTCACGCATTTCCTCTTCGTTGAGCGACTCAAGCACATACACCTGTGCACGAGACAGTAAAGCGGAGTTGACTTCGAACGAAGGGTTTTCTGTGGTGGCGCCAATAAAAGTAACTAGTCCGGATTCGACAAAGGGCAACAAAGCATCTTGCTGTGCTTTGTTGAAACGATGAATCTCATCAACAAACAGTAAAGTGCGACGACGGTGCTGGTTAAGTGTGTGCTGTGCTTCCTCCATCGCCGCTCGAATTTCTTTAACACCTGCAAACACGGCAGAAATCGCTATGAAAGCGCAATCAAAGGCATTGGCGGTTAAACGCGCAAGAGTGGTCTTACCAACCCCTGGGGGACCCCACAACAGCATGGAGTGCGGTCGGCCTGACTCAAAGGCCACACGCAGAGGCTTGCCGGGGCCGAGCAAATGTCTCTGGCCAATGACCTCGTCAAGCGTATTGGGTCTCAGCGCCTCGGCCAGAGGCGCAATAGGTTTTGTTTTAAATAAGTCTGTCATGCAAGCTATTGCATACGGACAACGTCCGCACCAACTGGCGCGACAAACTCAAACGTCGAAGCGGACAAAGCAGGATTTCGTTTGATCCCTGAAAGCTCCACGCGCGTAGTCTGACCAAAAGCATCCAGCAACACGATCCGGGCGGGTAAGCCATCGCTCATGCCAAGCTCCAGGTAAACAAAGCCTGCATCGCCCTGACGAGGCTTGGCACGTAACCACGCGAGGCCATCTCGCTCAGGCCGAGTCGTAACCTCAAAGACCGCCTCCAGATCACCCGTACCAAAAAGAATGGCTGCTGGAGAGGCACCGATCGCCTGATCAACTTTTCTGACAGTCACCTGGTTGAGATCCGGGTCAAACTGGAAGACCTGTTTAGCATCGGACACAATCAGTTGCGCGTAAGGGGAAGCAACCTCCCATTTAAAACGACCAGGCCGTTCAAAAGAAAACTGACCACTTTGCGGCCGGCGAGTCTGACCTTGCGGCCCGACAACTGTCTGTTGAAAAGAACCGGTTGCTGCATGCACCTGCTGGACAAAGGTTTTGAGCTGATCCTGTGCGCTAGCTGCCTGTGCAGAACCAGAGAGCGCGGCACAAAACATTACAAGACCTGTAAGCAACTGCAGCCGACGCAAAACACTGCAAAATCCATTAATCATTTTCGCTACTCCTCAGCGTGAACTTTAGGCGCAAGAATTTCGCGATTGCCGTTTGACTGCATAGTGGACACCAAACCTGAATTTTCCATTTGCTCAAGCAAACGTGCCGCACGGTTATAGCCAATCCGTAAATGACGCTGAACCAGCGAAATCGAAGCACGCCGGTGTTTCAGTACGATCTCTACCGCCTGATCGTACATGGGATCTGACTCAGCATCAGCCATCCCTGTGACGCTACTCAAGCCCTCTCCGGTTTCGCCTTCAATACCACCCTCGAGCAGACCTTCGATGTAATCAGGCTCACCTTGTGCTTTGAGCGACTCGACCACACGGTGGACCTCCTCATCCGTCACAAAGGCACCGTGAACCCGGACTGGCAAGCCGGTACCAGGCGGCATATAAAGCATGTCACCTTGTCCGAGCAACGCCTCAGCACCCATCTGATCCAGGATGGTGCGCGAGTCAATTTTGGACGAAACCTGAAACGCAATGCGCGTCGGGATATTGGCCTTGATCAAACCGGTAATAACATCCACGCTCGGGCGCTGTGTCGCCAAAATCAGATGGATCCCTGCAGCACGTGCTTTTTGGGCCAGGCGGGCAATCAGCTCTTCGATTTTTTTACCAACGACCATCATCAGATCGGCCAACTCATCGATCACCACAACGATGGTTGGCAATTCCTTCAGAGGCTCTGGCTGGTCGGGAGTCAGCGAAAAGGGATTGGGGATAGGCTCTTCGCGTTTAAGCGCATCGCGGATTTTGGTATTGAAGCCGGTAAGGTTACGCACACCGAGCTTGCTCATCAGTCGGTAGCGTTTTTCCATTTCGCCCACACACCAGTTCAGTGCATTAGCGGCTTGACGCATATCAGTGACGACAGGTGCCAGCAGATGAGGAATACCTTCGTAGACGCTCATTTCGAGCATTTTCGGATCAATCAGTATCAGTCTGGTCTGCGACGCATCCGCTTTATAGAGAAGCGACAGAATCATTGCATTGATACCCACAGACTTACCGGAGCCGGTTGTTCCAGCTACCAGCAAATGGGGCATTTTTGCCAGATCGGCTACCACTGGATTGCCAGCGATGTCCTTACCAAGCGCCATCGTCACAACCGAATGGCTGGAGTGATAGGTTTGTGAGCCCAGGATTTCTGAAAGCTTGACCACCTGGCGACGTGGATTGGGTAACTCAAAACCCATCAGGTTTTTACCCGGAATCGTTTCGACAACACGGATACTCACAAGACTCAAAGCACGGGCGAGGTCCTTGGCCAGGTTGACGATCTGACTGCCTTTAACGCCTGTCGCGGGTTCAATCTCATAACGCGTAATTACAGGACCTGCCATGGCAGCCACAACCTGCACCTCAACGCCGAAATCCGCGAGTTTCTTTTCGATCAGACGCGAGGTGAACTCTATTGTTTCAGCCGAAACCGTTTCGAAAGCAGGCGGTGCAGGATCAAGCAGACTCAATTCTGGCAAACGGCTCTCGCCAGCTTTAACAGGCTCGACGAAAAGCGTTTGCTGCATTTCTTTTTGCATCCGCTCTGATTTCGGCACGACAACAACGGAGGGTTCGATGCGCACAGGTTGCTCATGAACGATTTTTTCATGCTTGGCCTCGACCTGCTCATGCCTGACGGCTTTCGCGACCTCACCTGCTCGCCGGTCCTGACGGGCACCACGCAACTCTTTGATTTTGACGGTCAGGATTTCCAGCCAGGTCCCGATCCGCTCAGCAAGAGACAGCCAGGAATAGCCAAAAAACAGACTTGTCCCCACAGCGATCAAACCAAGCAGAATCAGAGTGCTGAGCGAGAAACCAACGGCCTGGGAAAGGAACCCTGACCAGGCCTGCCCCACTACTCCGCCCGCACCACTCGAAAAATCTGTCCGGCTCGGTAACTGGGTGCCAAAAGAGCTCAGTCGATAGGCTTCAAGTCCGACGGAGCCCAGCAGCGCCATCAGAAAACCAATACCCTGCTGCCATTGGACTCGCGCAAGGGTCTCAGGCTCACCGCGAGCGCGGATCTGATTGGCCAGCCGCAAATAACCAGCCCGAACCCGGTGCAGCAGCAAAACTACCCACCACCAGGCAGAAAAACCGAATAAATACAACAAGATATCCGCTAGATACGCACCAACCAGACCGCCCCGGTTGTGCAAAATAGTCCCGCGCGAGAAATGAGACCAGCCCGGATCCGTGGGACTCCAGGTAAATAAAACCAGAGTCAGCCAGGAGGCCAGCGCTGCAAAGAGTATCCAGCGCGCTTCGCGCACGAGATAGAGCAGCTTTGTCTGGAAAGCAGAGGGCCCGTTTCGGGTGTTTCGGGTGGTACGCGAAGGTCGCGTTGTAGCAGCTGTAAGTCGAGGCATGGAGGACATTATAATTTGTAGCTTAACGAAGAGGGTAAATCTGATGTCGACTTCAAAACACGCCAAAGTTTTAATTCTGGGTTCTGGCCCAGCAGGTTACACCGCAGCAGTCTACGCTGCGCGCGCCAACCTTAATCCTGTGCTGGTAACGGGCCTTGCTCAGGGCGGACAACTCATGACCACTACCGAAGTCGATAACTGGCCAGCCGATGCTGACGGTGTTCAGGGGCCAGAGCTGATGCAAAGGTTTCAGGCACACGCAGAGCGATTTAACACCGAAATGGTGTTCGATCATATCGCCAGTGTCGATTTTTCTTCACGTCCTTTCAAATTAACCGGTGATGGCGGCAATATTTACACCTGTGACGCCCTGATTATCGCCACGGGCGCCTCAGCCAAGTACCTGGGCTTACCCTCAGAAGAAGCCTTCATGGGACGTGGCGTCTCTGGTTGTGCAACCTGCGATGGTTTTTTCTACAAAAATCAGGATGTTGTTGTCGTGGGTGGTGGTAATACCGCCGTCGAAGAAGCTCTCTACCTGTCCAATATCTGCCGCACAGTCACAGTTGTGCATCGTCGTGACAAATTCCGTGCTGAACCGATCCTGATCGACAAGATGATGGACAAGGTCGCAAGCGGCAATATGAAACTTGCCACCTTCAAAGAGCTTGACGAAGTACTTGGCGACCAGTCGGGCGTGACTGGTGTGCGCTTGCGCGACACCAAGACAGGAGAAACGCAGGACTTAGCCGTTACAGGTGCATTCATTGCCATCGGTCACCAGCCCAATACCTCGATTTTTGAGGGCAAACTTGAGATGGCTAACGGTTACATCGTGACTCGCAGCGGCCTATCAGGTTTAGCCACGATGACCTCTGTTGAGGGGGTCTTTGCTGCAGGCGACGTGCAGGACCACGTCTATCGTCAGGCGATTACCAGTGCCGGTACAGGATGTATGGCAGCACTGGACGCACAGCGCTGGCTGGAGAATGCGGGGGATTAAAGCGGGCCTGGCCGATCTCAAGCAACTACACGAGAAGGACCAGGCAACGCGTAAACAAGCACAGGCGCGTGCAGAGGCTGCACGCGCCGCTGAAATCGCGTCCGGACTACAGCACGCTGAGCCACTGACAGAGGAGGCCCGCAAGCTGTTTGCTCGCGCAACACAGACTGTTATGCCTATTCAGGCAAAAAACAGGGTTCTGCATCGTCGCACTGACAGCGACGCTCCTCGCGCAAACACTGCAGCAACAATTCACGCTGCCACCGCGCAGCGACTGGCACAAAAACGTATCCAGGCCACAGGCCTGGCTGACGAGCCTAAAATTTCGGCTGCAGGCAAACTGCAGTCGGGAATTTCGGATTTCTACGCACCAATCAAAGACACCGATCACGAAATCGCCTGGGCCTCACCAGGGATTGGCCCTGACACGCTGCGCAAACTCAAACAGGCCTTCTGGCCAGTGGGCGCACATCTGGATTTACATGGTATGAACAGTGATCAGGCTCGCACTGCATTACTTGATTTTATCGATAGCAGCCAGCAACACGGTACACGTTGCATCCGTATTGTTCACGGTCAGGGTTATGGCTCAATCAATGGACATGCGGTCCTCAAAAAACTGGTCAGCCAGTGGCTGACTCAAATTGCTGCCATCTCATGTTTTGCCAGTGCTCCGCAAGCACACGGTGGTCGCGGAGCACTCTTAGCACTCATTAGACAGGCCTGACTCAATCAGGGCATCTCAGATACTCTACAAGTTCTTCTGTGGCTTTGTCAGGGCGCGGAGTCAGAAGCGATACGATGACAATGACTGCGAACGCTACCGGGGCACCAAAAACCCCAGCGGCGATCGGTTGAATTCCCCACCATAAGTCGATCGGCACACTGCGCGGCACACCAAGCACAAGTTCACGCAACCAAGCCTGTGTCGCAATCATGTACAGGAAGGTCGTCAACAGACCCGCCAGCATGCCAAACGTAGCTCCCCATTTGTTTGCCCGCTTCCAGAAAATCCCCATCATCAGCACTGGGAAAAAGGCAGAGGCTGCAAAGGAAAAGGCGGCGCCTACTAAAAATAAAATATCTGCAGGTGTGCGCGTCGCGACCCAAGCCGCAGCAAAAGCAACAAGTAACAACAACACTTTAGAGACGATCACGCGACGTCCCGCACTCATACTTGGCGAGACCATCCTAAAAATTGTGTCATGCGATAACGCGTTTGATAGTGTCAGCAACAAACCGTCCGCTGTAGATAACGCAGCAGCCAGAGCACCCGCTGCCACCAGTCCCGAGATCACATAAGGTAAGCCTGCAATTTCCGGCGTCGCGAGCACCACGACATCTGCGCCAATGTGTATTTCAGATAGTTGCACGACCCCATCGTGATTGACATCCATCAAATCAATCAGCGAGCGATCAACTGCGGTCCACGCATGGACCCAGGAGGGTAAATCAGCGTACGTCATCCCCACAAGATTGGTATAAATTTCGTACTTCACCAGTATGGCTAACGCTGGCGCCATAAAATAAAGCAACAAGATAAAGAGCAAAGACCAAAAGACCGATTGGCGCGCCGCGTTGACAGAAGGCGTGGTGAGCGATCGCGTCAAAATATGCGGCAGTCCTGCGGTACCAAGCACCAGACACAAAACGACGGCTATAAAATTATTGCGAACATGCTCGGTGGTTTCACCAGCTTTACGTGTAAACGGTTCGGCATGCGGTGCGGGCGGTGAAGCCCGCGCCGCATAATCATCGCGTGCGCGCGACCACTCAGTTCGCGCAAGCTCCACCGTAGAGGGGTATCCCGAAAGTTCGCGCTCCAGACTACGCACATCCACCATTGAGGCATCATTGGCGCGTGCTCGTAATAACTGCAAGCGAAGCTTTTTATTTTCCTCAGCCCAGGATTCCGGCAAGGCATCAATACGCGCCTGCATCTCATCGGCACGGGCCTTCCAGACAAGTCTCACGCTGCGCTCATCTGGATCAAAAGTCAGTTCGCGTTCACGCTCTGTGACTTGTTGCAACACAGCACTGGCCGCGACTTGTGGCACAGGCTGTCCAGTTTGTTTGACAGACAGCCAGATGACCGGCACCAGATAAGCAATCACCAGAATAATGTACTGACCAACCTGAGTCCAGGTTACTGCGCGCATTCCACCTAAAAAAGAACACACCAGCATGCCGCCCAGGGCGATAAAAATACCTAATTCAAAAGAAATCCCAGTCATGCGGGTCGTAATAATGCCGACGCCGTAAATTTGTGCGACCAGATAACTAAAAGAACAGAGCACAGCGCAAAAAACCCCGACAAAGCGGGGCAAATTGCCACCGAAGCGGGCACCTAAAAAATCAGGGATGGTGAAGCGGCCGAATTTACGCAGATAAGGAGCAAGAAACAACGCGACCAGCACGTATCCCCCCGTCCAACCTAAGATATAGGCTAAACCGTTGTAGCCTGTTAGATACAAGGTTCCAGCTACCCCGATAAATGAGGCAACGGACATCCAGTCGGCGGCGGTAGCCATACCATTAAAGACCGCAGGAACGTTTCTTCCTGCTACGTAGTATTCAATCGGATCAGAGGTGCGGCAATAAATCCCGATACCCGCATATAAGACGACCGTCACGAGCAAAAAAACGTAGCCAATCCAGTGGCGCGCCAAGCCGAGTATTTCAAGCAAAGCCAGAACCAGGATTAGTAAGGCAAAGCCAAAGGCATAGACAATATAGCCTCGCCATAGACGCGAACTGAGCTCTGCTTGAGCAACTCTGCCGGCTCTCATCTGTGCTCTTGCTGCTGTGCCCGTTGGGCATCATCCAGTCTGTTCATGTACCAGGCATACCAGCCAATGATCACCAGAAACATCGCAGGCGCGCCAATCGCTGCCATCCAGAATGAAAAGGGCCAGCCAAAAATGAAAACCTTTGAGAGCGCCAGAGCAAAATAAACTGGCACAAAGATGACAAACAACCAAATCAGTAGCAAACAGCCAATCACGAGCTGGTTACGTTGCCAATACGAGAGCCTTTTGTTCATCATTGGCCAAGCAGCCTTTTCAAACCTTCACCAAAGTAAGTAGCTCGCTCAGAAAGCAAGCCTGAAGCGACAACGGCCAGCACCTGAGTGCCAGCCGTTGCGCGTTTTTTGCTTTTTTAAATACTGCTTATTTTTGTAAGACCAGTTTTGCCGGTCCGCCCATTTTGAGCTTTTGTCCCCTCACCTGCTTGAGACTCATAATGCACGACCAGCGGACAATTCACATCAGGGTATGCCCTTAAATAGAGCGAAAATGTTGCTTTTTTGACAAAACCGCCCTGTTAAGAGGCACAAAAAATATTGTCTGACAAAAAAATAATCTCACATATTCTCAATCATCGCCTGACCAAACCCGGAACAGGAAACCTGGGCAGCACCTTGCAACAAACGCGCAAGATCATAGGTAACTTTTTTCGACAATATAGTTTTTTCCATACTTTTGATGATCAGATCCGCAGCCTCGCTCCAACCGATATAGCGCAACAGCATTTCGGCTGACAAAATTTCCGAACCAGGATTGACATAGTCTTTTCCGGCATACTTCGGAGCGGTGCCTGAGGTTGCTTCAAACATCGCGACAGAATCAGATAAATTTGCACCCGGAGCAATCCCCACCCCACCAACCTGGGCGGCCAGCGCATCGGATAAATAGTCACCATTCAGATTCAGTGTCGCAATCACACTATATTCGTTCGGACGCAACAAAATCTGTTGCATGAAAGCGTCAGCAATGACGTCTTTCACAATAATATCCCGTCCAGTCTTGGGATTTTTAAATTTACACCATGGCCCGCCATCAATAGGCTGGGCACCGAACTCCTCCCGAGCAAGCTCATATGCCCAGTCGCGGAACGCTCCTTCGGTGAATTTCATAATATTGCCTTTATGCACGATCGTGCATGAGGGCAGATTGTTTTCGATCGTATAGAGCAAAGCCTTGCGCACCAGGCGCTTGGTGCCTTCGCTGGAGACAGGTTTAATAGCAATCCCAGAAGTTAGTGGGAAACGGATTTGGGTCACGCCGAGTTTGTTTTGTAAAAAATCAATCAGCTCTCGCGCTTCAGGCGTCTGGGCCGAGAACTCGATACCCGCATAAATATCCTCAGAGTTCTCACGGAAAATCACCATATTGGTTTTCTCCGGCTCGCGCAGCGGTGAAGGCACGCCTTTCAGATAACGCACAGGGCGCAAACAGACATAAAGATCCAGGTGCTGACGCAAGGCGACGTTCAAGGAACGAATGCCGCCCCCAACCGGTGTATTGAGTGGACCTTTTATCGAAACAACGTACTCTTTGACTGCTCTGAGTGTCTCTTCAGGCAAGGAGATCTCAGATCCATAGAGTTTTCTTGATTTTTCACCGGCATAAATCTCCATCCAGTGAAAACGGCGCTTGCCCCCATATGCTTTGCTAATCGCAGCGTCTACAACTTTTTTCATCACAGGCGTGATGTCCACACCAGTCCCGTCGCCTTCAATGAAAGGAATGATCGGTTCATCGGGAACATTCAAGGACGAATCAGGGTTAATTGTTATTTTTTGACCAGACGCAGGGATCTGAATGTGCTGATAGGACATGTTTACTCCAGGACACCTTAAAATGAAGAGGTATCTTATCCTGCATTACTTAGGTGCATTGCAGCATTTAATGGCTGTTCGGCTATTCTTTTCAACATGGGGCATAAACGTCCCAGTCTCAACAGGCAACTTTGCATGTTCAACCCCTCACGCGATCAGGTCAGACAGTTTTTTATCGAAACATGGCGCAAGCATCGCGCTCATGAACTACTGACCCCCCTGGAGGCCATGGCCTTAGGATGGATGGAAAAACATCCCGAATACCATGCAGATATTGAACAATCCGACGCCTTAACGCGTGAATTCAACGTTGAAGAAGGTCGCACCAACCCTTTTCTGCATCTTTCCATGCATCTGGCTATCGCTGAACAATTATCGATCGATCATCCGCGCGGGATTCGAAATGCCTACGATTCCATCGCCTCGCGCACCGATCCACACCACGCTGCACATGAAATCATGGAGTGTCTGGGTCAAGTCGTCTGGGAGTCCCAGCGTCTGGGGACTGCGCTAGACAGCGAGGCGTATATTGACCTGATCAGGCAACGCGCCAGTCGTGACTAAGAGCTCGTCACCCCTTAGTCGTGACAAAGTAGCCATGGCTCAGTGCGGAGTATAAAAAAACCGCTTCACAGGAAGCGGTTTCAGATGTTCAGCGTGTAGTTGTGATCGACGCATAGTGGTAATCAACACGTAATGTGGTAATCAACACGTAATGGCCGACCAATGACCATTACCTTACTGCGAATACTACAACTACTGGCGAACAAATTACTTGCGAACTGCCAGGGGACCAGGCTGGGCGGCTAGCCAGGCTGAGACATTGGCAATATCAGCAACCGACAATTGCGTTGCAAAAGCACCCATAATGGCGTTTTTACGCACGTTTGCTGTAGGCGCAGCGCCTGCAGCGCCACGCTGGTACGCTTTTAAAGCATGCGCGAGAAAATCAGCGTGCTGACCAGCAAGAATAGGATACGCTGGGTCAACAGGAGACTTGCCATCCGCGCCATGACAGGAGGCGCAGTTGACTTTTTCCCAGACGGCTTTGCCAGCAGCGAGATCTGCAGATTGCGCTAATCCCGAAGCAATAATCATTGCGGCACCGGCGAGGGCGATCGAAAGATGTTTCATATGAGCCCCCGGTTATTTAAGGTTTGAGTAGTAAGCCGCCAGATCAGCGATATCCTGATCTGAAAGGCTGGCTGCGATGGCGTCCATCGTAGGATGGCTGCGATCGCCTTTGGCGTACGCATGCAAGGCGGCCTGGATGTATTTATCATTCTGGCCTGCGATCATAGGCACCGAGTAGACCTCGGGAAAGCTCGCACGGTAACCAGGAATACCGTGGCAACCAATACACATCGATACTTTGGCGCGCGATGGATCGGGTTTTCCTGCATCGGCTGCCATCACTGGCGAGGCGACAAAACAGGCAGCAGAAATTACCAAAGCATTGGTCAGACGGCTGACCAGATTGGTATTTTTGGATAAATGAGTTTTGAAGCGATACATATTGTTCGGCAACTTCATGAAAGGGCTCTGACTGAAGCAGAGAAAAATCCCGGGATTGTCCCGGCCGCAAAACGATTGGATTGTACGATAATTGGAGCGGTTAGACTTAATACATTCGTATTTTCCCCTGAAACCCCTATTTTTTTCAGCGACTAATGACCTCAGCCACTCCTACCCCAGCCCAGAATCAGCGTTTTGACGGTACCGAACGCTATGTTGCGACCGAAGACCTCAAGCTTGCAGTCAACGCCGCACTGACCCTGCAACGCCCCTTGCTGATCAAAGGCGAGCCCGGAACAGGCAAAACCATGCTCGCAGAGGAAGTCGCCCAGGCCCTCGGTCGTCCGCTGTTGCAATGGCACATCAAATCCACTACCAAAGCACACCAGGGCCTGTACGAATACGATGCAGTGTCCAGACTGCGTGACTCGCAACTGGGCGACGAAAAAGTCAAAGATATCCGTAACTACATCATGCAAGGTGTCCTGTGGCAGGCCTTTGAGTCGCCTGAGCCCGTGGTGCTGCTGATCGATGAAATCGATAAAGCCGATATCGAATTTCCCAACGATTTGCTGCGCGAACTCGATCAGATGGAATTCCACGTCTACGAGACCCGCAGCACTGTAAAAGCCTTGCACCGTCCCCTGGTCATCATTACGTCAAACAACGAAAAAGATTTACCCGATGCGTTCCTGCGTCGATGCTTTTTTCATTACATCCGTTTCCCTGATCGCGACACCTTGCGCAGCATCGTAGACGTGCACTTCCCCAATCTGCATGCGGATGTTCTGCGCGCAGCACTGGATACTTTTTTTGCGCTGCGCGAGGCACCTGGCCTGAAGAAAAAACCCTCAACTTCAGAGTTTCTGGACTGGTTGCGATTACTGATTGCTGAGGATGTCAGCGCTGCCCAGATCGATGCGCATGCTGCGACGGCCGTTCCTATGATGGCGGGTGCGCTGCTCAAAAATGAACAAGATCTGCAATTGCTCGAACGCCTGGCTGCCGTGACCCGCGGCACCGCGCGGCGTTAGACGAATGTTGTTCGCATACTAGCTAAACCCTTAACTGCGTATCCATGACCAGGAACCATTATGACCGCCTCGCAAACGTTTAAAGTTAAACCCGCGCAGCATACGCTGACGGGCCATGGCGTCCGCCTCGAGCCTCTCACCCTCGCTCACACCGACGCGCTTGCGGCGGCGGCCAAAGACGGAGAGCTCTGGAACCTGCGTGTCACCTCAGTGCCCGAACCAGACCAGACCGCTGCCTATATCCAAACAGCCCTGGACGGTCTGGCGGCAGGCCACCGCGTGCCATTTGTTGTGATTGACGAGCAAAGTGGAAAAGTCATTGGCTGCACCAGTTATCACGATATCCTTGCACCGGTCGCGCGTCTGGAAATTGGTTATACGTGGTATGCGAAAAGCTATCAACGCACGCACGTCAACACTGCTTGCAAACTGATGCTTCTGAAACATGCCTTCGAGACACTGGGCGCTGCCGTGGTCGGCTGGCGTACCGACAATTTCAATTACGCCTCCAGACGAGCGATTGAAAGACTCGGTGCGAAACTAGACGGCATCATCCGCCACCACGCCCTGCGTCGCGACGGCACCGTGCGCGATACCGTCATGTATAGCGTCATCGCAGGCGACTGGCCTGAGATCCAAGCCCACCTGCTCTCTCAACTCAAACACCATGCTGCTTGATTTCTTTTATCACCTGCGCACACAAAAGCTCAAGGTCTCCGTCAAGGAGTACCTGACACTGCTCGAGGCGTTGTCCTCGCCTTTGATGCCGCCGACGCTTGAAGATTTTTATTTTCTGGCGCGCACCACGCTGGTCAAGGATGAAACCTTGTTCGACCGTTTTGACCGAGCCTTTGCGACCTACTATCGTAGCCTGGAGCAAAAACTCCCGGCCGGCAAAAAAATCCCTCTCGAATGGCTGATCAAGGAACTGGAAAAAAATCTGACACCCGAACAAAAAGCCGAACTTGAAAAGCACGGCTGGGACAAGCTCATGGAAATGTTCAAAGAGCGTCAGGAAGAACAAAAAGAACGCCACGAAGGCGGCAGCAAATGGATTGGTACAGGCGGCACCTCGCCCTTCGGTAACGGCGGCTATCACCCTGAAGGCATCCGTGTGGGCGGCGTATCTGGCGGTAACAGGACCGCAGTCAAAGTATGGGACGAACGCCAGTTTCGCGACTACGACGACTCGATCGAATTGGGTACGCGAAATTTCAAAGTCGCACTCAGGCGTCTGCGCCGCTTTGCCCGCGAAGGTGCGGATTTCGAACTTGACCTCGACGACACCATTTCAAGTACGGCGCGCAACGCAGGCTATCTGGACATCAAACTCGTGCCTGAGCGCCACAATAATGTCAAAGTGCTGATGCTGCTCGATGTAGGTGGCAGCATGGACGATCATATTGCCCGGGTCGAGGAACTCTTTTCCGCTGCAAGTAGCGAGTTTCGCAATCTTGAGGTCTATTATTTCCACAACTGCCCTTATGAGCACTTATGGAAATCGAATCGCCGCAGACAAATGGAGCGATTCGAGACCTGGGATGTATTGCGTAAATTCAATGCTGACTGGCGTTTGATTTTTGTTGGGGATGCTACCATGAGCCCTTACGAAATTCTGCAGCCAGGTGGCTCAGTCGAGCACTACAACAAGGAGTCTGGGGCTGACTGGTTACAGCGCATGGTGACCACCTGGCCCAAAGCAGTCTGGCTCAATCCTGAGCCACAAGCCTCCTGGCAATACCGCCAATCGATCGGTCTGATCAGGAATATTGTTCAGGACAAAATGTTCCCTGTTACGGTTTCAGGTATTGAACAAGCCATGCGCTTGCTCTCAAAATGAACCAATCCGCTCGAACCTGCTCAAACAGGTTCGAGTCAATTTTAAAACTGGATGTCTCCTATGCGTTTTATCAATGACGCCGTTCGTCGCGGCTTGCTGGTCGTTGCTCTTTTTTTTGTTGTTTCCCAGGGTTGGGCACTGACACTTCCAGCAGGTATCAACGAAGTCGCATCGGTTGAGGGCATTACCGAATACCGGCTTCAAACTAATGGACTGCGCATTTTGCTCGCTCCAGACGACTCCAAGCCGACCACCACAGTCAATATGACCTATCTGGTGGGTTCCCGCCATGAAAACTATGGCGAAACCGGTATGGCGCACTTGCTTGAACACATGCTGTTCAAAGGCACACCAACCTACCCGAACGCGCTGGGTGAGTTTTCCAAGCGCGGTTTGCAAGCCAACGGTTCGACCTCGACAGACCGTACAAACTATTACGCAAGCTTTGCGGCAAACCCGGAAACTCTCGCCTGGTACATTAACTGGCAAGCTGACGCAATGATCAACTCCACCATCTCGCGCCAGGATCTGGATACAGAGATGACGGTTGTTCGTAATGAAATGGAGAACGGAGAAAACAACCCTTTCCAGATGCTCTGGCAAAAAATGCTGGGCGTTGCTTTTCAGTGGCACAACTACGGAAAAACACCGATTGGCGCGCGCTCCGATGTTGAAAATGTCGACATCGCCCAACTACAGGCTTTTTATCGAACACATTACCAGCCAGACAATGCGATCTTGATCATCACGGGTAAATTCGATCCAGAAACAACACTTAAAACGATTGATCAGGCCTTTGCCGCGATTGCTAAACCCGAGCGAAAGCTCCCACCTGAATACACCGTCGAACCGGTTCAGGACGGTGAGCGCGGCATCACGCTGCGCCGCAACGGCGGCGCTCCACTCGTGGCGGCTATGTATCACGTGCCACCCGCCGCTCATCCAGATTTTGCTGCCCTTGATCTGGCCAGCATGATGATGGGCGATACGCCCTCTGGCCGCCTATACAAAGCAATGGTGCCAACAAAACTGGCGACCAGCGTGCTGGCCTTCACGATGGACCAACATGCTCCTGGTATTGCGATGTTTGGCGCGACGCTTGAACATGGCATGGACCCTAAACGCTCGCTCAACACACTGACGTCAACGCTCGAAGCCATCGCTAAAAAACCCTTCACAAAAGAAGAGCTTGAGCGCGCCCGCAATCAATGGATCACGAGTTGGGAACAAGTATTCAGTGATGAGCAAAAAGTCAGCAGCGCACTCTCTGAGTATGTCGCGATTGGTGACTGGCGCATGGTTTTTGTCGCCAGAGATCGGATTAAAAGCGTGACTCTTAGCGATGTGCAACGTGTCGCGAGCGAATACCTGATCGCCTCGAACCGCACGGAGGGCCAATACATTCCGACTGACAAACCCGTCCGTGCACCTGTCGCTAAAACGCCTGATCTGGCAAAAGATCTCGCTGACTACAAAGGCGCTGCCGCAGCCAAACAAACAGCAGCGTTTGATCCAACACCTGAAAACATTGACGCACGTACTGAGCACAAAGTTCTCAAACTCGCTAATGGTTCAGTCCAGCTGGCACTATTACCCAAAGAGGCGCGCGGGGAGCGCGTGAAAGTGATCGTCGCGATCCAGTCCGGCAATCTGGAGATGATGAAGGGACAAAGAATGATTTCCTCAATCTCAGGAGATTTGTTGCTTGCCGGCACGGACAAACTGAAACGCGAACAAATCAGTGACAAAATCGATTCGCTTAAAGGCGAGGTGGCTGTCTCTGGATCTGCAACGAATCTCACGATCAGCCTGAGCGCCACACGTGAAAATATCGACGCACTTGTATCCTTTGTGCTGGATGTTGTAAATCAGGCAAGCTATCCTCAAGACCAAATCAGCGAGACGACCAACAAACTGATCGCTTCGCTCAAAAGCTCAAAAACTGAACCTACTGCGATCGCTGGCCGGATGCTGAGCCGACTGAACAATCCGTGGGCTAAAGACGATATCCGCTACACTCCGAGCTTTGATGAGTCGATAGCAGCGGTACAGGCCATTAAACGTGCCGATCTGCAAACTTTCCATCGTAAATTTCATGGCACTGGAAACATCACAGTCTCTGCCGTGGGTGACTTTGACCCGACCAAACTCGAAGCGACTCTGACGAAAAGTCTGAGCACCTGGAAACCCGCTGCAACCTACACACGCATACCGGAGCCCTTTCATTCGATCAAACCCGAGCAATTGCAGGCATTAACACCAGACAAAGCGAATGCCTTTTACATTGCCAAGCTACCATTGGCCATTCAGGACACCGACCCGGATTATCCTGCGATGACGCTGGCCAACTTTTTGCTTGGTTCCTCCGAGACCTCCAGACTCTGGATGCGCGTGCGAGAAAAAGAAGGTCTGTCCTATAACGTTCGCAGCAGCCTGACGGCCTCGGCTTTCGAACCCAACGCTAATTGGACCGTTTATGCGATTTTTGCCCCTGAAAACAGGCTGCGTGTCGAGACCGCGATCAAGGAGGAGCTTGCGCGCGCCGTCAGCGAAGGCTTTACTGAAACCGAGGTCAAAGATGGTATCAGTGCGCTGTTGAATTTACGAAAGCTTTCTCTGGCGCAGGATGCAACGCTTGCAACGACCTGGAGCACCTACCTCGAACGCAAACGCACCTTCGCCTGGGCCGCACAAATCAACAGCAAAATCGCAGCACTGAAGCCAGAGCAAGTGCACGCTGTACTCAAAAAATACCTCAAACCGGCTGAGTTCAGCAGTGTTGCAGCAGGTGATTTTGAGAAGCAAAAATAACTCTAGTGTTTTTATTTATATCTTTGATTTTTTTAGTTCTGGCTTTATAAAGCTAGAACAAAGGACTTTAAGGAATTTCCGACATGAAAAAAATAATCGCCATATCCCTGACTGCGCTAGGACTAATGGCCAGCGCAAATGTCACGGCCCAATCCAGTTCACGCCTCGATGAGATACTGAAATCAGGCAAATTACGCGTGTGTTCACCAGGCGACTACAAGCCTTTTTCCCTCGCAAAAGCTGACGGAACGTTCGAAGGCATCGATATCGATCTCATCCAGTCCGCCGCTAAGGCTCTGGGCGTTCAGGTTGAAATGGTTAAATCCAGTTGGCCGAAACTGCTTGATGACTTCACAGAAAAATGCGACGTTGCGGTAGGTGGCATTTCGACCTCAACCGATCGCGCCAAACGCGTAGGCTTCATGACCGCTTACATGGTTAACGGTAAAGCACCCATTGCCTTGTGCACCAACGCTGCAAAATTCCAGACTGTGGCAGACATCAACAAACCGACTGTTCGCGTCATCACCAATCCAGGTGGTAGTAACGAAAAATTCGTACGTGCGAATCTGCCTGACGCCAAGGTTACGGTCTATAACGACAACGTCACAATTTTTGATGAAATCGTCAAAGGTAACGCGGACGTCATGATCTCTGAATCTGTCGAAACCATTGTGCAATCAAAAGCCAAGCCAACCCTGTGTGCAATCAATCCGGACAAGCCTTTGCAATATGGCGAAATGACCTACCTGCTGCCCCGCGGAGATTTGCCGATGAAGGCCTGGTTCGATACCTGGATCCATCTGAATAAAGCGTCCGGCGAATACACCAAAACAGTTGATAAATGGTTGAAATAAAAAGTTGAAAGAGGAAATAAAAAACGGGTGCGACATATATTCGCACCCGTTTTTTTGTTAACCATCCTGACCAGGACGCTACAGCCTGCTAAGAGAAAAACTCTTTCACACGGTCCGTCCAGGACTTGCTCTGAGGCGAATGACGCTCGCCACCATCGCTGAGTGAGGCTTCGAACTGTCGCAGGATCGCCTTTTGCTCTTCGCTCAGGCGCACGGGTGTCTCAACCACCACGTGGCAATACAGGTCGCCGGGATAGGCTGCGCGCACACCTTTGACACCCTTGCCACGCAAGCGGAAAGTCTTGCCTGATTGCGTACCATCGGGAATGGTAATTTCAGCCTTGCCATTGAGGGTTGGAACCTGAATATCCCCACCCAGGGCAGCGGTGGTAAATGGAATCGTCAGCTCGCAATGCAGATCATCGTTTTCACGCTGGAATATCTTATGCTCTTTGATGTTGATCTCAACGAACAAATCACCCGGTGGACCACCATTAATGCCTGGCTCTCCATTGCCTGATGAGCGAATGCGCATACCGTCATCGATTCCGGCAGGAATTTTGACCTGCAGGGTTTTGTTACGACGAGTACGACCTACGCCATCGCACGAGACGCAAGGATCGGTAATTTCTTTACCGTTTCCGTGACAGGTCGGACAAGTCTGCTGAACACTGAAAAAACCTTGTTGCATGCGAACCGCACCCGCACCACCGCAAGTGCGGCAAGTTTTGGGTGAGGTACCTGGCTTGGAGCCACTGCCTTTACAGATTTCGCAATTTTCCCAGCTGGGCACACGAATCTCGGTATCAAAACCGTTGGCCGCTTGCTCGAGCGTAATTTCCATGCCGTACTTGAGATCGGCACCACGATAGACCTGAGGACCGCCACCACCGCCTCGACGCTGGCCACCAAAGATCTCGCCAAATATATCGCCGAAATTATCAGCAAAGCCACCACCACCGCCCATGCCTGCGGCATTGGGATCAACTCCTGCGTGACCATACCGGTCATAGGCCGCGCGTTTATTTTCATCTGAGAGAATTTCATAGGCCTCTTTGGCCTGTTTGAATTTTTCCTCAGCTTCTTTACTGTCCGGATTACGATCCGGATGATATTTCATGGCCAGCTTTCGGTAGGCCTTTTTTAACTCATCATCTGACGCGTTTTTGGCGACACCAAGGATTTCATAAAAGTCGCGTTTTGTTGCCATGGTCTTAAGGCTCAATAATTAGGACAAAAAAACTCGCCCGGTTGCTCTAAAAGAGCCCCGGGCGGGTCAGCATCATACTAAGCGCTTCATTTGCCGTCGCGCTTGACTTCTTTAAAGTCAGCGTCGACAACATTGTCATCAGCTGGCTTGGCACCTGCACCGGCCTGACCGGCATCACCTGCCGCACCCGCAGCAGCGGCCTGAGCAGCTTGCGCATCGGCGTACATTTTCTCACCCAGCTTTTGCGAAGCTGTCGAGAGTGCCTCGACCTTGGCATCGATCTCAGCCTTGTCAGCATTGTTTTTCAAGGCCTCCTCGACTGCGGCGATTGCAGCTTCGATCGCAGTCTTTTCAGACTCTTCGAGCTTGTCTGCATACTCTGTCAGCGACTTGCGTGTGGCATGCACCAGACCATCAGCGCTGTTGCGCGCCAGGGCCAGCTCAGCCAAACGGTGATCTTCCTCGGCATTCGCTTCAGCGTCCTTCACCATCCGTTGAATTTCTTCTTCGGTCAGACCAGAGTTAGCCTTAATGGTGATCTTGTTCTCTTTGCCCGTACCTTTGTCTTTTGCAGAGACATGCACGATACCGTTGGCATCAATATCAAAGGTGACCTCAATCTGTGGTGTACCACGTGCTGCGGGTGGAATACCCTCAAGATTGAATTCGCCCAGCGTCTTGTTGCCGGCAGCAATTTCGCGCTCGCCTTGGAACACTTTAATCGTTACAGCTGGCTGATTGTCATCGGCCGTTGAAAACACCTGCGAGTGGCGGGTCGGGATCGTAGTGTTCTTGGTGATCATCTTGGTCATGACACCGCCCAGCGTCTCGATACCGAGAGACAAGGGGGTCACATCCAGGAGCAAGACGTCTTTACGGTCACCTGACAAGACCGAACCTTGAATCGCAGCGCCTGCGGCCACTGCTTCGTCAGGGTTTACGTCTTTACGTGGATCACGTCCAAACAACTCTTTAACTTTTTCCTGCACTTTTGGCATACGGGTCATACCGCCAACCAGGATGACATCGTCAATTTCGCTGACTTTTACGCCTGCGTCCTTGATCGCCATTTTGCAGGGGTCCATGGTGCGAGCGATCAGCTCTTCCACCAATGACTCGAGTTTGGCGCGTGTCATCTTGATGTTCAGGTGTTTAGGTCCTGAAGCATCAGCGGTAATGTAGGGCAAGTTGATTTCAGTTTGTTGAGCCGAAGACAACTCGATCTTTGCCTTTTCTGCAGCTTCTTTCAGACGCTGCAATGCCAGTACGTCTTTTGACAGATCGACACCCTGATCTTTCTTAAATTCAGCAATCACATACTCAATGATGCGCTGGTCGAAATCTTCACCGCCCAGGAAGGTATCGCCGTTGGTCGACAATACTTCGAATTGTTTCTCACCATCTACGTCGGCGATTTCGATGATCGAAATATCAAACGTACCACCGCCCAGGTCGAACACAGCGATCTTGCGATCACCCTTTTCGCTCTTGTCCATACCAAAAGCCAGCGCTGCTGCAGTGGGCTCATTGATAATGCGTTTGACATCCAGACCAGCGATGCGACCTGCATCTTTGGTTGCCTGACGCTGACTGTCATTGAAGTAGGCAGGTACCGTAATCACGGCCTCAGTGACTTCTTCGCCAAGGAAATCCTCGGCAGTCTTTTTCATTTTGCGCAAAACATCAGCCGCGACCTGTGAAGGAGCAAGCTTTTTGTTCTGAGCCTCAACCCAGGCATCGCCATTGTCAGCTTTGACAATTTTGTAAGGCATCAAATGGATGTCTTTCTGGACTGCGTCTTCGCTGAATTTGCGTCCAATCAGACGCTTGACAGCATAGAGCGTGTTGGTTGGATTCGTGACAGCCTGACGTTTTGCAGGTGCGCCAACCAACGATTCACCGTCCTCCATATAGGCGACGATTGAAGGTGTCGTGCGTGCGCCTTCTGCGTTTTCGAGAATTTTGACCTGGCCGCCATCCATCACTGCTACGCAGCTATTAGTGGTTCCAAGGTCGATACCGATAATCTTGCTCATGTTTATTACCTTTTTCAAATTCAGAATTGGGTGAAATACTTATATGGGTAGTATCTGGGGTGCTTTTTCGCTATTTCAAGCCTGAAAACTGTCTTTTTGACTTAAAAACGATCAAAAGCACCCGGTTAATGAAGAGAACTACACCGGTAAAAGTTGACAGGCTCAGGCGGCTACAGTCACCAGCGCAGGACGCAACACGCGATCAGCAATCAGATAGCCTTTCTGTAAGGTCTGGATCACTGTGTTGGACTCCTGATCAGGTGTGGGCACGCTGGCAATGGCCTGATGATGATGCGGATCAAACTTGGTGCCTTTTTCAGGTGAAATTTCTTTCAGGTGATTACGCTCAAAACCGCTGACAAGCTGTTTAAGCGTCATTTCGATCCCGTCGCGCATGTTTTCAGTGGTCTGCTCAGTCAAGGCCAAAGCAGCTTCAAGGCTGTCTTTGACAGGCACCATACTTTCCGCAAAGGACTCAATACCAAACTTGCGGGCTTTGGACACCTCTTCCTGAGCACGACGACGGACGTTTTCCATCTCGGCATGGGCACGCAGAACCTGATCGCGTTGCTCTGAAACCTGAGCCTGTGCGACAGCCAGTTCCGCCTGCAACTGCGCCAGCGGATCGAGCTGCTCGGCGGGCTCGCCGTTTTGAGCTGCCTGAGCTGAGTCTGCTTGGGGATTGGCGTCAGCCGAATCGTGAGGGGACGTCATTGAACTTCTCCAGAAAAAAGCATGATTAGCCTTTGATATGAGGGTAAAAACCACGGATTCAAGGGCTAAACGTGTAAAAAATGCTGCTTTTTACTGGTTTTGACTAAACACCAGACAAAGATACCTAATCAGTCCTGAGCATGCTCCACGCCGATTGGCCAGCCCTGTAACTGGGACTGAACAAGATTTGCCAGAGACTCAATCCAGGCAGAATCGTCATTCAAGGCAGGAATATAACGGAAGCGTTTGCCACCCGCATGCATAAACGTTTCGCAAACCTCGACCTGGATTTCCTCCAGTGTCTCAAGACAATCGGCTAAAAACCCCGGACAGACAATATCCACCTCGGTTATGCCTTCTTTGGCAAGCTTTTTCAAGGTCGGCTCAGTGTAGGGCTCAAGCCATTTTGCCGGTCCAAACCTGCTTTGGAACGTGACCTGATAGTCGTCAGCCTGCAGCCCCAGGTATTGCGCCAGCGCATGGGCCGTTTCGTAGCTGTCCCGGCAATAGGGATCCCCCATTTCGACACACTGCCTGGGCAGACCATGAAAACTCATGATGAGCTTTTGAGGGCGGCCATGTGCCTGCCAATAAGCGGCAATTTTGTCACCCAAAGGTTTAATGAATAAAGGCTCTGTGTGGAAACGCTTGATAAAACGCAGGGCTGGCTGATTGCGCAGATGACCCGCAACGCGCATGGCTTCATCGACAACCGTGGCAGTCGTGCTCGAGGCATATTGAGGGTAAAGCGGCACAATCAGCATATGCTCACAGCCCTTATCGCGCAGTTTAAGCATGGCGCTTTCAATCGAAGGCTGGCCATAGCGCATCCCCGTCTCAACTTCAACATCCAAACCACGCGAAGCTAAAACAGCACGAACACCAGCCACCTGACGCTGGGTGTAGACCATCAGAGGTGAGCCCTCCTCCGTCCAGATGCTGGCGTAACGCGGCGCGAGTTTGCGAGGCCGTGCCATCAGGATCGGACCATTGAGTATCGGCCACCATAATAATTTGGGGATTTCAATCACACGCGGATCGGAGAGAAACTCACGCAGGTAACGGCGAATCGCAGGAGCGGTTGGAGCCTCGGGCGTTCCAAGGTTGACCAGCACAACGCCAACACGGCCCGTCTGACGCGACTCGGGCCAGGCAATAAAGCGGGAATTCCGCGACAGATCACGTTTAGGTTCAGGCCAGAAGCGCATGCAGGGAGACTTTAAAAATGATTAAAAACCGCCCTGCCCAACACACGCGGCAAAGCGTTCAGAAAAAACTAGGAGCGCTCAGTATAGTGATGGCTCAGCGCGTTAGACAGCAAGCGCGAAGTGATGTCGACAATCGGTATCACCCGCTCATAAGCCATACGCGTGGGGCCAATCACGCCCAAAGTCCCTACGATACGACCATCCACGCCATAGGGTGCGGTAATCACCGAAAGGTCTTCGGTCGGTACAAGGGTGGAATCACCACCAATATATATCTGTACGCCCTGTGCACGGTTCGAAACATCGAGCAATTGCAACAGATCCGTTTTCTTTTCAAACAAGGAAAAGGTTTTACGCAAACGATCCATGTCCGAGGCAAGCTCATTGACATCAAGCAATTTGCGCTCACCAGAGATCACCACGCTTTCGACCTCGTCAGCCGCCTCGGTCCCCGCATCCACTGCGGCTTGCATCAAACGCGACATGTCCTCTTGCAAACGCGCAAGCTCACTGGCAAGGGTCAAGCGCACCTCGGCAAATGATTTACCGGCAAAATTATGATTGAAGAAATTAGCGGCTTCGATCAGAGCCGAACTGGTGTAATCGCGTGGTGTCAGCAAGATCCGGTTTTGTACATCCCCATCCGGGGTGACGATAATCAACAGGATGCGTTTTTCAGAAAGGCGGATAAATTCAATCTGGCGAAAGACCTGCGTGCGTCGCGGTGACAACACAACACCCGCGAACTGGGTGAGGTTTGAGAGCAACAGCGCGGCAGCATTAATGGCGCGCGCGGGATCCGCGGCAGGTTGCAGGTCACGCACATCAGTTGTGGGCAGTAACTCAACAGGCTGCGCCGAGAGCATGGTGTCAACAAAGAGGCGGTAGCCCCGCGGTGTCGGAACCCGGCCGGCAGAGGTGTGGGGGCTATGGATCAGCCCGAGCTCTTCGAGATCAGACATCACATTGCGAATCGTCGCGGGCGATAAATCAAACATTTTCGAGAGCGTGCGAGAACCTACCGGCTGGCCGTCATCGATATAACGCTCAATCAAAGCTTTTAATAGTGTGCGTGCGCGTTCATCCATCATGATGCTATTTTACAGTGACCGACTCTATAATCGGTTAGTTTTTCTCAAAGTGGACTTGCCATGCATTTTCCGGTTATTGCACTCGTTGGTCGATATCAGGACTCTGGACTGCACGCCCCCCTGCGTGCGCTAGGTAAGCTACTGACACAGGAAGGATGCAAAGTTTTACTTGAGGCCGAGACGGCCCGGCACACAGGTGTCACAGAATACCCAAGCGCCACCTTCGCCGATATCGGCGCGCATGCCAGTCTGGCTATCGTCATGGGTGGCGATGGCACCATGCTCGGGGCTGCCCGCCACCTCGCTCCCTTTGATGTCCCAGTTGTCGGGATCAATCACGGTCGCCTGGGCTTTATTACCGACATTCCCGTGGAGGACGCTCCACAGGCACTCAAAGCGCTGCTTGCGGGCCAGTTCGCCACAGAAAAACGTATGCTTCTGACTGGCAGTGTCTGGCGTGGCGAGGCTGAGATGTTTGCAGCCACGGCACTCAACGATGTGGTGCTCAGTCGCTCCGGTCGGGGTGGAATGATCGAAGTACGGGTCGAAATCGGCGATAGTTACATGTATACCCTGCGCGCAGATGGTCTGATCGTTGCGACACCTACAGGCTCTACTGCCTACGCGCTCTCCTCGGCGGGTCCGATCCTGCACCCCGAAGTCGATGCCTTGGTGCTGGTTCCTGTCGCACCGCAGACTCTTTCCAATCGCCCGATTGTCATCCCTACCGATAGCGTGTTGAACATGACTCTGACTGCGATGGGACGGGCCGAGGCAGCCTCAAGCGTGCATTTTGATATGCAGACCTGGTCTGACCTGCAATCAGGCGATCGCATCGTGGTGCAGCGCGCCCCGCACACCATCCGGTTCCTGCACCCGACAGGCTACAGTTTCTTTTCAACCCTGCGCCGCAAGCTTGACTGGAATCGCATGCCAAGGTCCGGACCGGACGGGGAATAACACATGCTGCGCGCACTACACATCCGTGATTTTGTAATCGTGGCTGAGGCTGATATTGCTTTTGATCAGGGTTTCACAGTTTTTTCTGGTGAAACAGGCGCAGGCAAATCCATATTGATTGATGCGCTTGCACTTACTCTTGGCGGACGTGCTGACTCCAGCGTCTTGCGCACGGGTGCGACGCGCGCAGAGATCAGCGCTGTATTTGACACGCCCGATTCGCTTGTATCCTGGCTCACAGAACATGACCTGCAAGCAGAAAACGAACTCATTCTCAGACGCGTCATTGACAGTCAGGGCCGCAGCCGTGCCTACGCTAACGGGTCAGCAGTCACAGCGACGCAGTTGCGTGAGATCGGCGAATATCTGATCGATATTCATGGCCAACATGCCCATCAAAGCCTGTTGCGTGCGGAAAATCAACGCGATCTGCTTGATGCGCATGGTAATCACCAGACTCTGCGCCAAAATGTACTGACCGCCTGGAAAGCCTGGCGCACAGTAGAACGACAACTTGCACTCAGCGAGCAAGACGCAAGCACTCTGGCTGCCGCGCGGGACAAACTGGACTGGCAACTCGCCGAGCTTGATCGGCTCGGCATCCGCGCAGGAGAATGGGAGGAGATTTCAGCCGAACATACCCGGCTGGCAAATGGTCAGTCATTACTCGATGGTGCGGCTCAAACGCTGGCAAGCCTCGATGACGACGAGACCTCGCTTCACCAGCGGCTCTCACAAGCAGTCCATCGTATCGGTCAACTACTCAAACACGACCCGAATTTACAAACTGTGCATGATGCGCTCGACTCTGCCAGTATCGCCGTCAACGAAGCGATCTCTGACCTCAACACCTATCTGTCTCATGCAGAGCTTGATCCCGAAAGACTGGCGATCGCAGAAGAGCGTATGCGTCTAATTTTTGATATGGCGCGTAAATTCAAAATCGAGCCTGAGCAATTGTTCGCGTTTCACGAAAAACTTCGCGCAGAGCGCGCTGCGCTCGAAGCGACGAGCGACACTGAAGCGCTAAAAGCCCAAGCCAAAGTACTCGAAACGACTTACCGTAAAGCCGCCCAAGCGCTGAGCAGCGCACGAAAAAAAGCAGCAGCCGAACTATCGGAGCTCGTCACCCAAGCGATGCAAACGCTGGCCATGCAAGGCGGCTTGTTCAGTGCCAACGTAACAGAAACAACACCGGGTGCACACGGTCAGGACCTCATCGAATTTCAAGTAGCCGGACATGCCGGAACACCTCCCCGCCCCCTGGCAAAAGTCGCCTCGGGCGGTGAACTTGCCAGAATTTCACTTGCACTGTCTGTCATTGCAAGCCGTGCGGCACGTGTGCCGACACTGATCTTTGATGAAGTCGACAGCGGTATTGGCGGGGCGGTAGCCGAAGTTGTCGGCAACCTGTTGCGCGAACTAGGCGCTCGTCATCAGGTGCTTTGCGTCACACACTTGCCACAGGTAGCCGCACGGGGCCAAAGGCATTTTCAGGTAAGCAAAAAAATGGTGGGGCAAACCACGGAGTCACGCATCACTGCCCTGGAGAACCAGGGGCGCATTGAGGAAATCGCACGCATGCTTGGCGGAGTGAAAATCACCGCCACAACCATGCAGCATGCAGAGGAAATGCTGCAGGACTAAACTAGCTGCCGCGTGCATTACAAGCGGCGCAAACGCCATAGAGCACCATTGCATGGCTTTCAAGTAAAAAACCATTGGTTTTGGCAACCTGGTGCTGACGCTTTTCAATTTCTGCGTCAGAAAATTCGGCGACTTTACCGCAGTGTGTGCAGATCAGGTGATCATGGTGCTCACCATCATTGAGTTCAAAGATCGCTTTCCCACCATCGAACTGACTTCGGGACAGGATACCGGCCTGCTCAAACTGTGTCAGCACTCTGTAAACCGTAGCTAAACCAATATCAACACTTTCGCCAATGAGGACACGATAGACATCTTCGGCACTCAGATGACGCTGACCGGATTTATGGAAAATATCGAGGATTTTCAAGCGGGGAAATGTTGCCTTCAAGCCAACATTTTTAAGGTCGCTCTGGTCGTTTTCGGTTTGCAAGGCTATCCCCTGGCGTTAGAACCATACTCGGTCAAATTTGGTCTAAATCGGTCTATAAAGCGATTTTAGACTCAAAACCACCCACGACAGACCCTGTAAACCTTTATGATAGCGTTTTGGTTATTTTTCCAACAGAGGTCTGCTGTGGCAACGTTCCGCCCTATTGTTTCCAAACTGCCCGCCACCTTGGCTCTGGTTGCTGCCATGACCATCCTGACAGGCTGCGAGTCCTCCCGCTGGGGATTTCCTTATCGCAATAGCGTTCAGCAAGGCAACTGGATCACTAAGGATCAGGTTGGCATGCTGCGTGAGGGGATGTCACGCGAGCAAGTTAAATTCGCTCTCGGCACACCAACACTGACGAGTGTTTTGCATAGCAATCGCTGGGATTACCCGTATTATTTTCGTTCTGGTAATGGCAAGGTTGAAGAGCGCATCCTGACGGTCTTTTTTGACAACAACCGGCTGGCTTCATGGAAAGGTGATGAGCAGCCAGAGCTGCAGCCCTTCCAGCTCGCCAAAGAAGAAGTCGGTATTTCGCAACGAGAAGCTGCGCAACTCAAACTTGATGCGACGCGTGCTGCGAATGATGCAGGTCTACCTGGTGAGACGCTGTTGGCTCCTGGCCTGACTCTGGGTGAAACCATACAGGATGTCTCTGTCTCGGACCCGGCTGCCCTGCCTGGTGCTCCTGACGATGCTCCGATGCCTCTCGAATAACTGATCTCAATCACCAGAAAAGAGTTTTACATGATGCGAATAGCAATTGCCGGTGCCAGTGGCCGTATGGGCCGTATGCTGATCGAGGCCGTCACACAATCAAGCGATCTCACTCTTACCGTGGCGCTCGATCAAAGCGCCAGCCCAATGCTAGGCCAGGATGCCAGCGCGTTTCTTGGAACGCAGAGCGGCGTGCTGATCACGGACCAACTATCTGCACTGAGCCAGGCTGACTGCCTGATCGACTTCACACGCCCAGAGGGCTCACTCCTGCATCTGCAAGCGTGTGTCGAGCACCGTGTCAAGATGGTGATTGGCACAACCGGTTTTGATGAGTCGGGTAAAGCAGCTATTGCCAAAGCGGCCGAGTCCATCGCGGTTGTATTCGCACCCAACATGAGTGTAGGCGTCAATGCCACGCTCAAATTACTAGACATGGCTGCCCGTATTTTGAACTCTGGCTACGATGTTGAGGTTTTTGAAGCACACCACAAACACAAGGTCGATGCGCCTTCAGGTACAGCCCTCAAAATGGGGGAAGTCATCGCCGAGGCCTGGGGCAAACCGCTGGAGGAAATTGCAACCTGGACACGTCACGGTCATACAGGACCGCGCGAAACAGGCACAATTGGATTCTCGGTAGTGCGCGGCGGCGATATCGTTGGTGACCATACAGTCTACTTTTGTGGCACTGGCGAACGTATCGAGATCACCCACAAATCAAGCAGCCGTGCCGGCTATGCCGAAGGTAGCCTGCGCGCAGCGCGCTTTTTAGAGGCCAAACCAGCGGGTTTGTTTGATATGCAAACTGTATTGGGACTTTAAGGGCTGGTGCCAGAGATCACGACAGGTTCGATTTCAAGCGCCACACCAAACTGCGCCAACACACTTTGCTGGATGGCTGCCGCCAAAGCAAGCAACTCTGATGCGGTGGCTTGACCGTAATTAACCAAGACCAGTGCCTGACGATCATGGACACCCACGCGTGCTGATCGTTTACCTTTCCAGCCGCAGCGTTCGATTAACCAGCCAGCAGCGAGCTTGAAGCTGCCGTCTGCCTGCGGATAGGACACGATATCCGGAAAACGAAGCTCTAAGGCGCTGAACTGAACGGCTGGAACAACAGGGTTTTTAAAAAAACTGCCTGCATTACCTAAGACAGCAGGATCAGGCAGTTTTGTTCGGCGAATATCACAGATGGCATCGAAAATTTGTTGGGCTCGAATCTGCCCGGGCTCAGTATTTTTCAAAACAGGATGACGCAACAAATCTGGATAGCTCAGCACAGGCTGCCAGGGTCTGGGCAAACTGAATCTGACACTTACGATCAGCCACTGCCCGGGGCCAGAACGTTTAAACATACTATCCCGGTATTTGAAGCCGCACGCTTCGCGCTCAAACGTCACCAGACGCGCCTCGGGTATATGCCAGGCCGTGACAGACTCCACTCTCGAGTCCAGCTCCACACCGTAGGCGCCGATATTTTGTACAGGAGCGGCACCGACCGTACCGGGTATCAAGGCAAGATTTTCAAGGCCATCCCAGCCCTTGCTAACCGCAGTTGTCACAAACGCATGCCAGTTTTCACCTGCTGCGACATCAAGGATCCAGGCATCCGCACGCTGTTCGACGAGTGTGATCCCTTTGAGTTGCACGCGTGCAACCAGTTGCTCAAGCTGAGCCGGCAACACAAGGTTACTGCCCCCACCCAGCACCACAACCGGCGCAGACTGGCGGGCTAATTCCGAGAGCGCAGGTAGCTGACTGAGATTGTAAATATCCGTCACTCGCTTAGCCTGACAGGCTAGGCCGAGCGTATTCATGGCAGAAAGATCAACTGCATTGACAGCTGGATTGACGTTAGGCAATAAGGACATCGATCGGAGACGGTGAGGAATTTGTATCAGGTTTGACAGGGAGCAAAAAAATTTGCTATAGTCTTGGTCTTCGCTAATAGTACTTGATCTATTAAGCGCGGCGGACATGATTTAAATCATGTCAATTTCTAAAAGTTATTGCGATTGACAAGTAGTTTAAAACTGAGATGTTTTAATTACGCGGCAGCCCTCGCTAGAATTTTTTAGATCTGTCGCAGCAAAATTTTTCGTGTATAATTTGCGACTTCTCAAGCGGGAGTAGCTCAGTTGGTAGAGCGCAACCTTGCCAAGGTTGAGGTCGAGAGTTCGAGACTCTTCTCCCGCTCCAAATTCCATAAAGGGGGATGCACAAGTTGCTTCCCCCTTTTTCGATTTTGCACTGGCGCAATGGCAGAGTGGTTATGTAGCGGATTGCAAATCCGTCAAGCTCGGTTCGATTCCGGGTTGCGCCTCCAGCACTTACGGTTATGATCCAGTCTCGTTTTTGCCTCTCCTTTAGGCGGACTGCTGTCAGATGCCCACAACCTCCAACCCACAATCTCAAGCTTCCAAAATCACAGCACCAGTGATTTCGCGTGCGCTCGCCATACGCATATTTATAAGCTTTGCGGCTGGATATTTCATCTCTTACGCGTTGCGCTCGGTCAATGCCGCACTCGCTCCCCTGCTTGCGGCAGACTTGAATTTATCAGCGGGCGATCTCGGCTGGCTTTCCTCTGCCTTTTTTCTCTCTTTTACCGCTATGCAAATACCGCTGGGTATCTGTCTGGATCGCTACGGAGCACGGCGTACCGAGTCCTGTTTACTTTTGATTGCAGCAGTGGGGGCACTGGTAATTTCGCTTGGTCACTCGCTTTGGATGGTATCGTTTGGACGCATGCTGATAGGCCTGGGCGTTGCTGCGTGCCTGATGGCACCCTACTCCTACTTTAGACGCAGCTTTGCGGCAAACCGACAGGCACAGCTTGCGATGTGGATGCTGATTGCGGGTACTTCAGGTGCGTTGCTCGCCACGCAACCCGCCCTGATACTCGCGCAATGGATTGGTTGGCGCCAGTTTTTTGTCTTTGCGGCCGTAGTGCTTCTGATTGCAGCAACGTCTGTGTTTTTATGGACGGGCGATCACGACCGCCAGACTGCGACACAAATCGCAAGCAACCCCCCCGTCAGTTTTCTGAGTCTGCTGACCGACCCTCTGATGTTGCGAGTGATCCCGACAACCATATTTTTCTCTGGCGGCTTTGCCGCTTTACAGTCACTTTGGGCGGGCCCCTGGCTGACGCAAGTTTTAAAGATGACGCCCGCGCAGGCTGGCGAACATCTGTTTTATTTCAACGCAGCCTTACTCGTGAGCTATATCGCCATGAGCCTGATTAGTCCAAGGCTGGAAAAACGGGGCATCTCGCTTGCACGGCAATCTCTGATTGCCTTCGTATGGTTTCCCCTCTGCCTAGGCACCATGTTGTTCTGGCAGACAACTGAGGCCTGGGTGATGTGGCTCGTGCTCGCACCCGGTGTTCCAGCCGTCATTCTGATGCAGACTCAGACTGCGCTGGTGTTCCCTCGTCATCTGGCTGGACGCGTACTCACTACTTTCAATCTGGTGATGTTTGGTGGTGCGTTCTGTATCCAGTGGGGGATCGGCTTACTCGCTGATTTATTTGCTGCGTTGAAATTTAATCCGCAGTCGGCTCTTACCCTGGCCTTTGCTTGTCTGGTCGTGTTGCAATTGTCTAGCCTTGCCTGGTTTCTTATGCGTCGTAACGCTGCGACAGCGATTCAACACTCAACCTAGGGAATTAGACCAATGGATCAATCGGTACTCGATGCCTTAAAGCGCTGGCCTAATGTCCCAGCGGTCTATGGCTGGCTCTCTCTCTCTGCCCGGGGCGAGTGGCGTCTTCACCCGCTGGGCGATGCGCAGAACGGAGGTCCAGGCAAGGGGATTACCAACCCGCAGATTCTCGGTTTTATGGGACGTAATTACACAAAGGAACCAGATGGGAAATGGTTTTTTCAAAATGGTCCCCAGCGCGTCTATGTCAGACTCGATGCAGCGCCCTATGTCGCCCATCTTGAACCTGACTCAGGATCGCTTATTACGCACAATGGGCTGATGATTGAACGTGTCTATGCCTGGTTTACGGATGAAACAGGCCAGCTCTACGCTGAGACTGAATTAGGTGCGGTCAGGATCGATGATCGGGATCTGTTGACACTGGTGCAGGTGCTTGAAACCTCAGACGGCTTAAATTTTCTGGAGGCGCTGGAAACCGCAGCGCTTGAAACTGCAGCGCTTGACACTGAAAGTACCCCTCCAATCCTGCTGGTTTCAGAGCCAGGCGGCCATTACAACGCCTTAAAAACTCCTGTGTTTTGTTACAGAATTTTGCAGCAAGCGATCCCAGAAAGATTAGGTTTCATTAAAAATCCTCAGGCAGAGACAATTGCCCCGCAAGTGTCCTAGAATATGTACCTATGAGCCAAGATGCCGAGTTCTATTTCCCTGCACCACGTCTGCAAAAATTTTGTAGCCAGTGCGCGACGCCCATCACCCGCCGCATCCCGCCCGGTGATAACCGGGAGCGGGACTTATGCGAACACTGCGGCGCTATTCACTACCAAAATCCGCGACTCGTCGTAGGCACGATGCCAGTCTGGCAGGACAAAGTCCTGCTCTGTTTACGGGCAATCGAGCCGCGTGCGAATTTCTGGACGCTACCGGCAGGATTTATGGAACTCGCCGAAACGCTCCCCGAGGGCGCTGCGCGTGAAACCCAGGAAGAAGCTGGAGTCAAAATAAAACTCGGCGGACTCTACACTGTCATCGATATCCCGCATGTCGATCAGGTCCACGTTTATTTTCTGGCCGAGGCACTAGGCCCCGAACTCGACCCAGGCCCTGAAACTCTCGAAGCTCGCTGGTACGGCTTTGATGAAATTCCGTGGGACAATCTCGCGTTTAAATCGGTCTCCACCACGCTGAAACACTATCTCAGCGACCGTGTGTCTGGCGAGTTTCCAACGCATCACTACGCGCTTGGCGGCCCAAAACAGCACGAGTAACAGACCCGTGTCGTCGCTAAAACTGGTCTGGCTCGATTCCGACACACCCTTTCCTGATCCAACTCAAGCACTTAGCCAGCCAGCTGGCCTGCTCGCCGCCGGTGCTGATCTGGCAATCCCCAGGTTACGCCTGGCCTACAGCCAGGGGATTTTCCCTTGGTTTCAGGAGGGGGAACCTATCCTCTGGTGGTCCCCCGATCCACGCATGGTACTCAAATGCGAGGCGTTTCACCCCTCACACTCCCTGCGTAAACGACTGCGTCAGATCGCTCGTCAGCAGCAACAAGGCAATTTCGATGTCGTGGTTCGCGTCGATCACGCTTTATCCAGCGTCATGCAGGGTTGCGCCAGAACCGATGCTGACGGTCGGGCTCAAACCTGGATCACGCGCGACATGCAACTCGCCTACCTGGCCTGGCATTTTGCCGGACAGGTCCACAGCGTCGAAACCTGGATACAAGGCAAGCTAGTCGGTGGTCTTTACGGTGTTAGTCTGGGTAAGATGTTTTATGGTGAATCGATGTTCAGTCACGCAACAGATGCCTCCAAGATCGCCCTAGCGCATCTGGTCAATTTTTTGAGCAAACAAGGTGTTCAATGGATAGATTGCCAAATGCAAACAGATCATCTGGGCAGACTTGGAGCCGCGCCGGTTTCACGCGAGATGTTTATTGAACACGTCAGGCAGACCAGTGCACAGCCCAGCATCAATTGGTCTGCCGGTTGGCTGGACCATGAAGGCAATTTGCACGCGGACGTGTAATATCCAACTCACACACCAGACACAGTAATGCGCGCCTTGTTCTGACATGAGCAGACTCAAAGAACTCCCTTTTTCTACGCTGCAGTTTTATGCAACAGCCCCCTATCCGTGCAGCTATCTGCCCGACCGGGAGGCGCGTTCGCAAGTCGCAGCGCCCGGCCACCTCATTCACACAGATACCTATTCACAGTTAGTCGATGAAGGATTCAGACGAAGTGGTTTGTTTACCTATCGGCCACATTGTGATGACTGCAAAGCATGCATTCCCGTCAGAGTGGATGTCGAGCACTTCACCCCCAACCGCTCCCAGTTACGCAGCACTCGCCGGCATAGAAATTTACGACCACTGGTGGCGGAGCTCGCCTGGTCAGAAGAGCATTACAAACTCTACGCACGCTATCAAACGATGCGCCATCCAGGTGGTGGCATGGATGAGGACAGCCGAGCACAGTACAGCCAGTTTCTTCTGGCTAGTCGCGTCAATACCCGGCTGGTGGAGTTTCGCGAAGAGGACGGAACACTGCGAATGGTCTCAATCATCGATGTCCTTGAGCAAGGACTTTCCTCGGTCTATACGTTTTATGATCCCGATGTAGCTGGCAGCCTGGGTACCTACGGAATCCTCTGGCAACTGGAGCAGTGCAGACAGTTAAAATTACCCTGGCTATATCTTGGATACTGGATCGCTGATAGCCAAAAAATGGCCTACAAATCCAGTTTCAAGCCTGCACAGTATCGATGGGATGAAAAATGGCGTGCGGCGCCGCCCAATACTGGCGGAGTACCTTAAGGCTTTCGAAATATTTCTCCGCAAAAAACATTTCTTTTCCAGACTTTTTAGAGTAGCAGCCTATGTCCATTCTTTTCCAAGCCTATCCTCTCGCGCGCCATGCACTATTTGCCATGGATGCCGAAGCTGCGCACGAAGCAACGCTACTCGCATTGCAAAAAGCCTATGACTGTTCGCTGACAAGAGGACTGATGCGAGACCGTGCTCTCGCACCAACAAAACTGATGGGCTTATCACTGCGCAATCCTGTCGGGTTAGCTGCTGGGCTGGATAAAAATGGGGCTCACGTCGATGCCATGGGTAATCTCGGATTTGGTTTTGTTGAGGTCGGTACTGTCACACCCCGCGCTCAACCCGGTAACCCTAAACCTAGAATGTTCCGTATTCCGCAAGCGCAGGCTTTAATTAATCGCCTGGGCTTTAATAATCTGGGACTCGAAACCTTCCTCGAAAATGTTCAGCGTAGTGAGTTCCGTCAGCAAGGCGGCATCCTGGGACTGAATATTGGCAAAAATGCTGACACCCCGATTGAGCGTGCGGCTGAGGATTATTTGCTTGGTCTCTCGGCTGTCTACCCGTATGCAGACTATATTACGGTGAATATTTCCTCACCCAACACCAAAAATCTCCGCGCCTTGCAAGGTGAGCATGAGCTTGATCAGTTGCTCTCTCAACTCGCGCAAAGACGTTCTGCTCTCGCTCTGCAACATAGCAAGCGGGTACCGCTTGTTGTCAAAATAGCACCAGATCTGTCCGAAGACGAAATCGATACGATCGCTGAGGTTTTACCCAGACACGGAATTGACGGAGTCATTGCAACCAACACTACGCTGGCTCGCAGTGCTGTGACAGGAATGAAATACGCCGATGAAGCAGGCGGCCTATCCGGTGCGCCGCTACACGCCCGCTCACTCGAAGTGATCGCACGTCTGCGCAGCAGCTTAGGACAGGATTTTGCAATTATCGGTGTGGGTGGGGTGATGAACGGCCAGCATGCTGTCGAAAAAATACAAGCTGGCGCCAATGCGGTTCAACTCTATACCGGGCTGATTTATCGCGGTCCAGCGCTTGTGGGCGAATGCGTGAGTGCAATTCGTAACATGTAAAAATTGAATGATAAAAATTCACGCGGGGCGTGAAGTGAAGCACACTAAAATAAAAGGTCACCCGAGGGTGACCTTTTATTGCTTTCTACTTGCTTTCTACAACCTACGGATCAAGAGCAGGCTCAAGCCGTACGGTCACGCTAGCCAAAAATTAGGCAGCGCGGCGAGCACGTGTTGTTGACTTAACGACTTCTGCTGCATCGCCAGCAGCTTTGAACGATGCGTTCGCAGCAGCAGACAGGTTTTTCTCAGCAACTTCAGCAGCTTGTTTAGCGGCTTTGGTCAATGCGTCGAAGGCGCTGGTAGCTTGAGCCATTGAAGACTTGAGCATCGCAACGGCGCTTTCTGAACCAGCAGGAGCGTTTTTGGTGAACTGTTCGATTGCGTCGTTCACGTGTTTCTGACCTTCAGCAACGTGTGACTCGCCTAATTTGGAGAGGTCAGCCTGAACGGATGAAACGATATCGTATACATGCTTGCCGTAAGCCATGGCTTTCTCGGCACCAGGCTGAACCAGACTCTGGGTCAGGGCAGCAGCTTCTTGAGCGTCTTTGACGCTGGAAACTTTTTGTGAAGTCTGTGAAACTTCATCAAGCGTTGCCTTGATGACTTTGAGGTTCAGATCAACCAGTTTCTCGAAACCGGTGAAAACGGTACCCTGGAAAGCCACCAATGTATCGATGGCGGCTTTTTGGCTGTTTAAAACTTGCTGAGGAATCGCTGACATGATGTTCTCCGAGATTCAAATTAAATAAATGTTGCACTGCACAAGTTCTATTGTAAGGGCGAAAATTCGGATGTCAACAACTTTTTGGTGCGTTGCAACAAAAAGACAACAAATTTGACTCGACCTGTACCCTTTTCTCTCCTAGACTGTCACTTTAAGAATATAGGGTGATCTATGCAAAAAAGTTTTTTTAGCTTGCAAGGACTTCAGTCAGCCATTATCAAGAGCATAGTTTGCAGCTTGATGACAATTGGCGGATTAACTGTTGGGGCATTCGCTCAAGCTCAACCGGCCAGCGCCTATCCTAGTAAACCGATCAAGATTATTGTCGGCTTCGCCCCAGGTGGGGGTTCGGATTTTATCGCCCGGATCGTAGCGCAAAAACTCACGCAGCAACTGGGTCAAACCGTTTTTGTTGAAAATCGTCCAGGAGCAGGAGGCAACCTGGGGGCGGAAATCGCCTTGAAAGCGCCAGGCGATGGCTACACCTTGTTTCTGGCCGCCACAAGCTATACGGTTAATGCCAATCTCTATAAATTACCCTTTGATCCGATCAAAGACATCACGGCGATCGCACGCCTGGCAAGCGGGCCTTTCATTATCGCGACCAATCCTAACTTAGCTATCCCAAATCTCAAAGCTCTGGTGGATATGGCTAAAAAAGAGCCCGGGAAATTCAGCTACGCGTCTGCTGGCAGTGGCAGCATCACCCACGTCGCCACAGAGTACTTTTTGACAACGGCGGGCATTGATGTCCTGCACATCCCCTACAAAGGCACTTCCCCGGCACTCACCGATACCATCTCTGGACAGGTACAGTTTATTTTTGGCACCGTAGCCTCGACCATGCCACATGTGCAATCTGGCAAACTCACGGCTCTGGCGGTTACGACTGCGCAGCGTCTGGAGGCCTTACCGAATGTTCCCACCGTGATGGAGTCAGGCTATCCAAATTTTGATGTATCGGTCTGGCATGGTCTGATTGGACCCAAAGGTATTCCTGCAGAAATTGTGCTCAAAATCAATGAGGCTGTTCGCACCGCGTTAAATGACCCTCAGATGACCCAGCAACTGGCCTCTGATGGACTGACGGCTAGCTCAGATACGCCTGAGGAATTTAGCGCCTTGATTGCGCAGGAGGTCTCGCGCTGGGGTGCTTTAGTCAAGGCGCGTGGCATTACCCTCAAATAGCTCAGACGCTTGGCTCACTAGCGTGAGGCACATAACCGAGCGCTTCTGAGATACGTCCCGCGGTTGAGACCAGCTGTTTGATCCAGGTATCCTGCAATCTGCCTGACGGGGCAGAGATCGAGAGACCCGCCACCAGTTTGCCTGTATCGTCATAGATGCCCGCCGCGATACAGCGCACTCCCATTTCAAGTTCTTCGTTATCGCGTGCGTAACCCAACTCCCTGACGCGGGAGAGCTCTTGTTCGAGCTTATCGAGCTCGATGATGCTGTTGCGCGTGCTTCCAGTGAGACCTGTACGTGTTGCATATGACCGTACCTGACGCGGGTCGGCTGCGGATAAAAACAACTTCCCGTTTGAGGTCAAATGCAAAGGTGCGCGCCCTCCAATCGCGCGCACTACCTGCATACCCGAGCGCTCGCTCCAGGCTCGATCGATATACACAATTTCATCACCTTGCTGCACAGACAAATTAACCGTCTGTCCTGTCATTTCATGAAGATCGCGCATGGCGTCTATTGCCGCTTCACGAACGTTCAAACGTCCCCTGACTAGCGAACCCAGCTCAAGCAAACGCATCCCCAACTGATACAAGCCATTGTCAACACGCTCAACGTAACGTGCAAGCACGAGGTCGTTAAGAATGCGATGCGTTGTCGAGGGGTGCAAACCTGTCCTGTGCGCAAGCTCTTTGAGTGTCACAGGGTCAGGTTGGGCTGCAAGCGCATCGAGCAGACAAGTCGCACGCTCCAGGACCTGGATCGCCATGCCTAGGTCACGAGGCGTAATGAGCTCCTGATCTCTTGGGCTTGAGCCGAGGGTCTGCGACATGAGAGTTATCGCTTAGCGGGCGGGTCGTATCGCGCCCCAAGTCGCTCTGCTTCGGCACGCAAAAACTCCAGAGCCTGCGCGGCAAGCAGAGGATCGCCTTTGACGCCAAGCTCGATATGCGGCGAGGCGCCGTTTTCCCCAACCGAAGGCAAACTAAACGCACGCACTCCGGGCCATTTTTGCTCAAGAGCCTCAAGCGCAGGAGTAATACGCGATTCGGGCATACCGTAAACAAGAAAAGAGTGTTCGGCAAGCTGCGTTTTGTGGTGCAAGTGCGCATATCGGGTGTCAAGCATCCACTCAAGCATAGGCCAGGCCATCACAGGGAAACCGGGCACGAAGGTATGGTTCTGGATAAAAAAACCGGGAATCCTGTTGAAGGGATTTGGAACAATTTCAGCGCCCTGCGCAAACATACCCATTTGCAAACGCTGTTTGTTTTCAGGGGTTGTCATATCCGCTGAACCCTGGCCTTTTTCGGCTATTTCAACGCATCGCAATCTGATTTGCTCTGCCGCGTCGGGATGAAGCACCAGAGGCAATCCTAGGGCGGCACCTGCTGCCTGACGGGTGTGGTCATCAGGTGTTGCACCAATACCACCACAGGACAACACAATATCGCCACTGGCGAAACTGCGCTTGAGTGCGGAGGTCAGCAGCTCCCTGTCGTCGGACAATATTTCTACCCAGGAGAGTTGCAAGCCTCGTGCGCTCAGTAACTCTACGACTTTGGAAAAATGTTTATCCTGACGACGACCAGACAAAATCTCATCACCAACAATAATCAAACCGATACGGGAGTTGTTTTGGGTTAAAGCCATCAGTTTTCCTGAGCAATGAAACAGCGTAAGGGAAAAAATTCAAGTCGATATTTCAGCACAAATGACTCTCATTTGGTCAATTACGCTGCGTTGACATTCAATTAACAAGCGTTTTTTCCTGGCGCAGCCGTCGTAACGCCTCGAGTCCGAAATGGGTATAGACCAAGCCAGAAAAAACTGGCAAAAACACCCAGGCAGGCGGGATCAGGTTAATCAGCGCACAAATCAAGCCAATGGTCCAGAAGCCAACATTGTGCCGATTAATCAGTAAACGACGCTCCTGGGCCGTTGCGTGTTCAACAATGGCATCCAGTCGCATCATGCGAGAAAAAGCAAAGGTCCACCAAAAAATCGAAATCAACAGACCAAGGGGCGGGACCAGCCAGAATGGCAAGGTAACAAGCCAACCCAAGGCAAAAAGCAAACTCACCCATATCGCATTCCAGAGACTGACAAAAAAAGACTGTTGCCCCTGCATGCTCAGACCATGATAATCGCGGGCAGATAAATGAGCGATCACCATCGGCATGACACATACGGCGGCTACTGCCAGTCCGAGAATCCCGGAGAGTGGCAACAGGATCGCTACGGCTGTGATCGGGACAATAAACGACTTGAGCGTCATCAGTGAAAACAGTCCCATGGAGAGCAGCCACTGATTCGCCTGAATAATCGTTGAAGACTCGCTGATTTGCTGATCGAGCCAACTGGTGAGCGGACCAAGTGCGATGATCATCAACAAAATCGCTCCGCCCAGCATGATTAAAAATGGCAACAACAAAGCAAACAGCATGCGCGGATGAAGCTGAGAACGCAAAGCGCGTCCGAAGGCTTGCGCGACGCCTGTCAAACCTGATGAATCAATGTTCTCAGGGTGTAGATTGCGATCAGGTGTAAATTTTGGGATCATTTGCGCACCAAGCTTATGCTCGGGAAATACTCAGAGAAGTTATCATAACCATATCCGCGGCACAGCAGCATAACCGTAACAGCACCACAATTTATTAAGCTGATCGACTCATGACAACCTATCTACCAGGAGACCAAGCCTTAACTCAAAGGCTTAATCAACGCGACCCCACGCTAGTGTTGTGTTTCTGCGCAGCCTGGTGCGACACCTGCAAAGAGTATCAGCCCAAATTTGAAAGGCTCAGTACCAGTCATCCCAAGGCAACTTTTGTCTGGATTGATATCGAAGATCACCCGTTGTTACTAGGTGATGAAGATGTTGAAAATTTTCCGACTATTGCCATTCTGCAAGCTAGCGAAATCAGATTTATGGGAACCATACTGCCCCATATCGAACATCTGGACCGGCTAATTCAGGCCATGCAGGCACCTGGAAAAGCCCAGGATACGGAATTGCCTGAGGATTTAGTCGAGATGCTGAAAAACAGCTGAGCGCAAGCGAGACTTGCGCTCAGCTCTTTTTAAATGCTCCACCTAATAACAAGCCCACAGGACGTTTTACACCCAGGGCAGGTTTAGCCGGCGCAGTGACCGCTTGAGCGGCGGCAGCTAATGCGGCAGGTGATGGCTCGTAAGGCTTGGTAAAAAACTCGTCAATCGGTTTTTGTGGGGCGCTATAACGACTAGGTCGTGCTGCGCGCTCGGTTCCACGCTCACTGCTACGCTCACCAAAACGCTCACCCGTGCGCCCACTGCCCGCCTGACGGGCAGGGCGCTCAGCTAACGTGCCGCTTCGGCTCTCGCGAGGTGCAGCGCGCGCGAGCAACTCACCGGGGATGTGCAAAATACCGCGGGGTACGGTAGTTTTGATCAGTTTTTCGATATCAAGCAGGAACTTTTCTTCCGAGGGTGTAAACAATGCGATGGCTTCGCCCTTCGCGCCTGCGCGACCGGTACGGCCGATGCGATGAACGTAGTCCTCGGCGCTATGGGGCAAGTCGTAATTAATCACGCAAGGCACACCCGCGACATCGAGTCCTCGAGCGGCAACATCGGTAGCGACCAGCACCTCGAGCTCTCCGGCTTTGAAGGCCTCGAGGGCTTTCATGCGATCGGCCTGAGACTTATCACCATGGATAGACTCCGCGCTGACGCCGTCGAGTTCAAGCTGTCGGGCAAGCCGGCCACAACCAATTTTGGTGTTGGAAAATACGATCACCTGTTTGAGGCCGCGGGATTTCACGAGATGCACAACGGCCGCGCGTTTAGCGTCACCCGACATCTGGTAGGCGATCTGCGTAACCGTATCGGCCGTCGCGTTGCGATTGGCCACCTCAATCTCAACGGGTGAGTTGAGATAGGTACGACCAAGCTTGCGGATCTCATTACTGAAGGTTGCTGAGAACAGCAAGGCCTGGCGCTGGGCAGGTAGTAAACGGATAATACGATCCAGATCAGGCAAAAAGCCCATATCGAGCATACGGTCTGCTTCGTCAAGCACCAAAATACCGACCTGACTCAAATTGACATTTTTTTGTTCAACGTGGTCCAGCAAACGGCCAGGCGTCGCAATCAACACCTCGCAGCCGTTGCGCAGGGCTTCTTTCTGGGGGCCAATATCCACACCGCCAAACACAACGGTCGAGCGCAAAGGCGTATGGCGACTGTAGCGCTTGACACTTTCGTAGACCTGATCGGCGAGCTCACGGGTCGGTGTCAGTATCAGGGCACGCACCGGATGACGCGCGGGCGAAGCACTGGTGTTGGACAAGGGAATCAAACGATGCAGGATCGGCAGGGTAAAAGCCGCTGTTTTGCCAGTTCCTGTCTGCGCCGCCCCCATCACATCATTGCCCGCCATAATGGAGGGCAGAGCTTGTGCCTGGATAGGTGTGGGAGTGGTGTAACCCGTATCAATCACTGCCTGCAAGAGGCTGGGATGCAAACCAATTTCAGCAAAAGTTGGGACAGCCGCAATAGGCGTCTCGGGAGTCAGTGCAGGAGTTTGTATGTTTGAAGTCATTGAATTATTTGAAGAATATCCTTTGATTGTACCGCAGCTGCGGTAATTTGTTCGGGATTCCCCTTATAAAGGGGCATAAAAGCCCTGATTGCAATGACCTGCCCCCACCCTTTAGCCAAAGAGCGTGACTACCCAGCGCATCAGCCACAAGGCCAGCATACCCGAGATAATCAGTAACAAGGCGCTGCGCGTGCGTTGATAAACCCAGATCGAAACCACCGCAGCGACTAATTTGAGATCAAGCATCGGCCCGTGCTGGGCATGCCAGGGCAAAATCTCTGGCACGATAATGGCTGTCAGCGCTGCAAGTGGGGCGTAGCGCAGCGCGCTGCGAACACGGTCGGGCAAGGGCATCAGATGCCCGAACAGCATATAGGTTGAACGCGTAATCACACTGCATAAAGCCAGCAAGAGGATCGCCGCAATCACATACCAGTCGTCAGAGATCATCAGATACGCCCTTTGCGAAAGACTCTTTCGGCCCACATGCCGGCCGCACTTCCCGCCAGGACTGCAGCGATCAGGCCTAATCTCAACGGCCAGGGCTGGGTCAACCAGGCGACGACCCCCGCTGTGAAGATAGAGACGAGAATGGGTTTGTTACTCACCAAAGGCATCATCATGGCAATCAGAGCCAGCACCGCGGCAAAATCAAGTGACCAGCTAGTTGGAACAAAGGATCCCAGTGCAATACCCAAAAGCGAAGTCAGCTGCCAAACCATCCAGGATGACAGGATCGATCCTAAATAAAACCAGTGTTGCTCAAGGGTGCCTTTTTTGGGTGCATCTGTAAACCGTGGCATGAACACGACAAAGGCTACATCCACACTCAGATAACCCATCAGCAAACGTTTAGGCCAGCTCATATTTTTAAAAAACGGGTGAAGGGCTGCGGCAAAAATCACAAAACGCAGGTTGACCACCAGGCCCGCCACGAAAATCAACCAAAGTGGGGCACCAGCCATAATGAGGGGCAAAGACGTCAGTTGTGCCGAGCCGGCATAAACGAGCAAAGTCATCAACACGGCCATGTGTTCGGTCAATCCTGACTTAACCATCGCGACACCCGTCACAACGCCCCAGACAGAGAGCGCAAGCAGGCCAGGCAGAAGTGCGTGTGCACCCTGGCGCATGGCGCACAGTCGCTGGGCACGCACTGACAAAGCGTGCTGATCAGGTAAAGGGGATGTATCAGTCAAGATGGCACCAGATGAGCGGCTATAGCGCCGGGAAAAATGTTGGTGTATTAAGACGTATTGTAGAGCGATGGCCTTGTTACAATAAGGGGTCAATTTCAACACAACGAGAAAAGTCATGTCTGACAAAGTCTCTGCTGGCTCAGTCGCTACTCCTGTTGAGCTTCAGGCCTCGGATCTGCCTCTGCATTGCCCAGGCCCGCGCTCACCGCTCTGGAGCATGCATCCACGGGTTTTTCTGGATGTCACAAAATCGGGCTCCGTACGTTGCCCGTATTGCAGTACGACCTATACGCTTGCGCCTGGCGCAGTCGTGCACGGTCACTGAGGACAAACGGCATGCCCGTAATGTTCGCCACCTCCGAAGAAGCAGAGCTGGCCTTCTATGACGCACTTGAACGCGCTGATCTTGTTCGCCTGATGCAAGTCTGGTCGGACGAGGAAGATATCGTTTGCGTGCATCCGGGTGGCTTGCGTGTCATCGGCCATCATGCGGTGCAGGAGTCCTGGCAGGAAATCCTTGCCAATGGTGCCTTGCATATCCGTCCATCCAATGCTGTGGTCCTGCACAGCATGATGGGAGCTGTTCACTCTCTTATCGAACAAGTAACGGTTCACGGCACAGAATCCACTGAAATCGCAAACTGCTACGCCACCAATGTCTATCACAAAGGTCCAACAGGCTGGCGACTCGTCATGCACCATGCCTCAGCCGCACCCGGCGAAGCAGGCATGCTGGATTTACACGATGTGTCAGGGGTGCTGCACTAAAGCATCCTCTAACCCGTGACAGCCACTTTAGATCTATCCCCCTGTCCAGTACCCTGGTGGCTGCCTGAGCGGCAACTCCAGACTCTTTATGGTGCACTCGCTGCACGAACACATCGCGTCAGCTTTATCCGCGACCGGCTTGAAACACCTGATGGTGATTTTATTGATCTGGACTGGAGTGCACCCGGACTGGTTGCTCAGTTAATTGCAAGTACAAAAAAACAAGTCACGCAACAAACCTCCGAAGGAACCGAAAAACCACAGCGGGCATTACCCGAACTTTCCTTGCAAGCTACGCAAGCCGCGCGCTGGATGACTGAGCAAGATCGTGCGCACCTCGAAACAATTGATCAGCAGACTGGAGTCAAGGCACTGGTCTTACTGCACGGTCTTGAGGGCAGTAGCAAGAGCCGCTACGCTCAGTCGATCGCACAGTATTTCAGGGCTCGTGGCTGGGTGGTTGTGGTTGCACACTTTCGCGGATGCTCCGGTTTTCCCAACCGTTTAGCCAGGGCCTATCACTCAGGTGACTCTGAAGAAATCTCGTTCATACTCGCATCAGTCAGACAAGTCGTTCCCCATGCGCAGTGGCATGCTGCAGGCGTATCACTGGGTGGCAATGCGTTATTGAAATACCTCGGCGAATACCCTGGACAAGCAAGCTGGCTCAATGCCGCAGCGGGCGTATCAGTGCCACTGGATCTGGTTGCCGCCGGCAACCACCTCTCCAATGATCCTTTTAATCGTCAAATCTACAGCCGTTATTTTTTACGCTCACTCAAACCTAAAGTTCTCGAAAAGGCCAAACGTTTTCCCGGGGTGATCGATGTCATGCGAATTTCTCAGGCTCATGACCTGCGTGAATTTGACGATGCCTACACCGCGCCGATGCATGGCTTTCGTAACGCAAAGGACTACTGGATGCAGTCAGCAAGCAAACCCTGGCTTAAACAAATCCGCGTGCCTACGCTCGTCCTGAACGCCCGCAATGATCCGTTTTTGCCTGAGCCGACGCTGCCCTCCATACAAGAGGCCTCAGACCAAGTCCTGCTGCACCAGCCTGCCTCGGGTGGTCACGCGGGATTTGTCACAGGTAAGTTGCCCGGAGACTTGACCTGGCTGCCCGAAAGACTCGCCAGGTTTTTTAGTCAACGCCAATAAAAACTCTCAAAGCACAAACTGTTTCATTTCAGTTTTTCAAGTAGCCGTCGGTTTTCCATAATTTTTTTAGTCAGCTGACGCAACTCCACATCGATCTGAGACTGGACATAGAAGTCTTGTGACAGCGTACGCGCCTGTTGCAACTGCGTCGCGGCCGCAGGCAGCGCACCTACCAGTATGTAATAAGACGCCATGGACTGCCGGGCTGCGACCTGATCACCAAGACGGTCCTCGCTGGCGGCCCGCATCTGGAAAAAACCAGGTTCAGCACTTGGCCAGCGCTTGACTTGCTGATTGAGGAACGAAATAGCTTCTTTGTCTCGACCAAGCAATTGCAGGCTCTGGGCGACGCGTTGTGCGAAAGACCTGCGCTCAGGCCAGCGCTTCATAGCGGCCTGAGAGAAAGACAAAGCATTCACATTATTTTTATTCGCCAATTCAATATCAATCCGTTGCAATTCCAGATACGGCGATTGCGCGATGATCGACTGGGCCTGTTTGAGTGCACTCGAGGCCGTCGACAAATCCTTACGAACCAGCGAGGCGTAAGAGATGCCGTACCAAGCCGCAGCGCGACCTACCGCACTAAGCGCCGTCCTGTCTGTTGTTGTCTGCAGCGTTTCTTCCTGTAGCTGTTCAACCGCGAGCCGCAAGGCTTTTGGATCGGTTGCCTGCAAAATTCTTGATTTTGCCCGGATAAACCAAAACTCATCCGAGGCCTGATAGCGGGTCAAAGGCAACTGACTAATACGGTTTTGCATATCGGTCATGCGCTGGATACTCAAGGGGTGTGTCGAGGCATACACGCCCCCCCCTCTGCCCTCATTGAGCGAGGCAGATTTCATTAATCTGCTGAACATAATCGCCATGCCATTGGGATCGTATCCGGCTTTGCGCAACATCTCAAAACCCGTACGGTCAGCCTCTTGCTCGGCATCGCGCGAAAAACCGAGTTGCTGTTCGATCGCCGCAGCCTGCCCGAAGGCGGCGATTCCCGCAGCAAGGTTGGCCCCGCCGCCCGGAACAAGCGCCGCCAGCAATGCTGCCGCCATGGAGGCTAGCGCAAGATGCCCGCTTTTTTGTTGCTGGGTCAATCCACGTGCAATATGACGCTGCACGACGTGGGCGATTTCGTGCCCCATTACGCCAGCCAGTTCAGACTCATCGCCAGCAGCGACAATCAAGCCTGTATTGATGCCAATAAAACCGCCGGGCATTGCAAAAGCGTTGATGACGTTCTCGCGAACACCAAACGCCTCAATATCTGGCGCTCCGCCTGGAGCGAAGGCCGCGAGCTTGCGTGCCATATTGTTCAAATACTGATCAATATCCGGATCACTGATGTAATCCGGGTCTCTTCGACCCTGCTCCATGATCGCCTCGCCAAGCTTGCGCTCCAGTGCAGGTGACAAGTCTGCAGCCGAGGCGGGACCAAGTGTTGGCGCGCCCACTGGCTGGGCGTGGAGCGGCGCAAGCGTCAGGCAAGCAATCAGAACGCCTGTGAGCAACTTTTCAGCAAACCTCGGCAAGCCAAGTTTAAATTTGTCAGGAAACATTATTTTAAGAAAGTTGCCACATATTTGTTTAATAATGAAATCACATACGCTTATGATAGCGGTTCAAACAAATTGGTTCCGGCTGCAAGCGGTCGGACTTTAAGGATTCGTTTAATCATGCGCCCAGTTCGCAAAGCTGTTTTCCCCGTTGCCGGTTTAGGTACACGATTTTTACCCGCAACCAAAGCCATGCCTAAGGAAATGTTACCCGTTGTCGATAAACCACTGATTCAATATGCCGTTGAAGAAGCCGTCGCCGCTGGCATTACCGACCTGATTTTTGTGACTGGTCGTCATAAACGTGCGATTGAAGACCATTTTGACTCGGCACCAGAGATGGAGGCCGAGCTAGCCCGTAAAGGCAAAGCGGAGTTGCTGGCGATTGTCCAGGGGATCTTGCCACCCAATGTCAGTTGCATTTATATACGCCAATCCGCCCCACTGGGGCTTGGTCACGCAGTACTGACCGCAGCGCCGATCGTAGGGGATGAACCTTTTGCGGTGCTGCTGGCCGATGACCTGCTCGATGCAGACCGACCCGTGATTGGGCAGCTTATCGATGCCGCCTTGACGCATCAGGGCAGTATTCTGGGTGTGCAAAACGTACCACTCTCAGAGACAGACAAATACGGCATCGTCGCAACCGACCCTGTTAGTCCCCGTACTGAGCGGGTTAGTCATATCGTCGAGAAACCAAAACCTGCTGTTGCCCCCTCGACGCTGGCAGTTGTCGGGCGCTATGTCCTGGATGCGAGAATTTTCGCTCACTTGCGTCAGACACAGGCTGGCGCTGGCGGTGAAATCCAGCTGACCGATGGTATTGCCTCGCTAATGAAGGAAAAACCTGTGTTTGCCCACCGCTACGAAGGCATCCGCTATGACTGTGGCAACAAAGAAGGCATGTTCCGCGCCACGGTAGCACTCGCACGCAAATATCACGGCCTGGAGCCTTGAGTCCTTTAGCCCTTGCGTGGTTTTGGCAAGCCCCAGCGACCTTTCGCAGACAAGCGCATCAGCGTTCGAAGAGCCATTAACAAGCCAAGCACCTCGGTCATCGCGGCCGGGATCCACATGGTCAGACCACCTATCATCTGGTCGGTCTGAGCCTGCATCGCGATGGCACGTCCGCAGAGATCGAACAGGGGATACAAGTCCCGCTCAGTAAAGGCAATCATCGCGCCTGCGACCATCTGCGGCGCCATTGTCAGGATAGGGGAGACGACACGCCCCCCGGGACTCATCGCCGCTGGGGGACAAGGCCTGCGATCAAGGATCAGGTTCCAGTACATAAAGCCCGTGACAACGACAGACCAATTCATTAGCCGGTACAAACGCCAATCCAGCATTGAATAAAACTGCACGGAAGGTACAAGCCAGATAATGACCAGAAACACGAACAATGCTGGGACAAAAATAGGGTTGGTTAATAGCGCAATCAGCGCCCGCCCCGGCAGACTATGATTAAAGTGTTGTAGACGCACACGCCAGGCCAGAGGCAACCCTGCGCGCAGCACAGAGCCTGGATATGCAGCCATTAATACAAGAGGCCCTGCGTGATGTAGCACCAGGTGCTGGATCCGATGCATGAAAAACATGCGCTCAGCATAGTAATCAAGCATGGTGTGCAAAGACAGATAAAGCATCACCATGCCAGTCCAGAAATAAATCTGGCGCCAACGGGATACATGGTGCACGCGCTGACCACGCACGAATAACCAGGCCGCCACAAAAAAACAGGCAATCAGTGTGGGAGAGAACTCCCAGGGTTTAAGCCAGCCTATCCAGTCCATGCGCCACGCCTTGAATCTTGTCGCCTACGAGCATCGCAGACAAGCATTCAATTGTAGTATGTTGCTTACAAATGATGACGAGAACTTCCATGACACAACACCTGCCGCCTCCTTATGCCCTCCAGACACCCGACTGGGAGAAATTCCGGTCTCGTCGCGCGCAGCTCATGGCCTGGATGCGAAGTCAAGGCGGTGGGATCGCGGTCATTCCCTCTGCGCCGGAGCGCGCACGCAACCGCGACAATCATTACACCTATCGACATGACAGCGATTTTTTTTATCTCACAGGATTTACTGAACCACAAGCCTGGTTAATACTCCTTGCTGGAGACCAGGACAAAACGATTCTTTTTTGCCAGAGCAAGAACGAAGAGATGGAGATATGGCACGGCGTACGCTGGGGGCCCAAAGCAGCCGCAGAACACTTTGGACTGGATCGTGCCGAGGATGTCGAGACGCTTGATCAGTCAATACCGCCCCTGCTGCTCGGCCATTCCTGCTTATTCACGACCATGTCCAGACCGGCCAGCCCTGAACTGCTCGGCAAACTACAGGGCTGGGTGACACAAGCTGCAAGCATTTCGCGCGGCACACAGGCAACACCCCATCAGTGGTTAGACCTCAGTGAAATATTGGCCGAGATGCGTTTGATAAAAGACGCAACAGAACTAGACATCATGCGTGCAGCAGGAAAAATTTCTGCGCAGGGACACCTGCGTGCAATGCAGGCTGCCCAACCAGGTAAATACGAGTATGAGCTCGAAGCCGAACTGCTCTACACATTTCGCAAACACGGCGCACAAGCCGTCGCCTACAACAGCATCGTCGCCGCGGGAGCCAATGCCTGCATCCTGCATCATGCCGCGGGCAATAGTGTCATGCACGATGGAGAACTGGTGTTAATCGACGCGGGCTGCGAGCTCGATGGTTACGCCTCGGATATCACCCGCACATTTCCTGCAAACGGAAAATTCTCCGGGCCACAACGCGCTTTGTACGACATCGTTCTGGCAGCGCAAGAAGCAGCCATTACACACACTTCGCCCGCGTATCACTGGAATGCAGGGCACGAGGCCGCAGTTGGCGTGTTGACACAAGGTCTACTGGATATCGGTTTACTCAAAGGCTCGCTTCAAGAGGCCATCGAAACCTCGGCTTACCGACCCTTTTACATGCACCGCACCGGTCATTGGCTCGGTATGGATGTACATGATGTCGGCAGCTATCGCACACCGCCCGCGACCAGCACGGAGCGCCCCTGGCGCATGTTAGAGGCTGGCATGGTGCTCACTATCGAGCCTGGACTCTATGTCCGACCTGCCGAAAACGTGCCAGAGAAATTCTGGAATATAGGTATCAGGATTGAAGACGATGCAATCGTTACCGAACAGGGGTGCGAGCTCATCACGCGTGACGTGCCTGTCCGGGCCGAGGAGATTGAACGGCTGATGCGAGGCTGATGTGAGACTGATACGAGTCTGATGCGATTCTGATCAGGCAAGCAGGTATCAGTCGGAGTTCAGATCAAACCCGTCAAGCCAGCCCAAGGCCGTCCAGACGTAAATCACGATCACGGCGATACCGAACATCAGCGCAACTGTGCCAATCAGCAAGGTGAAGCCCGCTACCAGTACAGGACCCCAGCCACTAGGCGCGGGGCGCACCAGCCCCGGGTTGTAACGCGCATCAAAACGCACGTCACTCATCAGGCAAAGGACGATCGCTTCAATAAAACCAGCCACAATCGGGATGAACAAGAGGAAAAAGGCAGGGTTTTCCCACCAGACCGGGGCACTGGCCGAAGCAACAATCAAAATCAAACCAGTTGCCGTGACCATCCACGCACGAGCGCGGCCCAAATACCACCACTGAGCACCCAGAAAGCCTAACAAGGCGGCCAGTAAACCGACTTTGACCTTGCTGATGAATTTTTTCTGTCTGGTTGCCTGAACAGGTGAATCTGAGCTTGTGGGTGTGTGCGTGGACATGATTGACTCGGAGGTTTGCTGATTTTTATGCACGACTCTGGCTCTTGCCTGAAGAGAGAGGGCATGAGCAGAGGACTGAATTGTAGTGGTGTTCTAAAATACGCGTATGTCACACAACGATTTCGATGTTGCAATTCTTGGAGGCGGACCAACAGGCTGTGCGCTCGCGCTGCTTTTGGCGCGTGCAACCGCCCGACCAGAGCGCATTGCCTTATTTCAGGCAGATCATCAGGGGCGCTACGGCTTTACGCCTGACCAGGATCCCCGGGTGCTGGCGATTAATCACGGTAGCCGCATTTTGCTTGAGTCCCTCAAAGGCTTTCCTCCTCAGGCGGCACTGATACAGACAATCCACGTTTCCCAGCGCGGGCGTCTGGGGCGAACCCTCATCCGCCACGATGACTTCGGCGTAGCGCAACTCGGCTGTGTTGTGAGGTATGCAAGCTTGCATGCCCAACTCTCGAAAACTGTCGCCCAAAGCGGCATCACCATTCTTTCCGGGCCTGCTGCGCGCCCCATCACTCAAGACGCCTCGGGCATCACAGTACAACAAGGCGATCAGATTTTGCGCGCAAGTATTGCGGTGCAAGCCGATGGCAAACCTGAATCCGAAATCAGCCGTCGCTACGCACAGATGGCTCTGATCACTCAGGCGCAGGCGAGTTTGCCCCGTTTTGGCTGGGCCTTTGAAAGGTTTACCCAGGAAGGCCCCCTTGCAGTGTTGCCACATCCCGATGCAGCAGGACAACAATCGGTGGTGTGGTGTTGCGCGCCCGAGCGCGCTGAAATGCTCAGCCAACTTGGTGCCGCTGACTTTTCTCTCGCGCTGACTCAGATGTTTGGTTCACGTCTGGGCGACCTGAGCGTTCAGCACCCTGTCACCGCTTTACCCTTAATCCTGAACATGCCTCAGGCAGCCGTTGACAAGCGCCTGGTGGCGATTGGCAATGCCGCGCAGACTCTGCACCCCGTTGCGGGACAGGGTCTTAATCTGGGACTACGAGATGCCGCAGCCCTGGCGTTCGCCCTGCAGGAGTGGTTTGACACGCCTGCAGGCGATCCAGCGCAGGCGCTTGCTTCGTTCCAGCAGGTCAGAGCGCCGGACCGGCAGCTCACCGCCCGAATGACCGATGTCATGTCTCGTATTTTCACAACCCGCTGGCCTGTCGTCGAGCATGCTGCGGGTCTGGCGCTTCTAAGCCTTGATCTGATTCCCGCGCTTAGGGCTCCTCTAGCCCGTCATTTGCTGCAAGGTATGCGACTCTAAGCTAAGAGCTTGTCTGCGATTACAATTTGCCCATGCAAATCGGTCCCTGGATACTCCCGAATAACGTTTTTGTCGCGCCTATGGCAGGCGTGACGGACAGACCATTTCGCCAGCTCTGCAAGCGACTCGGTGCAGGCTACGCAGTATCTGAGATGGCAGCGAGCAATCCCCAGCTTTGGAAAAGCGTTAAATCCTCACGCCGCCTCAATCATGACGGTGAAATCGATCCTGTAGCCGTGCAGATTGCCGGTGCAGATCCGCAGATGATGGCCCAGGCTGCCGTGTTTAATATCAGCAAAGGCGCCCGGGTCATTGATATCAATATGGGCTGCCCAGTTAAAAAAGTCTGTAATGTCGCCTCCGGCTCTGCATTATTACGACATGAAGATTTAGTTGCACGCATTCTCGAGGCAGTCGTCGCCGCTTGTCAGCCTCATGGCATTCCTGTCACCCTCAAAACTCGCACGGGCTGGAGCAGGGATGAACGAAATGCCCTGCGGATCGGACAACTGGCACAGGATTGCGGCATCAGCGCCCTCACCCTGCACGGACGCACTCGCGCCGACATGTACGAGGGCTGCGCTGAATACGATACGATCCGCGCCGTCAAGGCCCAATTGTCTATCCCGGTCGTAGCCAACGGAGATATTGATAGCCCTGAAAAAGCAAAAGAAGTCTTGGCCTACACGGGTGCAGATGCTGTGATGATCGGTCGAGCGGCTCAAGGCCGCCCATGGATTTTTCGTGAAATCGACCATTTCCTTAAGACAGGACTGCAATTGTCTGCGCCAACCTGGCTGGAAATGAGGGATTTATTACTGGAACATCTGGCCGATCACTACCAGTTTTATGGCGAGCTGCCTGGAGTAAGAACCGCTCGCAAGCACATCGGCTGGTATGTTTCGGGATTTACGGGTGGTCAGGATTTTGCTGACCAGATTAATCGTATCGAGACCACTGCGGAGCAATTCAAAGCCGTTGACCTCTGGTTTTCCAGACAAAATGACATTTCACCAGACATCGGACCGACAAACTGCGACAATCTTAGAGTTACCTCGCCTGGTCTTCAGGCGGCCTGAATCCACCCCAGCAATATGAAAAATAAAATACCCCTAGAAGAATGCCTGCGCGCCAGCGTCGAACAATATCTCGAAGACCTTGGTGGGGCAGACCCCACCAACATGTACGACATGGTTATTAACCGTATTGAGCTGCCGTTATTGCAACTCACCATGGGCCTGGCCCAAAACAATCAGTCGCGCGCTGCAGTGATGCTTGGATTGACTCGCAATACTTTAAGAAAAAAACTTCTTGCACACAAACTACTTGCTTCGCCTTAACGCGCAGCAAACCGACAGGTACAGTAAAAGCTGTTTGCCTGCGTTGTGACGGTCCAACCAATTTTTAATTCAACTCTTTGTTATGACTACCTCAATGAAAATTCAAACCGCCCTGCTTTCTGTTTCCGACAAATCCGGCATCGTCGAATTTGCCCAGGCTCTGGCCAAGCGTGGTGTTCGCCTGCTCTCCACTGGCGGCACAGCCAAACTGCTGGCGCAAGCCGGCTTGAACGTCACTGAGGTTGCCACACACACCGGTTCGCCAGAAATTCTGGACGGACGCGTTAAAACCTTGCATCCAAAAATTCACGGAGGGCTGCTGGCACGACGCGATAGCGCAGAGCATATGCAGACGATCGAACAGCACGGCATAGATCGTATCGACTTGCTAGTGGTCAACCTCTACCCCTTTCGCGAAACAGTTGCCAAACAAGCTTGCAGTTTTGAAGACGCCGTTGAAAATATTGATATCGGCGGACCCGCCATGTTGCGTGCCGCGGCTAAAAACCACGGTACCCAGGCCGGTGGCGTGGCTGTCGTGATCGATCCGGCTGACTATCCCCGCGTTCTGGAGGAAATGGATGCTACGGGTTCCACTTCCTACGGTCTGCGTCTGGCACTGGCCACCAAAGTCTATGCGCATACCTCGGCTTACGATGGCGCGATTGCCGCCTATCTGAGCAGCCTGTGCGATGCAGAGCCTGCTCAGGAGCAGACGCCTGCCCGAAGCACCTGGCCCAACACCTTGACGCTCCAAGTCCATCAGCAGCAAGTACTGCGTTATGGTGAGAACGCACAACAGCTTGCGGCGTTTTATGTTGATCCAACCGTACCTGCGGGATTGCTTGCGAATTTCACTCAACTGCAAGGTAAAGAACTCTCCTATAACAATATCGCTGATGCGGATGCCGCCTGGGATTGTGTACGTTGTTTCGATGCTCCGGCTTGTGTCATCGTCAAACACGCAAACCCCTGTGGTGTTGCAACGGCAGAGTCTGCCCTGGTGGCCTATCGCAAGGCGTTCCAGACCGACCCCACCTCAGCCTTCGGCGGCATCATCGCCTTTAACCGTAAAGTCGATCTGGCTGCCGCAAAGGCCATCAGCGCACAGTTTGTTGAAGTATTGCTGGCGCCTGCTTACGACAAAGCCGCACTTGAATTGTTAGCTGTCAAGAAAAATGTACGTGTCTTGCAGGTACCCATGGGCGATGGACAGAACGACATCGACGTCAAACGTGTTGGCGGTGGCTGGTTGGTCCAGACGCCAGACTCGCAGATTTTGAACAAAACAGATTTGCGTGTTGTCAGCCGCAAACAACCAACACCCGAGCAGATGACTGACTTGCTATTCGCGTGGAAAGTTGCAAAATTCGTTAAATCAAACGCCATCGTGTTTTGTGCAAACAGCATGACGCTCGGCGTGGGTGCAGGTCAGATGAGTCGTATCGACTCCGCGCGCATCGCTTCCATCAAAGCGGAAAACGCCGGCCTGACACTTAAAGGCTCTGCCGTCGCCTCTGACGCATTTTTTCCCTTCCGTGACGGTCTCGATGTAGTCGTCGCAGCAGGCGCGACCAGCGTGATCCAACCTGGTGGCAGCATGCGTGATGACGAGGTGATTGCAGCAGCCGACGAGCAGGATATCGTCATGGTGCTGACCGGTATGCGCCACTTCCGCCATTGATGAGTCACTGATGCGAATCCTTGGCGTCGATCCTGGCTTGCGTCGCACCGGTTTTGGTGTGATCGACATACAAGGGGCAAAACTGACTTATGTCACGAGTGGCACGATCGTAGTACCCGCAGGCATCACCTTGCCCTTGCGCCTGAAGGTCATCCTCGATAATCTTCGCCAGGTAATCGAAGAAACAAAGCCCGACACTGCCGCGCTTGAAATTGTTTTCATGAATACCAATCCGGCCACAACCCTCTTACTCGGACAGGCGCGTGGCGCGGCGCTGTGCGCTCTCGCCGACCGCGAACTTGAGGTGAATGAATACACCGCTTTACAAATTAAAAAGTCTGTTGTGGGTACAGGTCGCGCAGCCAAAGAGCAAGTCCAGCTGATGGTACAACGCCTGCTGGCACTCGATGGTGTGCCAAGACCCGACTCTGCTGACGCGCTCGCATGCGCGATCTGCCACGCGCACTTTGCGCCACTGTCGGCGAAACTGGGCGGACTGAACTATGAATCACGCACCTCGCGTGGCCGCTCACGCGTGCGTGCCGGTCGTTTATTAGGCTAAGGAAACTCTCACATGATTGGACGCTTGACTGGTACGCTTTACGATAAAACACCACCTCGCATCGGTCTTGATGTTCAAGGCGTAGGCTATGAAATCGACGTTTCAATGACAACGTTTTATGCCTTGCCTGAGATCGGCAAGCAAGTCACTATCCTGACCCACCTGACTGTGCGCGAGGACGCCCATATCCTCTATGGTTTTTCCAGTCAGCAAGAACGCGCAGCCTTTCGCGAACTCGTTAAAGTCAGCGGGATCGGCGCACGCACTGCCCTTGCTGTGCTCTCAGGCATGTCAGTGTCAGATCTGGCTCAGGCGATTACGCTGCAGGATACTGCGCTATTGATACGTATCCCCGGTATTGGTAAAAAAACGGCAGAGCGCTTGCTGCTTGAGATGAAAGGTAAACTCGGTGCCGATCTGAACGTGACGCCAAACGTGATCCAGAGCGGGCAATCAGATATTCTGCACGCGCTGACTGCGCTGGGCTATTCCGATAAAGAGGCTCTTGCCGCTGTCAAATTACTACCAGAGGGATTAAGTGTCTCAGATGGTATTCGTCAGGCACTCAAAAGTCTGTCGCGTTGAAAAAACATTCAGCAGGTCGTACCCCAGCAGTCAGGCTAGTCAACGCGCGCGCCTGACAGGCGTACCGCTTCAGACCAGTTTTTAACTTCAGCATCAATCACTGCCTTGAACTCCTGTGGCGTACTGTTGTTAATCACGCCGCCCATTTCCAACAGCCTTTTCGCCGTTCCAGGCTGTGCGACAACAGTTGATACATCCTTATAAATCTTTTCAACCAGCTCAGCAGACATTGTCGCAGGACCAAACAGACCAAACCAGGTCGCCGCGGTAAAGCCTGGCATGCCCGCCTCTGTCATCGTAGGCACCTCAGCAATCGCCTGCGCACGTTCATTGCTAGCCAGAGCGATCGCACGCAACTTTCCGCTATTGATGAAAGGCAAAGCTGCGGACAGGGTTACAAAAGCAACCTGTACCTGACCACCAATCAAATCCGTGAGCATCGGTGGGTCGCCTTTATAGGGCACATGTACCAGGGGTGTAGCCGTTTTCGCTTTGAATAATTCACCAGCCAGATGCTGTGGTGTGCCATTACCGGTAGAGGCCATGGATAAGCCATCTTTATGCTGCTTAGCGTAGGTAATCAGGTCTTTTAGATTTTTTACTGGCAAGCCCGGTGTTGTCACCAGCACAAGCGGAATGGTTGAGACCAGAGTGATCGGTGCAAAATCCTTGATCGGATCGTAATTCAGCTTGCTGTAGAGGCTTGCGCTGATCGTATGTGCCGCGGTTGTCATATACAAGGTATAGCCATCTCCTGCAGATCTGGCCAGAGCCTCTGCAGCTACGGTGGTACCTGCGCCCGGACGGTTAACGATTACAACTTGTTGTCCCCAGACTGCAGGGAGCTTTTCCGCCAGCAACCTGGCCACCACATCCGTGGCTCCGCCAGCAGGATAGGGAACCACAATCGTGACAGGCTTGTCAGGGAATCCTGCGGCAAAGACCTGAGCCGAAATCCCGAGCGACAGACCTGCAATCATTCGTGCAAAAAGCGATTTCATCTGCTTGATTTTCATGGGTCATCCTTATGAATTAGTCCGCCCAGCGATTACGTGTCCAGAGTGCACGCAACTCGACATCTGCTTTTTTCAAACGCTCCTGCCAAGGGCCACTAGGCAGATAATCGAGCTCGGTAAATTGCGACTCAATTTTTTTACGAAACTCCGGATTGCGTGCAACGTTTGCCAAAGCTTGCTCCAGTTTTGTCTGAACCTCAGAGGGCAAGCCTTTGGGTCCGACCAAACCACGCTCAGACGACATGACAACATTGACGCCTTGCTCCTTAAAAGTCGGGACCTCGGGTGCGAGGGCCGAGCGGGTTTCACCTGCCTGAGCCAATATCCTCACCTTGATCCCGTTATAGGGCATGGCCTCGCCGACATTCATGGCTCCGATTTCAGTATGACCACCAATCACCGCATTACGCTGGGGGGCTGCACCATTAAACGGCACGTGATTGAGTTTTGTGTTGGTTTCTTTTTCAAAAAACACCATTAACAAATGATCATCGGTCCCCACACCTGAGCTGCTGACACTGAGTTTGCCGGGATTAGCGGCGATCGCGGCCAAGAGCTGGGACAAGTTTTTATAGGGAGATTCCATGCTGACACTGAAGGCACTCGGATCACTGACAAGGTTTGCCAGATAAGTGAAATCCGAGGCTACAAAACCTGCGTCGCGCTCAATCGGAATTGTCAGCAGACCCGGCATATTAGTCATGGCCAGGGTATAGCCGTCAGGCTTGGCACGTGCCACACCGGCCAAAGCAATCGCACCTGAAGCGCCAGGTTTATTGACCACAACGACAGAGCTACCCAACTCTTTTTCGAGAAAAACAGCCAACGTACGCGCTGTAATGTCGGTGCCACCGCCTGGGGCAAAGCCAACCACGATTTCAATAGGTTTGTCTGGCCAGGCCCAGACAGGACTTGCGCCAAGACACGCAAGCATTAAAAGCAGTCGTCCAGCCAAACGATGCAGCAGCTTCATTGTCTTCCCCAGAATTTCTTATTAATTTTTTTATCCTTGTGCACCACCATACGGCAGCGCAGAAGGTATAGAGCTTGATTATGCCGACTTCTTTTCCTGATGTTCGCGCCAGGCCAGCAGCTTTGCCACGCCCTCTTTCATCTGGACGACAGGTTTCCAGCCTATCACCACGCCAGCTTTATCGTGAGGAATGCTGAAGGCACCACCGGAAGTCAGACGTACTTTTCCTGGCGGGTCTGGTCGTACTTCAGGTTTGAGATCACTGTTGCAATATTCAAGCACCAGCTGAACCAATTCCCCAGTGGTGATTGGCGCGGGTCCTGAGACGTTGACCGCTACGTCAGTTGCTGGACTTTGCAAGGCAGCTATATTGGCACGAGCCACATCCGTCACGTAAACAAAGTGTTTGGTGTCTGTACCATCGCCAGGCAAGACCGGAGCCTGACCACTACGAATCAGATCATAGGTTTCCATGATGTAGAGTGAGTTAGCAGCGCGGTAATGCTGACGCTCGCCATACACCGTCGAATAACGCAGCACGACATAATCCTGCCCGAAACTCTGATGATAATGACGACATAACTGCTCGCCCATGATTTTTGAGGCCCCATATAAAATCGCCGCCGGTGGGGCACCAACCGAGTAGAAAGGAGTGTCTTCAACCAGAGCGCCTTTGATACCAGGACCATAGCCATAGGTCGCATTGGAGGAGGCGAAAATGATTTTTTTGACCTGGTTGACACGACAGGCCTCAAGCATATTTTGGGCACCGCGAATATTCACATCCACCGCTTGCCAGGGTGTCTGGGAAAAACCAAGCGTCATATAGGCGGCCAGATGAATGACACCATCTACACCCGCTGTTGCATCCAGAAGCTCGGGCAAACGCATCAGATCCGCCCGCACAATTTTGATTCGGGGATTGTCTTGCAGATGAGCAATGGCCTGCATCGAACCAAAAGAAAAATTATCCAGCAGCAAAACCTCGCGCGCGCCTGCTTCGAGGAGCAAATCGGCGGTGTGCGATCCCACCAGACTGGCAGCACCGGCGATCAGAATGCGGGAGTCCTTGATATTTAATGCCTTGCCTTGTTTTACAGTTGTCATTTGTCTCTACCGTCTTAAAATTTTTGTGTCTCTATTATTGTTTTCTGGCACGGAAAGTCAACTCCTCTTGAAAAGAGGAGCTGACTTTGAAGCGTTTTCAATAAAAATTAAGTCTGACTAACCAATTTTTGTCGGCATGAGATAAATCGGCGCCACGGACTCAAGCGGGGTTGGAACAACGCCAAGTTCAGGACGCATTGGTAACTGACTGATGTTATCAACCGTCAAAGAGTCCAGATTATCGCGTGACATGAGAGGCACACCGGGCAAGCATTCAAAAAAGAAAGCCTGCAAGCGACCTAGCGCCATAGGCATATCAACTACGGGGCGTGGATGACCACTCCAGAGTGCAGCGAGCTCGACGAGCTCTCCAAGCGAGTAGATCCTGGGGCCGACCAACTCGTAAGTCTGACCTGCCGCCCGAGGGTTGCCCAGTGCGTACATCACCGCGCTGGCAACATCGCCAACATAAACGGGTTGCATACGCGCTTTCGCGCCGGCCATCGGTAGTACGGGGAAAACACGCGCCAGACGCGCGAACATGTTCATGAACTGGTCTTCAGGCCCAAAAATCACGGAGGGTCTGAAAAACGTGAAGCTAGCTGACGCACCAGCAGGTTGCGCAGCAAAAACCTCCCGGATCGCTTGTTCACCGGAGGCTTTTGAACGCAAATAACCGCTCGGGCCAGCATCACTCGCGCCCAACGCACTGACATGGAGGAACTGTCTGATCTGGTGCTGGCAACAGGCTTGCGCAATCTGCCGGGGTAATAGCACGTGTGCCCGCTCAAAATCTGCTCCATACGGCTGCCCCGGACGACTATGCAAAATTCCAACCAGGTTAATTACCGCATCACAGCCTGCGACAAGTCCGCCGAGAACCTCTGGATCATGAACATCAGCCTGCATGACAGTCACGGTCGGATGCACTTGTAGTTCCCGCGCATGCGCGAGACGCCTGGTTGGGACATGAACAACATGACCCGCCGCGACCAGTCGGCTCACGACACACCGACCCACAAAACCCGTACCACCGATTACAAGAACGCGCATGCAGACCCCGTCTGATAACTAGCCATTAAAAACTCAAGGCTGCGACAAAAAGCCAGCATATTCTTTCAAGTCTACATTACCGCCGCTCAAGATCACGCCTACTCTAGCATCCTTAGGTATTGAGAGCACACCTTGCAAAATCGCCGCCGCCCCGAGACAACCGGTTGGTTCGACTACGATTTTCATGCGCTCAGCAAAAAACTTCATCGTTTTGACTAACTGAGGGTCTGTAACAGTCACGATATCCGTCACATCACGCTTAATCACGCCGAAGGTTAATTGGCCCAGATAAAGAGTCAAAGCACCATCGGCGATGGAGCGGGGCGGCTCGATTCGCACAACCTCGCCCTTGCGAAGGGATTGCTGGCCATCATTACCTGCCTCTGGCTCAACGCCATAAACCTTGCAATGCGGGCTCAGTGCCTTGGCTGACAAGGCGCTGCCTGCGAGCAAGCCACCGCCTCCCAGGCAAACCATCAGGTAATCGAGCTCACCAACATCCTCGATCAGCTCCTTAGCTGCCGTGCCCTGCCCTGCAATGACATGCAGGTGATCATAAGGAGGGATGAGTGTCATGCCAGTCTGCTCTTGCATCTGGCGGGCGATATCGTCGCGATTCTGGGTGTAGCGGTCATAGGTGACCACAGTCGCACCATACTCTTCTGTAGCAGCCTTTTTTGCGGCGGGTGCATCCTCTGGCATGATGATAATGGTCGCTACGTTCAATAGCTTGCCTGACAAAGCAATCGCCTGGGCATGATTACCCGAGGAAAAAGTGATGACCCCGGCGCGTTTTTGTTCAGGCGTCAGATTCGCAATCGCGTTATAGCCGCCCCGGAATTTAAAGGCGCCCATGCGCTGCAGGTTTTCGCACTTAAAAAACATTTGCGCGCCACTCAGGCGATCCGCTGTACGAGAGGTCATTACGGGCGTGCGGTGCGCCACACCTTTAATCGTGGCAGAAGCATGCACAACATCATCATAAGTAGGCAATACGAGCGACATGAGGATCCTTGAATTCAAACCTGATTAACGTGCAGGATAGTGTACGATTGTCGCATCACTCATTCCAGACATTTCATGGCCATACAGTCAGATTCCCTCTCCTCGCTTCCCGATACCCGTATCGTGTCGCCTCAAGTCACCGCCCCGAACGAAGAAAACATCGAGCGGGCATTACGGCCCAAGGCGTTGCAAGAATATGTCGGTCAGCAACGCGTACGCGACCAGCTGGAAATATTTATTCAGGCTGCCCGTAACCGTCAGGAATCTCTGGACCACGTCTTGTTGTTTGGTCCGCCTGGTCTTGGAAAAACCACGCTGGCGCATATCATCGCCTATGAAATGGGGGTCAATCTGCGTCAAACCTCAGGTCCAGTGCTTGAACGTCCGGGCGATCTGGCGGCGTTACTGACCAATCTCGAGCGCAACGATGTGTTGTTTATCGACGAAATTCATCGACTGTCGCCGGTGGTCGAGGAAATCCTTTACCCGGCACTCGAAGACTTCCAGATCGATATCCTGATTGGCGAAGGCCCTGCCGCCCGTAGCGTCAAGCTCGATCTGCAGCCTTTCACGCTGGTCGGTGCCACCACCCGCGCAGGCATGCTAACAAATCCTTTACGTGACCGGTTTGGTATCGTGTCCCGTCTGGAGTTTTATAACCCCGAAGAGTTGACCCGTATTGCTACTCGTAGTGCCGGACTGCTGCAGGTGCCCATTACACCCGATGGCGCCTCGGAGGTTGCTCGCCGAGCTCGCGGAACACCCCGTATCGCAAACCGGCTCTTGCGCCGAGTACGTGACTATGCACAAGTCAAAGCCGGCGGCACGATCGATGCCCAGGTCGCGAGTGAGGCGCTGGCGATGCTTGAGGTTGATCCTCAGGGGCTGGATCTGATGGATCGTAAATTACTCGAAGCCATCATTCATAAATTTGACGGTGGGCCTGTTGGCGTCGACAGCCTCGCTGCGGCGATTGGCGAGGAGCGTGACACGATCGAGGACGTCATAGAACCCTATCTGATTCAACATGGCTATCTTCAACGAACGCCCCGTGGCCGGATAGCCACCCAAACGACCTGGCGCCATCTGGGTTTAACACCCCCGAAAACCATCTCTGACGACGGGCCGTTATTCAGCTAGCTCGGCAATACATTCGAGAATGGATTCGCCGTAGGATTCCAGTTTTTTAACGCCGACACCGTTTACAAACCCCAGATCCTCAAGACTATCCGGACGCGCCAGGGCGATTTCCCTGAGTGTTGCATCGTGAAAAATGACATAGGCAGGTACGCCGTGACTTCGCGCGATGCCTGCGCGCCAACTTCGTAAAGCCTCGAAAACTGCCTGTGCGGCTCCTGGCAACTCGGGCTGGAGACTTTTAGTTCGGGAAGCGGCGACATTAACGGGCTTGTCCGTCTCACGTCTGAGCATCAATGTACGTTCGCCCCTGAGCACGGCGCGGCTCTCGGCTTTCAGCGCCAGCGTGCCGTAGCCCTCCTGATCAACCATCAGCAGGCCCTGGGCCAGCAACTGCCTGAGTACACTACGCCAGGCTTGCTCGGACAAGTCTTTGCCGATCCCGAAGACACTGAGTGTGCCGTGACCATGCTCGAGAACTCGCGGAGTTTCTTTGCCTCGCAAAATATCAATCAGATGACCTGCACCGTAACGCTGGCCTCGCTCTTTGACGAGACGATAAATAGCTGACAACATTTTTTGAGCCGCAACCGTACCATCCCAGGACTCAGGAGGGGTTAAACAGTTATCGCAATTGCCACAAGAGCTGATCGACTGGCCAAAATATTGCAACAAACGCTGCCTGCGGCAAGATACCGTCTCGCACAGACCCAGCATCGCATCGAGCGCACTGCCCAGCCGGCGGCGAAAAGCATCATCACCAGCGGACTCGTCAATCATCCGGCGCTGCTGAACGACATCTTGCAAACCGTAGGCTAGCCAAGCCGTCGCAGGCAGTCCATCGCGACCTGCGCGACCAGTCTCCTGGTAATACCCCTCGACCGACTTGGGCAAGTCAATGTGCGCCACGAAACGCACATCGGGCTTATCAATACCCATCCCAAACGCAATGGTGGCGACCATCACCACACCGTCCTCGCGTAAAAAACGCGCTTGATTCTGTGCACGAACGGCTGCGCCAAGCCCCGCATGATAGGGCATGGCATCAATCCCCTGCGCACATAAAAATGCGGCCGTATCTTCGACCTTGTTGCGAGACAGGCAATAAACGATTCCGGCATCGCCTGCGTGCTCCTGCCTCAGCAATTGAAGAAGCTGGCGTCTGACGTCCTGCTTTTCGACGATGTGATAACGGATATTGGGCCGATCAAAACTCGCGACATAATGCCGCGCATCGTTAAGCGCCAGGCGCTCAGCGATCTCAATACGCGTGACATCAGTCGCTGTGGCTGTGAGCGCGATGCGCGGTACAAGAGGCCACTGCTCATGCAACATCGACAGCCCAAGATACTCGGGTCTGAAATCATGTCCCCACTGGGATACGCAGTGAGCTTCGTCGATGGCGAATAAGGCAATCTTGCCACGCGACAGGAGCTGCTGGCAGCGCTCTGTCAGCAGTCTCTCAGGCGCGACATACAACAGATCCAGTTCGCCCGCGACAAAAGCACGCTCAACCTCGCGCGTGTCCTGCCAATCCTGAGTCGAATTCAGAAACGCGGCCCGCACGCCCAGCTCAGTGAGTGCATCGACCTGGTCTTGCATCAGTGCAATCAGGGGAGAAATCACTACACCCGTTCCTGGGCGTACCAGAGAAGGCACTTGATAACACAGGGATTTACCACCACCTGTGGGCATCAGCACCAAGGCGTCGCCACCCTGGATCACGTGTTCGACAATCGCCTGCTGATCACCACGAAACGACTCATAGCCGAACACACGCGCGAGAATCTCAGTGGCGCGGGGATCAGAGGGGTGGGGGTCTGCAGTGCCCAGGTCAGTCAAACCCTGGTCAGACATGGGGGGATAAGCTCAACAACATGTCTTGATTGTAAAGGGATAAATCATCTGGAATTTTAGTGCTTTATACCTGAGTGCATCACCAAAATACACAAGTCCTATTTCAAATGGTTTCAAATGGCTTGCCCAATTCTGCAGTCCAATGCAAACTCTGATCTATGGAAACACGCATAAAACTTCTAATCGTCGATGACGACCCCGCTCTGAGGCAACTGCTTGCCGAATATCTGAACAAGCACGGCTATGACACCTTGCTCGCACCCGATGCGCGGGAGCTGGCCGCGCGTATCGCCCGTTTTGAACCCGAGTTGCTAGTCATGGATCGCATGATGCCTGGCGGGGACGGTGCAGAGGCTTGTCGCGCCTTGCGAGCCCTGGGCGAAGACATACCTGTCATTTTATTGACTGCACGCGACGAGGCGGTTGACCGTATCATCGGGCTTGAGGCGGGTGCAGACGACTATCTGGGTAAGCCTTTTGATCCGCGAGAGCTGCTTGCCAGAATCCAGGCGGTCTTACGTCGCAAGCGAGGTGCCTCCGCGCTCACCAAGGAAAGCACCGTGCATTTCGGCGCCTTCGTTTTTGATCCAGTCATGCGCCAACTCACTAAACAAGACGAAATAGTCAAACTAACCGGTGGCGAAATAAACTTGCTCGAGGCACTGCTGCGTAATCCTGGCAAACCGCTATCACGCGAAAAACTGCTGACACTGGCACGGGATGATGAAGCAGGTGAGCGTAACGACCGAGCCATTGATATTGCCATCCTGCGTTTGCGCCGTGCGCTCGAAGATGACCCCAAGCAACCACGCTGGATCCAAACCGTTTGGGGCACAGGCTACAGGTTTTCACCTTGAAATACCTGACTGCCTTACTGCCGCAATCACTGCGCGCGCGCTTGATTTTGTTGATACTGGCGACAGTTCTGGCCGGTCAGGCCGCAACGCTCTATACGGTATCCCAGTTTCAGCGGGATCACTCACAGACGGTCGCCCTCGATTTAGTCGCGACAACAATTCGAACTCTGCAATACTCGATGGATCATATCGCACCGCAAGATCGGGCAGCATTTGTCAGTGATGCCTCACAAGGACAATGGCGTTTATGGTCAAAACCGCTCCCTAACGAAGCTCGGCTGCAACGCAGACCACCGCCACGCCCTGGGCCGCCGCCACGTGCACC